>VYLE01000291.1_pt1 | contig 36630 bp, 35 predicted proteins | sample 5114391 | NCBI WGS metagenome assembly VYLE01 (sample SAMN12291771, study PRJNA351875) | freshwater metagenome | isolation source: freshwater lake | place: USA: Michigan, Kent Lake | collected 2013-08-15
CACTGGCCTCTGGGACGTGATCGGTTCCCTCGTCACCATGTTCAATCCACACGAATGCCGAAACTACTTCGCTAGCTGTGGGTATGATGCAGATTGATCGGGAAGCGCTCTAACAAGGACGACGGCACTGATGGATGATGTCGCAAAAGGCAACATTGACGTGATTGTTGATGATCTGGATCGCCGCGATTGTGTTGGACATCTGCGGGCAGCCTTGCAGGTCTTTATTCAAAATGCCCAAGAAGTCCGCCGTCTCGAGATCTCTTCAAAAGACAAAGAGAAAGAGGCAGAAGCTACCAAGCGTGCCACCATGAGTGCGCTGGCCGACAGTTTTGAAGCTTCGATTGCCCAAGTTGTCGATACTGTTTCATCAGCTGCAACAGAACTGGAAGCGTCCTCAGAAACCTTGAGCAAGACTGCCCAGGATACTTCGGCTCATTCTGAATCGGTCTCCCGTACTGCCGATCTATCGGCTTCAAACGTCCAAACGGTGGCTTCAGCTTCTGAAGAAATGTCGGCCTCGATTTCTGAGATCGCCAATCAAGTCCAAACCGCGGCTCGCATTGCGCGCGAGGCGGAACAGAAGGCGTCAGAGACCAATTCAACCGTGGTAGCGCTCTCAGAGGCTGCGGCCAAAATTGGAGCTGTTGTCAATTTAATCTCTGACATTGCCAGCCAAACAAACTTGCTGGCACTCAATGCGACCATTGAAGCAGCCCGTGCGGGTGAAGCAGGCAAAGGCTTTGCCGTTGTGGCATCGGAAGTCAAAAGCTTGGCCGAGCAGACCGCGAAAGCGACGGATGAAATCAGCACTCAAATCGGTGGCGTACAAAGCGCTACGCACTTGGCAGTGAGCGCGATTGAGGGCATTTCGGCCACAATCTCTCAAATCAACGAAATTTCTGGCACGATTTCCACTTCGGTCGAACAGCAAATGAAAGCCGTTCAAGAGATTACCCATTCAACCTCCAGTGTGGCCACAGCAACGCACGAAGTCAGCCAAGCGATTGGTTTGGTGCAGCAGGGGGCAACCGAGACCGGGGCAGCGGCCGAACAAAGTCTTGCGGCAGCCCGAGAGCTTGGCCAGCAAGCAGACAACCTCAAGCGCGCCGTTGGTAAATTCTTGGAGGAAGTCCGCGCTGCCTAGCCTTTGCTTCCGCCGCTTCAAGCCGCATCAACCCCAAAAGGCCGTAACCGGCGGAATTGCCTTTTTTGACCGCTAATTGACCTTTTTGTGGGACTCGCGGATTAGTTGAGGCAAGTTCATAGGACAGCTTGGATGTTACACTCAAATTTACCCAAGATTTTTGTTTTTGTTGGCCTAGCAGCGGTAGCTTCAAGTTTCGCTGCTTTGCCTGCCAAGGCCCAGATTAGCGAAGTTCGCGGGGCGATTATGGCCCATAATATCGAGACAAACGTCTCCAAAAATGCGGGCAAGGAAGATGGCCCCGACCTGCAAGTCGAAGTCTTGTGGAACAGCCCGGACTGGCTGAAATTTGCCTTCTCACCCCGACCAGGTGTCGTTGCTTCGCTCAACACTCAAGGCGAGACCAGTTTCGCCGGTGTTGGGCTAGATTGGACCTTCCCCGTTAGCAAGAACATCACCATCGACCCTTATCTGGGCTATGTGATCCATAATGGCGATCCGCTGAATAACCCCTATGCTCCTGCCGACAGCGCGCGGCGGGCAAAATTCAATGCAGAGGAATTGGCCTTAGGTTCACGCGATTTATTCCGCTTAGGCTTTGCCGTCGGCTATCGCCACAGCGAGTCCTGGACAAGCTATCTGGTGTATGAGCACCTAAGCCACGGCCACATTCTGGGTGGCTCGAAGAACCAAGGCATCGACAATGTCGGCATCCGGTTTGGGCGTAACTTCTAAGTTTCATCGCCTGCCTGAAACCGCGTAAACCTCAATAGCGGCCCGTTTAACCTGATCTGCGACCCAAGCCATCAAGGGGTCATGGTCTCGGGCTTTCGCCATTACCAAAACGTTGCCCAATGATGGATTATCGATCGGCGGCCGGTGCAGGATCAAATCAAATTGGTCTGCAAATCGGGTAGCAAGGGCACGCGAGAGCGTCGTTACCGCGTCGGTGGCCGATACAGCGGCTAAGGCAGCCAAAAAGTGCGGCGTAGACCAGAGCGTGCGGCGCTTGATTCCTTGGACCGCTAAGAGCGCATCCAAGTCATTCACCCCATCATTTAAAAGTCTGATTAGAATGTGGGGTACTTCGCCATAGTCTGACAGTGTCCAATCGTGGGTTGCCAGAGGATGATTACGCCGCATCACTAATGCCAATTCGTCTTGGGCCAGATACAAACTTTGGGCCCCGGTTGGCAAAGGCGAGGTCTCCAACGCAAAAGCGAAGTCGATATCGCCGCCCGCCATGCGCGAGATGAGGTCAGGGCCATAGGGCTCGCAACTAATGTCTAATCCCGGCGCCTGGTCTGATAAGTTACGCAGTAGGGTAGGAAAAATCAGCGTATTATGTAAATCCGAACTGGCAAAGCGAATGGTGCGCTGTGCGGTTTTAGGGTCGAAGTCAGGGGCGTGGAACACCAGCTTCAGCTGTTCCAAAGCAGGCCTAAGGGTAATGGATATCTCCAAAGCCTTAGGCGTGAGCACCAAGCCCTTGGCCCCGCGCAGTAAGAGCGGATCATCAAAAATAGTCCGTAAGCGCCCCAGCGCCCGGCTCATCGCGGGCTGACTCATGCCTGTGTCCGCTGCCGCCAAGGTCACATTTTTGCGCCTCAACAAAGCCTCGAGCGGCGGAAGAAGATTAAGATCGAGACCATTTAAATTCACTTCGTGCATAATGAAGATATAAACCATGCATTTTACGCATACAATCCCCAACACTATCCCTTAGCCAACGAAATCGTAGGAGATGAAGATGCGTGAGAAAATTGTGGTGCTGGGATATGGGCCGGTCGGACAGGCCGTTGTTTCGCAATTGTTTGCGACAGACCACGAACGGGATGTGTGCGTGGCGCAGCGCCATCGGCCAGAAACTTTGCCAGAAGGCGTGCTCTTCGTCCCGTGCGATAGTCAGATCTTGGCCTCAGTACAGGCGGCCTGTGCAGGGGCCGCGCAGATCGTCCTAGCAATTGGCTTTGCCTATGAACGGGCAATCTGGGCTGACCAATGGCCTCGCGCCATGGCCCATGTGTTGCGCGCAGCAGAAGAGAATGGCGCGCGCCTGATCTTTGTCGATAATTTGTACATGTATGGCCCCCAGAAGGTCCCACTCGTGGAAACCCTCCCCCTCTCGTCGTTTGGTGCCAAGCCAGCTGTGCGGGCTGCGATCACCCGACTATGGATGTCTGCCCACAGGGAGGGCAAAGTGCGGGTCGCAGCCCTTCGCGCGCCAGACTTTTATGGCCCTGGGGTCGCTCAATCCCACTTAGGGGATATGGCATTTGGCGCATTGGCTAAAGGCAAATCTGCGATGCTGATCGTCGACCCCAATCAGAAGCATGACTTTGCCTATGTGCCCGATATTGGACGCGGGGTGCTCTCACTACTCAACGCGCCGGACGAGGATTTCGGCCAAGCTTGGCACCTTCCCTGCGCACCTATCCAAACCCCGCGCGAAATCCTTTCATTGGCTAGCCTCTATACGGGCAAGCCAGTGAAACTTAGCGCTTTGCCGATGGCTTTTTTGCCATTCCTAGGGCTGTTTAATTCCATGATGGCGGAAATGGCCGAGATGCGGTTTCAATGGGATCGGACCTACCAAGTTGATGCAACCAAATTCGCCAAGCGCTTCTGGAACGACCCGACGCCCTTTTCGGTAGGTGTTGCTGCAACGCTTAAGGTTTATGAGACAGGCTAGCCTGCTTGCTAAGAGATTCTGCGTCCTTGGCAGGCCTTTATCAAACAAGGCCTAAATTCGACCTGAAAGCATGAGCTGGTCTTGGTCCCAAGAGGCTTTCACCCGATACACATTGGCCAAAGTCGACGCAGTTAGGGCCTCGCGCGGCGGGGCTTGGATCACAAGCTTGCCTTGGTCCAGCAGGATAATCTCATCGCAGAAGCGCGCGGCAAGGGCCAAATCATGCAGGACAACTAAGACCGCCTGCCCTGCGCTGGCTTGGGATTTTAGCGTTGCGAGCACGTCAAAGCTGTGGCCGGGGTCTAGAGCGGCGGTCGGTTCGTCAGCGATCAGGGCTGGACCTTGGCTGGCAAGCGCCCGGGCCAGATGGACACGCGCCAACTCCCCGCCCGATAGGCTGGTGACGGAACGGTCTTCAAATCCATTGAGGGAACACCGCGTTAAGGCATCCTCGACTGCCGCTGCATCGACTGGGCCTAGCCGCCCCATCGGCCCACCATAGGCGAACCGGCCTAAACTAACGGCTTCGCGCACGGCAATCGGCCACGCCAATTTACGCGCTTGCGGCAGGTAGGACACGCGCAGTGCGCGCTGCTTAGGCGTTAGGCTATGAGAAGGTTGGCCATCCAAATAGGCGTGCCCAGCACTCAAGGGTTGGAGGCCTAAAAGTGCCCGGACGGCCGTGGTTTTTCCAGCTCCATTAGGCCCCAATAGGCCGACAAGCTTGCCAGGTGTCACCTCAAAGGAGGCGTCACGGAGAAGCTGTGCGCCATGCACCCTAACACTGGCTTCGTGAAGCTTGAGACTCATTGGTCCGCCTCCAGCATGCGACGACGTACGGCAATCCAAATGAAGATGGGCGCGCCGATCAGAGCGGCGACAACGCCGAGCTTTAGCTCTTGCCCGGTGGGTGCAAGCCTCGCGATCAAATCTGCGACAACCAGTACGAGGCCTCCTAGCAGGGCTGCGGGCACGAGGGTCCGCGTGGGATCATACCCTACCAAAGGCCGCACAAGGTGGGGTGCGATAATGCCGACAAACCCTACCGCCCCTGCCACGGAGACCGCAGCCCCCGTCAACAATCCGGTTCCAAGTACGACCCAGATGCGCGAACGACCCACATCAAGACCCACGGCGCTGGCCGCCTCTTCGCCGAGTGTCAAAGCCCGCAGGCCCGGAGCGGCTAGACCAATCGCGATCACCCCTGCTACGAAAAAGGGGGATGCAAGCACTAGGTCCTCCAGCGAGCGATTGGCGACTGAACCCATCATCCAATTCATCATATCCGACAAAGTGAAAGGGTTTGGTGCGAGATTGAGCAGAAGCGACATAAAAGCCCCTGCAAGGCTTGAAATGCCCACCCCTACCAGCACCAAGGTCACAACTGACTGCACCCGCGATGCGAACAGCGCGAGGAGCCCGGTAGCCAGCAAAGCCCCTGCGATGGACGCCAAGGGTAACATCCAAGGCGAAAGCTGAACAAAGCCCCAGTAAATCGTAATGGTGGCAAATAGGCTTGCCATGGCCGAAACCCCAAGGACACCGGGTTCAGCCAGCGGGTTGCGTAACAGACCTTGAAGCGCTGCCCCACTGCCTGCCAAGGCCATACCGACCACAAAGGCCGCCAAGGCGCGCGGTAAGCGAATGTCCCAGACGATGAGTTCTGCTTGCGGGTCACCCAACCCCACCAAAGTGGCCATAAGTCTCCCCAATGGCAAAGGCGTGACACCAATCAAGCAGGAAGCCGCAATTGCCAGCGCGCTCAAAAGCACCAATGCTAGGATTAGAGCTCGGCTATGGTCTTGAACCTTCATGGCTGTAAGTCCTGAGGCAGAGGGCCAGCCTTGGCAGAAATGCTGCGGCCCGTAGCAGCCATCGCCTCTATCGCGTCTATCATAAACCACCCACTACATGCCGTTGCACCGCCATCAAGGCGCGCAACTGGCAAATCTGCCAGCATCTGTCGTACTAGGGGATGGCGCGCTTGGCTCCAATAATCCTGGTGCGGGCTTTGCGCTGTAAAGAAGGCCGTCACCACCATTGCCGGACGCTCCGTCGCTAAGCGTTCTAAGGGCAGCGGATTCCAGCCCTTTTGCGTCTGGAAATTGACGAGCCCGGCTTGGCTCATCATGCGATCAACCAGCGAGCCTGGCCCGGTCGTTACCCCGCCTGATGTCACATAAAGCGCAGGGACCTGCGGTGCTCGCTTTAGGCTCGCCAGCCGACTATCAAAGTCGGCGACCACAGCTTCCCCGCGTGCTGGCTGGCCTAATGCTGCTGCTGCAGCGCGCACATTCGTGCGTACGTCGGCAAAATCCTCGCCCCAGCCAATTTGATGGATTTTGATACCCGCCCGCTCCAGAAATGGAACCATTTGCGGCCCGCCACCATAGGAACGCACAACCACGTCGGGCTTAAGGGCTAGGATCGTTTCAGCGTCGGGCCGAACTTGATCCAAGCCCATGGCTTCTGCGCGCATGAAGGAAAAGTCACGGGTCGCATCTGGGGAAACCGCAACGATATCGTCCCTGTTTGCTAGCTTGATCACAAATTGATCCGCACAAAAATCAAGGGAGACCACCCGCAGCGGCGTTTCTCCTTGATCATTGGCACGCACGGACTTTGTTGGTTGCGGCGAGGAACACCCCGCCACAGCCGTTAAGCACACACAAAGGACAAGCTTAGAAGCTCGCACGGAGTCCCACCAATGTCTCACGCCGTGGCGAGCCATAGCCGGTGATGGTCTCATAAATCTCATCGTCTGCATTTTCGACACGAGCAAAGACAGTCCAATGCGGATTGATCTTCTGGCTGGCCCGTAAGGTCACCAGGTCATAGCCTCTGATCACAACCGTGTTGCTGGCATTGTTAAAGCTGTCGCCAACGCGGGAATAGGTGGCAGAGACATCGAGCCCGGAGTCAAACAGATAGCCGATGGTAGCTGAGCCAGTCTCCTTGGCCCGGCGCGGCAAGAGCTTGTTGAAATTTGCAGACCCGCGGACTTTGTTCCGTGCGTCCAACGTAGCAAAACCAGCTGACAGGCTTAGTTGGCGCGTAGGCTTTGCTTCCAGCGTAAATTCAGTGCCATCGGCCTTGGTGCGGGCAATATTGTCATAAGTGCCACTCGGACGACCGACGCAAATGGCCGCCGAATTGCCAAAGCAAGAGACAAAGTCGATCTGGTTGATGGTGTCGCGCTGGAAATAGGTGAACGATCCAATTAAGCGGCGCGAAAACCAAGCCTGTTCCACCCCGATTTCAGCAGAGCTTGCTTCTTCGGGTTGCAGTTTAGCGTTTCCAAAGCTGGAGAAGAGCTGAAACGGCGTTGGGGACTTAAAGCCATCCGCGAGTGCGGCGCGAAGGATCGTGTTGCCGTCATTTAGAGAGGCAGAAACGGTTGCACGTGTGTTCAAGGCTTCGCCAAAGCTATCATGATCGGTCCAGCGAACGCCCAAGGTCGCCGTCAACCAAGAGGTGGGTGAAGCTTGGCCCTGCAGATAGAGCGCACTTAACTCGCTTTTGGCCCGCAACGGGGTTGGATTGGGATTGGCCACTGACGGACTGGCCGTGCGCAGGCGCGATTGCTCAAACTCCCCCCCACCAACGAGTTGGAGCTGGGGGGTCACGTCCAAGATCGATTGAACCTCTGCCCGGCGATTAGTACCGGTGCCAATAAAAGTGTTTTGGACCGCAAGGGTCGGATTAAGATTGATCCGATCCGTCTGGGTTTCACTCAAGCCAAAGCGCGTGCGCGACCGACCGTTCAGCAGCGTTAGATTAGCGCCAGCATAAACGATCAATTCCTCAGTCTTGGACCTCTCAGGCGTATCGGCTAAGGCAAAGGATGGCGCGGGGAAGCCGTCAATACCGACATCGCTGTCCGACCAAAAGACCCGGGCTTCAAGGCTTAGTTGATCATTCAAAGCATAATCGACTCGGCTTTGCGCAAGTGTGTTCCTAAAGCCATCGCGTTCCTTGCCCGAAGCTGCCGAACTCACGCCGTCGGTTTCAAACTGTCCGGCAGCCAGAACATACGAAAGGTCGCCCACTTGCCCGCGTACCGACCCCCGCGCCCGCTTTGTATTCAAGTTTCCACCTTCTAGGGTGACAGAGGCTCCGAAAGGAACGTCGCCTGAACGGGTGATGATTTGCACCACCCCGCCCATGGCTTGGCTGCCATATAGGGTAGATTGTGGCCCGCGCAGGACCTCAATTCGGTCGAGATTGCCAACCAACAAGTTGGCGAAGTTAAACCCGCCGCCGGGGCTGGACGGATCATTCAGCTTTACGCCGTCGATCAGCAGCACAGTCTGATCGCTTTCTGCGCCCCGGATACGCACCGTGGTCAAACTACCCACCCCGCCAGTGCGGCTGAAGGCAACGCCTGGAACGTCGCGCAACAGGTCAATCACGGGAATGGACTGGGCGCGGGCTATCGTTGGAGCGCCGATGACGGTAACCGAGGAACCAACTCGCGAGGCGCGCATTGGTGTCCGCGTTGCGGTGACAATGATGGTTTCAGCTGTCGTCGCCTTGGGGCCCGAAGTCGGGGTTTGACCAGCGGCTGACGCTACGAAAACAAAAGGTGTGAGTGCCAAGGTTGCGGGCACAAATAGTGTTTTTGCCAATCGGCAAAGTCTGCGTGTCATAGGTACTAGTTGGCCGTTGATCCACGGCCAATCCTCCTTGCATGCAAGAGTGGCGGGCACGCACCACGCGTCCCACGTCCTGCAGTCGTTGCATCGGAGGTAAACTCCGGCCTCCCCGCTGACCCTGGCAGGACGGACGAACGACGGCGATGGCAGGTCTCCCGACTTACGGGTCACGGCTTTGTTTCGGCCTTCCCGAACCCAATGGGGGCCCAGTGGCACATCTTGGCATTGGCCAAGAGAAACGCGGCTATCCGCTTACGGTCGCAGGCACGGCTGCTGATTTGAGGGCTAACCCTCGCACAACATTCCCTTTTCACCCCAGTTTCCTGAGGCACCATCTAACTTAGAGGTTATCAGCAAGCGCTGGCTTTGCCAAGCGCGACCTCCTGCCACGAAGGCGCGACAGGAGGCTGTGGCAGGCTATTTCCGTGCAGATGTCATCGCAATGATGGAAATCAATACGATCGCCGCGGCTAACGACACGGCTAGGACCGTTGTCATGCCTTTGACGCGAACGCCTTGGCGCGCTTCATCGCCGGTCTTTACGATTGGGGGGTCTTCAATCATGATCGTCTTCTAAATGCTGACCGCGCCGTCGGTCCATTTTTGGTCTGCTGCACCAGTCAAATCGAAGGTGCGATCCGGCCCATTGGCCAGTTCTTCATCGGTCAGGTTGACGACATAGCCATCTGGCAATTCTCGGAAGGTCAAAAGGCCCCAGGCAATCGGATACCCTTCCTCGCCCAGCCCCATGAATCCCCCGAAATTCATAACCGCATAAGCCACTTGGCCGGTGCGCTTGTTGATCATGATGTGCTTGATCGTCCCAATCCGGTCGCCCGAAGGTCGGTAGACACCCACGCCTTCAACCTTGGAACTGGAGATCAGGATCGCATCGGGTTGCTCCACGATTTTGTTGATGTTTTCTTCTTGCATGACGGGTTCCATTTCACTGTGGGAGAACCAATCAAACGCATAAGGCCGGTGGGGGTTCCGAGGTGCGAGGTCAGCTGTGTCGGGTTCAGTCAGAATTGACTGCACCGTGGCTCCGCAAGGGACCAAAGCGAGAAGCACGGTCGGGATAGTGATGCAGTTGAGCGGGCATCCAGCCCGCGCGCAGTTTGGAAGAACTTGCCAATAGTACCATTGAGTAGTACATTTACCCACAACCTAAAAGGGGCGGCTTTTTGATCATCGGGTTTCGGCATCGTTGGCTATTGAACTTCTTCGCAGAAGATCAGAGCTCACGCTACATCCCTTCAGATTTGGACAGCCGTTTGTTTCGAAAATTGCAAATGATCGACGACGCGACTACCGACGCGGATTTGAGGGTTCCGCCCAGCAACCACTTTGAAAAGCTGCGTGGCAATTTGGAAGGCTATCATTCAATCCGGGTGAACAAGCAGTGGCGCTTGATCTTCCGATGGAATGGCGCGCGCGCGGAAGCAAGCGACCTGTATCTAGACGATCATTCTTACCAGTGAGGACACCACAATGATCACTTCCAAACGTCGCCCGGCCAGTGTTGGCGAAATTCTTGTCGAAGAATTCATGGCCCCTCTAGGTCTTACCCAAGGCGCATTGGCCGAAGCCATGGGCGTTCAACGCAAGCATGTGAATGAATTGTGCAACGGTCGCCGCGCCGTGACCGCACCAACGGCACTAATCTTGGCGCGTGTTTTCGGCAATAGTGCAGACTTTTGGCTTAACACCCAAAGACGCATGGATTTGTGGGAAGCCACCCACTCCCCCAAAGAAGCGGAGCGCATCGCACGTGCAAAACCGCTGACGTTTGCGGCATAGTGCACAGAGATCTAAGGGCGACATTGCAGGGACATCCCTCCAACGTCCTAGCTCGGGCCAACGTTGACCTAATGACATTACCCATGCCATAAAGTCGGTCGAAGCGGCTTTCTTGGCTGGGAGATTCTGATGCTGCAATCAAATGTCCGGGCGGAAACATGGACCACCCCTATGCTCCCAATCCATCAAGTGGCAAGCTCCGCTCACTTAAATAGACGGAATGAGCCAGCATGACGGCAAAGCCTTACACCCTATACGGGCTAAAGCTGTCCTACTTCACCGGCAAGCTCGAAGCCTATCTGCGCGCTAAGGGGATTGCGTTTCAGTTCGTCGAAATGAACACGGCCGACTTCCAGAGATGCGCGCGCGAGACCGGGGTGGCGCAAATGCCGCAAATCTTGTCCCCGCAAGGGGCTTGGCTCACCGACACCACAACGATCATAGCGCATTTCGAGGGTCAAGGGGCTGAGCCTAAGTTGAGCTCTACAACGGCCACCGGGAACTTCTTCAGCCTTTTGCTTGAAGATGCCTTTGATGAATGGCTCTGGCGCCCCGCGCTTTACTATCGCTGGGCGTTTGAGGAGGATTCGCGGCTAATGGGCCGTCAGATCGCGCGAACCCTGCTGCGTGACCTGCCGGCACCCTTGTGGTTGCGAAGCTTTTGGATAACGCAGCGCCAAAAGCGGGAGTATTTGAAAAGCGACGGCGTGACCCGTGAAAATGGGCCCGCGATAGAACGTCATTATTTGTCGTTACTGGATATGCTGGAACCGGCCTTCACCGCACGGCCCTATTTGTTTGGAGATCGCCCGTGCGAAGCTGATTTCGGCCTCTTCGGCTCGATGTTTCGGCACTTTTCCTCTGACCCGACCCCGGCAGCCATCATGCGCGAACGGGCACCCAATGTTATGGCTTGGATCACACGCTTATGGGCCGCCACGCCAGATTGTCTTGCCAATTACGATAGGGTGACAGACCCACCGAGCGACCTCGACCCGCTCCTCCGCTGCATCGGGGCGGATTATTTGCCCTATCTTGAAGCCAATCTGGAGGCCGTTAAGAACCACGTACCTCGCGTTCGGTTCGAGAGTTTTGGCGGCCACTTTGAAATTCCCACCTCAGCCTATCGCGCAGCCTGTTGGCAGGGCCTTTGCAGGAAGTTCGCGGCACTTTCCACAGCGGAACAGGAAGCCGTTTCCAACAGGCTTGGCGTCGAGATCAAGCTGAGCAACATATCGCTGGAACTGGCCCTGTCGTCACCAGCAAAAGGTCGCAGGGTTAGGAACCGCCATTGGAAATGATGGCTGACGGATATCAAATTTCGAGTAAAACTGGCGGAGACGGAGACGGCCAAAAGTGTCCGCCCAATCGTTTCAAAGAGAGTAGATTTGTTCCTAAAATTATGATATAATTCAATTTATTGGATATACCATGTTTCGAAGCGTTTCGAATTGTTTCGTTCTAGGGCCTCCATTTCGTGGGTATTTCGTGGGTACGAAGTCGTGGGTATTTCTTGGGTGAAACCTCATAAGTTGGATAAATAGCCATGCCACATGCGCGCAACAAACTCACAGCTTTGGCCGTGAAGTCGATCAACACCGTCGGCAAGCACGCCGATGGTAATGGCCTATTCCTTCAAGTCACTGCCAATCCCAAAACTGGCGAACTCCGCAAATCTTGGCTGGTTCGATTTACACCCTTGAATGGCAAGGTGCGCGAAGCCGGAGTTGGCGGCGTTGATCTGGTTACGCTTGCGCAAGCGCGCGAGAAGACATTGGAAATCCGAAAGAATGCCAAGTCCGGTACTGATGTGGTCGTCGCTAAAGTCGAGGTTCGCCAAGAAGCCGTGCGGCAACGAGCGGCTATCATGACTTTCGCTCAATGCGCCGAAGCCTATATCAAGGCCCACGAAAGCGGCTGGAAAAACGAAAAACACAAGACGCAATGGACGAACACGATTAAAGTGTATGCTTATCCAGTTCTGGGCAAAGTCGCCGTGCAGGACATTAACATTGGCATGATCATGAAGGTTCTTGACCCGATTTGGCAAACCAAGACCGAAACCGCCAGCCGCCTTCGCGGACGACTTGAGAACATCCTGGATTGGGCAAGGGTGCGGGAATATCGCACCGGCGAAAATCCGGCCCGATGGCGCGGGCATTTGGAGAAGGCGCTCCCTGCCCGAAACAAAGCCAAGACGGTCAAACATCACGCCGCATTGCCTATCGACGAGTATCCGGCCTTCATGTCTAAGCTGCGGGAGCAAACCGGTGTAGGTCCCCTCGCCTTTCAATTTGCTATTCTGACAGCCGCTCGCACCAGTGAGGCCATTGCCGCACGCTGGGATGAAATCGACTTGAACGACAAGTCCTGGACAGTTCCAGCCGACCGGATGAAAGCAGGCCGCGTCCACCGCGTGCCATTATCAACCGCCACCATGGCCGTCCTGAAAGAAATGCGCGGCCTCGATCCTGTCTATGTGTTCCCGGGCCTGAAAGGGGGCAAGCCAATCTCCAACATGGCGTTCTTGATGACTCTGCGCCGCATGAAGCGCGATGACCTGACCGCCCACGGTTTCAGGTCCACATTTCGCGATTGGGCCGCCGAGCGTACTGACTTCCAGAATGAGGTGGCAGAGGCCGCGCTGGCGCATGTGATCTCGAACCAAGCCGAGGCAGCTTACCGGCGGGGCGATCTGTTTGAGAAGCGGCGGGCATTGATGGAGGCTTGGGGGGTATTCGGGAGTTAATTTGGCCTCGTTTCTGACTTAAGGCGGCACCTTATTTCAAATATTTGCCAGTTGTTGACATAACCGCCGTGTGCCTCATTCAGAAGCAGCTTCAGGTTCGCCAATGGGCAAAAGTGGCAATCGCAATTCTGCCAAGAAGGAATTGTGCTTCTTCGTCGCTTCGGCAATCTTTGCTTCTAAGCCAACTAGCTTTTCATTGACCTCGTCTAGGTCAATCTCCTCATCAGCGGTTGCGGTGCTAATATAGCGGGAGATGTTGAGATTATATCCCTCTTTGGCGATGCGTTCCATGTCGATCCGCTTGGAGTAGCGATCTTCTTCGGTTCGGTATTTGTAAGTATCGACAATCTTTTTGATGTGCTTGACAGACAGTTGGTTCTGACGCTTGCCCTTATCGAAATGCTCAGGACCAGCAGCATTGATAAACAACACGTCGTCAGGCTTCTTGCATTTTTTGAGAACGAGGATGCACACCGGGATACCCGTTGAATAAAACAGGTTTGCGGGCAAACCGATCACAGTGTCTATGTGGCCATCTTTCAGCAATTTGGTGCGGATACGTTCTTCGGCACCGCCGCGGAATAGCACGCCGTGCGGCAGGATGATGGCCATCACGCCTTCTTCCTTCAGGAAGTGAAAACCGTGCAGCAAAAAGGCGAAATCGGCGGCAGACTTGGGGGCGAGGCCATAGTTTTTGAACCGCACGTCATCGCCCATCGCGTCGGTCGGGTCCCAGCGATAGCTGAAGGGCGGATTGGCAACGATAGCGTCAAACTGAGGTTTTTTGGCTGGGTTCAGCTCGCGCAAAATGTCCCAGTCATTGGCCAGCGTGTCGCCGTGATAGATCTCAAACTCGGTATCCTTAACCCCGTGCAACAGCATATTCATGCGGGCAAGATTGTAAGTCGTGATATTCTTTTCCTGCCCATAAATTTTCCCGATACCGTTTGGTCCCATGCGTTTGCGCACGTTCAGCAACAGCGAGCCCGAGCCACAAGCCAAGTCCATCACACTGGCGAGGTGACCCTTTTGGCCGGTCTTTGGCTCTTGGCTGTCAAGCGTCACAATGGCTGAGAGGATGTCTGAGATTTGTTGCGGCGTGTAGAACTCGCCGGCCTTTTTGCCAGATCCAGCGGCAAATTGGCCAATCAGATACTCATAGGCGTCACCAAGGGCGTCTATATCCTGCGAAAAGCCCGCCAAGCCCTCTGCAATCTTGGCGATGATAGCGCACAGCACGGCGTTGCGATCAGCATAGTTACGACCCAGCTTTTCCGAACCCAAATTGATTTCAGAAAACAGGCCGCTAAACGTACTTTCGAAGGATTCCTCCTCAATATATTTGAAGCCGGTTTGCAGGGTGTTGAGCAATTCGCCATCTTGGGTCCGTGCCATATTAGCGATGCTGTTCCACAAATGCTCTGGCTTGATCACATAGTGCACCTTGCGGCGCATTTGCTTTTCAAAATCGGCAATATCGCCTGGGTTTGCCGAGTACCAGAGGGCAAGCGGCACTGCACGGCTATCCGGCGCAGGCATGGGATAATCAGCCCCCAGTTCCTTTTTCGCTGCCAGCTCGTAATTGTCGGATAGATACCGCAGGAACAAGAACGACAGCATATAGTCGCGGAAGTCGTCCGCATTCATGGCACCGCGTAACTGGTCGGCAATTTTCCACAGTGTCGCGCCGAGTTCTTTTTGAGTTTGGTCATTCATGGTGCGGGGGCTTCTACGGGGACTGGGGCTGGGGAGGCGGCGCGGACTGGTCGAGGGGCGCGGGGTGCAGGCAAGGACGGTACATCAAACTCAAACCTGGCAATGAAATCACTCAATATCCGTCGAAACAAAGCCTTGTTATCTTCGCCCATTTCCGTTGGTTCGTGAATGGCATAGGCGCCATGACTAAGCAGGTTCAGAGCGCGGTTAAACAGCGCGCGATCCTCGTCATTGTTTAGGGCCTTCAAACAAAAAGCCATAGACGAATGCCCAAAGAAAGAAGCCGTCTTTTCCATGATGCTGCGCAGGGCATTGAAGTGGAACGTATAAAGCATCCCAGTGACTGGGTCTGCTGCCCGCTGCAACTCTGCCAAAGTCGCGACATGGTGGAAGAAGGGCGTGTCTTCAGTCGACTGCAGGGTGTAAACGCCGTCGTTTGCGGGGCGATGCAAGAAATAACGCTTGTGCGCAACCCTCGGTTCGTCTTCGACTGCACGACCGATTTCGTTACACATGACGTTGAAGAATAGCGCATGGTGAGAAGAGAAAATCACTTTGATTGGCGCGGCTACACCGGTCCCATCTTTCCGATTGACGGCCTTTCGCAATAGCTTGGCCAAGTCGCAAGCCACCGAGATCGCATTGTTATCATCGAGCGATGAGATTGGATCGTCGATGTAAATATATTTGTGGGCTTGGTAGGAAACGTGGCCGTCGAGCATCCGCTCGCAAACGGCCATAAACAGGCACCAGATAAAGATGTTCTGTTCGCCACGCGAAATCTTGATGTTGTCTTGATCGCCCTTGCGAAAAGACACTTTCCAAGCGGTGTAGTCGATATCGAAGTCAAAATCGGCGTAGCGCTTGAGATAGCCGTCAATTGTTTCATCAAGCGCCAGCTCTTTAAGAGCCTTGAAGAAGTTGGAGTCGCTATTCAGGTCCAGATGGCGCACACTATCGCCGTCAAGATCATTATCCCAAACGAACAGGTCTTCAGTGAAGGCGTTGAAATAAAGGGTATCTGGAACAGGGGCAGGATTTTTTTTGGACTTCCGTTTGCCGATGTTCTTGAATTCCATCGACAGCCTTGTTTTTCCTGTGCGATTGTAAGCAAACAAAAGCACAATTTGCGTTGTTGCCAAATCATCGCGCAGTCTAGCTGCCAATCCATCTAGCTTCTTGAAAGGGGTGACGCGCCTCATGTTTCGGCACCCTTAGGCGACGGAAAAAGCTGCTGCATCAGGGCTTTTTTGTGGGTCTTGAGGGTGTCGAGCTTTATGGATTCGGCAGCGATGAGATCGTCGAGGCTGGTTAGGCTGTCGGCTATGCGTTGTTGCTCTTTTAGCTCTTTGGGAAACCAGAGAGGGCAATCCAAGACATTGCCCTTGCTGAGGTGTGTCTGATTTTGACCATCATCGAAAGACAAAAGATATGGGTTTCGATTCAGAATGAGATACAAGAATCGTGGATTCATTCCCTTGGTTTTGAGCCTGCATACTCGTTGATTAACCCCATATTTTTCGTCGGCTTCAACAAAATAGCATTTCGCTAGCGCTCTTCCTTTTGGCAGATCACTTAGCACCATTAACACGTCATTAGCCTGCGCTGTCAGATAGTTCGCATTTGAGAACTTTTGAACCATTCCATCAGTCGAAATGAAACGAGAGTTCACCACGACGTACTTCCCTGCATCGACAATGTCTTGCTCGTAGGCTTTGCCGTTTTCATAGCTTGCAAGCTGGCTCAGCGGCGCAGTTTCCCAATCCCCTGCCCCCTCAAACTCTGGAATCCGCAGGCGGGGTTTTGTTTCGGGGGGGATTTTTTGGCCGTTTTCGGTGCGTTCTGGGCGAGGGAAAAGCTGCTGCATCATGCCCTTCTTATGGGCCTTCAGCGCCTCAACTTTCTCGGCTTGCGTAGCAATCAACTCATCCGCTGACGTGAGGCAATCAGCGATCTTTTGTTGCTCAGAAAGACTAGGCGTTAAAATTTCGACGCCAAAAAAAGTTTCTTTGCTGATGTTCAACAAGCCATTGCTTCTTGCACCGCTCGTAATGTCTTTTTGCAGTTGCCTTCCATGCTGGTTTTGCTCGAAACAATTCTGAAAAAAAGCATTCGAGTAACCATCTTTCAGCCGGAAGCAAATAAAGACATTTGGTGCTGCGACTTCGCCCCAACCATCCAAAAGGTAAATGCATCCTTGAGGGAATTTCAGCGAATTTCCTTTATTGAATACAAAGTCACCATCCCGCACCAAAGTGTATAGCTGATACTGGTTGCCAGAGATATCTCGCCCAAACTTCTCGGATTGGCGCACAAATCCAATTCCTGCAGAGATACTGACAGGCGTAAGCATCCTTTGCCCGACTTGCTCAATTACAGGCGTTGAAGCGTTTTTCAGGCTAATTGGTTTCCATACCCCCGCCGCCCGAAATTCCGGAAAGCGAAGCTTCGGCACCATCGCGGTCTCGCCGCCACTTATCAGTGCTGCCTTACTGCTCATCGCCCGCCTCCATACGCGCAGAAATTTCGTGCAGTCTGGCCTGCAAAAGCTTCCTATCAGGCAATTGCAAGTGATATTCGGCGATTAGAGCGGGGGACAGGTTGCGCGACAGCGCATATTCGACCACTTCGTCATCTTTATCGCGGCACAGCAATACGCCTATGCTGGGGTTCTCGTGCGTTTTCTTCACATCCCGGTCCAAGGCTTCCAGATAGAAGCTTAGCTGCCCCAAATGCTCAGGCTTAAAGGCACCGATTTTCAGCTCAAAAGCCACCAGAGCCGATAGGCCACGGTGGAAGAATAGCAGATCAACGAAAAAGTCCTGATTGCCTACTTGCAGGCGATAGTTCTCATCGACAAAAATGAAGTCCTTACCCAGTTCAAGCACGCACTGCCGCATTTGGCGCACAAGTGCGGTTTGCAAATCGCGCTCACTATGGTCGTCTGGCAACCCCAGAAATTCAAGCACATAGCTATCTTTGAAGGCTTGAGCGATATCTGGATACAATTCTCTCACTGCTGGTGAGAGTTTTAAACCGCCAAGAGCGGCGCGCTCGAAAGACGTGGCATCAATCTGGCGGTCTAGGTCTCGTTTCGTGAATTGTTCAGTCTGACATAGCCGCAAGTAATACTCACGCTCATCAGCCGTTTTGCAACGCGAGAAGATGATTGTGTTATGTGTCCAAGGCAATTCTCTCACCAGTGGTGAGAGTTTTTCATCACCTTGATAAGTCTCGTAAAACTGCTTCATGCGCCACAGGTTTTTATCGCTGAAGCCTTTGATGCTGGGGTCGTTCTGCGCGATGAATCTGGCTAGCTCCGTCACCACGCCTTTGCCCCATCCAGCGTTTTGCACTCGCTGGCTGATAGTTTGGCCGATGTGCCAGTAAAGGTCGATAAGTGAGGTATTGGCCTGGGCAAAAACGCGGGTGCGCGTTTGCTGGATTTGCGCCAGCACGTTCTGAAAATCTTGGGATTGAACAAGGCTATTGCTCATAAGCACTCCGCTGCTCATACGCACTCAACCCTGAAATATCCCGCCCACGTGCGCGCTTGGTCAGCAATGGTACAAGTTCGTCCATCAAAGCCAATTCGGCCAATGTGCGCGCTTTCCAGCCTAGACCAAGCGGCTCCATCAAGTCCGTCAGCTTTTCACTATCAAAAATCATCCGCTGCAAGATCATATCGACAAAAGCCTTCAAGGCAGGCGTGGCAAGCGAATGTTTGCCCGCAATGTCGGCCAACTCCTTGGCTTCATTTTCAGCCTTAAAGCGGGTGTAGCCATCACGGATGACCTTTTCACTGAGGCCCTCACCTGCCTTTAGGGTCGCGATATAGGCCCCGATATCCTCACGTTCATCCATGAATTTAGCGTCGGACTGAATAAGCCCAACAAGCTCTTCACGGCTCATGGTTGCCTTGCCTGGTGCGGCTTCTGAAAAGCGCGCGATCAAACCTATGATATAGTCATAGTCAATCACGGCAGAGGCAAATAGCACAAACTCAAAGTCCAGCTGGTTCACGACGTCGGGTGCGGCTTCTCCCCCTTTGGCTTGCTGCGCCTTCAGGCGCTGGGCCGTTTCCAGATATGCGCCACGGAAGCCCAAAAGCTCTTCCTTTGGAAGAATTTGCTCGATAGCGGCGGCGTTATCCTCTGTCAGATCAGTATATTGATCGAGCTGAGTTTTGAGGCGCTGCACTTCCTTGAAGCGCTCAACAAAGGCAGCGCGCGCCACATCGCCCTTCAGGTTGGCAATCTCAGCTGGGGAGGTCTCCAAGCCTTGTGACTTCATGAAGTCGTCCAACTTTTTGACGGCAGCTTCCAGTTTTTCGATGACCACCGGGGCCTTATCAACCAGCCAGATTTCGCGGGCCTTCTCGCCTGCACTTTGGCCTGAAAACATGGTGATGGCTTTATCCACCGCGTCTTGCTGCTGGCGGAAATCCAAAATGTTTCCATACGGCTTTGTGGCATTCAGAACGCGATTGGTTCGAGAGAAAGCTTGGATCAGGCCATGATATTTCAGGTTTTTGTCGACATAGAGCGTATTCAGATATTTGGAATCAAAACCGGTCAACAGCATGTCGACCACGATTGTAATGTCGATCTTCTGAGCATGTGGGAAGTCTGAATTGGGCCACTGCTGGTCTTTGATGCGCTTTTGCACATCTTGATAGTAAAGGTCGAACTCCCCAATCCGATGGTTGGAGCCATAGCGGGCATTGTAGTCAGCAAGGATGGATTTGAGCGCTTCTTTCTTACGTTCTATTTCTTTCTTTTTCTTTTCGGCGTCTTCACCTGCTTGAATAGTGTATTCAGACGATTCTTGAGCAAGATCAGCCTGAATTTGCTTCACATCTGGATTACCCTCAGCAGGTGGCGAGAAAACGCAAGCAATGTTGAGAGCCTGAAACTCGGCATCGCCTGACAGCTTCTCTGCCTGCATTTTTGCAAACAACTCATAATATTCTATCGCGTCACTGATAGACGCGGTGGCCAACAATGCATTGAAACGCCGCCCACTTGTAGCGGCATCATGCTTTGCCAAGATAGCTTCTACGACGGCGCGTTTTGCTAGCGGCTCGCCGGGCTTAAGCGCCGTTTTGCTTTCCGGCTTATAGTAATCGATGTGAAACCGCAGGACATTAGCATCTTCAATCGCGTTCGTGATCGTGTAGGCGTGCAGCTGCTTTTGAAACAACTCGTCAGTTGTGTGGTTTGAGGCTTGGTCGTCCTCAATCAACACGCGGCTGGAGTTTGCCTCAAAGATCGGGGTGCCTGTGAAGCCAAAAAGTTGAGCTTTAGGAAAAAATTCTTTGATCGCTTTATGGTTTTCACCAAATTGGGAGCGATGACACTCATCAAAGATGAACACCACGCGCTTGTCGCTCAGCGGCTCAAGCTGCTCCTTGTAGGTCTTTCGACCATCCTTCTTTTGCTGTTTGTTGCGCTTGCTGTTTTCATCCAGCGCAAGTCCCAGCTTCTGAATGGTGGTGACGATAACTTTGTCAGCATAATCGTCAGACAATAGTCGGCGCACCAAGGTATTGGTGTTTGTGTTCTCTTCTACGCAGCCTTCTTGAAACCGATTGAACTCCTCACGGGTTTGCCGGTCGAGGTCCTTGCGGTCGACCACAAAGAGGCACTTTTCGATATCAGGATTATCCTTGAGCAAGGTTGAGGCCTTAAAAGAAGTCAACGTCTTGCCACTGCCCGTGGTATGCCAGATGTAGCCGTTGCCGCAATTCTGACTGATACAATCGACGATCGCCTTTACCGCATAGATTTGATAGGGCCGCATCACCATCAGCTTTTGCTCGCTGGCAATCAGAACCATGTAGCGGCTAATTGTCTGGCCAAGAGTACATTTTACAAGGAAGGTCTGCGCGAAGCTATCAAGACGCGTGACCTTACTGTTATTGACGTCGGCGAATTCATAGACAGGCAAGAAACGTTCTTCAGCATTAAAGGCGAAATGCCGCGCATTGTTGTTGGCGAAATAGAACGTTCGATCACGGTTGGAAACGATGAAGAGCTGAAGGAAGCATAGCAATGTCTTGGTGTAGCCGTTGCCTGGGTCGTTTTTATACTCAACAATCTGTTCCATAGCCCGTCGTGGGCTAATGCCGAGTGTTTTTAACTCGATCTGGACGCAGGGCACGCCGTTGATCAACAAGATCACATCATAGCGATGATGACTATTGTCGGTGTTGATGCGTAGCTGATTGATAATCTCAAAGCTGTTCTTGCACCAATCTTTGATGTTGACGAGCGTGAAGTTTAACGGCGTACCATCATCGCGAGTGAAGCTGTTACGCTCGCGCAAAGTACGTGCAGCGGTGAAAACGTCAGGCGTAACGATTTCCTCGATCAGTCGGGGAAACTCACCATCCGTGAGGTGAACGCTGTTGAGCGCTTCAAATTTTTCGCGAAAATTTTTCTCAAGCGTGGCGCGGTCGCAAATATCCTTTCGATAGACGTATTTGAGCCCCTCCAGAGTGGAAATGAGCTCTTTTTCTATGGCGCTTTCTGATGCTGACACGTTTCTATCCCAAATGCCTCAAGCAATATCCCAAGCTAGCTAACTAACCCACTGGATGTGTTTTGGTTAATGATTGCTTTTTGGTGCCCTTTCAATGGGCAAATTCACAGGAATGGTAAACGGTCCATACGTCACTACCGGACGTCAAATCAATCAGATTGCCGAACTTGCAGACAGAACGACCCACTTAAACCGATTATCGCCAGGTCCCAACTCACAACTTAACGCATCTCAGCCCAAGCCCTCACCTCCCCTGCCCGCCAGCGATGGCGACAACTTCCAAAATGCGTTGGCTTTGGGAAGCCAATCTTTGGGTTTCGGGTTCGCTCCCATATGGCCTTACGTCCGAGTTTCAAGTAGGCGCAGACCATAGCGGTGGTCCACCATTCGTCGTTTTCCCAGTTTTGGGGCGGTTTAACTGGGGCGACTGGTACTTGCAGCCGTGAAACTACTGCCTCTGGAGCCGCGAATTCGGCAACATCGGGTTCGCGAAGTTCGCTTACAGGTCCGTCGAGGCTGATCGATTCAATTTGATCATTAGCGGCTTCGATTGTCAGTGGATCAGCAACCGCTGGCAGCGACGGGGAAGTTTGCTCGTTGGCTGGCTGCGCCCATCCGCCAAACATATCCAATTGGGCGGAGTGGGCTGGTTCGGGTTTGCGTTTAGCCATGACTCTATCTCCCCCCTGACGTGCGGCATTGGCGGCGATGGCGAATGCCTCGACCCGCAGAAAGCGCGAGATAGCAATCCACGGCATCGCGAACATAGCCTTGGGTTTCGGTAATGTCGGGGACGCGACCAAGGCGCGCGACACGACCGGGGCCGCTGTTGTAGGCGGCAAGTGCCAGCCGCAGATCGCCGAACCGACCGATTTGGATGGCCAGATAACGCGCACCCCCTCGCAGGTTTTGCTCAATGTCGAAGGCATTGGTGACACCCAGTTCACGGGCTGTGCCTGGCATCAATTGTGTCAGGCCACGCGCACCAACAGGACTGACTGCAGCGGGATCATAGGCACTTTCGACGATCACCAACGCGTGGAGAAGTTTCGGATCAAGGCCCGTTTCAGCGGCGATCTGAGTGATCAGCTCGTCAAGTGGCTGATCGGCAGGCAAGAGACGGACTTCGCCATAATCGGGAACAGGGTCAATCACGAATGGATCAGATTCAGTTTCAGAAACAGGACTAGGCCTCTGGCGCGGACTGGCAGGCGCGGCTTGCTGCAATACGCGCGGGAGAGTCTGAGGCGGTAGGATGGCCCGTTGAACCATGGGCGCTCGATCAACAGCCATGCCGGGTTCAATAAGCAGACCCCCACCTGCTTGGGTCCAGTCAGGCGGATCGGCGCTAGCTTGCGTTGCTAGTGCGGGAGTGGCGAGTAGACTGATCGCGAGAAGGACTTTTCGACTTACCATGAAATAACCTCCTGATAGGTTCCAGACAGGTCGCGTTTCAGCACAGGGCCGAAATAGCGGCTGTCAAAGCTAGATGGGTGATCGCCTAGAAGAAAAACTTCGGTGGGCAAAAGGGTGTGGCAGCCGACCCAGAACGGCAGCAAGGTGCCCTGGCTGTCGCGTCGGTCGGCACGGACCGCGCGACCGTGCACTGTGACCGTCCCTGCTCGGCGGCAGACGGTTTCTCCAGGCAGTGCGACCACGCGCTTGATGAGCATGGTGTCGGCTGGATAGCCGAGTTGGCTACCCAGATAATCTTTCGCATTCTGGTTCATCGGCATCGCGATAATGTCGCCGTGCTTAAGATCACCGACCCCGCCAGTACGGACATAAAGCCCTTTCTGCATCGAGATCGTCTCATTGATGATGGCAGGCGGGTTGGCCACCAATTCTGGTAAGGCTGGTGCCGACGCCAAAAGCGCATTGGCGACCACGATGGAAACAAGGGCGCTGGTATTCATTGGGCTGGCTCCAAAATGAGATCACGGGTCAACAAGACTTGCACGCGCGTGCCTTGGCGGACCCGGATGGTTGGTTTGACGTCGAGTTCGCGGTCAATCATGCGGCCACCGACACGGGCAGCCTCAGCGGCAGCAGCGTCGCCGATATCGCCGACTATGGTGTTGCTTCTGTCTTCTCCATCACGGCGGGCAACTTCGCCCAAAGTGGTGATGGCCCCGGCAAATAGCGTTGCGGTCAGTAATTGGGGAATACGCCGGTCGACACGGCCTTGAACGCCGCCTGCGCCTTGGCTATCGATACCGGGCTCACGGTTCAAGGTGATCGACCGACCATCTGGGAAAAGCAGACGCTCCCACGTTAGGAAAGCACGCCGTTCCCCATAGGTCTGATCACCATCAAAACGTCCGATCAACCGGGCACCTTGGGGGATCAAGAGATATCGGCCTGTGACCGTATCAAAGACATTCTCGGTGACACTGGCCAAGACGCGGCCCTCGCGTTCAGTATCAACCGCTGTCAGCAAAGCTGCAGGAATGACCGTGCCTGCCTTAAGTTCATATGGCGACAGTGGGGCAAGCACAGCGCGATCGCCATAGACTGCCTCATAATCCTCCCGCCTTTGAATGCGCGCAGGGCCAGTCGAAGCCGGTGCTGGCGTTGCTAGCGCCGAAGTCTGAACCGATGCGCCACCATCAAAGAACAGGCCAGAGCGTTGTGCTTTTTCCAGTTCCGATGGGCCATGCGGCTCGCGTTGACTTGCTAGACCCCCTTGAACCACCCGTGGCGCATGTGGACTCGATCGCCTTGGTTCGCGCGGCGCGCGTTGCACCATTACACGTGGTGCATGGGCTGGCCCTGAGGCAATGCGTTCTGGTAGAGGTGTGTCTGCAGGTAACGCCTCTTCTGGCAGCTCTTCGGGTGCCTTGGTAAGATCCGCGTAACTGGCTGGCCCGTCGGAGAGCACATCAGCGGGTCGAACAGACCCTGGCGGTGTGCGCTGGTTCTGTTCAGCCTGTTTGGCGCGGGCTTCTGCACGCACCGCCGGCGAGACGACGAAGGCATAAACAAAGGCCAGCGATAGCACACCTGCACTGACCATAAAGACCGTGCGGACCGATTTCTTATTGATCTGCTGGGCAGGCTTGGGTGCCGTGCGCGCATTGAGTGCATGGCCGCCAGTGAGCGGCGGCGGCAGTGCATCAGGGCTCACTTCTGGGGTATCAGCCATCGTCATGAGCGATCCCCTTTGCGTTCAATGCGGACGACGCGGGGATTATCGCCACCCAGCCGAAGTTCAGCGCGATCAAATAGACGATCAACGACATAGACCGACCCTTGCTTGCGCCAGTTAGTGAGTTGTGCCTCGCCATTCTCACCCATTACAAACAAGGGCGGGGCTTCGGTGGAAGTAAGGCTATTGGGGAAGGTAATGAAGGTCTGGCGACCATCATCGCTTACCGAAATCGGTGTCCAATCAGGCCTGCTCCATCCCGCCCGAATACGGTAATTCTGGTTCAGGTTGGCGATATCGACTGTTTGTGCGGCGGGCAGTACTGGCAGATTTGTAGTGCCGTCAGTCGTCCCGGCCTGCGTTGATCCATTGGGCAATGTATTGGCGTAGGTCCAGGTTACGACCGCATTGAACGCGTCAGTGCTCTCGCCTGCCCGCAGCGACAACAGATACATGCGCCGGTTGGTCGCAATCACCATATTGGTGGCGATACCGGCCCGAAATGGCTTAATCAGAATCTGGCTTTGTTGGGCATTGCCTTCACCAGATGTCGTATCGCCAATCATCCAGCGTTCGGTATCTCCAGCAGCCTTGTTGATAATGCGTTCGCCGGGTTCAAGGGTCAGCGCAGTGATCCGCATGGGTGCCGTCCAAACTTCATAAACCCGGCCTTGCTCGAAGTTGAACACTTGGGCTGCATTGACGAAGCCGTCCGCGCGTGAAGGGGCCAGTGCCTCGGCATTAGCCGCACGAATAGCGGCTGGACCGCTTGCTGGACTGGTCGCCCCATCATTTGCGGGTGGTGAGACCGCGCGAGCCGGTGTAGCAGCCCGTCTAGTTTGGCTTGCCGCGCGCCGTGTTGGCGAATTTGTCCGGCGCGCTGAAAATGTGCGGGCCGAAGTTAACGCTTGGGTCTGGCGTGCTTGAGATTGGCGCACCTGTGCGTCAGCGGCATTTGGGTAAACCATAGCTGGAATGGCCGTGGTTAGGAGAAGCGCCAAACTGCCTGCCATGCAAGCAGCCTTGGGCGCGATCATTGTGCGTCGAGTGTCCATGATAAATCCTCGATTTTGATGCCAAGTGGGTTTTTCATCAGGTCGGCTTCAGAGCGCGGTGGCTCAAACCGGACAGTGACAAGTGCGCGCCAACGCTGCGCACCTGAACTCATGCCATTGGTGAATTTCTCTTCGCGCCACTGGATGTCGAAGGTCTTCTCCGAGCGTGGCACAACATTGAGCACCGAGACAGCAACAGCCTCGCGGCCGGCATTAGCGAAGGGATCATTTTCCTGCGCCCAGCTATTGAGATAGGCAGCACTTTTCGGTGTTGTAAAATCATAGGCCCGCATGAAATTCTGACGGATCAGAACCGGATCAATGCTCTTACCGCGCACGTCTGCTATCCAACGCGACAAGGCGAAAGAAACTTGGGCCTCATTCGGGCGGTATCTCTGATCAAGTGCTGTAATCTTCTGGGTCTGACCCCAAGTCGAAACCTCGACGATAAAGGGCTTGACCACCGAGCGCTGGGCTTGTGCCCACCAGCCTGCTCCGAGGAAGCCCGCAAAGAGAAGCGTCCCAAAAGCCATATTGCGCCAGTTGCGGGCATGAGACAGGGTCAGGCCCATACGGTCATCCCAGACCTGGCCAGCGCGATGATAGGGCGTGGCAATCGGTGTGGCCGAAAGCGCCTGTTTGCCAGCAGGCTTAGGTTTGAAGAATGGATGCATGAATATCAGTCCTCCTCACGAATGGATGGGTTGAGCGTGCCGGTGTTTTCATTGGCCGGCATGAGTTGGCGGGCAGTATTGGCCGCGAAATACGCGTTGAAGGCGCGGGCTTTGGCTGCCCTTTGTTGCGGGCTGTAGGCTGGGAAGCGGTGGTAACGCGGGGCGTCGCCCAAGGCGGTGCTTGGAGTGGTGGTTCCCGATCCGTTTGATTGTGACGCGCCAGCCGCAGGGGCTGCCCCTTCGCTTCCGCTTCCTCCAGAGGTTCCGCCACTTAGAGAGCCAGTCTCATTCGGCATGGCGGCTTTGGAAGCGCTTGTTGAGCTTTGCGCAGACGATTGGCTTGGCGACGAATTCCCGCCTGTTCCCAACTGTCCGGTGTTTCCGGATGGTTCAGATTGTCCAACTGACTTTTGCGAAGCCAATCCTTCATTGGTCGTCATTTGGCTGGAAGTTGAGCCGGAGTGTGAAGTGGAAGCCTTAGTCCCGCATTTATTCGCTGTTTGAGCCGCAAAATTTGAAGAAGCGTTGTCCTGTGAAGAAGAGCTTTGATTGGACGATCCGCCACCATTTGAAGGACCACGCGGTCCGCCCCCCGCCGCAGCCGCAGAGCCAGAAGGTCCAGACCCAGAAGGTCCAGGCCCGCTTGGCTGCCTCCCAGCACCTGCGCCCGCAGCCGCTCTGGAGGATGATGCAATCTTTGAGGCGGCACCAGCGGCGGCGCCGCCTGCTGCCATCGTGCCAGCAATGGCCGCACCACCCGCTGCACCAACCGCGAGGCCACCGACACTGAGGGCACCTGCGCCCAGAGCGGGACCGCCCGAGACGAGGGCCGCAGCCAGATTTGGGGCAAAGATCGCCAGCATCGCCAGAATGATCGACGCCGTCAGGATGGTCAGCGCTTCATAGATGTCAGGTTCTGGGCTTGGGATAAGCTGAGCGAACACCGTTTGAGCGCCAGACACCACAATTGCGAGGGCCAGAACCTTCAAGCCTGCCGCGACCACATAACCTAGTGGGCGCTCGGCCATGAAGCTGGTTTTGGAGAAAATGCCGAATGGCAGAAGGATGAAGCCGCCAAGTGTGACGATCTTAAACTCAAGCAAGGTCACGATGATCTGCAGGGCGAGGATCGTGAAGGCGATCATGATGCCGAGCATAGAGATGCCGATGATGATCGCATCGACCAGATTGCCGATCACATCCATCGGGTTTTCGGTGACGGTGGGCGCATCGCCAATGGCTTTGACAATGCCCCAGCCGGTCTCGATCACCGCACCGGGATTGAGGAAGTCACCGGCACCGATAGCCCCACCACCGGCTTGCAAGCCTATCTGCATGAAGCCAGCAAAGATCGTCTCGCTCAGGCCCTGCCAATCATTGATGATATAGGCAAAAGCCCCAATCAGCAGGATCTTCGAAAAGGCCCCTGCTAGTGCATCGCGGTTGGAACTGACCGCCCATTGAATGCCTGTCAGCGCTACAACAAGCGCAATCATCAGGCCGAAGACGCCGTTCACGGGACCGACTAGGCTCGCAAAGCCTGCCGTAACAGTGTTAGAAAACACCGACATCAGATCATTGGCAGTTTCCGATGAGACAGCCATGGCAAGGCTCCTTTAAACGCGCGGCTAATTGCGCGCGTTGGGTAAGGGGTTGAAGCGAGGGGGTGGCGGCGGAGCTGCGGCCCGGCCCCAGTTTCGGCGACGTGCGGCAATCGCCTCTTCTCGGTCTTGAGCGCGCTGGGCAGCTTCTTGGGCGGCCAATCGTGATTGCGCGGCCATCAAGGTTTGCAGGCCTTCCAGCTGTTCCGACAAGACACCCAAGGCTTGTACCGACGACTGAATAGCGCCAGTCTCGCCTTCAGCGGCACGCGATGCCGCAATGGCTCCAGCAATCCGAGCGCTTCGCCCGTTTCTTGCCGATTCAACCGAAGCCGCCGTGCGTGCCAAATCCTGCGCGGTTTGGCGTGACATTTCGATCCGGCGAGACGCGGCTTCCAAACGTTGCATGGCTGTGCGGGCATTCAGATTTCCTGGATACAAATCCTCAAACTGGCGGTCCAAACCCTGAACCGTGGATGCTAGCCCGCGCGCTTGGGCATTGAGTTCATTAAGTGCCCGCATGGCTTCGCCAATTTGGGCAGCATGATCGTAGGGGCTTTGTGCGAGTGACCGGATTTGTGCGGTCAATTGCTCGGTCTGGACGCGGATTTGCTCCAGCGCGCGAGCAGCCGTCAGCACATTCTGGATGTGGTTGGTGGGGTCATAGACCACGATGGCCGCAGCGTCTTTTGGCACGACAAGTGCTGTGCCAAGCGTCAACAAGGCCAGCGCCGAGGCGGCACCAACAAGGCGGGATTTCAGATTATTGGCCGACATGAAACCGTCCTTCCAGCAAGGGTGAAGTGAGATCATTAGACGCGGGAGCGCTCTGGTCATTGGCCGCGCGCGCGACGTCAGACAGCGCATCGAAGAGATCACCCACGCCCGCGAGGCCCTTGGCTTCAAGGAATGCGCGGGCAAAGGCATCAGGATCGTGATGAGGTGGCAAAGTGGCCAGCACCCGCTCCATCAGCATTTGATCCTCAGGACTGGAGGCACCACATACCGCCAAAGCCGCGCCGACCAGCTTTAGGTCGAGCATCCGACGACCACGCGGCTGGCGAATATAGTAGGACCGCTTGGGAGCTGCGAACGCGAGAAGTTCGAGCTGGCGCTTGTTGAGGCCGAACAGGCGATAGAGATCAGACGAAGCTGGTTCGAGCGCCCGCGGATTGGGCAGGAAGATTTGGGTCGGGCAGCTCTCAATGAGCGTGGTGGCAATGGGTGAGCGCACCACATCATCAAGGCTTTGCGTGGCAAACACCACAGCCACATTTTTCTTACGCAGGGTCTTGAGCCATTCGCGGATTTTTGTTGCAAAACCGGTCTCACCTAGAAATAGCCACGCCTCATCCAGCACCAGCATGGTGGGCGATCCATCAAAGCCACGCTCAATCTCATGGAAAAGTGCGGTCAGAACCGGCCCAATGGCACTGGGTGTTGCCATCAGCTCTTCTGTCTCGAAGGTCTCGAAGAAACTAATGGCCGATGGAGCCTGATCAGCATCGAGCAAGCAGCCGTGTGGGCCTTTGAGCGTGAAGGGCTCAAGCGCAGCTGTGATAACGCGGGCTTGGCACAGGGCTGAGAAGATCGAGAGCGTGCGCTGGCTTCTGGGGGCTTCTCCCAGTGAGCCAAGGGCTGCCCAGATTTCTTCGCGGTGCTTGGGTGTGATTTGGACGCCAGCAGCCGCGACGGTTTCAGCGATCCATTCAGCAGCCCACGCCCGTTCGGCAGTCTCGTTGATCCGGGCCAGCGGTTGAAGCGCAAAAGCCCCTTCAGGTCCGAGCGCATGCCAGCGCCCACCGGCGCAATGGGTCACGGCACGCGCAGAGCGGCCCTTGTCGAAAAAGATGATCCGGGCGTTCGGGTAGCGCAGCCATTGCAGCGCCATGAAGGATAGGAGCGCCGACTTGCCTGCCCCGGTTGGCCCCACAATCATCGTGTGGCCGACGTCGCCGACATGCAGGTTCAAGCGAAACGGCGTCGCACCAGATGTCTCGGCGATCAGCAATGGCGGACCATCCAGATGTGTGTCGCGCGTTGGGCCTGCCCAGACAGCCGAGATGGGCAGAAGATCGCACAAGTTTAGTGTTGAGAGCATGGGGCGGCGTACATCGGCATAGGGTTCGCCGGGGATAGATCCGAGCCAGGCTTCGACGGCATTCAGATCCTCGGTGCGCGCGACGAACCCTTGCGCATTAAGCGCGGCTTCCACCGCACGGGCTTTCTCGACGGCGCGGCTTTCCTCGGCATCCATCACCGTGACGGTGAGCGTCAGCCAGCCAAAGGCGCAGACTTCAGCACCAAGGGCTTCTAGTGCGCCGTCACATTCATCGGTCTTGGCAGCAGCATCCGTATCAACCAGCGGCACATCTTCTTTGGTGATGGCCTCACGCATCAAAGTGCCAATGCCTTTGCGCTTGGCAAACCAGCGCTTGCGCAAGCGCAGGAGCTCGCTCTCAGCGCCTGCCTTGTCGAGCGCAATCCAGCGACCAACCCAGCGATAGGTGAAGGGCAACTGGCCCAGCGCATCGAGAAGCCCCGGCAAGGTCTTGGCTGGAAAGCTGCGGATACCGACGACGCGGAGATATTGATCGCCAAGCTTGGGTGCGATCCCACCTTCAAGCGGGCAGTCCGCCAATTGAGCATCAAGAAACACTGGCGTTTCTGGGACCTCGACCTGATGATGCTTGGTGCTGATGCATTGATGCAGATAGGTCAGCGTGTCTTGATCCGACATCAAGCGCGCTTCAGGCAGAGCATCCGCCATTAGATCAACCAGAATGCCGATCTCGCGCTGGAATAAGGCCAAAGTCTCGCGCCAGTCGCGATTGTTGGCCACGCGGTTCTCAAACAGGAAGGTCTCGGCCTTGCGGGTATCATCGGCTGGTGGCAGCCAGGTCAACGTCGCGACATGATCGGTCTCGAAGGCCGCACCGGCCTGTTCAAACAGCGCCTTGCGTTCCTGATCCACAAGCCAGCCGACGGCGTTCTCAGGCTGTTGATCTGGATAGGCATCAGCCACTCTGCGGCGGGCTTCCATATGCAGGCACCAGCCGGTTCCCAAGCGCTTCAACATATTGTTGAGTCTAGCGCGCACAGCCATCAGCTCTTCAGGCGTCGAGCTTTCCAGATCCGGCCCACGAAACTTCACGCAAGCACTAAAGCTGCCATCTTTGTTCAGGATCACGCCGGGTGCAACCAGTGCCGCCCACGGCAGATGATCGGCCAAGGTGATGGGTTTGGTGCGGAATTCATCGAGAAAGCGCATGGGATCTCACTCTCGGGGGCACGGCCCCCGTGGCTGTTGGATTTGCAAATGAGTTGGATAGATGAGGGCTCAGGCCCCAAGATGTCCGGGCAAGCTCAGATGACGCCTGAGGACATCCAAAAACCGGGCGTCGGCTTTGGCAAACCAAAGACCAAGCGCGTGCGCGACACCCCACCAGATGAGGCCGAGCCACCAGAGCTTGAGTGCGAGACCCAGGACCAGAGCGAGTGTGCCCATCAGGATTGCATATTCACGCGGTAAGCCTGCCATCAGGATGGGTTGGGTGAGTGATCCGGCCAAGGGCAGTTCAAAGCCTTCGGGCCGATCAGGATGAAAAGCACTCATGGTGCTACCCCCTTTTGTCTCAAATCATGATCTCAGCCGATGGTTGCACCACCGCCAAAACCAAAGAAGCCCATGAAGAAGCTCGCGGCTGCAAAGGCGATCGCCACCCCGAACAGGATTGAGACGCCGCGTCGCAAGCCAGAACCACTTTCTGAGAAAGCGACGCCCAGACCAAAGATGGTTACCGCTATCACCCCGCCTGCTTGGGCCACAGGGCCAGTGAAACTGTCGACGATTTGTTGGAGAGGTCCCTCCCACGGCATGCCAGACCCACCAGCAAAGGCCGGGGTAGATGCCAGCGCCAAAGCAGCGCCAGTTGCAAGTGAGGTCAGGATAGTCTGACGGGAAAAAGTGCCTTTCTGCATTGGTTTGCTCCATTCTGGGACTCTAAGTGCCCCTGTGGATAAGCATGCAGATAGTGTGCCAACTTAAGGAAGAAAACTTTATTATATGAGTAGCTTAGATGGTTAATTGTGTTGGCCCATATGGCCTCGCCGGGCCTCTGAAATCAGGGTCCGGTTGGGCGGGCGCGTTATGGCGCCAGTGCGGTTTCAAGTGCGCATGATATGGGCGGATTTACCCATAAGCGCGTGTCAGATAGCCACCATCCTTATCTCCCGTAACATGCATGAGGTCCTCCACACGCCGACCATCACGGGTCCGCGCAATGTGGATGACAAGATCAATCGCCTGACCAATGGCGCGCCGAGGAATAGTCGTCGCAACCTCAGAGGTCAGGTCTTCAAGACGCAAGAGGGCGTCGTGTGCGCTATTGGCATGGATGGTCGATAGGCCACCTGGATGGCCGGTGTTCCAGGCCTTGAGTGTTTCAAGTGCTGCGGCCCCATCGCGCATTTCACCGACGACGATCCGGTCCGGGCGGAGGCGCAAAGAGTCGCGCACCAGATCGACCACGCCGATCAGTTTGGGCGTACGGCGGGTCAAAAGTGCGACTTGATCCCAGGCCGAGCATTGCAGCTCGGGCGTATCTTCGATCAAGATCGTGCGGGTATCGGTGAAGGCAGACAACGCTAGAATAGCATTGGCTAATGTCGTTTTGCCGGACGATGTGCCGCCTGAAATCAGGATATTCTTGCGTTCTGTTGCCGCTGTTTCGATCAGTTGCTTTTGCTCTTGGCTAAGAATGCCTTGGGCCTGATAGTTATCGAGGGTAAAGATGCGGGCAGGCCGTTTGCGGATCGAAAAGGCTGGGGCACGACTGACAGGCGGCAGCACACCTTGGAAACGCTCGCCGGTTTGCGGCAAAACACCAGAGAGTCTTGGGTCTTCGGGTAGCACCGGTTCACCGACATAATCGGCAATCAGGCGAATGACGCGGTCGCGGCCTTCGGGGCTTAGGGTCTCACCGGTTAGCTGGCGTCCACCGCCAATTGTGTCGAGGATCAATTGCCCATCGGGATTGGCGAGAATTTCCACCACATCAGGGTCCACCAAGGCCGCCAAAGCGGTGTGACCCAGTGCATGGCGCAGAGCTTCAAGGCGACGCTCGGCGATGATAGGATGATCACCGAGCTTGGCCATGGTTTAGACCCCTTCACTATCGGAGTTTGGGACGACAAGTTCGCCTGTCAGATCATTGGCGGGTTGAGCTTTGGCGCTTTCCAATTCCTTGGCGTCTGCCGCTGCCCTGATACTGGCAGGTTCGCCGGTATTGGTGATTTCCCGACCCAGCCGCGTCAGGCGCAAGCGTTCGGCAACTTCATTGATGGCGTGGCTCATCAATACATCAACCGATCCCCGATAGGCTGGATCACGCTCTTCAGGGCTTTCAGGGATTCGAGAGAACAAGGTACGCAGTGCAATGAACAGCATTTCTTCAATGATGATCAGGTCGCGCCCAGTTGTGCGCCCCTGCTCTGCCACCCGCCGCTCCAATGCCAGCAAGCGGTTGTCGGCATCGGCCTCAACCTTGCCCCGAAGTCCCCGTTCAAGAATGGCTGACGCCGCCTGGCTCAAGCTCATATTGCGAGCTTTGGCTTCACGTTCGAGTGCTGCACCGACCTCTTCACGCGCCAGATAAATTTGGATGCGTGTCGGGCCGGGCTTAGGTTTGGCAATTGGTCTAGGTTTGGCTCCCATGTCAAAAATCCCCCTCGTGCAAGAGTTTCAAGATGTTGCGCGCATTGGTGTTGGCAGCGCTCTCTTCAGGCACTACCGGGTCAGCATTGGCGGCTTCAGCCTCAGGCTTTGGTTCTGCCTGAGCCACAGGCAATTGGACGATCACAGCAGGTGCCGGTTCCTGCTTGGGTGTTGAAACTGAGCCTTCATACAACCTCGCTTCTAGATTGAGTTCAGGTTGGCGTGGCCGGGATTTTTCTGCCTTGGCGCGCTTCATGGCGGCTTCATGCTCGCCCTGAACTTCAACACGGCGGGCCTCAGCGCGCTCTTCAAAAGTCATCGCCACTTGCGGATCGCCAAAGCCAGCAGGCGTTACGTCCATCCAAGGATGAACTGGCCGTTCGGGGGTTTGAAGTTGTTGGGCCTGATTGTGCGGTTTAATGGCCGCACGCTCTGCCATCCACTCGACCTTGTCATATTGAAGCTTTGTCAAACGGTAAGGCCGGTGACCAGCAATGAAGACCAGTTGTTCATTGTCGGGTAGTGCGCCCACTTCCGATGGATCCATCAGGGAACGCTCGACTTCAGCAATCGTGCGGCTGCCACCTTTGTCAGCGAAATGATGCGGCAAGCTAGCACTCACACGCGTATCCGTCACAAGCCCGGTCAACTTGGAGACTTTCTCGCGCGTTAGTGGGTCAAGTGCAGCAAAGGCCACATAGATGTGCGTGTTATCCAGAAAGCCGTTCAACTGCCCATAAATCCGGGCGATGTCGTTTAAGCTTTGGGCTACAAAAAGGCATTTGATGCCATAGCCCGCCGACAAGCGCACCACATCTTCAAAGAAGCTGACCTTGCCCAGCAGCGGAAACTCATCAAGCGCGAGCAGGAGCGCGTTTTCCTTTAGCCGCCCGTCGCTGTCAGTCTCGAGATGCGTGGTAAACGCGCTCGATGCCAGATGGAAGAACATCCGCACCAGTGGCTGAAGTGCTTTCAAATCCGATGGCGCGATCTGCACATAAAGGCTTACGGGTGCCCGCGCGCACATCAGATCACTTAGTCGAAAGTCGCTGGCTGATAAAGCCCGCTCGACCTCTGTGCCCGCAATCCACGACAAATAAGATCGCACGGTCATCTGGACGCTCTTGCGGCCACGCTCATGGGCTGAAAGATAGGCGCTCGCCACATCGGCAATATAGGGGTCCGTGATTGCAGTGCCTGTGTGGTCGCGCCGGTGCAGCGTCGTCGCCATGGCTTTGGCGGTTGTATCAAGGTCCGCGCTCAAGCGTTTGACGCCGACCAGCGACTTGTTCTCTGGGGCTTCGGTATAGAGCGCGTGCAGGATCAGGGCGCACAGCATCTCTGAACCCTGTTTATCCCAGAACTCCTGATGGCCAGACGCACCACCAGGTTCAGCCAGAATCGCCACGAGCTTTTGCACGTCGGAGATGGCACGATCGCCCGTACCAATTTCGGCCAACGGGTTGAACCTCGCGGTGGCCGGGTGGAGCGGATTGAAAAAGAGCGCTGGTCCCAATCGGCTGCGAAAGCCCGCCGTTGTCGCCCAAAGCTCCCCCTTGGGGTCAAACACTATGGTCGACCAATTCCACGTCAAAAGTGTTGGCACGACAATTCCACGCCCTTTGCCCGAGCGTGTGCCTCCCGTCACCAAAGCAGGGCGCATGTCGGGACTGGTTAGAAGTCTGGGGGCAAGAAAGAAATCGCGTAAGCTCGGTCGATTGATCCGGCCAAGGACGACGCCTTCCAAGCCCGTTAGCCCTGCCTTGACTAGCGCTTTGGGATCGCCCCATCCGCGTGCACGATGGCCGTAATTGACCTTCACGCCGCTGGCATCGTTGGTCTGCCCGAGCGCACCGTTGCCCTGATCGAACAAACGTACCAGCATAGCACCTAGCGCTACACCCAACAGTATGACTGCTGCCCCTGCCCGCATGACTGGGCCATGGCTTGGGCTGGCGGACCATTGTTTCGACCAGAGCAAGATGTCCCAGAATGGATACAATTTGACACCACTGCCAATCTCTAAGCCCCAGCCAAGAGCGCGGTGATAATCGTAATGCGCGGCGACAAACTGGGTCCCAGCTGACAGGCCAATCACGGCCCCAACCCCAAGACATGCAATCCGCGTGCGAATTCCCATACCCCTGTCCCCCAATACCGCCGGCACACAAAGTGAGCATCGCAAGGATGACGCGGCAGGACCGCCTAAGGCGGACTCACCGCAGTAAGTGATCCCAAGCATAGATCGTGCCAATCAGAATATTGGTCTGCAGCCTGAGATAGGCGGCACAAGATTAGTATATTTAATGTTATAAATCAATAACTTATGATTGCATCACTTGCTTGGGCACTAACCACACTATTCAAGCGTGAGCCACTGAATGGAGCAAATTGGCACAGAATTTACGCTTGTGGCTTGAGAGAAAACCTATTCTTCGTCGATCTGACAGTGGGCAATTAACCAACTTATGCACGCGCTTATACTAGCGGTTGCGTTTGCCGGAGACCGGGACGACGTATCGCTTTGCCCCGCCCGTTGCGGACGACGGGTTTGAGGGTGCCAGACGCGGTTTGCCGTCAAGCCTTCGCTTCGCTCATGGCGTTGACAGCGGCACTTTTGCGTCTGGCGGCAGCTTTCAGGTTCGCCCGCATGGTGCGTGGCGTTCCTCAAGGAGGCTGTTATGCCAAGTACACTTTTTCCCGCTCATCTTCGTGCAAAACTCTTGGCCAATGGCGCAAGGTCTGGTGCGGGCGAGGACATTGATCCAGTCCCAGTCGTGAAGCTGTTTACACCCGACGCCAATGCAACTTGGCTTCTTACAGAGATCGATCCTGACAATGAGGATGTGGCCTTTGGGCTATGCGATTTGGGCTTAGGTTGCCCTGAATTGGGTAGTGTGTCGCTATCTGAGATTTTGTCAGTACGCGGGCGGTTGGGTTTGCCTGTTGAGCGGGATCAGCATTTTGTTGAAAAAAGACCTATCAGCGCGATTGCCAAACTCGCGCGTCAAAAAGGCAGTATTTAGAGCATTTTCCACTTAATATGCATCATATCCGCAGCTAGCGAAGTAGTTTCGGCACTCTTCTGGTTTGAACATGGTGACGAGGGAGCCGATGATATCCCACAGACCTGA
>VYLE01000292.1_pt1 | contig 36588 bp, 39 predicted proteins | sample 5114391 | NCBI WGS metagenome assembly VYLE01 (sample SAMN12291771, study PRJNA351875) | freshwater metagenome | isolation source: freshwater lake | place: USA: Michigan, Kent Lake | collected 2013-08-15
GAAATCTGTGGCCGTGGTGGGGGCGGGCGCGGCGGGCCTGATGGCGGCGGCGGTGGCGGCGGAGCGGGGGCATCGCGTGGTGCTGTTCGACCGGGCGGATCGGATCGGGGGGCAGCTCAACTTGGCCAAGAAGGTGCCGGGCAAGGAGGAGTTCCACGGGCTTGTCCGCTGGTTCGCGGCGCGGATCGCGCGGGCGGGGGTGGAGTTGCGGCTGGGCGCGGAGGTGTCGGTCGATGACCTGCGCGGCTTCGATGAGGTGGTGGTGGCGACGGGGGTGACCCCGCGCGATCCGGGGATCGAAGGGCAGGAGCGGGCGCTGGGCTATGTCGATGTGCTGAACGGGGCCCCGGTGGGGCGGCGGGTGGCTGTCGTGGGCGCGGGCGGCATCGGGTTCGATGTGGCGGAGTATCTGGTGCACCGCGGGGTGTCCCCGACGCTCGACCCGGTGCTGTGGCGGCGGGAATGGGGTGTGGGCGACCCGGCGGACGTGCGCGGCGGGCTGGTTCAGCCTGAGCCGGAGCCGCCCGCGCGCGAGGTCTGGCTGTTCCAGCGCAAGGCGGAGAAGCCGGGGCGGGGCTTGGGCAAGACGACGGGGTGGATCCATCGCGCGGCGCTGGCGGCGAAGGGGGTGAAGATGATCGGGGGCGTGAGCTATCGCCGGATCATCGACGAGGGTCTGGTGGTGCTGCGCGACGGGGTGGAAGAGTTGATCCCGGTCGATTCGGTGGTTCTGTGTGCCGGGCAGGAACCGGCGCGGGGGCTGGCCGATGCGCTGGCGGCGGCGGGAATTGCGGCCCATGTGATCGGCGGCGCGGATGTGGCGGCGGAACTGGATGCCAAGCGGGCCATCGATCAAGGCGCAAGGTTGGCAGCGCGGCTGTGACGGGCGGTTGAAAACAGGGGTTCGGGGCGCCCTGTTTCCCTGCCTTCAACGATCCCTATGAAAACCCCGGATCGGCCCCGTCCGCGCCCCGATCCTGCCTGAATTCGCGGTCAATCCTCTGTGACACGACCTCATAGCTTGCCAGAGGACAACAATGGACCGACTTACGGAAATGGAAGCCTTCGCCACTGTTGTGGATCAGGGCGGCTTCACCGATGCGGCCAAGAAGATGGGGATTTCGAAATCCGCTGTGTCGAAACATGTCTCGGCTCTGGAGGCGCGGTTGGGGGCCCGTCTTCTTAACCGGACGACGCGCAGGGTATCGCCCACCGAGATTGGTCTTGCCTATTATGACCGCGCCCGCCGCGTTCTGAACGATGCGGGCGAGGCAGATGCCCTTGTCACATCCATGCAATCAGCCCCGTCCGGCCTGCTGCGCATCAGCGTGGCCACGGATTTCGGGGTGAACCTGCTGTCGCCGATCCTTGGGGATTTCCTGCTGGAATATCCCGAGATCACGGTGAACATGGTGTTGAACAACCGCTATGTGGAGCTGATCAGCGAAGGCTTCGACATGGCGATCCGCGTGGGCGAGTTGGAGGATTCCTCGCTTCGCGCCCGCAAGCTGACCGAGACGACGAAGCGGATGATCGCCTCTCCGTCTTACTTCCAGCGCTATGGGCGGCCGTTGAAGATCGACGATCTGAATGAGCACAAGCTGCTGCACTATTCGAATCAGGCCAATGGCAACGTGTGGAAGATCACCGCGCCGTCGGGGGAAAAGCGTCAGGTGCGGTCGGTCGGCTGGCTGACGGTGAATGATGGGCAATCGCTGTTGAACGCCGCGATTTCGGGGCTGGGCATCGCCTATCTGCCGTCCTTCCTTTATGCCGATGCGATGCGGCAGGGGTTGGTGGAAGAGGCCATCCCGGGCCTGCCGACGGAAAGCCTTGGCATCTATGCGGTCTATCCGCCGGGGCGGTTCACCCAGCCCAAGGTGCGGGCCTTCATTGATTTTCTGGCCAAGCAGTTGATGGACAAGGGTCCGGACAACTGGTGATGCAATCGCCGGTCCCCCATGTTGGGGGGCCGATACTCCTGGGGGAGTTCAGCGGGTCGAGGTCAGCATGACCTCGACCCGTCTGTTTTGGGCGCGGCCTTCGGGCGTGGCGTTGTCGGCGCGGGGTTCGGCAGGGCCGGCGCCACGGGTGGCAAGGCGCGCGGGATCGACGCCAAGGGCCACGAGTGCGGTACGGGTGGCATCGGCACGGGCGAGCGACAGGGCGATGTTGGCATCGGCGGGACCCGAGGCATCGGTATGGCCGACGAGTTCCACCGTGGCGGCGGGATTGGCGGCCAACCATGCGGCAAGGTCGCGGAGCGAGGCATAATCGCCCGTCGCCAGCTCTGATTGGCCGGAGGGGAAGACGAGATCATCCAGCGCGAAGGGTTGCCCGGCGGTGAGGGCGGCGGCCAGCGGCGCAGGCGGTTCGGCTGCAGCCGGTTGGGCGGCGGGTTCTACATCTGCGGGGGCAGACGAGGCCGAGGGGTCGAAGGGCGATTTGGTCGACACCGTCAGGTCGGGCGCGCCGATGGGCGCGGGGCCAATGGTGGTAAGCTGGACAAAGCCCGTATCGGCGGAACGGCTGACCACGAAGGTCAACCAGTCGGGCCCCTGCGCGCCGTCGCGGCGGGCGGCGAGGAAGCGGAAATCGCCAAGGTCCACATGCATCTGCGGTTCGGGCAGGATGTCCGTGCCATAGCGGAAATCGAAGCCACCGCAGCCGGTGGTTTCGCATTCAAAGACGGTCTGGAATCCGGCGGCGGTGATCTGGTCGCGCAAGGGGGCGAGGATCTGGAGCGTGGTCAGCCCCGGTGCGGCGACCTTCCACGCGGTCTGGTCGAAGACGCCTTCGGCGGCGATGACGGGAATCGTACCCGCCTGCCACGGCCCGGTCGGCACGTTGTAGGAGGTGAGCGCCTCGCGCCGTTCGCCCGAAGCGCTGGCCGGGGCGGGAAAGCGCAGGTCCAGCGCCTGCGCAAGACCCGGCAGCGGCAGCAGGGCCAGCAGCAGGGCGGGCAGGGCGGCACGGCGGCGAAGCCGTGACGGGCAGGGCGGGCGCGGTAACTTCAACTGCTCGGCCTTCTGAGGGGGCTCACTTCTTGCGATAGTGATACTGTCCCACAACGGCAAAGTTCAGGGAAGTATAGAGCGCGCGGGCGGCCAAGTTCCGCTCAGTCACCAGAAGGGTCAGCGTGGTTGCGCCGTGATCATGGGCCCAGAGGGCGGCGGCCCGCAAGATGTTGTGGGCGCAGCCTTTTCGGCGCTGATCCAGGGCGACCTCGAGCGCGTGAAGCATTGCAATATTGCCGTGGAGTGCCGTGAAGGCGATGCCTGCGGCGCGGTCGCCGGTGCGCCCGAGGATGGCGGTTTTTGGCCCTTGCACGCGGTCCATCACGGCAAGGCGGCCCGGGCCGATTCCCCCTTCGGCCCAGAGTTGCGCGGCCACGGCGAGGGGGGGCCAATGCGGAAAGCTGGTCAGGAAGGCGGGGGGCGGGTCGGCCAGCGTGGCGGTGGGGGCGGCATAGGCGACGACGGGGTCGTGATGGGCATAGCCCCGGGCGGCGAGGGCAGAGTCCAGCGCCGTGTCCTGCGGGTGGATGACGAAGAGGGGGGATTGGCCGAGGGCGGCCATCGCGGCTTCGGCCTGCGGGATGTCATCGAGCGTCCAGTTGCCTGCCGGGGAGGCGGCGGAGACGCGCTGGCCGCCACCCTGCCCTTCGCGGATGAGCCATGGCCCGTGGAGATGGGTGGCGGCGGGGGGCCATGTCGCCTCGGCCACCTGAGCAAGCAGGTCGGGCGTCATGGGAAGAGCGCGCAGAGGCGGGTCATGGCGGCGTCGATTCGGGCGGGATCGGTGCCCCGGACGACGAGGTTGGTGCCATAGACGCCGTTGGTGTTGAAGGGATAGCTGCCCATGGAAAGATCGGGGAATTCGGCGGCAAGGGCGGCGAAATCGCCCGCAATCTCGCCCTCGCCCCGGTTGACGCGGTGCGATTGCGAGAGGAGCGGCGCGCCGCCCGTCAGGGTGGGAAGGACGCCTGCGAGCATCGCCTCGAAGATCGAGGGCACGCCCGCCATGACATGGACATTGCCGAGCGTGAAGCCGGGGGCGGTGGAGATCGGGTTGTCGATCAGGGTTGCGCCATCGGGGATGCGGGCCATGCGCTGGCGCGCGTCGTTGAAGGGCAGACCCGCGCGGTCGTAATGCGCCTGCAGGAGCGCCATGGCATCGGCGCGGTGGGTGATGGGGGTGCCAAAGGCGGCGGCGATGGCCTCGGCGGTGATGTCGTCATGGGTGGGGCCGATGCCGCCGGAGGTGAAGAGATGGTCATGCCGCGCGCGCAGATCGTTGACGGCGGCGATGATGGCGTCGTGGTCATCGGCCACGAGGCGGGCCTCCATCAGCCTTATGCCATGTTCGGTCAGACGCTGGGCGAGGTGGTGCATGTTCGAATCGCGGGTGCGGCCCGAGAGGATTTCATCGCCGATCACCAGCATGGCTGCGGTGGGATTGGGCATGTCGCGGCTCCGTTCATCATGGCTGCGAGGGGTATAGGGCGGAGGCGGGCCGTTTCAAAGGGGCAGGTCTGGCCTTTGCGGACGGCTTTGACTATCTAGGCGATCATGCAAGGGAAAGTTCGGCCAGTGGACGAAACGCGCGGGCGCATCACGAAGGACGGTATCCGCATCTATGAGGATGCGGATTTCGCGGGCATGGCCGAAGCAGGGCGCGTGGCGGCCGAGATTTTGGACATGGTTGGGCCGCTGGTCGTGCCGGGGGCGACGACGGGCGAGATCGACGCTTTCATCACCGAAGAGGTGGCGCGGCGCGGCGTCGTGTCAGCGACGATCGGCTACAAGGGCTATCGCCACGCGTCCTGCATCAGCGTGAACCATGTGGTCTGCCATGGCATTCCGGGGGCCAAGATCCCGGGGCGCAGCAGCGATGTGCTGCAGGCGCAGGACATCCTGAATGTGGATGTGACGGTGGTGGTGGATGGCTGGTTCGGGGATACGAGCCGGATGTATGTGGCGGGAACGGCGAAGCCTTTCGCGCAACGCCTGATCAACGTGACGCATGAGGCGCTGTTGCGCGGGATCGCGGCGGTGAAGCCGGGCAGTACCTTTGGCGACATCGGGCATGCGATTCAGAGCTATGTTGAAGCCCAGCGGATGAGCGTGGTGCGGGATTTCTGCGGCCACGGACTGGGGCGCGTGTTCCACGCGCCGCCGAATGTGCTGCATTACGGACGGCCGGGCAGTGGTCCGGTGCTGGAGGAAGGCATGTTCTTCACCATCGAGCCGATGGTGAACCTCGGGCGGCCGGAGACGCGTGTGCTGTCCGATGACTGGACGGCGATCACGCGCGACAAGTCGCTGTCGGCGCAGTTTGAGCATTCGGTGGGCGTGACGGCGACGGGGTGCCAGATCTTTACCCAGTCGCCTGCGGGTAAGTTCCATCTGACGCAGTGAGGCGCGGGGGGGGCATGCCCCCCCGCGACCCCCCCGGCGGCCATAAACCTGCCGTTGCGCGTGGCTGGCAGATGGCGGGCTGGTGAGTATTTGGGCCAAGATGAAGGGGCCGGTTGCAGAGACCCTGCGGGCGTGAAAGTCTCCGCCTGACAATGCGAGGTGAGCGATGAAGACCGTATCGGAAAGCCGGGCCTTCGGCGGCGTGCAGGGGGTGTACGCGCATCCATCGGGGCTGTGCGATTGCGACATGACCTTTGGGCTGTTCCTGCCTGAGCAGGCCGAGGATGGACCTGTGCCGGTGCTGTGGTTCCTGTCAGGGCTGACCTGCACGCATGAGAACGCGATGGTGAAGGCGGGCGCGCAGCGCTGGGCCGCCGAGGCAGGGATTGCGCTGGTCTTTCCCGACACGTCCCCGCGCGGGGAGGGGGTGCCGAATGATCCGGCCTATGACCTTGGGCAGGGGGCGGGGTTCTATGTGAACGCGTCCGAAGAGCCTTGGGCGCAGCATTACCAGATGTGGGATTACATCACGGATGAATTGCCCAATGTGCTGTTTTCCGCCTTCCCCTTGGCCGAGGCCGCGCAGGCGATCACGGGCCATTCGATGGGCGGGCATGGCGCCTTGACCATCGCGATGAGTTTTCCGGGGCGGTTCCGGTCGGTTTCGGCCTTTGCGCCGATTGCCAATCCGGTGGCGAGCGACTGGGGGCGCAAGCAGTTCACCGCCTATTTGGGGCCGGATGAGGCGGCTTGGGCGGGCTATGACGCGACGCTGATGATGCGGCGCTATGGGTTCGACGGGCCGATGCTGATCGATCAGGGAACAGCGGACCAGTTCCTTGATCTGCTGAAGCCCGAGGCCTTGGCCGAGGCGATGGCGGCGCGGCGGCAGGGCGGCGCGTTCCGGATGCAGAAGGGTTATGACCACAGCTATTTCTTCGTCTCGACCTTCATGGAAGAGCATGTCGCCTTCCACGCGCAGGCGTTGCATGGCTAGGCTCTTTGTCGATGCCGATGCTTGCCCCGTGAAGGAGGAATGCGAGCGGGTGGCGGTGCGGCATCGGGTGCGGATGATCGTGGTGTCGAACGGGGGGATCAGGCCGAGTGCGAACCCCTTGGTGGAGAGCGTCTTTGTCGCCCATGGGCCGGATGAGGCCGATAAGTGGATCGCCGATCAGGCCGGGCCGGGCGATGTGGTGGTGACGGGGGATATCCCGCTGGCGGCCAAGGTCATTGCGGGCGGCGCGGTGGTGGTGAAGCACAATGGCGAGGTGCTGACTGACCGCAACATCGGCAATGTGCTGGCGACGCGCGATCTGATGGCCGATCTGCGCAGCGCGGACCCGTTCCGGCAGGGCGGTGGGCGGCCCTTTTCCAAGGCGGACCGGTCACGGTTTCTGGAGACGCTGGAGCGGGTGATGCGGGGCGCGGTGGCGGGCGGGTGATCTGCGCCACGGCCATGTCGCGGCGGGGATAGACTTGGCCGGGGCGCGGCGGTTTCCTGCCCCCATCATGACCGAGATTTCCAGCCGGGCGACGCTGACCGGCATCCTTCTGGCGATTGGCGGCAGCGCGATGCTGTCGATCAACGACGTCGCGATCAAGTTCCTGTCGGGCGATTACGCGCTGCATCAGGTGATCCTGATCCGGGCGGGGATCGGGATGATCTTCCTGCTGGGGTTGATGCAGTTGTCCGGCACCGGGTTCCGGCAGATTCTGACGGTGCGGGGGCGGGACCATCTGATCCGGGTGGGATTCGTGATGGTGTCGAATGTCTGCTATTTCCTTGGCCTTGCCGCGTTGCCACTGGCGGATGCCGTGGCGATCGCCTTTATCTCGCCGCTTCTGGTGACCGTGCTATCGGTGATCGTGCTGGGCGAGGCGGTGGGGCCAAGACGCTGGGCCGCGGTGGCGGTGGGGATGCTGGGTGTGCTGGTTATGCTGCGGCCCGGGGCGGGGGTGATCCAGCCTGCGGCGATCCTCGTGCTGATTTCGGCCTTTTGCTATGCATCGTCCCATATGATGACGCGGCGGATGAAGGATACGGAAAGCGCGATCACGCTGTCCTTCTATGTGCAATGCGGGTTCATCGTGGTGTCTTCGACGATGGGGCTTGTCGTCGGCGATGGGCATCTGGCGGGGTCGTCCGATGCCTCGCTTGCCTTTCTGTTTCGGGAGTGGGTCTGGCCGCCGATCGCGGATTGGCCGTGGTTTCTGGCGACGGGCCTGTCGGTGGCGATCGGGGGGCTGATGGTGTCACAGGCCTACCGGATGCTGGAGGCGGCGCTGGTGGCACCGTTTGAATATACGGCGATGCCTTTGGCCATCCTGTGGGGGGTGGTGATCTTTGGAACCTATCCGGACCTGATCGCGGCCTTCGGGATTGCGCTGATCTGCGGTGCGGGCCTTTATACGCTGTGGCGCGAGACGGTGCGCCGGAAGAAGGATGTGACGGGTGATCCCAGAGGCGGTGGTCTTTGACATCGGCAATGTGCTGCTGGAATGGCAGCCGGAGCGGTTCTATGACGGCGTGATCGGGGAGGCGCGGCGCAAGCGGCTGTTTGCCGAGGTCGATCTGGTGGGGATGAATGAGGGCGTCGATCTGGGCGCGCCTTTTGCCGCGTCCGTCGAGGCGCTGGCCGTGGCGCATCCCGATTGGGGGTCGGAAATTCGGATGTGGCGCGAGCGGTGGTTCGAACTTGCCCATCCGCCCATCGACGGGTCGATCCGGCTGCTGCGGGCGCTGAGGGCGCGGGGTGTGCCGGTGCTGGCGCTGACGAATTTCGGGGTGGAGACGTTCGAGGCGGCGGTGGAGCGGTTGCCGTTTCTGGCGGAATTCGACCGCGCTTGGGTGAGCGGACGGATGGGGGTGATGAAGCCTGATCCGGCGATCTATGCCGCGCTGGAGGCGGAAAGCGGCATCGCACCCGGGCGGCTGATCTTTACTGATGACCGGGCGGAGAACATCGCGGCGGCGGCGGCGCGGGGCTGGCAGACGCATCTGTTCGACGGCTGGGAAGGCTGGGCGGCGCGGTTGGTGCAGGCGGGGCTTTTGGACAAGGCGGAGGCGGGGCTGTGAGCGTGGAATTCGTGCCCTTCGAGGCAGAGCGGAAGTTGTCATGGGAGGGGCTGCTGGCGGCCTTTGAGGCGGGGCATCGGCTGCCCAAGCCGGATATCAAGGATCTGTTCGTCTATCGCGGGGGGGACACGATCCTTGACCGGGCGACATGGATCGACGGGCTTGGTGCGCTTGTGAAAGTGGCGACCGTGGTCCCGGGGAATGTGGCGCGGGGCAAGCCCACGGTGAACGGGGCGGTGACGCTGTTTGATGATGTGACGGGGGAATTGACCGGGCTGGTGGATTTCCACCTTGTGACCAAATGGAAGACGGCGGGCGACAGCCTGCTGGCGGCGCGGCGTCTGGCGCGGAAGGAGGCGCGGCGGTTCCTGTTGGTTGGGGCGGGGAAGGTGGCGCAGTCGATGACGGAGGCCTATCGGTCGGTCTTCCCGGAGGCGGAGTTCACGGTCTGGAGCCGCAGCCGGGCGAGTGCCGAGGCGATGGGTCTGCCGGTGGCCGATGATCTGGAGGCGGCGGTGAAGGCGGCGGATGTGATTTGCACGGCGACGATGGCGACGGCCCCGCTGATCAAGGGGGACTGGCTGCAGCCGGGGCAGCATCTGGACCTGATCGGGGCCTACAAGCCCAATATGCGCGAAGTGGATGACGCGGCGATGGCGCGGGCGCGGGTCTTTGTCGATGCGCGGGCGACGACGCTGCACCATATCGGCGAGCTGATGGATCCGCTGAAATCGGGGGCGATCACGGAGGCCGACATCGTGGCGGATTATTATGATGACCCGGCGATCTTTGCGCGGCGGTCGGAGGACGAGATCACAATCGCCAAGAATGGTGGCGGAGCGCATCTCGACCTGATGACGGCGGCCTACATACTGAAGGCTTGGCGTGCGATCTGACGGCGGGCCGTGGAATAAAGCTTGCCCTTCCTGCGTTGTCCTGTCGGAGTGGCAGTACAACCGAAGGATGAGCCGATGAGCGACCGTTTTCGCCGGGAACTTGTGGCCTTGGTGCCGAAGCTGCGCCGTTTCGCCTATTCGCTGACGGGCAACCGGCAGGATGGGGATGATCTGGTGCAGGCTGCCTGCGAGAAGGCGCTGCGCAATGCTGCGCAGTTCCGCGAGGGCTCGCGGATGGACAGCTGGATGTATCGCATCATTCAGACGCTGTGGATCGACGATCATCGCCGGGTGAAGCGGCAGGGCGCGCGGGTGGACCCCGACACGGTGGCACTGAGCGACGAGGGAAAGGCGGCGGCCCTGCCGGAGGACCGCATGATGCTGGCCCGCACGCGGGCGGCGATGGAGGATTTGCCCGAAGCGCAGCGCAGTGTGCTGGCGCTGGTCGCAATCGAAGGGCTGAGCTATCGCGAGGCGGCGGAGGTTCTGGATGTGCCGGTGGGCACGGTGATGAGCCGCCTGTCGCGGGCGCGTGAGGCGCTGCTGCCGCGGCTGGGACTGTCGCAGGGGCCGCGGCAATGATTGGTCCGGGGATTGGTATGGGGATTGGTGCGAAGATCGGCACGGGGGCGGCGCGGGCATGAAGACGGCGATGGACAAGGAAGAGCTGGCGGCCTTCGTGGATGGCGAGCTGTCTCCCGAGGAGTCGGCGGCGGTTGTGCTGCATCTTGCCGATCATCCGGCCGATCAGGCCTATGTGGATGATCTTTTCGCCGCCAATGCGGCGCTGGCGGATGCCTATGGCGCCCCGGTGGCCGAGCGGGTGCCCGATGGCATCCTTGCCACGATCGACGGGGCGGTGGCGCGGGCGCAGATCCTGCCCTTCCGGCTGCGGCCCGTCGGTGTGGCGGCCGGACTGGCCGCCGCTGCGGCGCTGTCGGCGGCGGTGGTGCTGTTGCAGCCCAAGGGTGGGTCAACGCTGGCCATTGGTCCGGTGATGGGCGGATCGGCGCTGGCCGAGGCGCTGGATCTGATGCCATCGGGCGAGGTGGCGGCGCTGCCGGACGGGCGCGAGATGATGGTTCTGTCCAGCTTCGCCGTGGAGAGCGGCCATTGCCGCGAGGTCGAGGTGATGGATCGTGAGGCGGGTCAGATCGAACTGGCGCTGGTCTGTCAGGGGCCTGCCGTGCAGGGGGGGCATTCTGGCTGGCAGGTCGAGGTGGTGCTGCAGGAGGCCTTGCCGGCGCAGGCGGCGCAGGACGGTTTCATCGCGGCGGATGGGGTGATGGTGACGGGGCTTTCGCCCTTTCTGGACCAGCGCGGCGCGGGCCTTGCCCTGACGCCTGAAGAAGAGGCGGCAGCCATTGCCGGAAGCTGGCGATGATCACGGATGCGCGAGGGCGGTGAGGGGAGGGAATAGGTCGGGGGGTGATGCGTTGTCTTTGCATGGAACGGCCGAAAGGCCCCAAGACAGGAGACACGCAGATGAAACCGATCAAGATTGCCACGGCCGCCACTCTGATGGCCCTTACCCCGATCGCGGCGCAGGCGGCGATGCCGATGATCGCGCCGATGTCGGTGCCCGCCCCCATCGGTGATGCCGGGCAGGTGCAGCCGGTCTTCCTCGACCTGCAGCAGCTGGAGCGCGACATGCTGGTGCTGCTGCACGGAACTGGCGGGAACGGCGGCGACAGCCATGACGACAGCGATGACGACAATGACGACGACAGCGATGACGACAATGGCAATGACAGCAACGGCGGCAACAGCTGATATCTGATCGAGCAGCAAGGCGGGAACGCCGGTCCTTCGGGGCCGGCGTTCTTGTTTGGCGGAGGTCGCTGCGGTTGCCCCTTACCACTCGGGGTGACTGGGGGGTCAGGGCTGCGGAAGAGCGTCTTCTGCCCCGGCCCCAGCCCCGGCAGGCAGGACGGGCGGCGCGCAAAGCGTGGCCGTGTTGAGCAGGCCTGCGCCGTACACCTCATCCGGGCCGACGGCGCCGAGGTCGCGGGCCGTGCCACGCAGCCGGTCGGCAATGGCGGCAGGGGTCAATGTCGGGTCGCGCGACAGAAGGATCGCGGCGGCGGCGGTGACGAAGGGCGCGGCGTAGGAGGTGCCGCTTTGCCCGCGCGCGCCACGGATCGAAGTGGCGGCGAGCAGGTCCACACCGGGGGCGGCAAGGTCGAGATGGCTGCCGCGTTGGGCGGCGCGGTAGATGCGCCCCCGCGCATCGACGGCGGTGACGGCAAGGACGCCGGGATAGGCTGCCGGAAAGGCGGGCGGCGCACCGGGGCCAGCATTTCCGGCAGCAGCCACGATGACCACGCCTTCGGGACCTTGCAGCGTGTCCAGCGCCTCGGCCAGCACGGCATTGGGTGGGCCAGAGAGCGAGAGGTTCATCACCCGCACCCCACGCTGGGCCAGAAGGTCGATCCCGCGCAGAAGCGCCGCGACATCGGCGCGTTCGTCCGACCCCTGCCGGATGAAGGCATCAACGGCGATCAGCTTCGCCTCGGGCACGAGGCCCGGCACGCGGCTGCCCGGCGCGCCGACGAGAAGGGAGGCGACGGCAGTGCCGTGCACCTCGGCCGAGGCTTCGGCGCCGGGCGGGGTGAGGCGCAGAACCTCGACCCCTGCGGGGGCGATGATGTCGTGGTCGGGGTTCACACCGGTGTCGATGATGCCGATGGGCAGGGTGACGCGGCAATCGGGCGCGCGGTCGTCGGGCCAGCCGATAAGGGAGAAGGCGGGGCAGTTGGCATGGGCGCAGTCCGTGCCTTCGCCGCTGGTGGGGCGGTAGAAGTGGTTGAGGTCGGCATCCTCGCCCTCGGGCAGGGTGCGGACGCGGTCGCGCGCGGCGTCTAGGGTGAGGCCGGAGGGAATGCGCAGGCGCTGCAGGGTGCGGCCCAGCGTGGCGAGGTTGTCCTGCGAGAGGGTGGTGAAGCCTTCGGCCTGCAGGAGGGCGAGGCTTTCGGGGGACAGGTCGGTGACCATGATCTCGTCCGGCGCGGCCAGCGGCGGGGGCGGGGCGGTGCGGGGCTGCGTGCGGCGCGGAGCTGTGCCGCCGTCGGACACGCCGCCGTTTCCGAAACCGCCGGGGCCGTCATCGTCGGAGTCCCCGCCGTTGTCATCGTCGTCTTGCGCGAAGGCGGCCCCCGTAACCTGAAGCTTGGGCGCGTCGATGAGCGGCCAGAGCAGGCTTGCGACAAGGACGGTGGTGGTGAAATGGCGAATGGTCATGATGCGGCCCTGTCCGAAATGTAATGCACCCCGACGCGAAGCACAGCGCCGGGGGAAGAGCTTTTCCGGAGATAACGGTGACAGGGGCCGATCTATTCCAAGGGAGGCGCGTCAGGAGACGCGGTTGCCCCGGACCCAGACGCCGCGCAGGGCGGCGGCGGGGCCGAGGCGGGTGACGCGGATCACATCAGCCTGCGCGCCGATGGCCAGGCGGCCCCGGTCGGACAGGCCTGCGGCGGCGGCCGGTGCGGCAGTCACGGTGGCCACGCCGCGCGCCATGTCGCCCCAGATATCGCCCAATTGCAGCGCCCCGGTCAGGAGCGAGGAGGGCACGTAATCCGACGACAGGATGTCGAGAAGCCCGTCCTTCGCCAGAGCCTCTGCCGCGACATTGCCGGAATGGCTGCCGCCCCGGATCAGGTTCGGCGCGCCCATCATGATGGCGATGCCGTGGTCGCGGCAGGCCTGCGCCGCCTCTACCGTTGTTGGAAACTCGGCGAAATGCGCGCCGTGGGTGGCCGAGCGGGCGACGTGGTCGGGTTCGGTGTCGTCGTGACTGGCAAGCACGGCGCCGTAGCGGCGCGCGGCATCGACGGCGGCGGATTCATGTTCGGCCCCGTTGCGGGCGGAGAGGGCCTTTTGCGCGGCGACATGATCCTCGAACTCTGCCTCAGAGATGCCGTGCTTGCCGCAGACATATTTGCGCAACTGCGTCAGGTCGCGGAACTGGCGCTGGCCGGGGGTGTGGTCCATCAGGCTGACGATGCCGATGCTGTCGTCGGGGCCGAATTTCGCCAGTTCTTCGGTCAGGGTTTCGGAACAGACTTCGGCGCGCAGGTGGAGGAAATGGTTGATCCTGAGCGCCTGCGCCGCGCGGAGGTCGAGGATTTCGTCGGCCAGCGCGCGGGCATATTCGCCGTAATTCGCCTTGGCGTTGGAGATGACAGAGCCCACGCGGAGCGCGTCGAAGACGGTGGTGATGCCGACCGAGGCGAGTTCTGCATCATGGGCGAGGATGGCGGCGGCATGGGGCCAGTCGACCTTGGGCCGGGGTTCGATATGGCGTTCGAGATTGTCGGTGTGCAACTCGATCAGACCCGGCATGACCAGATCGCCGCCGCAGTCGATGGCCCCTTTCGCCACGCCCGCGCCTTCCGAGATATCGGCGATGGTGCCGCCGACCATGCGGATCGTGCCGGTGATCGTGGCATCGGGCAGGACCAGAGTGGCGTTGGAAAGGAGGGTTTCGTCGGTCATGATGCAGCAGGGTCCTGTCTTGCGGATTTGGGTCCGGTGGGGTGCCGTGGCATGGCCGCGTCACATCCGTGTGACAAAGCGGGGCTAGGCAGGCGGCCATGGACCAGATGAAGCGATATGCCGTCTATTACGCGCCCCCAGAGGGCGGTTTCGCCACCCGTGCGGCGGAATGGTTGGGCTGGAATGCGATCACCGGGGCGGCCGTTTCTGGCCCGGTGCCGGAGGGGTTGCCCGAGGGGCTTGGCGACATCACAGCCGATCCCCGGAAATACGGGTTTCACGGGACGATCCGCGCGCCGTTCCGGCCTGCAGACGGGCTGGACCGGGCCGCAGTAGAGGCGGCGGTCGCGGCCTTGGCGGCGCGGCTGGCCCCCGTCACCTGTGACGGGCTGGTGCTGGAGAATCTGCAGGGGTTTCTTGCCCTGACGCCCGCCGGATGCGAGGCGGCGCTGCTGGAGCTGGGGGCCGCTGTGGTGGAGGGGACAGATGGCCTGCGTGCGCCCCTGACAGAGGCCGAAATCGCGCGGCGGCGTCCCGAGCGGCTGTCGACCCGGCAGCGAGAATTGCTGGCGCGCTGGGGATATCCGTATGTGATGGAAGAATTCCGGTTCCATCTGACGCTGACCGATCAACTGGCGGAGCGGGTGGCCGGGCCGGTGGCCGCGGCGCTGCTGGCGCATTTCGCGCCCGTGCTGCCGCGCCCCTTCGAGATCACGGACCTGTGCCTCTTCGGCGAGGATGGGGCGGGACGGTTCCATCTTCTGTCGCGTCACGCCCTGACCGGCTGAAGAGCGGCCAGAAAGCGGGACACGCCCTGTGCGACGGGGCCGTCGTTCAGCACGTCGATCACATGCAGGTTGGCCGGCAGGTCGAAGCTGGGCCTTTGCAGGCGGGCGGCGATATCCTCGCGGCTTTCGCGGCCCCGGGCGAGGAGGCGGTCCATGAGCACTGAGGACGGCGCGGTGACGCGGATCACGATCAGATCGGGGAACAGTTGCGCCGCAGGGTCCAGCGCGGCGCGCGAGCCGTTGAAAAGGACGTCGTGTCCTGTGTGACGCTGGTCGATCTGGGCGGCGGGCAGGCCATAGCGCAGGCCATGCGCGCGCCAGTCTAGCGCGAAGTCGCCGCGCGCCTTGCGGGCGGCGAAGTCGGCCTCGGTGACGCCGTCGAAATCTTCTCCGCCCAGTTCGGAGGGCCGGGTGATGACGCGGCGGACGATCACCAGATCGGGCCGCGCGTTGCGGGCGGCGGCGATCAGCGTGTCCTTGCCCGCGCCGGAGGGGCCGACGACGGCGAAGAGGCGGCCGATGGTCATGCGGCGGCCCCATCCGCCTTTGGCGTGAAGCTGCCGACATCGACGAAGCGGTCGCAGACCTGCGCGCGGGCGCCTTCGTCATGGAAGATGCCGAGGATGGCGGCACCGCGCGCCTTCGCCTCGTGGATCAGCGACAGGACGACGGCGCGGTTGGCGGCGTCGAGGCTGGCGGTGGGTTCGTCAAGGAGGAGGGCGGGATAGGGATGGGCGAAGCCGCGGGCGATGTTGACGCGCTGCTGTTCGCCGCCCGAGAAGGTGGTGGGCGAGAGCGACCAGAGCCGTTCAGGGATGTTGAGGCGCGCCAGCAGATCGGCGGCACGGGCGCGGGCCTCTGTGACGGGGGTGCCAAGGACGAGCAGCGGTTCGGCGACCACATCGAGCGTGGGCACGCGGGGGACCACGCGCAGGAACTGGCTGACATAGCCGAGCGTGGCGCGGCGCAGTGCGATGATCTGGCGCGGTTCGGCCTGAACGACGTCCAGATCGCCCACCATGATGCTGCCCGAGGCGGCGAGGTAGTTGCCCCAGATCATGCGCATCAGGGTGGATTTGCCCGCGCCAGAGGCCCCGATGAGGCCGACGCATTCGCCGGGGTTTACGGTCAGGTCCGCCCCGCGCATGACGGGCAGGACCGTGCCGCCCTGATTGTGCAGGGTGAAGTTCTTGGACAGGTGCGAGACGCGGATCATCGGTTGGGTCATGTGGGGGGTCATGGGGTCAGACCTGCAGGACGGAGGAGACGAGAAGCTGGGTATAGGCGTGCTGCGGATCGTCGAGCACCTGATCGGTGAGGCCCTGTTCGACCACACGGCCCGATTTCATGACCATCAGCCGGTCGGCCAGAAGCCGCACCACGGCAAGGTCATGGGTCACGATGATGGCCGAAAGGCCCATCTCGCGCACCAGCCCGCGCAGGAGGTCAAGAAGGCGCGCCTGCACGCTGACATCAAGGCCGCCGGTCGGTTCGTCCATGAAAACAAGGCGCGGGCCGGTGACGAGGTTGCGCGCGATCTGCAGGCGCTGCTGCATGCCGCCGGAAAAGGCGGAGGGGCGGTCGTCGATCCGTTCGGCGGCAATCTCTACCCGGCCCAGCCAATCGGTCGCGCGGGCGCGGATATCGCCATAGTGGCGCGCGCCGACGGCCATGAGGCGTTCGCCGACATTGCCGCCTGCGGTGACGCCCATGCGCAGCCCGTCGCGCGGGTTCTGGTGGACGAAGGCCCAGTCGCTGCGGGCAAGGCGGCGGCGTTCGGCCTCGGCCATCTGCAGCACGTCGCGGGGACCTTGGGCGGTGGCGAAGATCACCTCGCCCTCATCCGGACGCAGGTGGCCGGCGAGGCAGGACAGGAGGGTGGATTTGCCCGAGCCGCTTTCGCCGACGATGCCCAGCACTTCGCCGGGCCAGAGATCGAAGGAGACGTCCGCGCAACCGATGCGGCTGCCGTAGCGTTTGGTCAGGTCGCGGACAGCGAGAAGGGGGCTGTCGGCGGCGACGGGAAGGGGGTGCATGAGGGTCATTCTGCGGCCTCTGTCGCGAGGGGCGTGCCGAGGCGCCCGGTGAAGCCCGCTGCGCGACGGCTGCGGCAATGGTCGGTGTCGGAGCAGACATACATGCGGCTGCCCCGGTCATCGGTGATGACCTCGTCGAGATAGCTGTCGGAGGCGCCGCAGAGATCGCAGTCATGCGGGGCCTTGGACGCCTCGAACGGGTGATCCTCGAAATCGAGGCTGACGACATGGGTATAGGGGGGAAGGGCGTAGATGCGCTGTTCCCGGCCTGCGCCGAAGAGTTGCAGGGCGGGGCTGTCAGAGAGTTTGGGATTGTCGAATTTCGGGATGGGGGACGGGTCCATCACATAGCGCCCCTCGACCTTGACCGGGTAGGCATAGGCGGTGGCGATATGGCCGTGGCGGGCGATGTCTTCGTAGAGCTTCACATGCATGAGGCCGTATTCTTCTAGCTCGTGCATCTTGCGCGTCTCTGTTTCGCGCGGTTCGAGGAAGCGCAGCGGTTCGGGGATCGGCACTTGATAGACGAGGATCTGGTCTTCGGTGAGCGCCTGTTCGGGAATGCGGTGGCGGGTCTGGATCAGCGTCGCTTCAGATGTCGCCTCGGTCGTGGCGATGTCGGCGGTGCGCTGAAAGAACTTGCGGATGGAGACAGCATTGGTGGTGTCATCCGCGCCCTGGTCGATGACCTTGAGCCGGTCTTCGGGCGTGAGGCAGGCGGCGGTGACCTGCACGCCACCCGTGCCCCAGCCATAGGGCATGGGCATTTCGCGGCTGGCGAAAGGGACCTGATAGCCGGGGACGGCGACGCCTTTCAGGATGGCGCGGCGGATCATGCGTTTGGTCTGTTCGTCGAGATAGGCGAAGTTATAGGCGCGGTCGGTCATTGGGTGACCTTTCGGGAGAGGTGGCGGAGGAAGAGGGGAAGAGTGTCCGGTGCGAGGTCCGTGGCCGAGGGGCGCAGGACGGTGTAGCCCATCCGTTCGAGGGCGCCGGGCGGGGGGTGGTCCTGTCCCGTTCCGGCGGTTTCGGGATGGATGCAGATGGCGATGCGGCGGGCGGGGATCACGAAATCGGCGATCCACGGGCCGATGGGGGATTTGCGCCGGATTGAGAGGCCGTGGAAGCGGTGATTACGGAGGGCGGCCCAGAGGGCCTTTTCCGGCTGGGTCAGCTCGGCCCGCTGGGCGCGGGCGTGGAGGCGTTGGGTGTCGGAACGATAGGCGGGCATGGCGGCGACCCCCTCCCCAACCCTCCCCCATTCTGGGGGAGGGAGAATAAAGGAAGAGGCTAGTCGCGGAGTTCTTAAGGAAGCATGAAGCCCGAAACGGCTCTCGACAGAACGTTGCCGCCGCGCCGCGGGGAAGAAGCCCGCAGCGCGCGCCCCTGGCCCCCTGGGTGAGAGGGTTGCAGAGAGGGGGCCGGTCGCCACCTTCATTCCGCCGCCTCATTCTGCGCCATCGCCTCGGCCCTTAGCTTGCGGATCAGTTCCAACTCGCTCTGGAAATCGACGTAATGGGGCAGCTTGATATGTTCGAGGAAGCCCGTCGCCTGCACATTGTCGGCATGCATCAGGACGAATTCCTCATCCTGCGCGGGGGCGCCGGTGAAATCCTCGCCCAATTCCTTCCAGCGGAGGGCGCGGTCGACAAGGCTCATGGCGATGGATTTGCGTTCGTTCTGGCCGAAGGTCAGCCCGTAGCCGCGGGTGAATTGCGGCGGTTCGGTCTTCGATCCCTTGAACTGGTTGACGGTTTCGCATTCCGTCAGCTCCACCTCGCCGATGCAGATGGCGAAACCGAGTTCGGGGATGTCCATCTCGACCTCAACCATCCCGATGCGCAGCTCGCCCACGAAGGCGTGGGTTCGGCCATAGCCGCGCTGGGTGGAATAGGCGAGCGAGAGGATGAAGCCTTCATCACCGCGCGTGATGGCCTGCAGGCGCGTGGCGCGGGAGGCGGGCAGTTCCATCGGCTCGCGCGTGAGGTCGGGGGGTGGGGTGTCGTCGGGCTGCGCCGCTTCGATCAGCCCGTCGCGGCCGAGGAAGGTGGTGATGTGGGGCACCGGGGAAGCCTTGGTCAAGGCTTGCGGGGCGTTCGGAGCCTCGCCATTCGCCATCAGAGTGAAGTCGAGCAGGCGGTGGGTGTAGTCGAAGGTGGGGCCGAGGATCTGGCCGCCCGGCGCATCCTTGAAGGTGGCGCTGATGCGGCGGGTGACGGCCATTTGGGCAGTTTCAACAGGCGTGGCATGGCCGAGGCGCGGCAGCGTGGTGCGGTAGGCGCGGATCAGAAAGACCGCCTCGATCAGATCGCCGCGCGCCTGCTTGATCGCGAGCGCCGCGAGGTCGGGGTCGTAGAGGGACCCTTCGGCCATTACGCGGTTGACGGCGAGGCGCAGCTGTTCGCGGATTTGGTCGGTCCCGATCTCGGCCACCGCCGTGTCACCACGCCGTTCCTCGGCAAGAAAGGCATGCGCATTGTCGATGGCGCGTTCGCCACCTTTGACGGCGACATACATCAGATATCCTCCACGATGGTGGACCGGGGCAGACCGGCGAGCTGGTCGCCTGCCGTGAGGAAGGCATCGAAGCCCAGCGGGAAGAGCGCGCGATTAGCTTGGAAAGCGGCGGTTTCGGGCAGGGAGAGGTGCGCACTGTCCTTGATGCCGGGGCCGCGCAGGCGGGCGCCGTTTGCCGACAGCGCCGGACATTCGATGATCAGGGTGCAGGCGCGGTCGGGGTAGTCGGGCTGGCCGATGGCAAAGCGGGTGACGGGTTGCAGCGCGGCCCATGAGCCTAGGGCGAAGGCGGCCTCTTCCGCCGGGGCGAAGGGGGCCCCGCAATGGAAGGTGATCCAGTCGCGCATAGCGGGCGTGTCATGTGACGGGGCGAGGAAGATGGGCGTGGTACCGTCGAGCAGCGTCAGCAGCAACGTGCCAGCAGCGATGGAAAGGGGCGCGGGCGGTTGCGCCCCGCGCAGCGCGACGATGGTGCCGGGGCGCGAGAGGGCGGTCAAGCAAGCGCGGAAGGCGCGGGCGGCATCTGTCGCCGGATCTGCGAGGCCGCCGGACAGGGTATCGGGCGCGATCATGCGTCTTCTCCACGGACGAGGGTGAAGAATTCCACCTTGGTGGCGGCGGCCTTGGCGGCGCGGGTCTGGCGGGCCTCTGCCTCGGCCTTGGCCAGAGAGGTAAGGATGCGGGTCTGCAGCGCCGCCCCTTCTGCCGTTTGTAGGAGTGCATCCAGCGCGGCGGCCCGCAGCGCATGGCTGCGGTCGCGGCCCTGCACATAGCCGTGACCCACGGTGCCGCAGGACAGGCGGAGTGAACAGCGCGTCACCGTCATCTCGCCCATATTGAAAGGCGCGCCGGTCGCCCCTGCCCGGCCACGCAGCATCACCGCGCCGATTTCCGGGGCGCGGAGGAGATGGTGGTCGGGCAGGGGGTCGGGCATCAGCGCGGCCAGATGTGCGGGTCTGGACCGGGCGAGCAGGCCGAGCCAGTCGGGGCGGGCCATCGGGGCGGGAGCGGGGCTAGACATCTGCGGGGACTTGTCCATGATCCTATACAACTATACAAATTCAATACACCAGCCAGCGAGTCGGCACCACGACGCTTTGGTGAAACTTGTGTGACAGGAGGGGTGCGGATGGCCCGTTCGGCGCTGTGGCGCGAGATTGCGGCGGCCTTGGAGGCCGAGATCGGGAGGGGGCATTTCCCCCCCGGCGGGAGGTTGCCGACGGAGGCAGAGCTTTCGGCGCGGTTCGGGGTGAACCGGCACACCGTGCGCCACGCGCTGGCCGATATGGCGGCGCGGGGATTGGTGCATGCGCGGCGCGGGGCGGGTGTCTTCGTCACTGGGCGGGCGGCGGATTATCCGCTCGGGCGGCGGGTCCGGTTTCATCAGGCCGTCATGGCGGCGGGGATGACGCCGTCACGCAAGCTGACACGGATCGAGACGCGGCCCGCCGATGCCGAGGAGGCTGCGCAGTTGCGGATCGGCCCCGGCGCGGCAGTGCATATTGTTGAGGGGGTGTCGATGGCGGATGGCCAGCCCATAGCCTTGTTCCGGTCGATCTTTCCGGCAGAGCCTCTGCCCGACCTGCCCCGGGCTCTGGAGGAGACGGGGTCGGTGACGGCGGCGCTGGCGGCCTGTGGGGTGGCGGATTACACGCGCGACAGCACGCGCATCACCGCCAAGGCGGCAAAGCCCGTGCAGGCGCTGGCCCTGCGCATCCGCGAGGGCGAGCCCGTGCTGCGCAGCGTGGCGGTGAATATTGATGGTGCGGGGCGGCCCGTCGAATATGGCATCACCTGGTTCGCCGGTGATCGCGTCACCTTGACGGTCGGCGCGGCGTGACCTGTCACACCGCCGTTGCAGGTGCAGGTTATCCACAGCCAATTGCAACCCGTGAGTGTTCCCCATGCCATCCTTCCTGCCCGCGCTTTCCCTGATCGGTGCCGATGTCCTGACCGAGGATGGATTCGCCCGCCGCCCCGTCGGGGTGGCGCTGGGGCAGGTCGTCGAGGCGGCGGGTCTGCCGCAAGTGGATCTGAGTGGTTACTGGCTGATGCCGGGGATCGTGGACCTGCATGGCGACGGGTTCGAACGGCAGGTTTTTCCGCGCCCGACTGCGCCCTTCCCTCTTCCTGCCGCGCTGGCCGCGACAGAGCGGGAAGCGGCGGCGAACGGTGTGACGACGGCCTTTCTGGCGCAGAGCTGGAGTTGGGAGGGTGGCTTTCGCGGACCGGACCATGCAGAGGCCCTGATGGAGGCTGTGCTGTGGCACCGCGAGACGGCGGTGATCGACCTGCGGGTGCAGATCCGGGCCGAGACGCATCTGGTGGATGCGGCCCCGCGCCTGATCGCGGCGGTGGAGCGGTTCCGCGTGGGCTATGTGATCTTCAACGATCATCTGGAGGAAGGGTTCCAGATGCATCGCAGCAACCCCGATGGCTTTGCCCATTGGGCGCGCAAGGCGGGGCTGACGGAAGTGCAGCTTCTGACCCGGATGGAGGCGGCCCGGTCGCGGGCGCGGGATGTGCCGCGCGCGCTGTGCTTGCTGGCCTCGGCCTTTGATCGGCTGGGCGTGACCTATGGCAGCCATGACGACCCCGATGCCGAAACGCGCGAGGTCTATCGCATGATCGGGGCGAAGGTGGCGGAGTTCCCGACCTCGCGCCGGGCGGCGGCGGCGGCCCGGGCGGCGGGCGATCCGGTGGTCATGGGCGCGCCCAATGTGGTGCGCGGCGGGTCGCAGGCGGGCAATATCGCGGCGGTCGACCTGATCCGCGAGGGGCTCTGCGACGCTTTGGTGTCGGATTACCATATCCCGGCGCTGCCTTTGGCGGTCTGGGCGCTGGTTGATCAAGGGGTGTTGCCTCTGGCGGCGGCGTGGCGGCTGGTGTCGAGCGGTCCGGCCCGGGTGCTGGGCCTTGCCGATCGGGGCGAGGTGGCGGCCGGGTTGCGGGCCGACCTTGTTGCGGTGAACCACGAGACGCGGGCCATCGAACTGGTGCTGGCGGGGGGGCGCGTGGCGCATCTGTCCGGCGAGGCGGCGGCGCGTTTCGCCAGCGCGGCCAGCGCGGCGCGGATGGCGGCGGAATAGATCAGCCGCCGTAGCGTTCGAGAAACTCTTCCGCCTTCAGGGTGCGGAAATCCGTCAGCGCGTCACGCAGGCGCGCGTGATCCCAATCCCACCACGCGAGCGCGAGTAGGCGGTCAATCACCTGCAGCGAAAAGCGGCTGCGGATGGGGGCGGCAGGGACGCCCGCCACGATGGCGAAGGGGGACACGTCGCGGGTCACGACGGCACCGGAGGCCACGATGGCACCGATGCCGACCGTCACCTCGGGTTTGATGATCGCGCCATGGCCGATCCAGCAATCCGCGCCGAGCGTGGTGCGTCTGGCGGCCCGGGCGGCGAAGAAGCTGGGGTCATCCTCTGCATCGTCCCAGTAATAGCTGGAGCGGTAGAGGAAATGATGCTGGGCGGCATGGGTGAAAGGATGGTCAGTCGGCCCGATCCGCGTCAGTGCCGCGATGTTGGAAAAGCGGCCGACGGTCGTGTTGGCGATGTCGGCCAGACGGTCGCAGTAGGCGTAATCCTCGAAGGTCGTGTTCTGTAGCCGCGCGCCTTGGCCTATTTCGACATAGGCGCCGAAGCTGCAATTCACGATCTGGCAGTCGGGATGCACGAAGGGTGCATCAGGGGAAAGCTTTGGCATGATCGCGTCATTCGCCCTTGATCAGCTTGCGCCGCAGCCAGCCCGAGAAGCTGTCCATCGCCATGACCATCAGGATGATGAGGACCATGTAATAGGCGACTTCTTCCCAGTCTTTCTGGGTGATGATGGCCTGCGTCAGCAGCAGGCCGATGCCGCCGCCGACGATGGCACCGATGATGGTGGCGCTGCGGGTGTTTGACTCGAGGTAGTAGAGCACCTGCGCAAGGATCACGGGCATGAGTTGTGGCATGACGCCGAAACGGGCGCGCTGCGTGGCATTCGCGCCGGTGGAGCGGATGCCTTCGACCTGCTTTTCGTCGATGTTTTCCAGCGCTTCGGAGAAAGTCTTGCCGAAGCTGCCCGCATCGGTGATGGCGATGGCGATGGCCCCGGTCATTGGCCCCGGCCCGAAGGCGCGCGACAGGATGATCGTCCAGATCAGCCCGTCCACGCCGCGGACGAAGTCGAAGATGCGGCGGATGGTGCCGCGGAAGATGCCCAGCGGCATGAAATTGCGCGCGGCGAGGAAGGAGAGCGGCAGGGCCACGATGGCGGCGGCGAAGGTGCCGAGGAAGGCCATCAGCATCGTCTCGAAGATCGCCCAAGCCACATCGCCATGCCGCCACATGCGGTTGGTCCAGAATTCGCTGACCATGTAGCCGATGTTGGACCGGGCGGCGTCTACCCGTTCGCCGACAGTGGCGAGGGTGACGAGTTCGGCGAAGGACTTGCCGTAGAAGGGGCTGTCGAGGGTGAAGAACCACAGCTCCCACCCCGGCTGATACTTGAAGGTTTCCACCTTGGAGCGGGAATAGCTGAACCGTCCGGCATCGGTCGTGACCCCGATGCGGTTCTGCGACACGCTGATCCAGTCGGGGATGGGTTCCGGCGCGGTCATCACCGGGCGACCGCCTTCGGAGCGGATGTCGATCAGGCCGTAGCCCGGAACAATATAGCGCGCGCCTGCATCGTCATAGGTGACGACATGGCCATCGCCCAGATCGATGGTCGTCACGCCATCGGCGATGGTGACCCAGTCGGGCAGCATGCCTTCGGGATAGGTCCCCTTGCCTTCGCCTTCGATGGCAACGGTGACATCGCCCGAGCGGTTGTCGCGCGTCACATGCGTCTTGTGCGACCAGAAGTCGGACAGAAGGATCGCGGCATTGTCAAAGCGGGCGCGCTGGACGAGGTTTGCGATGTCAAAGCTGATGGCGGCATAGACCAGATAGGCGATGATCGCAGCGGGAACGGCCAGGGCGATGCGGCGCTTGCGGCGCATGCTCTGCAGGATGGAGGGGGCGAGCGCCGGATCGGTCATGGTCATCGACATGGGTCAGTGCCCCTTTACCAGCTTGTGGCGGAAGTGGTCGGAAATCTGGTCGATCACCACGATGGTGACGAACAGGAGCAGGAAGATCGCCACGACCTGATCGTAGCGGCCCTGTCCCCATTGCATCGCGACCTTGAGGTCGGCACCGATGCCGCCTTCACCGACGAAGCCGAGGATGGCGCTGGCGCGGATGTTGATCTCGAACCGGAGGAGGGCGTAGGAGAGCCAGTTGGGCGCGACCTGCGGGATGACGCCGAGCCACATCCGCTGCGACCATGTCGCCCCGACAGAGGCGAGTCCTTCGACCGGCTTCATATCGGCGTTTTCGGCCACTTCGGAGAAGAGCTTGCCCAGCGCCCCCCCGGTGTGCAGGGCGATCGCGATGACGGCGGGCACCGGGCCGCCGCCGAGGATGTAGATGAGGACCAGCGCAATCACGATTTCCGGAATGGCGCGAAGGCCGTCCATTGTCCGGCGGAAGACCGGGATGAGGCGGGGCCAGCGGGCGAGGTCGCGTGTGGCCAGAAGCGAGAGGGCCATCGCGGCGAGCGCGCCGATCAAGGTGGCAACGGCGGCGATGTTGATCGTTTCGATGAGGGCAGGGAAATGTTCCCACGCGTAACCGGCGATATTGGCACGGTTCGTCCAAGCTTCGGTCAGAACCTCGGCCGGGAAGTCGATGACCTGCGGCAGGCCGGACCAGAAATCACCGGCGTTGCGCTCTTCGGCCAGCATCCATCCGGCGGCCGTGAGGGCGATGAAGAAGACAAGCAGGATGCCGCCATACATGCGCTTGCGGCGGACCATCTCCAGATAACGGGTGTTTGAAACGGATAGATCGGGACGTTTTCCCGGTTCCGGCCCGAATGCGATATCTACCATAAGGCCCCCAAAAAAAGGGCCGGGCCGCCCGATGGGCAGCCCGGCTTTGCGGTGTAAAGGCTTACATGCCTTCCTGAAGCTTGCGTGCGGCGAGCACGCCTTCATAGGCGGAAAGATCGACCGGGACGAAGTCCTTGGCATCGCCAGCGGCGACGTTGTAGGCGCATTCCGGATCGGTTTCCCACAGGTCGGCGGTGAGCTGGGTGACCTTGTCCTTCACGTCCTGCGGCAGGGCGGAACGGATGACCATCGGGCCTTCCGGGATCATCTTGGAGCGCCAGATCTCCACGAGGTTGTTCATGTCGACGAGGCCCGCATCGGCGGCGCGGCGGAAGGCGCCCGAGTTGTAGCCGTCTTCCCAGTTGCCCAGACCGTCGGCCCAAGACACGGCGGCGTCGAAGTCGCCGTTGTGGACGCCGACGATGGACTGTTCATGGCCGCCCGACATCTTCACTTCGGCGAAGTACTCTTCCAGCTTGCCGTAGGTTGCGATCAGTTCGGCGCCGGGCACCAGATAGCCCGAGGTGGAGTTCGGGTCGGCAAAGGCGAAGACCTTGCCCTTGGCATCTTCGATCGACTTGATGCCCGAGTCAGCGCGGGCGAAGCCGATGGAGTAGTAGCCGGTCGAGCCGTCGACGTTCTGCTTGGTCAGCTTCAGTTCCACGGCATTCGGGTCGGTCAGGTAGATCTTGGCGAAGGCCGAAGCGCCGAGCCAGCCGTAGTCGAGCGTGCCGCCGAGCAGGCCCTGAATCACGCCGTCATAGTCGGCCGGGGCGAAGAGCTTGACCGGAACACCCAGCGCCTCTTCGATCTTGGCGCGGAAGCATTCCTGGTTGGTCAGACGGTCCTGGGCGTTTTCGCCGCCGAGGATACCGATGTTGAATTCGGTGATCTCTTGCGCCTGCACGGCGCCGGCAAGGGTGGTGGTGGCTGCAAGGATGGCAAGCAGGTTTTTCATCGGAACGCTCCGTTGAGGGAAGCCCCGGGAATCGGGGCGGTTGGAAATCAGTTCAGCATTGCAAGGGCATAGGCGTCGTCGCCCTGCCGTCCGAGACCTTCGATTGAGGTCGAGGTCGCGGATTCGTTGAAGCTTGCATCCGCACCGTAGATGTCGCGGGCGACCCCGGTGGTCAGCTGGTCAGGACTGCCGTCGAAGACCACACGCCCGTCACGCATGCCGATGACGCGGTCGCAGTAGCGGCGCGCGGTGTCGAGGGTGTGGAGGTTGGCGATGACGAGGCGGCGGTCTTCGTCGTGGATGCGGCGGAGGGTGTCCATCACGAGCTGCGCGTTCATCGGGTCGAGGCTGGCGATGGGTTCATCGGCGAGGATGATCTTGGGGTCCTGCATCAGGGCGCGGGCGATGGCGACGCGCTGCTGTTGGCCGCCGGAGAGGGCCTCGGCGCGCTTGGCCGCCTGTTCGGCGATGCCCAGACGATCGAGGATGGCGAGCGCCTTCAGCGTGTCGTCATCGGGCCAGAAGCCGAACATGGTGGAGAGCGTGCCGCGACGGGCCAGCGTGCCGTGCAGGACGTTGGAGACGACATCGGCGCGGGGCACGAGGTTGAACTGCTGGAAGATCATGGCGCATTGACCTTGCCAGTCGCGCATGGATTTTCCCTGCAGGGACAGGATGTTGCGGCCTTCGAAGAGAAGCTCGCCGGAGGTGGCTTCGGTGAGGCGGTTCATCATCCGCAGGAAGGTGGATTTGCCCGCACCGGAGCGCCCAATGATGCCGATGAAAGCCGGTTTCTCGACCGCGAAGCTGACTTGGTCGACGGCGGCCTTCTGGCCGAACATCCGGGTCACCTGGCGGGCTTCGAGCAGCATCTGTCAGTCCCCTTGTCACTGGTTGCGGCGGGGATATCGGGGGGAGGTGACGGATTGGCTTCAGTTTCATGAAAGTTTTCCAACAGCCCTAAAAAGCGAGGCGGGCGCTGGGTTTACGGGGCGAGAGGGGGGAAATCGGCTGTGCCCTGTGTTGTGCCGCAACCTGTGCAGCAAACTGTGGCCACGCACGGGGGTGTCGCGGATCGTTAAGGTTAACGCAGGTTAGGGATCGAATCGGGGATCTGTGCTGGTGCGACTCGCGGAGGGGGCAGGTTTGCGGGTGATGATCCCGCAGGTGGCGCGGGGTGGAGAGGGTGAAGGTGAGTATTTGGGCCAAGGTGAACGAGCGGGCCTTGGTTGGGGGGGCCGTGGATGGCAGTGCGCGGGGGGCAGGTTTGCGGGTGAGGACCCCGGAGGTGGCGCGGGGTGGAGAGGGTTCAGGTGCGTATTTGGGCCAAGGTGAAGGGACGTGCGGCGTCTTGACGTCGTCAAGGCGGCAGTCGCCTTCGTCATGGGAGGCCGGGGCAGGGTCGCCGCAAGGCGCTTGACGGACCTACCAGCGGATATGGGCGGGCCAGTTGAAGACTTCGTCCGGGTCGGGCAGGGCGGACCCGGCGAGGGCCATGGTGCGCTGGCGCAGGGTGGTGGCGATGGCGTTGCGGTCGAGCGGGGCCAGTTCCTCGGCCGTGATCGGGCTGCCCACGCGAATGTCCACGGGAAGGCCCATGCGACGGCGGGTTTCGAAGAAGATCAGCGCCAAGCGCAGGGCATAGGAGCTGTGACTGGCGATCTGGAACAGGCGCGAGTTCTGGCCGGGAAAATGCAGCGGAAGCGTCGTTACCCCGGGCGTGGTGGCGAGGCGGCCCACGAAGGGGTGCCACGGGCTGTCAACCGCGTGGCCTTTGACCGGGCGGTTGGCGGTGGCGATGCCGCCTGCCGGGAAGATCGCCACGACTTTGCCTGCCGCCAAGAGCGCGGTCGCGCGGCGGCGGGTTTCGCTGGTCAGGCGGCGCGCTTCGGGCGTGCCGGAGAAATCGACGGGCAGGAGATGGGGGTCCACCTCGGGCACGCGGCAGAGGAGGCTGTTCGTGAGGATGTGGACATTGCCGCGCAACTCCATCCCCAGACGGCCCAAGGAGAGACCATCAACGATGCCGAAGGGGTGGTTGGCGATGAGCAGCAGCCCACCCTCGCGCGGGACGGCGTCGAGGTTTTCGGCCCCCCGGATGCGCGGGCGGATGTCGAGCAGGCGCAGCGCGGCCTCGAACACCGATTCACCGGGGCGTTTGCCATGCGAGGCCCAATCGAGATAGAGCCGCTGAAGCCGCGCGCGTCCCGAGGCGCGTTCAATCGCGCGGATCGCCGTGCGGCGGAAGAGCGGCTGGTCGGGATGGGAATAGGTGAAGGCGACGGTTTGCGGGGCGGGTGCTTCTTCGGGGAGGAAGTCGGTATACATGGCCGGGCCTTTGTCGCTGGAATGGGGTCAGACGGCGGGTTCGGGATGGGGCTGGCGGGCGCTGGGTTGGGCGGGGGGCAGGGCGGAATAGCCCGCGCGGCCTGCGACCCAAGTGCGCAGGGGGGCGGGGGTGCCGCCTTCGGGCCAGTCGATCAGGATGAGGTCAGCGCGCAGGCCGGGGGCGATGCGGCCCCGATCCGTCAGGCCCATGGCAAGCGCCGGGTTGGCGGAGACGAGTTTCCAGAGCGCGGGGAGAGGGGCGATGTTTTCTGCGAAGAGGCGGACCATCGCGCCCAGCATGGCGGGGTAGTAGTAATCCGAGGCGAGGATGTCGCAGAGGCCGCGGGCGATCATCTCGGCTGCGCCGGGGCTGCCCAGATGGCTGCCGCCGCGCATCGCATTGGGCGCGCCAAGGACGATGGCATCGCCCGCCGCGCGGGCGGCGTGGAAGACGCGGTCATGCATCGGGAATTCGGCCACGCGGGCGCCGAGACGGCGGTAATGGTCGCGGGTTTCGATCTGACTGTCGTCATGCGACAGCATCGGAGCGCCCGCGCGGCGGGCCATGGCAGCGATGCGGTCGATATCCGCCGGGACCTGCGGGCGGCGGGCCCAGACGCGGGTGATGAGGGCCACGAATTCGGTCGGGCTCATATGCGACCGCTTTGCGCGTTCGGAAAGCTTCGCGGCGAAGGCGGGGCTGGTGATATCCGTCACCGGATAATCGGGGATATGATCGAACGGGCGTTCGTGAATCGGGATATCCGGGTGCAGGAGGGCGCTGGTCGTGTGATCATTAAAGGCCAGCGCGGGGCGGTCGGCCCCTTGCAGGACATGGGCGATGAGGGGTTCGGCCTCGGCGCAGAAGGTTTCCCAGCGCAGTTGGATGCGGTTGTCGGCGGTGAGGCGGGAGCGCAGCTCTTCCAGTGCGCGGACGATGCGCCAGCCGGTTTCGACGGAGCGCAGGCCCGGTTCCCATGACAGGGTGAGGGCGTGGTAGGCAGTGGCGATGCCGTTGGCGGCCAACTGGCGGTCGGTTTCCAGAAGGGCGCCGGGGATGGGGACGGTGACGCCGGGACGCGGCATGACCTGCCGTTCGAAGGCATCGCCGTGGATGTCGACGAAGGCGGGGGCGAGGAGGAGGCCGCGGGCGGAGATGACGGCGGCGCCGTCGCGGGCCACGTCGATGCCGGTGATGCGACCATTCTCGATCCTGACCGAGCCGGTCTCGATCCGGTCATCGAGGAGGAGGCTGGCGCCTTCGATCAGTTCGGCGGTCATTTCAGACGCTCCGCCAGCAGGTGCCAATGCCACGAGCCGGGTTTTTCATGGGGGCGGTCGAAAAGGGTGACGACTTCGAAGCCCCACATCAGGGACAGAAGCTCGGGCGCGGTGCAGAAGTAATGGGGGTGGACCTTGTCGCCGTCGCCGTCGAAGACCCAGGTGTTGCGGCTAATCTCGCGCCCCGGGGCCTTGGCCTGTTCCACCGGCAGGCGGCGGGCGGAGAGCATGGTGGCCATGAAGCTGCCGCCCGGACGGGTGACGCGCGCAACCTCGGCCATCGTGCGGCGGACGACGGTTTCGTCGCCGTGGTAGATGACGTTCCAGGCGAGGACATGGTCGAAGCTGGCGGGGTCGAAGGGCAGGTCGGTCATCGGCCCGTGATGGGTGGCGATGGTCAGGCCTTCGGCGAAGGCGGCGGCGGCGATGGCGGCGGTGGCGGCTTCAGCGGCGTCTAGGGCCGTGACGTGGTGGCCTGCGCGGGCGAAGGCGAGCGCGTGGCGGCCGATGCCTGCGCCGAGGTCGAGGATGCGGGATCCGGGGGGGAGGCTGGCGGCATGTTCCATCACCCAAGGCTCTGCCATGGCCCAAGGCGAGGAGCCGTCGGCGCGCTGCCATTCCTTGTTCCAGTAGAGATGGGCGGTGTCGGTGGTCATGTCGTTCATATCAGCTTCCTACGGATCCAGCCCGAGCCCTGTTCGACCGCGATCACAAGGGCCAGAAGGAGGAGGATGATCGCGAGGGCTTCGTCGTAGTTGAACAAGTCGAAGGCGACCTTGAGGTCCACCCCGATGCCGCCCGCACCCACGAGGCCCAAGGCCGCAGAGCCGCGCACGGCCTTTTCGAGGGCAAAGAGGGAGGTGGCGGTGAAGGAGGGCAGGCAGGCGGGGAAGACGGCGGAAACGATGATGCCCATGCGGGACGCGCCGATGGCGCGGAGTGCGTCCTGTGGGCCGGGATCGGTTTCCTCCATCGCTTCGGCGAAGAAGCGGCCTGCGAAGCCGATCTTGTCGACCATGATGGCCATGACGCCTGCGGCGGGGCCGAGGCCCACGACGATGATGAAGATGATGGCCCAGACGAGGTCGGGCACCGTGCGGAACAGCGCGATGAGGGAGCGCGCGACGAAGCGGATGGCCGGGTGAGGGGAGAGGCGGTCGGTGGCGAGGATGGCGAAGGGCACGGCAAAGAGCAGGCCCAGCGCACAGCCCGCGACGGCCATCTGCAGCGTCTCAAGCAGTTTCCAGCCGATGGGGACGATGCGAGAGAAGTCCGGGGGGAACATCTGCATCAGAAGGCCCGAGGGCGCGAAGAGGCGGGCGATGCCGCTGCCCAAGGCCTGTGCCGAGGGGGCAGTGGCGGCGAGGGACGATATCACCAGCGCGAGCACCAGAAGGAGGCCCACATATTCGGCAAGGCTGCGGTGCTGGAACCGGGGCGGGGCGGCGTAGGTGGTCATGCGGCGACCCCGTGATCGAAGAAGCGGCGCAGCCCTTCGGCATCGGCGCGTGCGGTGGGCAGGTCGAGCGCGATGCGCCCCGATTGCAGGCCGAGGATGCGGTCGGAGAAGGCGAGCGTGTGTTCAAGTCGGTGCGAGATCACCAGAAGCGAAAGGCCATCGGCGCGCACGAGATTGAGGAGGAGCGACATCACCTCTTCGCCCGTCTGGGGATCAAGGCTGGCATCGGGTTCATCGGCAAGGATGAAGGCGGGGCGCTGCATCAGCATGCGGGCGATGGCGATGCGCTGTTGCTGGCCGCCCGACAGGCTGTCCACCCGCGCTTCGGCCCGGTCGGCAAGGCCCACGCGGGCGAGGCAGGCCATCGCCTCGGCCCGCACATCGGCGGGGGCGAGGGATTGAAACCATGCGCGCGGGCCGGAGAGGCGCGATTGCACGCCATGGATGACATTCGACAGCGCCGAAAGGCGCGGCACGAGGTTGTGCTTTTGCCAGACGATGCCCACTTGCGCGCGGAAGCGGCGCAGTGCGGTGGGCGAAAGGGCGCGGATGTCCTGACCGAGCATCTCGATCCCGCCGGAGGTGGGTTCGGTCAGCCGGACGAGGCATTTCAAAAGCGTGGACTTGCCCGAGCCATTCGCGCCGATCAGCGCGGTGGACTGGCCGGGGGCCACGGTGAAGTCGAGGCCCTGCAGGATGGCTCGGCCATCGGCATAGGCTTTGTGCAGGCTTGTCACGCGCAGCACCGGCCCCACTTGCGTGGAGCCGGTGGCCGTGCGGGCCGGAAGGAGAGGAGCGTTCATCGGCCCGTGGGTCCTTAAGCGATCACTGACCGACGAATTCGGCGAATTCGGTGATGCCGATATTGCGGTACATCAGGCGGACCACGTCGTAATCCGCATCCGTGACGGTCGCATTGAAAGAGCCGCCGATATACTTGGCGTTCTCTTCCGTCGTGGTGACGGCGGCGAGGATCGCGTCGCCCTGTTCGGCAAAGGTCTTGCGGACGGTTTCCACCACTTCGGGCGCGACATCGGCCGAGGCGAGGAGCACGTCATTCGGAAGCTGGTCGCCCTTCACGATGACGCGGAACTTCTGATCCGGGAACTTTTCGGTGATCGAGTCGATATGGGTACGGTTCAGGCCGATGCCCGCGATTTCACCCTTGATGAGGGCCTCGACCGCGACGTTGCGGTTCAGGAAGACGGGTTCGTAATCGGTGGCATAGGTGAGCCCGGCATCGGCCAGCAGGGTGACCGGGCCGAGATGCTGAGAGGTGGAGCCGATCTCGCCGAAGGAGATCTTGCTGCCCTTCAGGTCTTCGGGCGACTGGATGGGCGAGCCGTCGAGGACGACGACCGAGGACCAGTAATCGGGACGGACCCAAGTCACAACGGGCTGGGCGTCGAGGCGGGCGTTGAAGACCACGTATTCAGCCGGGCCGGTGAGGACGAAATCGACCTGACCGGCGGCCATCGCCTCGACCGCGACGGTGCGGCCCGAGACCGGGAAGAATTCGACGGTCAGGCCGGAGGCGGCTTCGAAGGCCTCTTTGAAGGGGCCCATCTCGCGCTGGACCGCTTCCATCCCGTCGATGTCGGTGAAGGCGAAGCGGATGGTTTCGGCGGCAACCGAGGGGCTGGCGATCATCAGGCTTGCGGCCATCAGGCCCGGCGCGATCAGAGTTTTGGCGAGGAAGGTCTTCATGGCGGTGTCCCGGTTCATGGTGGATGACGGGACCCGCATAACAACGGCCTGTGACGCGGCGACAAAGAAGCCGTGACGGTTGGGCGACGGCGTCATGACGTTTGCATGACGGCGCATGTCGGGGGGATTGGGGGGAGCGATCACTGGTCGGAGCGAGAGGATTCGAACCTCCGACCCCCTGCTCCCGAAGCAGGTGCGCTACCAGACTGCGCTACGCTCCGACCGTGTGGGGGTGGGGTTACAGCCCTGTCGCGGCTTTTGCAAGGGGTGGGGCGCGTCAATCCTGCCGTTCGGGGATGCCCATGCGTTGCATCATCACGCTGACACGGGGCATGCCGCCGTTTTCGGGGCGGCCTTTGGTGGAAAGCACGGGACGGTTCCCCGAGACGGAGGGCGTGCCTTCGCGCAGGACGATGTAGATGCCCGAGGCGATGATGATGGCCGACCCGATGGCGGTGACGCGGTCAATCGATTCGTTGAAGAGGAGCGAGCCGAAGAGGGCGGCCCAGAGGATTTGGGAATACTGCATGGGGGCAACGATGATCGCCGGGGCGGTGCGGTAGGCTTTGATCACCAGAAGGCCCCCGAGGAAGGAAAACAGCGCGATGACGAACATCAGCCCGAGATCGGTGATCTGCATCGGGACATAGACGAAGGGCAGCGCCGCGCCCATGGCCAGCACGTTGCCGAGCATGGGGTAGAGCATGAGGACGGCAGAGCGTTCGTCCTTGCCGATTTTGCGGACGATGACGGAGCCGAGCGCCGCCGTGACGGCGGCGGCCATCGCGGCGAGGTGGCCAAGTTCGAGATCGGCCTGACCGGGGCGCAGCACGACAAGGACGCCGATCAGCCCGACGACAACCGCCGCGCCACGATGGATGCCCACCCGTTCCCCTAGCATGGGGATGGCCATCACGGTGATGAGAAGGGGCATGGAGAAGAAGATGGCGTAGCACTGCGCGAGCGGCAGGGTGGAGAAGGCGTAGAAGGCAAGCACGCCGCTGATCACGGCGGAGAGGGCGCGCAGCAGGCTCCACCACGGGTGGCGGGGGACGAGGTTTTCGTCCCGCTTGTCGCCCATCAGCATGACGGAGAGGAGGGGGAAGGACAGCAGGCCCGAGAAGAAGATGATCTGTACGGCGGAAAAGGTGCCGCCGAGATACTTCACCACCACGTCATGGGTGGCGTAGATGCCGAAGGCGGCAAGGGAGAGCGCGGCGCCCTTGAGGTTGGATTGCGATGTGGTCATGGGGGCCTTCGGTCCGGCGCGGGCGGGGAGCGGTACTCTGATGCACCGGGACGGGCGCGGACGCAAGCCGGGGTTGTGCCGGAAGGCGGGGCAGGATGGGCAGGATTGCCCATCCTACGGGATCGTGCGGGAAAGATGGGCACGAGTGCCCATCCTACGGGGGGCTGTGGGCAGGATGGGCAATGCTGCCCATCCTTCCGGTCAGAGCGAGGCGTCCAGCGCGGCAAGCACGGCGTCGCCCATCTGGGACGTGGAGACGGGGGTGCCGCCTTCGGGGCCCATCAGATCGGCGGTGCGGACGCCATCGGCGAGCACCTTCTCGACCGCGGCTTCCACGCGCTTGGCCTCATCGCCCAGATCGAAGCTGTAGCGCAGGGCCATGGCGAAGGAGAGGATGCAGGCGATGGGGTTCGCCTTGCCTTGACCCGCGATGTCGGGGGCCGAGCCGTGCACGGGTTCGTAAAGCGCCTTGGGGCGGCCATTGGCCATCGGCGCGCCGAGGCTGGCCGAGGGCAGCATGCCCAAGCTGCCGGTCAACATCGCGGCGGCGTCCGACAAGAGGTCGCCGAAGAGGTTGTCGGTCACGATGACGTCGAACTGCTTGGGCCAGCGGCAGAGCTGCATGGCGCCCGCATCGGCATACATGTGCGACAGCTGCACGTCGGGATATTCGCGGTCATGCACTTCCTGCACGACTTGCCGCCAGAGGATGCCCGATTCCATGACATTGGCCTTCTCCATCGAGCAGACCTTGTTGTTCCGGCGGCGGGCGAGTTCGAAGGCGGAGCGGGCGACGCGGGCGATTTCGGATTCGGTGTAGCGCTGGGTGTTGATGCCGACGCGTTCGTTGCCTTCGGTGAAGATGCCGCGCGGTTCGCCGAAATAGACGCCGGAGGTGAGTTCGCGGACGATGACGATGTCGAGGCCGGCGACGACCTCTTTCTTCAGCGAGGAGAAGTCGGCCAGCGCGTCAAAGCACTGGGCGGGGCGGAGGTTGGAGTAGAGGTCCATCTCCTTGCGCAGGCGCAGAAGGCCGCGTTCGGGTTTCACCGAGAAGTCGAGATTGTCGTATTGCGGGCCGCCGACGGCACCCAGAAGGACGGCATCCACCTCCTGCGCCTTGGCCATGGTGTCGTCATGCAGGGGGGTGCCGTGCTTGTCATAGGCGCAGCCGCCGACGAGGTCTTCGGTCACGTCGAAGGTGATGCCGCGGCGCGTGCCGAACCAGCCGATGATTTTTTTCACCTCGGCCATGACTTCGGGGCCGATGCCATCGCCGGCGAGAATGAGAAGGGAGGGATTGGCCAAGGCGCGCTCCTGCATGAGACGGAAGGGTCGCGGGGTGGCCTAGCGGCTTGGCCCGGCCCGGTCAAGGTGGGGCGATGCGGCGGTGGTGCGGTGCTGGGCCGTCTGGTTGATGCGCGGCCGGTTTGGTGTCATCTTGGCTGCGGGTAGCTGGTGCGTGTTTGCTTGTGTGGTGGGGAATGAGCCAGGGGCATTGGGGGTTTCCCGCCCTTCTGGGACCTGTGCAGAGACTGCGGTCGCTGCTGGCCGGTCGGGCCGGGGCGGAGCAGAGTGCGGGCGGCAATGGCGTCGTCTTGCATCTGCTACTTGCCGAGATGGCCTTTGCGGCGGGCGATGATCTGGGGCGGGTGTTCCGGCATCGCTATGTGCTGCTGCATTACCTTGGCCTGAGCGTGCCGGTCTTTCTGGCCTTTCTGATCTTTAATCCGACGGGGCCACTTTATACGCCCTATCTGCCATCCATCGGGTTGGGAATCGTCATGATGATGGCGACGGTTTCGGCCTATGTCTGGCTGCTGTGCTGGGGGCTGCGCCGTCTGTCGCGGCCGTTGCGGGTGCCGCTGACGCCGGGGCTGTTGCTGGGGGCGCAGGTCCTGATGCTGGCGGTGCAGTTCACCGGCAACGAGATGGGCGTGACGGCGGAATGGTCGGTGCGGCGGTCGACCTTTCTGGTGATCGGCTTTGCCCTTTATCTGGAAGGGGCGGCGATGGTTGTGCTGCGTGGTCCGGCGCCACGGGCCTTGGGGCAGTTGCGGGCAGAGCAGCGGGCCGCGCAGATACCGCCGGTGCGCCTTGCGGCGGAGGAGGCGCCGACGTCGGCCACGACGCCGACCCTGTCGGAAGAGGCGGCGCTGACAGAGCTGCGCGATCTGCTGCGGCTGGAAGCGCAAGGGAATTTCGTGCTGGTGGTCACGGCGAGTGGACGGCATGTGCTGCCCGGTCCGTTCTCGGCCCGGGTGGCGCGGCTGGCGGATCATCCGGGATGGCAGGTGCATCGGTCGCATTGGGTGGCGGCGCGGGCGGTGGTGGGGGTGCGCCGGTCGGGGCGGCGCACGGTGATCGAGACGGCGGATGGCGCGGAGGTGCTGGTGGCCGGGGCGCAGGCGGCCGAGATCAGGGCTTGGGCCGAGGCGGTGGCGCAGGGC
>VYLE01000499.1_pt1 | contig 36319 bp, 25 predicted proteins | sample 5114391 | NCBI WGS metagenome assembly VYLE01 (sample SAMN12291771, study PRJNA351875) | freshwater metagenome | isolation source: freshwater lake | place: USA: Michigan, Kent Lake | collected 2013-08-15
ACCCCACTCCCCACTCCCCACACCCCACACCCCACACCCTATCTTCCCATTTCCCGAATTCTCAGGGGGAGTCCCCAATAGTTCACCCGTTCTGCTAACCAGCCGGTGGATTCTAGCCGCTCGATCGCTTGATTGACGCGTTCTCGGAGACTTTGGTACTGTAAACCTTTAGGGAGAACGACTCCTAGAGCGATCGCACCCAACTGGATCGGTAATTGATGATAATTGGAGAATTGCTGCACCCAACCGGTTAAAAGGCTATTATCAGCCGCAAAAGCGTCTATTTCCCCCGTTTCCAGTAAATTTAAAGCTTCTTGATAGGAAGCAACCCCGCGCAGGGTAGCCTTAGGTAAATTGGAACGCACAAGGGCGATTGTCGTCGAGCCGTTGAGTACGGCGATTCTAGAGTTAGCTAAGTCTTCTAAACGCTGCAATTGCGGGTTTTTCGTCACAAAACCGCTGCTATCGAGGTAATAAAAGGGGCTAAAATCCACTAAGCGCTGACGTGCAGGAGTAATCGCCACACGAGCGATCGCAAAATCTACTCGATCATCAATAACCACCTGTAAACGTTCTTGATTACTAACGGGTTTGAGAATAATAGCACTGTCAGAACCGAGAATTTCTGACGCTAGACGTTTAGCGATGTCGATTTCCAATCCTTGCAGATTACCCTGAGAATCAAGGAAAGCGAGGGGAGGGAGATTATTTTTGACAGCGACAATTAATTTTCCCCGGCGTATAATTGTATCGAGATCGGCGCTAAAACTTGGGGCTACACCCAAGAGCAAAAAACCAAGAATCAATAACAAATTTTTCATACTGTTTTACCTAAACTAACTCGATTCCTACCTTGATTTTTAGCGGCAAACATGGCACGATCAGCCCGCTCGATCACCGCTTCTAGATTATTATCTTCAGGGCTAAATGTTGCCACACCAATACTAGCAGTAACTCGCACTTTTTGTCGATCAATTTCAATATTTAACTTGTTAATTACTTGACAAATGCGCCAGGCTGTGGTAGCAGCATCTTCAAGATTAGTTTCTGGGAGAATAGCGACAAATTCCTCGCCCCCAAAGCGCCCAAAACTATCCACTTGACGCAGACAGTTTTTAATTGCCCCAGCGACAGTAATTAAAGTTTTGTCCCCTAGGAGATGACCAAAGGTATCGTTAATATGTTTAAAATGGTCGATATCAATGAATACAAGCGAAAAATAACGATGATAACGACGACATCGTTGCAATTCTTTCTCGCCCAAGGCGAGAATCTCTCGACGATTATTTACCCCAGTTAGGCTATCAGTTCTGACTAGCTTTTCTAGTTGATAATTGATATTTTTCAGTTCTTCTTGGGTTTTTTTCAGTTCTAAATGAATTTTAACTTTGGCTAACAGTTCCCAACTATAAAAGGGTTTATTTACGTAGTCCACAGCCCCAGAATTAAAAGCATTGATAATATCTTCTTTTTCCTCACTATCTGTTACAAAAATAATCGGTATATGAGCGTATAAAGCATTACTTTTTAGTCTTCGACAAAGTTCTATTCCCCCCATCTCTGGCATCATTAAGTCAAGAAGAATTAGGTCAGGATTAGCAGTTTCTACTCGTTCTATTATTGCCTGTTTAACACTACTAGCATAAATAGTGGCATAACCAGCAGAATCAAGAATATTCACAGCCAATTGGAGATTTTTACCGACATCATCAACCAATAAAATTAGACAGTCTTCAGCACGAAATTTAATCATCATCAGTAAGTATAGGTAATTAAGTTAAGGACAAAATAGAGATACAATTATTAGTGATACAGCATTTCTTATACAGATGAAGTATGATGGGATTGGGCATCGCCCCCAAAGGTTAAGTAGGGAGGCACAATTATTTGTAGGATGGGTTAGCGGTAGCGTAACATAATCGGGGGTTGGGTTTCATGCTTCAACCCAACCTACGTTCATCTTATATTTAATTCCACCCACCTACTTAAGCTTATCCCTAGTTTCTAGAAGTCCGCTTTTTTCGACTAGAATAAAAAAAGCCAGCCAGAATAGCCACAATTTTAAAAATTTCTCCTCTTAGACTTGACGTGAAAGAGTCCCTCAACCCTACTTCTTTGGATCTCAAAACCATTTTTCCCTTTAAACTCGACGACTTCCAGCAATCGGCGATCGCTGCTCTCGCTGCCGGTAAATCAGTGGTGGTCTGCGCTCCCACCGGTTCCGGCAAAACCTTAATCGGAGAATACGCCATCTATCGCGCCCTCGAAAGGGGCAAACGGGTTTTCTACACCACTCCCCTGAAAGCTCTTTCTAACCAAAAATTCCGGGATTTTCAAGAAAAATTCGGTCGCACCCCCACCGATGGCGATGAGGATTCCCCGCTGCTCTTTGCGGAAGTGGGATTGATTACCGGTGATGTGGTGATCAATCCCTCCGCATTAATTGTAGTCATGACTACAGAAATTTTTCGCAATATGCTGTACCAAACTCCAATCGGTGAGGTAGGCACTTCCCTAGAAAACGTGGAAACCCTAGTTCTCGATGAATGTCACTATATCAGCGATCGAGGTCGCGGCACCGTTTGGGAAGAATCAATTATCTACTGTCCCCCTAGTATCCAATTAGTCGCCCTCTCCGCCACCATCGGCAACCCCGGGGAACTCACCGACTGGATTAACTGGGTGCGGCAACTGCCCCAATCCGGCGACAATAAACAGACCTCCAGCTGCGAGCTAATTAACTCCGATTTTCGCCCCGTCCCCCTGCGCTTTTATTTCGCCAATAAAGAGGGATTATTCCCGCTGCTCGACCCAAAACAGAGCAAAGTTAACCCGAAACTACGCTCAAAAGTCGGCCACGGCAAACCCCGACGCTTAAAACGAGAAGATTGTCCCACCATCGCCTCGATTGTCACCACTCTGCGGGACAAGGATATGCTCCCAGCCATTTACGTCATTTTCAGCCGTAAAGGTTGCGATCAGGCGATTCGAGAGCTAAAAAACCTCAATCTCGTTAATCAAGAAGAAGCTAGAGCCATTTACTACCGTTTACTCATTTTCTTTCTGGAAGATAATCCCAATCTGCAAGAACTAGCCCTTTCCTTCTTTGCCGTCGAAAATCCGCCTCTACACCAGAAATTACTGGCTTTTTTCGCTAATAACCCCCAGTCCGACGATCAACTCCTCAGCCTCTTAACCGCCGCCCCCGAGACGAAAAATCAACTGTTTGAATTCCTAGCCAGTGCTTCCCAATTGGTGCGGGCCGACCAAGTGGAACCCCTCACCCGGGGCTGTGGTGTTCACCATGCCGGGATTTTACCCCTCTGGAAAGAATTAGTCGAACAACTCTTTGAAGCTGGTTTAATTAAGGTGGTTTTTGCCACCGCTACCCTCTCAGCCGGGATTAATATGCCCGCTCGCACCACCGTTATCTCGGCCCTCTCCAAACGCACCGATGATGGCCATAGTATGCTGACTCCCTCGGAATTTGTCCAGATTGCCGGCCGGGCCGGTCGCCGGGGAATGGACGCGGTGGGCCATGTGGTGACAGTACAAACGCCCTTTGAAGGGGCAAAAGAAGCGGCTTTTCTGGCCATCGCTCAACCAGAACCCCTGCAAAGCTGTTTTGCGCCCAGTTACGGCATGGTCTTAAATCTCCTGCAAAAACACAGTCTAGAGGAGGCCAAAGACCTCTTAGAGCGCAGTTTCGCCGAATATCTCGCTCGTTTGAAGTTAAGCCCCGAACGACAACAGATTACCGCCTTAACCACCGAATTGGCTAAGTTGGATATGGAATTAGCCGGTATCGAACGGGAGCAGGTCTTTAGTTACGAAAAGCTACGGGAAAGACTGCGGGAAGAAGAAAGACTGTATAAAATCCTCGCTAGTCAGTCAGAGGCACAGAAAAGACAGGAAATACATCTAAAATTGCCGAATATTCCCGTCGGAACCATCCTCCATCTCAAGGGCAAACATATTAAGGTTCCCGTCCCCGTCCCCGCTATCTTCGTCAATACCCTGCACGGAGCCGGTCAAGTGCGAACCCTTGTTTGTTTAGGTAGTGATAATCGCTGGTATTTAGCCGCCTATGCCGATATTAGCGAGATCGATCGAGGTTTTCTCACTCCCGCGGAATTAGGCGAACTGATACCCCCTTCCCTAGAAGCTGTTTCCCTAGGGGGTTGGCGCAAGGGTGAGGAAAATACTCAGGCGATCGCCGATTTAATCCCCCAACAAGTGCAGGGCATCCCACCAGTGGCGGAACTGGCAACACAAGCACAAAAAATTGAAATTGTCAATAGTCAAATTGCCGCTCATCCCCTGCAAAAACGCAAAAATCCAGGGCGATTGATGAAATTATACTACGATCGAGAGATTGCTCGCGATAAGTTACACAAGACCCAGATTAAATACCAAAAACAACAATCGCGTAAATCCTACTACTGGGAAGAATTTCTGAATCTAATCGAGATTTTGCGGGAATTCCAAGCATTAGAGGGTTATTTGCCCACTCCCCTCGGAGAAGCGGCGGCCACTATTCGCGGGGAAAATGAACTCTGGTTAGGATTAGCGATGATGTCCGGAGATTTGGACCGATTGACTCCTAGCCAACTAGCCGCCGCCATCAGCGCCATGATTACGGAACCCCCTCGCCCCGATACTTGGTGCAATTACCCTCCTGTGCCAGAAGTTATCGATATTTTGCGGCAAGGAGAGGGAAATTCCCCCGGTCTGCGAGAAGTTCGCCGTTTACTCTATCAAGCTCAATCTCGCTACGATATAACTATTCCCGTCTGGTTAGAAACCCAACTGATGGGGATTGCCTCCCGTTGGGCCCAAGGGACATCCTGGCCGGAATTGTGCGAAAATACTAGCCTCGATGAGGGAGATCTAGTGCGATTATTACGGCGCACCGTCGATGTTCTCTGGCAAATTCCCCAAATTCCCCGAGTTTCCCAAGTCCTTAAAGATAATGCCCGTCTCGCCGTCACAGCCATGAAGCGCTTTCCTTTATAATAGACCTCTTGTAGAAATCAAAAATCGTTGTTAGGGTTAGGAGTCAGTAGCCAGTAGTCAGTAGTCAGGAGAATTAAAAATAAGCATTAATCAATTAAATGGTCTATTTACAGATTTTATGCCATTTAATCCTTATTTTTGCCGTTTTTGAACCCTGAAAAATTAATTAGGGCTTGCTGAATAATGGTAAAACCCTTTTAAAATAAAGCTTTTGACCTGTTAAAGTCCGATGTTAGTGCAAGAAAATAGGATTGGGACTTTCAAAAACCTTGCATTAACCTTGCATTATCCTTCTTGTAGTACACGCTTGGTACAAAAAACAAGGGCAACAAAGCCTGAAACGACCGGCTCCTGACGACCGGCTACTGACTCCTACCCCCAGGAAAAACTTTTTCAGCAGACCCTAATTATCAAGAGGTCTAATATTGATCGCTCTTTTAAACAATGGGAGATGGTAAGGAAAGTAACTGTTGGTGGATCTGCTCGATGAGGGCGAGGATTTGCTGATAATTGTGGTGCAATCCCTGATGATAGAGGTGATTTGCTCCTTGATTTAAATCCGCTAAAGCTGATTGATAATAACCCAATTGATGCCGCAGTAATCCCCTTCTAATATAAGCATCGGCATAAAAAGGATCGATGGCAATCGCCTGATTTAAATGAGCGATAGAGCGTTCGTATTCACCTAATTGGTGAGCGGTACAAGCTAGATTATAGTAGGCTGAGGCGTTATTTTTATTTAACCGGAGAGCTTGAGTAAAATCCGCTTTAGCTGAGGTAAAATTGTGGAGGGCTAAATGAGATAAACCTCGATCATTATAAATAGTGGCTAAAGTGTCGGGTTGCTGGTTAGTAATTTGACGCAAGGATTGATTAAAATCTGCTAGGGCAAGGGGATAATTTTTCATGGCCGCCTGAACTAAACCTCGATTATAGTAGGCTTGATAATAGGTGGGTTCTAGCCGGATAGTCTGGTTATAATCGGTCAGCGCCTGTGGATAATCTCCCAAACGATAAAAAGCTAAACCCCGATGGAAATAGGCTAGATAATTATCGGATTGCTGTTGTAAAGAGCGGGTGCAGTCTTGCCAAGCGTGCAGATAATCCTGTAAATAAATCTCAGTTAAACAGCGATTACTGTAGGCTAGGGCCAAGTTATTTTCCTGTTCGAGCGACTGATTGAAATCCTGCAAAGCTTGCTGATAATTACCCACCTCTAGTTGTTCAATTCCTGATCGCAACCAGTAGGATAAATGTACTGATTGAGCCGCTTTTCCCTGCCGAGGCCATCCCCCCAGCACAAGCGAGCAGAGCAGTGCAACCATAACCAATCCACCGAGGCGAGGAAGAAAATTTTTCAAAACCGTTGACATAGGAGTATCTTTGTGCATATACTCCCAATTCTGAGGAAACTTTCTCGATCGATCAACAGACAGCCTGTCAAATGCAGGAGACAGGAGATTATTTTTATTTATTTTTCCCACACCCCACACCCCACACCCCACACCCCACACCCTACACCCCACACCCCAAAGTCTAGGACTGGTCTATGTCTCTAGAGGCGAGGGCTGCGATAAGCTGATAAAGGAAAGATTGTCACCGAGCAATTATGGTGGCGTTACTCGCTAACGCAGTTGACACCCGATAAATGATACAGGAGTTATCTATGGAAACTATTTTTATCCCCCACCTCCTCAAATCTCCTGATCGACAAAGAGTGATTATCACCGATAATTTTATCCCCGGTCTAGAAACCTTGACACCGGTGCGGGGAACCTTGTTGGTTAGACATGGGGGCAATTTTTTGGAAGTATCGGTGAAAGCGGAAACCATCGTCACTTTAACCTGCGATCGCTGTTTACAACAATATAATCATCGTCTGCAATTAAACACTTCCGAATTAATCTGGCTAGACAAAAATAAAGACTACGATAGCTCCTATCCTCTAGAGCGAGAAATAGCCTACGAAGACCTCTCGGAAACCCTCGATCCTAACGGGGATTTTGACCCGCAAATGTGGTTATACGAGCAGTTATGTCTAACTTTACCCCCCCGTCAACTCTGCGGAGCCAATTGTCAACCACCCGATTTTCTTCTTCCGGAAAAGACTGCCATCGATGGTCGTTGGGCCTCCCTAGAATCCTTGAAAAGTCAGTTATCTCAATCGCAAAATTGAGCTTTGATGCTGATTTTTTTTCGGGTTTCGATCCCAGAGAAAAGCGATCAAAACCCGATTTTTTACTGGCCCCAAATCTTTTTCAGGACAGTTTCGGGGGTAATATCGGCGACTTTTCCCGTATTAGCTTCAATATATCGATGTAGCTCTCCCCCACTCGGTAAAACTCTCTTAGACAACGAAGGAACCAGCAGAGAGAGGGTATAGGTTCCCACGGCCACGGCTAACTGTAAAGGGACACTTTCGGTAGCTAATAATAAATTAGCACCGGCGATCATAGCCGCCATTTTACCGATATCGCCCGTTCTGGACACTTTTAAGTTATTATCCATGGCTTTGAGGGCTAAAACCCAAGCTTCATCTAGTTCTCCCTGGATTGCGACAATTGGCAACTCCGGTTGTTGATGGCGAATGCCTTGGATAATTTCTAGCCAACTCTCTAGGGGATAAAGCGTTTCCAGTCCTTGGCTGATGCTGAGATCGCTACCGCCGGCGTAGAGGAGAATATAGCCGCTATCCTTGATATTGAGGCGTTGCTGCTCCATTTGGGCCCAATCGATATCATCCCGATTCAATGTTATTTTTAAAGGTGGACAGGGTGCGGCAATCTTTAACCCTTTGACCAGTGCGTGATAATTATCCGCTAGATAGCCTTCCGTTGGCTGGGGTACTTGTTGCGATAAGAACCAGCTGCCATTATTTTCATAGCCTATACGGTTAAGAACACCATTTAACCAGAGTAAAAGGTTGATAGCAGGACGATTGGTGAGACTAATGGCGATTTCGTACTCCCGGTCCCGAATTACTCCCAAAATATTTAAATAATCCGCTAATCCGTACTGATCTCGATAGTCAAATAAAAGCACTTCCCTAACCTGGGGACAGAGACGATAGGCAGCCTTTGCTCTAGGTTCGACCAAAACATCAATGCTGCTTTGGGGGTAAGTTTGCTGGAGGGTTTCTAGAGTGGGAAAAAACAGCAGTTGATTGCTAATTCCTCCCGGTACAAGGGTTAATATTCGCATTTTATCTGGATATACCTGAATCGATCAGCTTAATTTTAGCAGTGTCCCTCGTTATTCACTAAATCCGGGCAGCGATGTTTTTTCCCAACAGAATGCGATCGCAGATTCTCTTAACTATTACCGGAAGGATTAGAGCCGTACATAGCATTTAAAACCAAAGCGGGGTCAACGTATTGATTGCCGTACATCAGTCCCCAGTGCAGGTGTGGTCCGGTGGTGCGTCCTGTCATTCCCACTCTAGCCATGCGGGCCCCTGCCGGTATATCCTGACCGAGAGTAAGGACGATTCCTCCTGACCTGTCAATCAAAAAAGTACCACGGCTGTCGGATTGAACCGAACCCATGAGATGACAATAAATATGTGTCCATTGACCCGATTGCATCTTAATCATGGTGCCACAGCCTGTATGATCGGATAATTCGACGATTCTGCCAGTCCACCAATTGCGAATATAACTGCCCAAGGGTGCGGCCAGATCTAACCCGGCATGAAATTGTTGACTGCCATCAATGGGGGAGAAACGATAACCGAAACCAGAGGTATAGGTTTGAAAGTTTTCCACGGGGAAGGAGGCCCCGGCCCAAGCATTTTGAGCTATGAGGGTGGGATTAGCTTTAACGGGGTGTAAACGGGCAAATCCTAGAGAAATTAACGTTACAAGACAGCTAATCGCTAAAAAACGCAGGAATTTAACAGGCAGATATTTGAGCATGAGACTTAACTCCAGACACCAAAATTAAATATACCCCAGTTTCCGCTGCCGCTAATTTTACCGGCGGCTTTTAACCGATATTTTAGTTATGTTTTGAGTTATTATTGACCATTGGTTAGGGGTTGAGAACATTTCCCCTCAGGCTGCCAATTCCCCGACTCCCCCACTTAATTTTTATTTTTTACTGACTTGTAAGTAGGGAGGCACAATTATTTGTAGGATGGGTTAGCGGTAGCGTAACATGAGCGGGCGTCGGGTTTCATGCTTCAACCCAACCTACGTTCTCCGTTCATCTTATATTTAATTCCACCCACCCACTTACCATGTTAGACCTAAAGCAAATTAGAGAAAATCCAGAGGAAGTACAGAAACGCTTAGATAGTCGGGGAGGTAGTTATGATATTGCCCCTATTCTCCAGTTAAATCAACAACAGAAGGCTTTAGAGCAAGAACGCAGCAGTTTACAGGCCCGGGGTAACGAAATCGGTAAACTGGTGGGACAAAAAGTTAAAAGTGGCAGCGATGTCAACAGTCCCGAAATTTTGGCAATGAAAACAGAAGGAAACGAGATTAAAAGTAAACTAGCTCAATTAGAACCGCAGGAAAAAGAGATTAAAGCGGCCATTGACCAAAAAATCTTAGATTTACCCAATTTACCCAGTGAAACCACTCCCATCGGTAAGGATGAACGGGAAAATGTCGAAGTCAAACGCTGGGGAGAGGAATATAAACCCACCAACCCGAATATTTTGCCTCACTGGGAAATTGGGGAAAAATTGGGCATTTTAGACTTTGAACGGGCAGTAAAGATCGCCCAGAGTCGTTTTGTTAATCTTATCGCGCTCGGGGCAGCCCTAGAAAGAGCTTTAATTAATTTTATGCTCGATCGCCATATTGTCGCCGGTTATACAGAAGTTTTACCGCCAATTTTAATTAATAGTGACTCCCTGCGCGGGACGGGACAACTGCCGAAATTTGCGGAAGAAAGCTTTAAATGTCGAGATGATGAGCTTTGGTTAGCACCAACGGCAGAAGTACCCGTAACTAACCTCTATCGCGATGAAATCCTCTCATCGGAGCAATTACCGATAAAACACTGTGCCTATACTCCCTGTTTTCGTCGAGAAGCGGGCAGCTATGGCAAAGATACGAGGGGCTTGATCCGTTTGCATCAATTTAATAAGGTGGAAATGGTCAAAATCGTCCATCCTGACGCTTCTGCTCAGGAACATGAAAGTTTAGTCGCTAATGCAGAGGCAATCCTGCAAGCTTTACAGTTGCCCTATCGGGTGATTGAATTGTGTAGCGGTGACTTGGGTTTTGCGGCCGCTAAATGTTATGACTTAGAAGTGTGGCTACCTTCGGCTAATACCTATCGGGAAATTTCCAGTTGTTCTAATTTTAGAGACTTTCAGGCACGACGGGCAAATATTCGCTTTAAAGAAAAAGGACAAAAAGGCACTAATTTTGTCCACACTCTCAACGGTTCGGGATTGGCGATCGGTCGTACTATGGCCGCTGTCCTAGAAAATTATCAACAGGCAGACGGGACGGTAAAAGTGCCAGAAGTGCTGCAACCCTATCTAAAACGGGAAGTTATTTGTTAATTTTTGATAAAAATGCTTGACAAAATGTGTCTATAGTGCATTGAAAGAATTGAGCTTAACCCCACTCTAGAATTGCCTGTTTTAAGGCTCCTTCAGGCAAATTGGCGGGATCAAAAGACTCACCCGCTTCCACTCTCCCTAAAGCTTCAAAAAAAGCCCTCACACCACTGGCCGGTCCCGATGGGTGGTCCATAATTCCGGTTCCCGCATTGAGGATAACATTACGTCCGTAATCCCCAAGGACCTGGGGAACAATACCTGGACGAATACCGGCCGAGGGAACCGGAAAAACGTTTCTATCGCGCAAAATATCGCGAATTTTGCCCTCCTCCTGGGGATCGAAGGGTAAACTACCGTAAGCGGCGGGATATAGCACCGCATCGGCTCCCGCGTGGGCCATCATCGTCCCCAAAACCACAGAATAGGCTAATCCCGTATCGCTACCGGCACACATCGCTCCAGCAAAGGCAGGATGGGCGAAAATAGGCACATCGATCGCTGGATCACTGGCTAAAGCTTCTAAAACGGAAAAACCGTAGGTAAGAACGTTTAATAACAGGGCATTAGCCCCATGTTTCACTAATAAACGGGCTTTTCTCTGCAATTCGTCCGCTTTTCCAGTGACATTGACCGCATAGAGAACATTTCTGCCGGTTTGCTGCCGCACTTCCTCCAAAACCCGGCGACAACAATCTAGGCGCTCGTGGGTGGGAGCCACGGGAAGATCCGCCATGATTTCATCATCTTTAATCACGTCTAAGCCAGCAAAAGCCACTTCTCGCAGGATATCGGCGTGATCTTGCGCCGATAGTCCTAAAGCGGGTTTAAAAATTGCCATGACTAGAGGTCGATCATAAACCCCCAAACGTTGCCTAATTCCTGTGATTCCCACCTTGGCTTTTGTGCCGTAGTTTTCGGGGAGGTACACCCCCACCACTTTTCCGGCTCCAGCCATGGAATATTTGCCGAAAATCATGGTTAAAAGACTGGCGATGTCATTTTCAACGTTTATCTGGGGAAAACGCACCCTAGCCACCTTATAACCGTCGGCTTCCTCCCTGATCCCCACCACTTCCCCTAGGTGTTGTTGCAGCTGCTCTTGACGATGACTGTGGCGATCGCTCCAAGTGCCGGCGGTTTGACCGATAGCGATCGTTTTTGCCTGTTTTTCGGCATTAATAGCGGGAGGAAAGCGATAATCGACAATTATAGTCATAAGAAGTCAAAAGATAAAAAAGGGAGTGGGAATTATGAATTATAAATTATGAATTGGGGAAGTGGGGAGCTTTTTTCAGTGTTGCCAAAGGCACGGCGTAGCCGTCCAGTAAACAGTAAACAGTAATCAGTGAACTGAAAACTCACATCTGATAACTGATAAGTGGGGAGGCACAATTATTTGTAGGATGGGTTAGCGGTAGCGTAACATGAGCGGGCGTTGGGTTTCATGCTTCAACCCAACCTACGTTCTACGTTCATCTTATATTTAATTCCACCTACCTACTTAACTGATCACTGATAACTGATAACTGATAACTGATAACTGATAACTGATAACTGATGACTTCGATCGGTTTTCTCAGCTATTGACAAGGGTTCCCCTAAAAGCCTACAAGTATTTTGGATAGGTATAGCCATTGAGGAACCGACCAAAATATGAAAATAAAGACAAGATTACGGGAATCGGGCAAATTTTTCTTAAAAAGCGGTGCTAGTATCGCCCTAGCACTATTTTTAATCTTAAGTCTGTTCACGGTTAAGGGGACTGCTCCTGCTTTAGCTGTGCTTGCTCAGGGTGACGCGGTAACGGATCCCACTGCTATTTTACGCAATGCCTTACCCATAGATAATAAACCAATTCGTCAAGTGCAACAATCGATCGAAGATATTGCCAAACATCTGCGGGCCAAACGTTGGAGTCCGATTAAAAAAGATGTCAAGGATGCCAATTATGCCCTTTCTACCAAAAGCAACGCTATCTTAGATAGTGTTCCCGAAGCAAGTAAAAGCCAAGGAGAGGAATTAATCGAAAAACTGAAAACGGGAGTGGCATCCCTCGATACGGCCGTAGAAGCGAAGGATAAAGAGGCAGTTTGGTCAACCAGACGGGAATTGCTCAATAATATCACCGCTTTAGAAGAATTAATGGTGGTGGGTTTTCCCTTTAACGTTCCCCCGGAATACGCTAACTTGCCGCAATTGCGAGGACGTGCCACCGTAGAGATGCAGACCACCAAAGGGGATTTAACTATCGTTGTCGATGGTTACAGCGCTCCGGTTAATGGGGGTAACTTTGTGGATTTAGTCCAACGGGGTTTTTATGACGGTTTACCCTTCATTCGCAGCGAAGATAATTTCGTTGTCCAAACTGGGGATCCCGTCGGTGCAGAAGAGGGATTTATTGACCCGAAAACTAAGCAATATCGCTCTATTCCCTTAGAAATTTTGATTAAAGGGGAAGAAGAACCAGTTTATGGCAATACTCTCGAAGAATTAGGGATTTACTTACCCAGTCTCGCCTTACCTTTTAACGCTTTCGGTGCATTGGCCTTGGCGCGTCCGGATACTAATCCTAACGGAGGTTCCTCGCAATTCTTTTTCTTTAAATTCGATAATGAATTAACTCCTCCGGGGTTTAATCTCATGGATGGTCGTTATTCGGTTTTTGGCTATTTAGTCGAGGGAAAAGAGGTGTTAGAAGAACTTACCGATAAGGATAAGATTATCACCGCTAAAGTGGTTTATGGCTTAAATAATCTCGTGCAACCTAGCTAGGGTGGGGGTTTTTAACTAGGTCTTGTCAAGGCAAAAAATTAGTCGAGATAGGGGAAGCATCTCAGATTCTGGGTGCTTCCCCCCATACCCCAGAAAAGTGGCAATTATCGGGGTCAATATTCCCCGCTAGTGAAAGCAAGGCACTTAGTAGATGTTACTGTGTTAACGACCATTTAAGTAAAACGTAGGGTGCGTTAGACGGCAGAAATTCCTGCTTTGACTTGAAGGTAAAAATCCGTCTAAGTAAAACGTAGGGTGCGTTAGACGGCAAAAATTACTGCTTTGACTTGAAGGCAACAATCCGTCGTAACGCACCACCTATCATCAACTAAGTAGTAAAACGTAGAAAGTAAAAATCCGTCGTAAAGCACCACCTATCTAAGTAGCCGGTTACAATGAGATCACTTACTTAGTATTTACTAAATACCTAGTTTTTGCAATGTTAGTAAACGTTCTTTACTAAACTCCTCGTACACTGTTTTCAGATGAGTAATATTCTCCTCCTCTGTTTCCAAAGTTTTCCCGTCTTTAACCACTTTTTTGCCTTGACTTGCCAAAATTTGCCAAACAAATTGTACGGCATCTTGGTTAGAGGATTTAGCCAAGAGGAATAATTGTTCTAAACGATTGACCACTACTCCAGTCCCAATCAAAGGAGAAGCTAAAAAGCTTAATTCCTCACTATAGACTGCTTTCGCTTTCACTGCATTATTAAAAGCATCAGTAGATGGTTTCCGTTGTTGGCAAGTTTGCTCATCCACAGCAGGATGAATATAGCCAATACCAGTTAAAATCACGAGAGCTTGGTAAAGACCATTTAAGTTAATATTTGAGGTTTTGGGGTGATTTTGTAGTTGCAGTAAAGTTTGGGGAGATTCCGCCAAAACCTGACAAATTGGCTGATAAATTGCCTCCTGTAACTTAACTTCTCCCACGGGGAACTGCTGCTCGAACTTGATATTTGCGGGATTAACAAGTAGAGCAAACCGGGTTTCTTGTAGTTGTTTAAGCTGTTCTTGGTTGGTTAAACCTAAAGAGCCTCGACTAAAAATATCACGACGGAATTGGCTATTAACGAAGAAATCTCGCACTACTTCCCGATAGATTGGGTCGCTGATTTTTGCTAATTTTTCTTGGGCTGCTGGGGAGAGATTGACCATATCAATATGATCATTAATATGGGCGGAACCCACATATTTAAGTTTAGCATCCTCTAATTCTTTCGCCACTTCATCGAAGTAAAAAGAATTCCATTCCTGATTGAAATACTCGTGAGCTAAATAATAACGATTTTGGTCTTTCAGGCGCTCGTAACGACTTTTTAAAATTGGATTTTGGACAAAATAACTAGCATTAGCTTCTAATAATTCTCCCGTAAAATTAAGAGCCTGTTCAATGCGGGTTAAAATTGACTCGGAACTGTGTTGACCATGACGTAACATTAAAGCTTGCATCGGCATCGCCGCCGACCAACCCGGAAGGGCATTATAGGAGATATAAACTAATCCCCCCACCTTGAGATTGCGGCGAATAAAATCAACTATTGCTTGGCGATTTCTGGCAGTAATCCAGCTATAAATTCCGTGCAGACTGATGAAGTCAAATTGAGGTAAATCTCGCTCTAAAAATTCCTCAAAACTATCATCAAAGAAAAGAATATTCTTCATTCCCGCCTTGGCCGCTAAATCTCTAGCTGTGGCGATATGGCTAGGATTGAAATCATTGGCATAAAATTGGGCGTGGGGATAGGTAGCCGCTAAAATATTCGTGGTAAAACCCTGACCACAGGCCAATTCACAATAGGTAAATTCTTGGCTAGAATCGGGGGGTTGAATCGATTTAATCAGAGTCGCTAAACCTAATTTTAGGGGACTTAACTCGCCGTAAAAGCCGCTAGTGTAGTTAACTTCCGATACATATCCTTCTGTCCAACTCATAGATTTTCCTCAAATATAATGACAATTCCTAAAATTAAGACTTGATTATACAGCAAAAGAGCCATGTCCCCTAGATTTTTGTTGGTGACAGCAAGGAGAAAAAATTATACAATGTCTATTAATACTAGAGTATTAACCGTTTAGCCAAACAATTCGGCAACTGCCAATAAACCCTAGAAGCGAGATTTCTCGTGAAAACTGACAGTTCCGGACAGTTTCTTTGACCTAATCGGACAACCGCAACCGGGAGCAGCAAACTATCAATTCACCTCCCAAGAGGTGAAACAACTCTCTTTCCGTCTCGATGGCTTATTTATGCCACTCAGAGAAGATATTCAGCAACCCCTCTACCTAGTGGAAGTGCAGTTCCAACCAGACGACACCCTCTACTATCGACTTTTTGCGGAATTGTTCCTATTTCTAAAACAATATCAACCACCTCACCCCTGGCAAATTGTCGTCATTTATCCCCATCGTGGGGTGGAACGGGAACAATCCCTACATTTTGGCGAAATCCTCAATTTATCAAGCGTTAGACGCATTTATCTCGATGAATTGGCCCCAAGGGACAATCCCTCCTTAGGAATTGGTGTGATTAAATTAGTAGTAGAGTCGGAAACAGCAGCGGTGAGAACTGCTCAAACCCTAATCGAGCGCACCAGAGAAGAAATCACCGACCAGTCCAGTCAACGGCAGTTAATTAATCTAATCGAAAGTATCATTATTTACAAATTCCCCCAGAAAAGTCGCAAGGAAATTGAAGCTATGTTTGGACTAAGTGATTTAAAACAAACGAGAGTCTATCAAGAGGCACTGGCCGAAGGAGAAGAACGGGGTCTAGAACGGGGTCTAGAACGGGGTCTTCTTAAAGCGATTTCCCCCAGAAAAGTCGCGAGGAAATTGAAGCTATCACCCCCCTTATCAAGGAGGGAAGGGGGGATCGACACCCCCCTTATCAAGGGGGGATTAAGGGGGGATCAAGGGTAGGGTTAATTCATGAATTAACCCTACTATGAGAGTTAATTCATGAATTAACCCTACTACTTCCCCCAGAAAAGCTGAAAAAGTAGGGGCAAAGGTAGAAAACGGGTTTCTCGGAGAAACCCGTTTTCTGTGCGTTACTCACAGGAGGCAAAGGTAGAACCCTAGAACTAGAAAAAACCAAAAACCCCCCCGATAAGGGGAGGTTTTTTCTAGCCGAGGGGCAGAGGATTAAGCAATGAAAGTGGTAAACTGAGCGTTGCCGAAGTTAGCGTAATCTCCATCAGTCATCGCCACGCGGGAAATGACGGTGAAAGCATCTGTCGCTTTAATCTTGTCATCGCCACTATTGACTACACCCAATACCATCTGTTTATTAGCCGAATCGTAGTAGGAGGTGAGAATATCAATACCAGCCGCAGCAACCTTGATCTGTCCACCAGCGATCGCGGCATTAAAGCCTTCCTGTGCGGTGTTAGCCGCCACGATATTGCCTGTCCCCGTGAGTCTGAGGAAATTGGCCGTAGAGGTTGATAGGTCAACCGTAGCACCCTGGGCCACCGAGGTAGTCGCCACCGCATCAGCAGCAGCCACAGCAGTATTCTTAAGGGTCTCTAAGGGGGCAGTAGCACCACTAACACCAGCGGTTGAAATCGTAATGAGGTCGGTGGTAGTAGCGGTTCCACCAGTGAGGAAATCGGTGACGGTGCTATATTTATCTTGCTCATTTAACGCTTGATTTCCAGCCACAGCCTTGGTGAAGATAACCGTATCGAACCCATCCCCTAGTGTGATTTGGTCAGAACCACCAGAACCAGTGATGGTGTCTTTTCCAGTACCGCCACTGATGAAGTCATTGTTCTTACTACCAAACAGAGCATCATCGAAAGTGGAGCCGGTGAGGTTAATTCCCTCAGTAGCTCCCGGGTTAGATACTTTCGTCATGGTTAAACCAGTGGTTCCAGCGGTTGCCTCCGTCAGACCAGAAGCATCCAATTTCTCGGCTGTCACTGCACCACTGATTGTCAGGCTGGAGTTACCAGTGATGGTGATGGTTTCCACCACACCAGGGGTCTGAGGAAGGGTTATTGCGCCAATTTTATGATTACCAGCGCCAGAGTTATTGACGACAAGATTAAGTTGCTCGATCGAGAGGTTAGGCGTGTCGGTGTTATTCAGGTTGAGGTTGCCGACAGGAATGTTACCCTTTTCTGTTTGCAAAGGAGTTCCGGGATCATCGCCGTCGATGGTGAAGGTCAAAGAATCCTTGTTACCACCACCATTGGCTTGTACGTTCAGAGTAGCACCAACAGATGTATTCTTTAAGACGTTAACCGAGTTGGCACCTGCGGCAAAGCGGATCGTGTAGTCACCGGCAGTTACTGCGGCTAGGGTCACCGTGGTGATCTTATCACCGATTAGGTCAGCCCGGAGAGTCTTGGTAGCCGTGCCACCAGTAGATAAGGTCAGGCTTTGGGTATTTTTGATGTTGGTATCGGCTGCGGTAATGGTTTCTGCATCTGCCGCCGCTACTGCTAAAGTGTTGGCACCGTCGCCACCGTCCACTTTATCGGTGGCAGTGAACTCACCTGCCTTGAAACGGAAAGTGTCATTACCTTTGCCGCCGAGGAAATCCACTGTACCGTTGCCCGCAGTAACGTCCAGATCACCTTCAAGGGCAGAAGCGTCCAGCTTGGTGGCGGTGTTGGGGAGAGCAGCAGCGATGAGGAGATCCTGATCTCCAGTGATGGTGATTTCCTGCGAGCCTGTGGCGGTTAGTGCCGCCACAGCGTTGGCTAAACCCTTGCTTTCGATGGAAATCTTTTCGTAACCATTGTTACCCGATACCGGACTAAGTAATAAGGTTAAGAAAGTGGCAGCAGCACCGGTGACGGGGCTGAAGCTACCCACCTGATTGAGGGTGACAGCCACTGCATCTTCGTCACCCGCTAGAGCGGCACCCGCAATAGTGATAGTGAGTGGTACGTCAACAGTGAGGCCAGTACGATTGACCGAGACTTTTTCTACCGCCGTCTGGAAGTTGCTGAGATCAAGTCCTTTTGTGCTATCTGATAGGTCAACATTTTTAACCCCAACAACATTAGCACCGAATACCTGTAAGAGGCCTTTGCCCGTATTAACCACGTTGAGGGTCTCGATGCCCTTCATCGTCGGTAGCACTGGACCGGTACTGAGGGTTTCTCCACCGGTGTTGAGAACTGTCAAGGTGGGGTTGGTGCCAGAACCGGTGAGATTGTCACCACTGTTGAAGGTGGAGTTAAACTGACCGAAATTATTGACCGTCGGAGCGAGGAAGCTATTGGCGGTGAGTATGTCCACACCTGCGGTGAGGATGGCACTGTTGCCCACACCAGCCGCCGCCTGGGCCGCCAAAATATTAAGGTCTTTGGCCGCAGTAACACTAGCCTCTTCTGCTGTGACGGTTTCGAGGATGCTCCAAGAGGTGTTGTAGTCTTCCTCGGTAAAGCTAGTAATACCTTGCAGTTGGAACTGGGCAGCGAAATCAAGAGCTACTTCTGCCCGGTTGACCAGGGCCTGTTGGATTTCGGGGGGCTGGTACTGGTTAAGGACGATGGGGAAATCTAAAATATTAGGAATGCCGTTGCCATCGCTGTCGGCGGGACTACCGTCGGAATTGGTGAGACCGAGCCATTCAACCCAGTAGTCAATCTCGGCGGGGTCTAAATCGGCTTCTTGTAGGCCGTAGGCATTGTTAAAGACCTCTAGAACGTACTGCTTTCTGGTAGCATCGGTGGCGGCTCCAGGGGCAGCTAGGAGGGGATAGGTTTCTTGGGCTGCGGTCGAAGTGGCGAAAACAAGAACCGTTTCTTCCCAGGTCAGGGATGTCAAGCTAGGGTTAGTCTGCCACAAGCTAATGTCAGAGGCTGACGGAGCTTGGGAAGCATAAAGAATATTTAACGAAGCGTACACTTCTGGACTGATTGCCATGTTTTTAATCTCAACTCCTCACGGTTATGATAATTTGAGTTCGTCTAGAGGTCGGGGGACCCTAACGGCTACTCGGATAAAATTATAACAAATTTTTCTGGTTTGGGCAAGTAGAAATCCTGTGGACATAAAAAAGTTATTCCTTGGACAGTCTGAATGGTGGCTTGACCCTAAGTTTTTCCCGCAGGAAAAACTGGGGGTAGGAAAAGCCCTCTTAAGTATGGCTCAGTTTCCCCTTCCCGAAATAGTGATCTAAGGACTGTTTAATCCTGTCCCTTGCTCTCCCACTTGGTACTTGGTCTGTCGGATATCTGGGAAGAAAATAGACTGTTCTTCTTTTCCCTCGCACGGCAAGGACTAGACGGGTTAGGAAAGTCAAGCCACTCTAGTTCTCATAGTACCAAATCGGGGCAATACCGGCTTGAGTATTTACAAAAATACAATCTAATGTGGTTAGCACTCCCCCTTGATCGCGATAGGCATCGGCCACATCCCAAAGCCGAAAATTAAAGGATAATAACCAATCGGCGATTTCGGTTAAGAGGGGAGTTTTTTGGCCATAGCCCCGATAGAGCCAGCATTCGAGAAAGAGAACATCGACTTTAGGTAGGGTTTTGACGGCTCCTTTAAGTATAGACAACTCCGAGCCTTGGGTATCAATTTTGATCACTTGGGGATGGGGTAAACCAAGTCGGGCAATTGCGTCATCAATTGTTAACATTTGCACCGAGATGGGAGTGGTGGGCTGACTATCATCACCGGTTGGCAAGAGGCTACTGCTCACCACGTCCGTGGAAACATTCATCGTCACCTCGCCGCAGGTTTCACCTAGGGCGTATTTATACAGATGAAAGGAGGGATAGACTCGCAGGATTTCTGAGATTAATTCCCGATAGTCGCTGCTGTAGTCGATGAGGGGTTCAAAGAGATAAAATTCAGCTTCCTGCAGCACCTGTTTGATATAGTAGGACCAGCCACTATTAGAAGCACCCACATCAAAGATCACCCTCGGGGTGTAACCTAGGTTTTGTAGTCGTTTAAATACCTGTCGATCCAATTGGAGGACTTGAGGATCTAAGTCATCAAGCATTTTTTGGTAATTCTCTTTAAGTCTATTATTGTTGTGAGTCATAATCCCTACCCAATTCTGTTCTGTCTCCAACCAATAATTGTTTTTGAGCAATTAATCTATAGAGTCTAAGTAGCTGGTTATAATTAAGTTAAAAATGGATTTTAGGTTCGATCCCCCCTTAGTCCCAAGGGTTGATTCATGGTAGGGTTGATTCATGAATCAACCCTTGATAAGGGGGGTGTCTGATAATTTTTAACGCCTACCTACTTAACTCTAGATGAAGATTTTGCTGTCATCTTCATCTAGTCCCACAATTTTTTTGCCTTGATATTCACGCATACCAAAGCAGTTAAAATCTCCTGGCATAGAGGTTTTGTAGAGAGTGATTTTTTCTGAATAGTTTATCATCGATAAATCATTATGAAAATTCTCCAATAAATAACGAAGATAGTTGTCGCAGTAGTAGGGGCGAGCTAAATAACCTTTATTAAAACCACACAGGAAAATTTTCAGAGAAAAAGGAAATTGAGCGAGAAAGTTAAAAACTGCGGCTGTCACTTGGGGATAACTGGGGTTAAAAAAGTCATCCATACAAATTATTCCTTCCTCACTCAAAAGCTGATTAGCAATCTGTAAATCGTTAAAACAAGCGGAACCGGAATGGGCTCCATCTATGTGGATCCATCTACAGCTGGAAAAAAACTGGTGAAGATTAGCTTCATTTTGCCAAAAATTTTGAGATTTACATCGATAAAAATTACTGTTAGAGTGTACATTTCTGAGAAGCTCTTGGGCTTCGTCAAACATAATCAAGTCAACTAATAGACAGGTTTCTTCTGGGTTAGCATGAAGACAAGATAAAATAGCTGATTTTCCTTTCCACACTCCTATTTCTAAAAAATTACCTTTGATATTATGGTTAGTTTGATAATTTAGTAAGCAATCCCAAGTTATGGCGGCTTGCTCCATAAAAAAGCCCTCAACCGAAACTGATTGACTGACATACTCTTGAAATTTACTTGCCATAATTTTACTCTTTAATTGCTGTTTTCCATTCTAATTTGTTAGCAGATTTTAACTAAAATTCTACCAATTACAATTTAAGCTGAAAAATAAGTAGCTGGCATAACGGAAGCAGACCAAAGTAAGGCTTGATGGAAGACATGATAATCTTGGAAAAAGAAAACATTGCCCCAAGAATTATCGAGGGAATAGGCAGAATTACAGTAATAACTAACGTCGGAACTGCCCCAAATACGATAGATAACTAGATGCCAATGATAATCTCTTTCTTTCATGGCCTTGACTAAATCTGGTAATTGATTCATCGCTCCCGAACGACCAAAGGGGAAATTTTTATCCCAAAATTCCGCAACTACCACGGGATAACGATAGTTGCCCATACCTTTGATTACTTCTAAATCAAAGCCTTCTGTGTCAATTTTAACCAAACCAATATCTTTAGGTAATTCCTCGCCATCGTGGAGGCTGGCTAGGGTTTTAACAGTAACGGGAATAGTATCGGTAAATACTAAACCTTCCGAGAGAGAATGCTTAGTTAAGCTGTTATAAAAGCTGGCATCTTGATAGGTGTTGTCTGGGGTTTCATCGGTGGCTATATGCAGTTCTTGGGTTTGATTTTCGGAACCGAGAGCAAAGGGAAAAAGCCGAAAGTTAGGATGATTACCGAGGCGATTTTTCAGCTTATCGATTACAGCAGGAAAAGGTTCAAAGGCATAAACTTGATAACCAACTTGTAGGAGACGACTAGAAACATCGCCCCGATTAGCACCAATATCTACTGCAAGACGATGGGGAAGATAGGAATATAAATAAGTCATTAATTCGATGTCTAAATCTTGAAAATATTTTTGATCGATAATGACTTTGTATTTTTGAGAGTGAATATCTTCAAAGATTTGGCGGTTATCTTCGCTAATTTGCTGGAGATTTTCTTGTATTTTTTGTATGGTTCCAAAAACAGCATCGCTTTGCTGTTGGTAAGCTTCATAAATTCTCTGGAAAGAATCGATAATTGTATCACTATGTTTTTGGGAGTCTAATCGCACATCGCTGGCTATTTTTTGGAAAGTGTCCAGAGTTGATTCGTGCTGTTTTTGAGATTGGCTGGCTATTTTTTGGAAAGTATCGAGAGTTAATTCGTGCTGTTTTTGAGATTGGCTGGCTATTTTTTGGAAAGTATCGAGAGTTAATTGGTGCTGTTTTTGAGATTCGCTGTGATTTGTCTGGAGTTTTTCCGTCAATACTTGCATATTTTTAATTATATCTACGGAAAACTTCAGCAAAAAAGCTTGATTTTCCAGTGATAAATCAGCCTTTCGCTTGGTTTCTGCATTTTCTTGTCGGATTTGCTCCGTGGAGTTATTAAGTTGCTCAACCTTAAAATCTAAGGGATCAAGCTGATTAAGTTTCTCCAGTTTTTCCAGTTTTTGGATTTGTTCCAGTTGGACATGACTGAGTGAATCAAGTTTTTCTAGAAATAAATCTTTGACCGCTTTAACTCGCTGAACTATTTTATTTTTGGCTAATAATTTCTTGATCATTTTGGCTAGTGATTAGGTAAAATGTATTAATCTTGACTGGGAGAATTTTCAATTTTGCGGCTAGTTTCGGGAACTAACAAATCTTGACGAATAAAAACCACTTCCTTTTGGAGGAGTGTGCCATCAATGGGAGATCTCCATTCGCCGGTTTCGTCATAATAACGGAAACCAAGCTGATCCAAAAGATTAAGCATTTCATTGAAGACGAGAGCGTTCTGATCATAGCGAATAAAGGAGAGTTCAGCAACGACTAAATCCACCTGAGCGATAAATTCTTTGGCTCCTTCTAAGACGATATGCTCGGCACATTGCACGTCTAATTTTAATATTCCTCTGCCAGAAATTTGCTGATCTGTCGCCACCTGATCGAGGGTTTTTACCGCCACTGTAATCGTTTCATAGTTTCTAAAATCGGCGGGAGTGAGCAAGGAACTTCCGTATAAATCGGGGGAAACCTGAAAACTTAACTGACCAGCTTGATTAGAGATGGCAATTTCTAGTAATTCCGCTTTAGGAATATTACAGATATAGTAATTTCTGGCCGATTGCTCGTATTTTGAGATTAGCGGATCGATGAGGATAAAGCGAGCTTCAGGGAATAATTGACTAGCGGTATGAGACCAAATACCGTGGGAAGCTCCCACATCAACCACAAAATCTGGCTGATATTTTTGCCCTCGTAAACGTCGCATCACTTGATAGACTTGAGCATAATCTTTATAAATAATTGCGGGAACGGGGGGTTCAATAAAGTGAACTAAATCGATCGGCGATCGAGGTAAAATCGCTTCAAATCTGTCATCGGCCGCTTGTTCTTGTTCGATCGATTGCCGCACCCATTGATTGATCCCTTGATCCGAGAATTTTGCCGCTACCTTAACGGCATTTTCTCGCATTCTCTGCTGATTTTCTGGGTCAAGAACGTAGTCCACGGCTGCCGCCAAACTTTCAGATGTATAATCACAAACCACACCGATTTGAAAGCGATTAATAAAGTTAGCGGCTGAGGTTTTATTACTGCCTAAAAGAATTATTGGGGTGTTAGCGGTGGCGAGGTTAAAAATAATCCGGCCGGGTAAACTAAGGCGAGACAATTGTGTCCGATCATCTCTTTCGTCCATGGTCCCCGTGGGAACAATAACAAAGGGATATGCTTGTAGTTGTTGTCCTAGTTGTTCTTCGGGATAAAGTCCTTGGCTATAAAGTCCCCATTTTTCTAATTCTGCGGCAGATTCTTTGAGCCAATAATAGTTAGAATTGCCATACCAATCTAGTTTAATTCCTGCCCCTTCAATACTCTCTAAAAGAGATTGGAACCATTGGGGACTCCAAATGCTCCCTAATAAAGCTCCCCATTTTTCTTGACAGCGTTGGGGAGAAACTTCGGCAACTTCACTACTAATTAGACGGTGGGGAACGATCGCCGGTAGGAGCCAAAATTTGTAGCCGTACTTATTCTCGTAAGCGTCGCGGAGTTCGGGATGGGTGGCAAAACGAACGGAACATTTGCTTAAAAACTCTTTCATCAAAGCATCGGGAATCTCCTGAACGCAGATATTCTGATCGTCCATGATGTAGGTGGCAAGGGGAACGTTAAATAATTCCTTAATAGCGATCGCTGTTAGCAAGTTGCTGGCGTAGTAAGGGACACAAAAAACGCTCTCAATCTGGTTGTGTGCGAGAGTTTTGAGTACAGATTGAAAGATTTCCGGTCGCGATAGTTCCCGGTGATCAAGCACCAGACTGAACGCCCCAAAATTCTGTTCCCCACCGTAGTGATTAGCGGAGCGTATGGAAATAACTTGACGATTATCAGGAAAGATTCTTTTTACTAATGGCCCAGTGCCGTGCTGCTGATTGACTTCACAGGCAGTAATGACAACACTGCCACAGACGCAGTGGTTCTGGAAGGTGGCAAAGCGATTATCGATGGGTTGTCCCTGTTCTAGTGATCGCCAGAGCCAATCGTCAAAATGGTCAGCTTTTAAACTGGTGGCTAATTGACGACTAGCCTGACGAAGTTTTAGCTGATAGCTATGGGTACGGAGTTTGGCAATTTCTGTTAAAAAACTTGCGGATGCGTAATCACAGACAGAACCGAGGTCAAAATCTTGCACAAATTTAGCGGCGGCACTATCTTTCTGTCCGACCACCAGAATGGGGGTGTTAGCAGCAGCGACCATAAAAGGGATGCGGGAAGGTAAGCTCAAATAGGCTATTTCCGGCCGATCCTGTTCTTCTGCGGAACTGCCAGTGGGAACAAGGGCGAAAGGAGCTTGACGTAGGCGGTTAATTAGGTCAGCCTGGGGACAGTAGCCTTGAAAGAAAATTCCATCCTGCGCTAATTCTTCCTCTTGGAATTGCAGCCATTGACGATTGGGATTACCATACCAATCAATTTTTATTTGGGATTCCCGACATAACTGACGTAGTTTTTCTAACCAATTCTGAGACCAAATATTACCAATTAAAATGCCTCGCCCCATCAGATCAGGCATGACAATTTCAGGGGGAAACAGATAGCTTTCGACCACGGGAGGGATAAACCAGATTTTCTGCCTGTATTTTTTTTCATAGACTTGGCACAAGGGCAGAGAAATGCCTAAAATTAGATCGCTGCTATCGAGTAATTTCTGAACTGCTTCATCTTCGACGGCATTAACATAGACGTTCTGATCATCCATCAGGTAGGTACAAACGGGGACCTGAAAGAGAGATTTAATTGCCGCCCCTACATAAAAATCTTCGGTAAAATATGGGATTACTAAAACTCTTTTCGGTTTTAAATAAACCAATAAACTTTGAATTTTTACTAAAATTTCCCCATAGGAACACCCGCGCACATCTAGGCAAAAATTCTGAACACCAAAATCTTGATCTCCTTCGTAGAGATTAGTGGTTCGTAGGGAAACTATCCGGCTAGTATCGGGAAAATTTCTCTTTAAAAGAACGCCCACCCCGTGCCGCTCGTTAACCTCGTTGGGTGAGACGATGATATCATAACTTTCTTGGAATTTGTCGGCAAAACTATTTAAGTCTTGTAAGGACAAACTAAGTTCTTTTTGTAGTTCCTGATAAGAGGTGAACATAATGATTAATTTTAATAGGCTCTAACTATAGATATTCCATGGCTGCTGACAGGTTTTCTCAGAAAAACCAAGCATAACCTCGTTTTGCTTACTGCCTCGTCATTAAGATAACTGCCGTATTTTTCCTTGGTTATCCCTCTAGAAATTTTATATTTTTCGATATACCCTGTCAAATTTATTGTCATCCATCCCACAAAACCGAGATTGATCCTTGCAGGTCTTAATGTTCTAACATTGTTCATCTCCTTTTTACCAACTTCGGCCACCACTCTCACAATGACCTTTTTATATCGCTTTTTGTTTCCCCATCGGCAATTATCATCTTGCCTTGGCAGACTAGAACTGATGCACCACCCACAGAAACTTCCGTAATTGCCCGGTTGTTTTTCTGAAACTTTAATTGTAAACTGCTGGGTCTGCCCATTTCTACCCCTTGGATTATCGTCCATTGATTCATCCCTTCCCTAGAAGATTCTAACCCCCCTAGATAGCCCGCTAAAGCGGCCACAGCCGAACCGGTGGCGGGATCTTCCATAACTCCTAAACCGGGGGCAAACATTCGGCCATAGAGACGAGATTGGGGTGATTCTGGGTCAAAACAGCAGACAAAAAGGGAATTAGCGGGGGATTGTCCCAATAATGATGACCAGAGACTTAGATTTAGTTTTATTTTCCCTAAAACATCTCGGTTTCTAACGGGGATGAATAAAAAAGGGAGACCGCAGGAAAAGGCGCGGGGGGGATAACCGGGTAAGAAATCGGCAACGCTTAGGGAAAGAATCGCCGCTAAATCATCGAGAGCATAAGTATCCGTCACTAATTCTGGCAATTGTGCCACTTTTAACTCACTATAGACCGGTTTTTCCCCGTCCATGAGAATTTTCACTGGTACTAAACCGACTCCTTCCTCCAGATAAATCGTGGTTTCTTGGTGGGGGGGAATAGCACCGATTAGGGCTAAAATATAGGCTGTGCCGACGGTAGGATGCCCTGCAAAGGGTAATTCGGTACTGGGGGTGAAGATACGGACTTTTTTAGTGCCTTGGGGCGTTTCTGGCGGAAAAACAAAGACTGTCTCCGAGAAGTTAAATTCGGCGGCGATTTTTTGCATCTGGGTGTGGGTTAATCCAGATGCTTCCGGAAAAACCGCCAGGGGATTACCGCCAAAAATGCGATCACTAAAAACATCGGCGGTATAGTAGGATTGACACTCCCGCCGCCAAGCTGAGGCTGTGACGGAGGATTCTTGATTCACAGAAACCCGCTTTTGGGTACAAGTACCAACGAGTCTTACAGTTTCTCCCCAAGCTTGAAATTCCGACTGTCCATCGGTATTTGTTGACAGTATTCTCATACCTTCTTCCCTTAAATTCTTGGCTGCGTTTTCATCTCTATCGTGATGACTCTCACATTCTGGACAAATCCATTCACGAATACTGAGAGTCAACAAATCATTTTTAAATCCACAGCAAGAACAGAGTTTTGTACTCGGATAAAACCTGTCAACTTCTACAAGTTTTCCTCCCTCTCTTTCTAGCTTGTAATCCAAGAAATTAAGCAACATCCCAAAACCAGCGTCATGTATTGACTTGGCTAATTTAGTCCTTGCTAACCCTTTAATACTAAGATTCTCGGCTACAACGATTTGGTTTTCATCGCACAACTTTCTGGAGAGTTTATGAAGAAAATCTTGTCTAGTATTGGCTATCTTTTCGTGAACCTTGGCTACCTCCTTAACGGCTTTTTGGCGATTATTAGACCCCTTGGCTTTACGAGACAATGCTTGTTGTCTCCGCTTTAAACGTTTAGCGTATTTTCTGGTAGGTTTGATTGGGTCAACCTTGTAGGTTGTTTCACCATCAAAAACCGTAACCAAAGAAGATAAACCCAGGTCTATCCCTGATATTTTTAGTTTTTCAATGGTTGTTGAGTCATCCATCTCAAACAAGATGGCAGCAAAATATTTATCTGTACTGGTTTTAGAAACAGTTACCGACTTAATCTGGCCATTTATTACTTGAGAAATCTTAGCTTTTACCACCCCTAATTTAGGTAGCTTAATTCCATTATTTCTTATTGAACAACTTTCAGGATAACGGATTGATTGTTTTTTGTGCTTACTTTTAAACTTAGGGAATTTTGTTCTTGTTGAGAAGAAGTTCTTAAAAGCAGATTCTAAGTTTTTCAATGATTGCTGCAAGGTGGCGGCAGTAGCCTCAGCTAACCATTCAAAATTAGGTTGTTTCTTGAGTTGGGTAAGGTCTTTTGCCATATCACAGTAGGTCATTCCTTTACCCGTCTCTAGGTACTGATTGTTAGTTTTATTTAAGTAGTAATTCCAAACGAAACGAACGCAACCAAAGTTTTTAGCTAAGGCTAGTTCTTGTTCTTTGTTTGGGTATATTCTCACTTTTAAAACATTTAACATCAGCCTGAACCCATCTGTGCTATCTTTTGAGTATAACACTTACCGCTTAAATATGTCAAGCTTATACATACCTTGAGAATCAAGCCTTTCCCAATAAGTAAACGCTGTCGCGTTAGTTTAGATTCTGGTCGCAATTCATCGTTACGTTAATTTCTGGTATATTTTTAATTAAGGAGAAATTTAACGGGAGTCCTCTTGCTTCATTTAGATAGACTATAGGACTTATTGTGACATTTTTAGGAATATCTATGGGCATCGATCGCAGAGAGTTTCAGCAGCGTCGTCAGCAAGTAATGGAAAAAATCGGCCATGGAACCGCAATTTTTCGCAGTGCGCCCATGGCGGTCATGCACAATGACGTAGAATACACCTATCGTCAGGATAGTGACTTTTTTTACCTGACAGGATTTAATGAACCCGATGCGGTGGCGATTTTAGCACCCCATCACCCCGAACATCAGTTTATCCTGTTCGTGCAGCCAAAAGACCCGGAAAAAGAAACCTGGACCGGCTATCTCCACGGTGTGGAAGGAGCAAAGGAGATTTTTGGTGCTGATGAGGCCTATTCTATCCAAGAATTGGAGGAAAAATTACCCCAATATCTCGAAAAAGCCGAAAGAATTTATTATCATCTCGGACGGGACAAAACTTTTAATACAAACGTTCTTAATCACTGGCAAAAATTAATCGCCACTTTTCCCCGTCGCGGCACTGGACCGACTGCTTTAGAGGATACTAATTTTATTCTCCATCCTTTGCGCTTGCTGAAAACCGCAGCCGAATTGGACAATATTCGCAAAGCCACCGCTATTTCGGCCCAGGCACATAATCGGGCCAGAGAATTCACCAAAGTTGGTCACTACGAGTATCAAATTCAAGCGGAAATTGAGCATACTTTTCGCCTAGAAGGGGGTATGGGTCCTGCTTATCCTTCTATTGTTGCTAGTGGTGCTAATGCCTGTATTCTGCACTATATCAACAATGATCGCCAAGTACAAGAAAATGAGCTTTTATTAATTGATGCCGGTTGTGCCTACAATTACTATAACGGTGATATTACCCGCACTTTTCCCGTTAATGGTAAATTTACCCCCGAACAAAAAATTATCTATGAAATTGTTCTGGAAGCTCAACTAAAGGCGATTGAAGTGGTGAAAACTGGTAATCCTTATAATCTTTTTCATGACACAGCCGTGAGGACAATTGTGGAGGGATTAGTGGATTTAGGGCTATTGGTCGGCGACATTGATGAGATAATTAAAGAGGAAAAATATAAGCCTTTTTATATGCACAGAACTGGCCATTGGTTAGGATTAGATGTCCATGATGCGGGAGGTTATAAAGTTAACGAAGAAACTTGGCAAACTTTGCAGCCTGGTCATGTTTTAACCGTGGAACCGGGGATTTATATCTCCCCCGATATTAAACCTGCTGAAGGACAGCCGGAAGTGCCAGAAAAATGGCGGGGTATCGGTATCCGTATCGAAGATGATGTGTTAGTTACTGCCACAGGAAATGAGGTTTTAACTGCAACGGTTCCCAAAAAAGTTGAGGATATCGAATCTTGAGTAAAAAGCTAGGTGTTAAAAATTGTCAGTTTCCCCCTAACCCTAGGGTTGATTCATAGTAGGGTTGATTCATAGTAGGGTTGATTCATAGTAGGGTTGATTCATAGTAGGGTTGATTCATAGTAGGGTTGATTCATGGTAGGGTTGATTCATGAATCAACCCTACCCCCCTTAAGGAGATTCAATTAAGTTTTTTCTAGAGATTATTATGGTTGTCACCAAAGAAAAATTATATACCTTTGCGGAATATTTAAATTATCGAGACTGCACAGATAATAAGTACGAATTATTTAACGGAGAATTAATTTCCATGCCTCCCGCTAGTGGCTTTCATGCTTTGATACTTAGATATATATTTAAGGTGTTAGAAAGGGAAATAGAGAGGCTACAATTGGACTGGCAAGTTATGCCCGCTACGGTGGGAATTCGCACCGATAAAGCTAAATCGAGAATTCCAGATTTAATGATTTTAACTGCTGAACAATGTCAAGAGATTAGAAATATGACCATAGCAGTGATTGAATTTCCTCCCCTGTTAGTGGTAGAAATTGTTAGCCCCGGTAATGCCGATGATGACTACCGTTATAAACGTTCAGAATACGCAGTGAGAGGCATTCCTGAATACTGGATTATCGATCCTATGTCCCTAAAAATATCAGCTTTAACCCTGATTTCTGGATTTTATGAACTGGCAGAATTTGACAAAGAAGATAGGATAATATCGGTAACATTTCCCGATTTAAAATTAACTCCTCAAATGGTCTTTGAATACTAAAATCTTGGCTGGAGGTTATCATGATTGCTACCCAACAAAAAATATATACCTTTACAGAATATTTAAATTATCAGGACTCCACAGATAATAAGTACGAATTATTTAACGGAGAATTAATTTCCATGCCTCCCGCTAGTGGCTTTCATGCCTTAATTCTTGCCTTTCTTTATGATTATTTAATGGCAGAAATTAAAAGATTAAATCTAACTTGGAAAGTCATGCCTGCTACCGTGGGAATTCGCACCGATAAAGCTAAATCGAGAATTCCAGACTTAATGATTTTAACTGCTGAACAATGTCAAGAGATTAGAAATATGACCACAGCAGTGATTGAATTTTCTCCCCTCTTAGTTGTAGAAATTGTTAGCCCGGGTAATGCCGATGATGACTACCGTTATAAACGTTCAGAATATGCGGTAAGAGGCATTCCTGAATACTGGATTATCGATCCTATTGCTCTAAAAATATCAGTTTTAACCCTGATTTCTGGATTTTATGAACTGGCAGAATTTCACAACGAAGATAGAATAATATCGGTGACATTTCCCGATTTACAATTAACTCCTCAAATGGTTTTTGCCCAGTAGCATTATTAACGATTATGACTATCCCCTTAGAAATCCAACAACGCTGCCAACAATTAAAAACAGAACTACAAAGAGCCAGTTATGCTTATTATGTTCTTGATGATCCTTTTATACCCGATAGCGTTTATGATCAACTTTATCGGGAATTAGAAGACATAGAAAAGCGTTATCCCCAATTAATCACCCCCGATAGTCCCACCCAAAGAGTCGGGGATAAAATCTCTAGTCAATTCGTTTCTGTCCGTCATAATATTCCCCTGTATAGTCTCGAAAATGCCTTTAACCTCGAAGAATTAAATAAATGGGGCAACCGTTGGCAAAGATATGTAAATGAAACCCAAGACACGGAATATGTGTGTGAATTAAAAATCGATGGTTCCGCGTTAGCTTTAACCTACGAAAACGGCTTTTTAGTCAGAGGTGTTACTAGAGGGGATGGAGTCACTGGCGAAGATATTACCCCCAATGTGCGGACAATTCGCTCTATTCCTTTACGCTTAAATATAGATAATCCCCCAGCAATTGTGGAAGTGCGCGGCGAAGCCTTTTTCCCCCTCGATACCTTCGATAAAATCAATCAAGAAAGAGAAGAAAAAAGGGAATCTCTCTTTGCTAATCCCCGCAATGCGGCAGCAGGAACCCTACGACAACTAGATCCGAAAATAGTTGATAAAAGACGCTTACAATTTTTTGCCTATACCCTGCATTTAGACGATAACAATATCACTACTCAATGGCAATCCTTAGATAGATTAGAAACCATGGGATTTCTGGTTAATCCCCACCGTCAACTCTGTCCATCCCTGCAAGAAGTGGCGCAATACTATCAAGATTGGCAAGAAAAACGTCATCAATTAGCCTACATGACCGATGGTGTCGTAGTCAAAATCAACGATTTACAGCGACAAAATCGGTTAGGATTCACTCAAAAATTCCCCCGGTGGGCAATCGCTTTAAAATATCCTGCCGAAGAAGTCCCCACGGTAGTTAAAGATATTATCGTCAATGTGGGACGCACCGGTGCGGTTACACCCATGGCGGTGATGGAACCGGTACAGGTAGCAGGAACCACCGTACAAAGGGCTACTTTACATAATAGCGATCGAGTGGCCGAATTAGATATCCGCATCGGTGACACGGTAATTATCCGCAAAGCGGGGGAAATTATCCCAGAAGTGGTGAGAATCCTGCCCGAATTGCGTCCTCCCCAGACTTTACCCTTCCAGATGCCCACTAATTGCCCTGAATGTCAATCTCCCCTAGTTCGTCCGGTGGGGGAAGCGGTGACGCGCTGTGTCAATAGTTCCTGTCCGGCGATTTTGCGGGGAAGTGTAGTACACTGGGCTAGTCGCGACGCTCTCGATATTCGGGGATTAGGGGAAAAAGTGGTGATTTTGCTGATTGAACAGGGATTAGTTACTGCTATTTCTGACCTCTACAGCCTCGAAAAAACGGAAATTGCCAAATTAGACCGAATGGGCGAGAAATCAGCCTTAAATTTGATTACAGCTATGGCTCAGAGCAAAAATCAAAGCTGGTCGAGAGTACTTTATGGGCTAGGAATTCGCTATGTGGGCAGCGTTAACGCCAAAATTCTCGCCGAAAGTTTTCGGACTGTGGAGGAGTTAGCTAACGCCAGCGTGACTAATTTAGCCTCTGTCTATGGTATCGGTGAAGAAATCGCTCAATCGGTCTATGATTGGTTTAGAATCGAGGCTAATCGGGATTTAGTCGCTAAATTACAGGCAGCGGGTTTACAATTTGCCGCAGCAGCAAAAACCACCACCACTAAAGCCACCTTAGCAGGGAAAACCTTTGTGATTACTGGCACTTTACCAACTCTCAAACGGGAGGAGGCCAAAGAATTAATCGAAAAAGCTGGGGGGAAAGTGACGGGTTCTGTCAGCAAAAAAACCGATTATTTAGTGCTAGGAGAAGCGGCGGGTTCTAAGCTAGAAAAAGCCCTAGAATTGGGCATTACTCAGCTAACCGAAGCACAATTACTCGAATTAATCAAGGCTTAAAAGCTTAAGATTGGAGCAAATCTGCCGAAGCATTAAGTAGGGTTTGCTGAAAAAGTTTTTCGTGGGGACAGGGTGTGGGGTGTGGGGTGTGGGGTGTAGGTTTTTACCGATTCTCATCTGGTCAATTACCTAATTTTCAGAGAAAAAGTACCTGAATTTTCCCCCCCTCACTCCCAGAACTGGCACTTTTTGAGGGGAAAAAAGTCCAAAAGTCTTATCCAACAAGGTTTTTAGATTTATTCAGCAAACCCTAAGTAGAGTCTGCGGCAAAAAGTTTTTCGGTGGGGGTAGGGTGTGGCCCCCCCAACCCCCCCGACATCGGGGGGGCAGGTGGGGTGTAGGGTTTTACCGATTTTCATCTGCCAGCCCTAATTAATCGGGTAAATAAAAGCTGATAACTAAAAAAACTGATAGCTGATAACCCGGGAGAAAATATAATTGTAGCTACCTACCCATTCCTGATTAATTGCTATGGCAGAAGAAACCACCACCCCCGCAACTCCGGCAGCAGAAGCAGCAAAACCGGCTCAACCTGCGGCTGCTAAAAAACCCAAGGAGCCTACCGTCGAGGAAAAACCCTTCGCTGAATTTATTGAGCAGCATTTTCAGCCCGCACTGGCGGCAGCCTTGCAAAAGCTCGGTATAAGTGATATAAAGCTGTCCTTTAAACAGGATAAAATTCCCGTGCAGGGCTTTTCTAGCTCTCCCTGTTGGCAGTTAACTGGCAATTGGCTCGAGGGAATGCGTCAATTTAGCATTTATTTTTTGGAAGAAAACATCAATGGTAAAAAAGCTTTTTCTCAAGCTGAGGGCGGTGCTCAACCTAGTACACTTGAATCATTTATGATCGATGAAAGGAAAGTTAGTCTTGATTTACTGTTGTTTTACACCCTGCAACGGCTTAACGGTCAAAAGTGGTTGACTAGAAACTAAAATTGCTGAAGATTAGCGATCGAGAAGGGGGGTAAAATGAGTATAGACGACCACCGCTTATCGATCGCTAATAGTAATTATGCGTGTATTTGTACTACTTTTTAACGCAGGCACAGAAAACGAAGGTATCCACACCATTCAAATGGGAGCTATCAATAAGGTGTTGATGTTTGAATCGGAAGATGATGCCACCCGTTATGCTCTGCTGTTAGAGGCCCAGGATTTTCCGACTCCCACGGTAGAGAAAATTGATTCCGAGGAAGTGGCAGAATTTTGTCGCGGCGCCGGCTATCAAGCGGAAATGATTGCAGCGGGTATGTTGGTAATTCCCCCCGAAAGCAATGCCGAGGAGTTGGATTGGCAAAAAGAGGAGTTTTCCGAGATTCCCGATGCGGAGTTGGATTGGCAAAAAGAGGAAGTCTCCCTCGCCGAGGAGGAGTTTTCTGAGATTCCCGATGCGGAGTTAGACAGCATCCGTCGTCGTCTAGAAGGACTTTTGTAATCCAGTGATTCAGTGAACAGTAATCAGTAGTTTGGAGTCAGAAGACAGGATAGTAAATCAATATTGTTCACTGATAACTGATAACTGATAACTGATAACTGATAACTGATAACTGATAACTGATAACTGACCACTGATAACTGATAACTGATAACTGATAACTGACCACTGATAACTGATAACTGAATATGACAACCGTGGGGGAATTGGGCGAAAATTTGGTGGCGGATTGGTTGCAATTACAGCAATGGCATATTCTCCAGCGTCGTTGGCGTAGTGCTGGCGGTGAAATCGATTTAATCGTCTTGTCTAAATCCCAAGCGACTCTCGCTTTCGTCGAGGTGAAAACCCGCAGTGCTGGCAATTGGGATTTAGGGGGCAAATTAGCGATCAATGACCGTAAACAAGGGAAAATTTACGGAGCTGCCCAGATATTTCTCGCCTTTTATCCCCAATGGTCTGATTTAAGCTGTCGCTTCGATGTGGCGTTAGTTAGTTGTCAAAAGAGTTCTCTATTAGCTTTACCTGAGTTTTCCCTTGATTATCCCTGTCAGCTACAGGCAGGTTATCAATTGCAATTACAGGAATATCTCGTGGCGGTTTTCTAAAAACACAATAGGCCCGCCTAGGGAGGCGGGCTTCATCTTGTACAAACGATATGGACTCCTAAAAGTTTAACGGACTCAATACAATAGAGGTTTACAGAACCCACAACAGTCTATCTGTCAACTATCAAGATTTCTCAGTTTACCGACTCAGGTGCTGATTACGGCTCACTCCATCTGTCCTATATCGAGCAACAGAGGCGAAACCATACTTTACTTTACAAACTTTGAGAATCTGCGTCCGATTTAGCTGTTGCGTTGAGCTAGAGCAGGTGGCACAGGCTCTAGGTCTTTTTGCCTGGAAGGAAGTTGAGTCGCTTCCTTTGTGCCTTATGTTTTTAAGATAACACGTTTGTCAGGACTCGATCGACCTTGTGATTAAAGTTTACACTTATTGATTTTTAGCAAAAATTGCCGTTACAAAACTATAGATAAGTGGCTGATAGATGTAGATAAGTAGGGTCTGCTGAAAAAGTTTTTCGTGGGGGTAGGGTGTGGGGTGTGGGGTGTAGGGTGTAGGGTTTTACCGATTTTGAGGTAGTCAGTTACCTAATTTTCAGGGAAAAAGTCCAGGGATTTTCCCTCCGATCACTCCAATGGTAGGCACTTTTTGAGGGAAAAAAAGTCTAAAAGCCTTATCCAACAAAGTTTTTAGATTTATTCAGCAAGCCCTAAGTAGTCGTGCAAAATTAATTTCCTAGTCGAGACTCCGAGACTCCGAGACTCCGAGACTCCGAGACTCCGAGACTCCGAGACTCCGAGACTCCGAGACTCCGAGACAGCTATTAGGGATCGGATTTGAGTTTTCAGTTCACTGTTTCCTCACACCAGAAGTCTGACGGAGTAGTGGCTTAGATGTGTAATTAGGACTTGCTGAATAATGGTAAAACCCTTTGAAAATAAGGCTTTTGACCTGTTAAAATCTGATGTTAGTGCAAGAAAATAGGATTGGGACATTCAAAAACCTTGCATTAT
>VYLE01000293.1_pt1 | contig 36287 bp, 29 predicted proteins | sample 5114391 | NCBI WGS metagenome assembly VYLE01 (sample SAMN12291771, study PRJNA351875) | freshwater metagenome | isolation source: freshwater lake | place: USA: Michigan, Kent Lake | collected 2013-08-15
CGTCGGCGGCGACGGATTTGGCATTGGGCGAGGTGCGGACCCAGGAGGACATCGGCCGGGCGAGGCCCTCGATGTCGGAGGTCAGCGGCGCATTGTAGGCGATGTGGTAGGTGGCGTGCTGGCCGACGATGTTGACGATGCCGGAATTGGCCTTCTTGGCGTTGTGCAGATTGGCGAGGCCATTGGCGAGGCCGGGACCGAGATGCAGCAGGGTCGAGGCCGGCGTGCCCTTCATGCGGAAATAGCCGTCGGCCGCGCCCGTCACCACGCCTTCGAACAGGCCGAGGACGCAGCGCATGCCGGGCACGCGGTCGAGCGCCGCGACAAAATGCATCTCGGAGGTGCCGGGATTGGTGAAGCAGACGTCCACCCCGCCCTTGACCATCGTCCGCACCAGGCTTTCCGCACCGTTCATCAAAGGCTCCCGCAACCGGTCATGTCAGCAATCGTTCGATCAATCATTGTTCGCAGGCTTCGTCAAAGCAATAGCCGGCCTCGCCGGCCAGCCCCGCGCGACGATGCGGCGGTTTGGCTAATGGTTTTCGGCAAACGGGCGCAATTGCGTCACCGGTGACGTCAATTGTTAAGGATGTTCCGTCTCACGGGCCCGTGGCTTGCGAAACCTGCGCGAATATGGCCTTTGGCCTCATTGAATCGTTTTTTTCCGGGGGAGACAATGATCCGGTTTTTTGCCGCACCGCTGGCCGCCATCGCCCTGCTGTCGGCCAGTGTCGGCGGCGCCACTGCCGAAGGGGTCGATTCGCGCGACATCATGGGCGGCGGCCCGAACTTCTTCAGCCGCGGCTCGAGCCCGATCCCCCGCACCACCGTCCACTATTCCGGCAATTACGCGCCCGGCACCATCGTGGTGAACACCAGCGAGCGGCGGCTCTATCTGGTGCTGCAGAACGGCCAGGCGCTGCGCTACGGCATCGGCGTCGGCCGCGACGGCTTCCGCTGGGGCGGGGTGCACAAGATCACCGCCAAGAAGGAATGGCCGGACTGGACGCCGCCCTCGCAGATGCTCGCCCGCCGCCCCGACCTGCCGCGCCACATGAAGGGCGGCATCGACAATCCGCTCGGCGCCCGGGCGATGTATCTGGGTTCCACGCTGTACCGCATCCACGGCTCCAACGAGCCCGAGACGATCGGCCAGGCGGTGTCGTCCGGCTGCTTCCGCATGACCAATGAGGACGTCAGCGACCTCTACAGCCGCGTTCCGGTCGGTACCACGGTGGTGGTGCTGAACAATTAGGGCGGCAAGGATAACGCTGGATGGGCAAAGGCGCGCTGGTGCCGTGCCCACCACGTCTCCACAGATTTGATTGAAATGGTGGGCACGCCTCGCTTTGCCCACCCGACGCGACCTCGCTCGCGACAAACCCGCAGGGCGCGTGAATTTGCGGACTTGTGCGCGGGAGGCGAATGCGGCAGCGTCGCCGAAGCATGAGCATCTCGAAGCAGCCCTCGCACGCCCTGCGCATCGCCCTCGTGGCGGCTGCCGCGCTGACCTGCGCGGACAGCGCACCCGCGGGCGCCTCCGGCGAATTGCCGGCTGTCGCCGCGCGCCAGCGTTCCGAGAAGAAGAGCTTCACCGACGGCGAGATCGTCGAGGGCTTCCTCAAGACGGCGTTCGGCGCCGAATACCACCTCGCCGGCCGGGTCGACCGCATCCGCAAATTCGACGGACCGGTCCGGGTGTTCGCCGAAAGCGACCGCGCCGACCGCAAGACGCAACTCGCGAAGGTCGTCGCCGACATCGGCAAGCGCGTGCAGCATCTCGACATCGCCATGACCGACACCGCCGAGGCGGCCAATGTGCGGGTGAAGCTGGTGCGCGACCGCGACCTGTTCCGCACCATCGCGAGCTTCTACGGCGCCCAGAAGGCGCGCGAGATCCGCACCTCGCTCGATCCGCAATGCCTGTCGGGCTTCCGCAAGAACGACCAGTTCGAGATCGAGCATTCCGACGTCATCCTCACCGTCGACAATGGCGACTTCACCTTCCTCGACTGCGCCTATGAGGAGCTGTTGCAATCGCTCGGGCCGATCAACGACACCGCGAGCGTGCCCTGGACCATGTTCAACGACAACGTCTCGATGGGCTATTTCGACGTCTACGACCAGTACATCCTCAACCTGCTCTACGACCCCCGCATCAAGCCCGGCATGACGGTGGCGGAGGTCAAGACGGTGCTGCCCTCGGTTCTCGTGGACGTGCGCGCGTGGGTGAAGCGCGTGAATGAGTTGAAAGAGTGAGGCAGATCTTTCCCTCTCCCCTTGTGGGACAGGGTGGCTCGCCGCGATAGCGGCGAGACGGGTGAGGGGTCTCTCGCGGCACAGTCAGCTCTTATCGATTGCGCAGAGAGATACCCCTCATCCGGCGCTTCGCGCCACCTTCTCCCACAAGGGGAGAAGGAAGAAGGGCGCGGCCTCGATGCTACTGCACGAGATCGGCCACCGTCGTCGCGGCCTTCAGGCCGGTGCCGGTGAGGATCACCACGGTGGTCTCGCTCGCCTTGATCGCGCCCGCGCCGGACAGCTTGTCCAGCGCCGCGGCGGCGCTGGCGCAGGTCGGCTCGGCGAACAGGCCCTGGCGCGCGAGGCGACGCAAGCCGGCGACGATCTCCTCCTCCGTCAGCGCGATGGTGCCGCCGCCGCTCTCACGCAAGGCGGCGATGATCTCGCGCAGGCGCAAGGGGTGCTTGATGGCCGTGCCCTCGGCGATGGTCTTGTCGACCTCACGCGCGACAGGCGTGTCGACGCCGGCCTTGAAGCTGGCGTCGATCGGCGAGCAGTTCAGCGGCTGCGCTGCGAAGAGGCGCGGCAGCTTCGCGATCTGGCCGGCCTTCAACAGCTCGCGGAAGCCGAAGGCGCAGCCGAGCAGGCTCGAGCCGGCGCCGACCGGCATGATGACGTTGTCGGGCGCGCGAAAGCCGAGATCCTCCCAGATCTCGTAGGCGAGCGATTTTGTGCCCTCCAGAAAGAACGGCTGCCAATTGTGGCTGGCGTAGAAGGTCTGGCTCGACTGGCGGATGGCTTCGGCCTCCGATTCCTCGCGCGGGCCCTCGACCAGTTGCACCGTGGCGCCATAGGCGCGCACCTGCGCGATCTTGGCCGGCGAGGTGGAGGCCGGCGCGAGGATCTTCACGCGGAGTCCACCGGCGGCGCCGAGCCCGGCCATCGACGAGCCGCCATTGCCGGAGGAATCCTCCAGGATCGCATCGACGCCGATCTGGCGCAGGAAGGACAGCATCACGGAAGAGCCGCGGTCCTTGAAGCTGCCGGTCGGGTTGAACCATTCGAGCTTGAAGAACGGCCGCAACTCGCCCCAGGCCTGCTCGACCAGCGGCGTGCAGCCTTCGCCGAGCGAAATGGGAGTCTTGATCTCCACCGGCAGCGCCGCGCGGTAGCGCCAGAGCGAGCGCGTGCCGGGCTCGATGTCGTCGCGCGAGATGCCGGCCCCCGGCGTCACCAGCAGCGGCGTGCGCGCGTCCGAGCACCAGCGCGGCTGGTCCAGCGGATAGAGCTGGCCGTTGCGGGGGTCGATGTAGCTGGCGGCGGGCATCACATTCTCCAAGGCAAAGTCCAAGGCAAAGTCCAACACAAACTCCAGGTCGGAACGCCGGGAAGGAGATGTCCGATTATGGGCCGCGCGTCCAGAGCCGCGGAAGACGCCAGATTTTCACAATATTTCATAGGCTTAGCCGAGCGAAGGCGCCATCGCGGCTCCGTGAGCCCCGGCCCGCAGCATTAACTTGTCTGTCGCAGCTGACCGCTACAATATGTCAGATTGAGCTTGCGCCGCCGGACATCATCTGCCGGCAGCGCGACCAGGCCAGGCCCGTCCGAGCGGCGGGCCGTTGGTTTTTTGGGAGTTTGGTCATGAGCCGCGCGAACCGTACCGACCACATCCGCCTGACCTCCCATCCGGAGCCGGGCCGGACCGCCGCCTTCCCGATCCATTGGGGCGCCGCCGACGCACGCGCGCGCGGACCGATCATCGGCACCGTGTCGCGCACAGGCGATCGCAACGTGATCGGCAGCCATGGCGGCTCCTACGCGATGTATCGCGCGCTCGCCGTGTCCGCCGGCGCACTCGATCCCATCCGCCGTCCCGATCTCACCAACACCTTTCCGGCCGCGACCATCGGCCCGTTCGAACAATGGCGCGATCCGGAGAAGATCGTCGCGCTCGACCCCTGGGGCCATCTGGTGGCGGAAAATTTCGGCAAGGAGATCGCCGAGGGCGCCGACATCCGGCCGAGCATCGCGGTGACGCGGGCACGGCTCGACCTGCCCGAGATCCGCGAGGCGCTGGCCGCCAAGCGCCTGCGCGCCGACGGCGAGGTGGTGCACGCCAATGGCAGCGTCTCCGTCGTGAAGATCGCGATCGATCCGGTCTGGTACCTGCCCGGCCTTGCCGAGCGCTTCAAGACCAGCGAGACCGAATTGCGGCGCACGCTGTTCGAGCAGACCGCCGGCATGTTCCCCGAACTGGTGACGCGGCCGGACATGAAGGTGTTCCTGCCGCCGATCGGTGGCACCACGATCTACCTGTTCGGCGACGTGACGAAGCTGCCGGACCATCGCACCAAAATCACCTGCCGCGTGCATGACGAGTGCAACGGCTCGGACGTGTTCGGCTCCGACATCTGCACCTGCCGTCCCTATCTCATCCACGGCATCGAGGAATCCGCGCGCGGCGCGCAGGAGGGCGGGCTCGGGCTCGTCGTCTACAATCGCAAGGAGGGCCGCGCGCTCGGCGAGGTCACCAAGTTCCTCGTCTACAACGCGCGCAAGCGCCAGGAGGACGGCGATGCGGCCGCCGCCTATTTCGAGCGCACCGAATGCGTCGCCGGCGTCCAAGATGCGCGTTTCCAGCAATTGATGCCGGATACCATTCACTGGCTCGGCCTCAAGCGCATCGACCGCTTCCTGTCGATGAGCGACATGAAGCACGATGCGCTGACATCGCAGGGCATCGAGATCGTCGAGCGCGTGCCGATCCCGCCCGAGCTGATCCCGGCCGACGCCCATGTCGAGATCGCCGCCAAGAAGGCGGCCGGCTATTACTCCACCGACATCGCGCCGGAGAAGGACGTGAACGGCGTGGTCGGGCGCTCGCTGGAGAAATACTGATCGCGATGGCGGACGCCGCAGCACAGCAGGCGCGTGCGCTGCTCACCGCGACAGCGGTGCGCGCCCGCGCCGGACAGATGCTCGATCTCGGATTGCGCGACGGGCTCACGCATTTCACCGTCGATCTCGATCGCATGGAGGCCGTCGCCGACGCCGTGCTCGCGGTGACGCGCAAGGCCTATCCAACGCTCGACATTCCCTTCCATGCCCGCTGGCGTCATTTCGTACTTGGCGGCGTCGATCGCTGGGGACGTCTCGCCGACGCTGCGCCCTGGCGCGACCGTGCGGCGCGGGCGCGCGCGGAATTCGACCTTGCCATCGTCAGCGTGCTGCTCGATGCCGGCGCGGGAGCGAGCTGGCGCTATCGCGACGCGGTGACGGGACAGGGTATCGGCCGCTCCGAGGGGCTGGCGATCGCCAGCCTCGACATGTTCGCAGGCGGCCTCTTCTCTCGCGAGGCCGCCGCGCCGTTCAGGGGCGATGCGGACGTGCTCGCGGGACTTCCGCTCGCCGCGCTCACATCCGCCTTTCAGGCCAGCGAGGCCAATCCGCTGCTCGGCCTCGAAGGCCGCACCGATCTGCTGCGCCGCCTGGGCCGGCTGGTGGCGGAGCGCGCGGACATCTTCGGCCTGCAGGACAGCCCCCGACCGGGCGGCCTGTTCGACCATCTCGCGGCGCAGGCTGCGGACGGCAGGATCGCCGCGCCTGCCATCCTGTCCGCGGTGCTCCACCAGCTCGGACCGATCTGGCCGTCGCGGCTGGAGCTTGCCGGCGTTCCGCTCGGCGATTGCTGGCGCCATCCGGCGCTCGAGACGGATGACGCAACGACGGGCCTCGTGCCGCTGCACAAGCTGTCGCAATGGCTGAGCTATTCGCTGATCGAGCCGCTCCAGCGCGCCGGCTTCGTCGTCACCGACATCGACGGCCTCACCGGGCTTGCCGAATACCGCAATGGCGGTCTGTTCGTCGATCACGGGGTGCTGCGGCTGCGCGATCCCGCCGACGCCGGGCGCGCGCATGCGGTGGACTCCCTGCTCGTCGTGGAGTGGCGCGCACTGACCGTGGCACTGCTGGATCGTCTTGCCGAACGGGTTCGCGCAAAACTCGGCCGCACGAAGGAGTCGCTGCCGCTGGCCAGCATCCTGGAAGGCGGCAGCTGGGCCGCCGGCCGCGCCATTGCCTTTGCGCGGCGTCCGGACGGTTCGCCGCCGCTCAAGGTGATCAGCGACGGCACGGTGTTCTGACCCTCTCCCCCCTGTTGGAGAGGGTTGACTCGCCGCGATAGCGGCGAGACGGGTGAGGGGTTGCCTCCGCGGACCCATCTCTCATTGGAGTTCGCGGGGAGACGACCCCTCATCCGGCGCGCGTTGCGCGCCACCTTCTCCCACACGGGGAGAAGGAAGAAGCGCCGCCTCGTCGGTCAGGAGCAACACATGGAAGGCGTCACGATCGTCGATCATCCGCTGGTGCAGCACAAGCTGACCCTGGTGCGCGACAAATCGATCTCGACCAAGTCGTTCCGCGAGCTGATCAAGGAGATCGGCATGCTGCTGTGCTACGAGGTGACGCGCGATCTGCCGCTCACCGATACCGTGATCGAGACGCCGCTGGCGACGATGCATTCGGCCAAGCTCGCCGGCAAGAAGCTGGTGTTCGTGCCGATGCTGCGCGCCGGCACCACCTTCGTCGACGGCATGCTGGATCTGGTGCCGACCGCGCGCGTCGCCCATATCGGGCTCTATCGCGAGCCGCACAGCTTTGCCGCCGTCGAATATTTCTTCAAATCGCCATCCGATCTCGGCGAGCGCCTCGCCATCGTGGTGACGTCGGTGGTCGCCACCGCGAATACGGCCGTCGCCGCGATCGACCGGCTGAAGGAACGCGGCGCCAGGGACATTCGCCTTGCCTGCCTGATCGCCGCGCCCGAGGGCCTGGAGCGCCTGCGCGGCCTGCACCCGGACGTGCCGATCTGGACCGCAGCGGTCGATGACGGCCTCGACGCGAACGGCTACATCCTGCCCGGCCTCGGCGATGCCGGCGATCGCGCGTATGGGACAAGATAAATTCAGAGCGCGATGAAGCTCGACCGACTCGGCTGGCCGAGGCTCACGCTTTTAAAAAGGGCTGATCTCGCGTCAGATCTTCCCGCTGCCGCAGATGCCCTTGAGCGCCTGCCATTCACCATCCGTGAGCAGCGGCGGGCCGCTGGGAGCGCGGTCTTCCTTGGTCATGCGGGCGAGCCGGTCCTCGGTGAGCGGATGGCTCGCCAGGATCGACGCCAGCCCGCCGCCCTCCTTGCCGGTGATGCGGAACATCAGCTCGGCCGCCGGCTTCGGCGAGCGACCGAGCTTGTGCATGATCTCGATCGCGAACGTATCGGCGGCCGTCTCGGCCTCGCGCGAATAGGAGGCGGTGACCACGCTGCGCGAGGCGAAGATCACGGCGGAGGAGCCGGTGACGTCGCCGAACAACAGGCCGATCAGGAATGAGGTGCCGCCGTTGTAGATCAGCCCGCGCATGTTGTCGTGATGCTTGAGATGGCCGAGTTCGTGGGCGAGAATTCCGGCGAGTTCGTCCGGGCTCTCGGCCTTGTCGAGCAGGCCCTGCAGCACGAACACCTTGCCGCCCGGCAGCGCGAACGCATTCGGCACCGGGGTCGCCAGCACGCCCGCCGTCATGGCGTCGTCGTCGAGACCGGCGGCATCGCGCAGGCGATTGACCAGCGTCGTGAAGGCGGCCTTGCCCGCGGGATCCTCGCAGCCGCCGCCTCCGAAAATCGTTTTCATCTGGACTTCGGAGGCGTCGCCGATGCGCCGCTCGATCGGCTTTGGCACCAGAGGCGCGAGCCGGTCGGCTGCGAGCGGAACGCCGAACAGCACTATGCCGACGATGGAGGCGGCCGCGGCCACCGACCAGCCGACGATCTTTGCGATTCCGCGGCTCGAAACCTGGTGGTCGTCGAGACGTCCACAGCGGGCCACGACATCCGCCGCCAGCGCGGTATCGCGGATCTCGAGACGCGCCAGCGCCGGCGCGGTGATGCATCCAAGACGGAGCAGACCGGGCGGGCCATCGGCGCGGCGAATATCGGCCCAGGCCCAGCGAACCGGTGCACCGCCCGCCTCCACAATCTCCAGCGCGTCGTCAAGCAGTAGCGTGACCTGGCGCCGACGGCTCGACAGGCCGTCGAAGAAGATCGTGGGCTCGGCGGATTCCGTCGGAGCCGCTGCTGTCACGTCACTCACAATTCAGAATCCCGCAACATCGAGCCCATCGGCAAAACCTTCACCTAGCGCGGACGCCAACTCGCCGCTGCCGCGCACGTCCGCCGCAGCGCCGATGTCGTGCACCGCGATGGTTTCCAGCACCTTGGCCCAGAGATCGCGCTGGAGATAGACACGCATCACGATGTTGAGCGCGAGCGCAAGGGCGAAATAGCCGATGACCAAAACAACCAGCATCGGAATGCTCTTGGCCCCGCCGCCCCCAAACACCTGTTCCGCCGGAAGACCGCTGATGTCGATTACGAGAAGCGATGTACAGAAGACGTAGGCGCCGAAAATCGTCGACAGCAGCGTCCACCAGCCGATTACCTTCCAGTACAGGCCATAGAACGCATTGTGCGGCAGGTGCGACGACAGGCTGACGCCGCCGATGCGGATACCATCGAGCCACCAGCGCCATTCGCGCGCCTTGAACTCGGCGTACCAGAATGGCGCGAGCGGGAAGAGCGCAAGCGCGATCGGACTGAGGAGCCACAGCCACCAGCCGCGCTTGAAGAAGGTCCAGCCGTCGCCTTCGAAATCGCCGCGCAAATCACCGTAATGGGTGTGCTGCATCTTGTAGCGTTCGAGCGAGGCCGCGCGCCAGGGCAGCGCCAGCCCCAGCGTCATCAATACGAGCAAACCCCAGGCCATGGCGCGGAAGGCATAGGCCCAGCCGGAGCCGTCCATCCAGAACCGCACGCCGCGCCAGACCGTCCGGGTGAGGCGGTAGCGCCGCGCGCGGAAGATCGCGAACTGACCGAAGGCGTAGAAGGCGATGAACAGCGGCGTCGAGGCAAATCCCTTCCAGCGCTCGAACTCGATGCCGACGAGGAAATAGGCGAGGTAGATCGGCATCAGGATCGCCAGCGCGAACAGGAAGCCGACCAGAAGCTCTCTGGCACGGCCGGTATATTCGGCGGCGTCGCCATCGATCGCGGTGTGGGACCAGAGGTGCCGGCGGATGTCGGTGACGAGCCAGAAGCGGTAGAATCCGAAGGTCACCAGCTCAAGCAGGGCCCCGTTGGTGACCATCCTCCGGAACTCGGATCGATCGCCCGTGAAATCGACCGGCGTCGGCGGCAGCGGCGGGGGGACGGGTTCGGAGCCGATCGGAGTCCATTGCATGTCGTTCACGGCGGCAACCTCGGGGTGCGGAGCTGGTACAGGCAACTATAGATCAGAGATTGGTCGACCCCCAAGATGAGCGGGTTCGATTCGTCTCGTTTCCGGTCTCTTTTCGCACGATTTCGCGGCCAAAGACGTGCGGGACGTCACGTTGACACAGCTGCGTGACAGTCCGGCCGGCGGGACCGGCGGCTATCGGCCTTGTGGCAAAACTCTCCCTTGCTCCGGCGCAGACAACGCGCTGTAATTGCAAAACGAATGCCGCAGCGCAGAATTACAAAAACGCGCGCGGGGGAGACACAGGGAGAGCGGTCCATGCATGGGACCATCGACAACGCCGCCAAGCTCGACGCCTTGCGCGAACGCGCATCCTCTTTGCCGCTGGATCAGTTCGATCCCGGCGATCCCGAATTGTTCAGAACGGATACGTTCTGGCCCTATTTCGACCGGCTCCGCCGTGAAGACCCCGTGCATTACTGCAAGGATTCGATGTTCGGTCCCTACTGGTCGATCACCCGCTATGACGACATCATGGAGATCGAGACCAACCACGCCGTGTTCTCCTCGGCCTCCGCGCTCGGCGGCATCACCATCCGCGACATCGATCCGGAGCTGCGCCGCGAGAGCTTCATCTCGATGGACCCACCACGCCATGCCGCCCAGCGCAAGACCGTGGCGCCGATGTTCACGCCCACGCATCTGGACAACCTCGCCATCAACATCCGCAAGCGTTCGGCCGAGTGCCTCGACACTCTGCCGCGCGGCGAGGTGTTCGACTGGGTGGACCGGGTCTCGATCGAGCTCACCACCCAGATGCTGGCCGTGCTGTTCGACTTTCCCTGGGAGGACCGCCGCAAGCTGACACGCTGGTCGGACGTGACCACCACGATTCCCGGCCCCGACGGCCTCGTCGCGACCGAGGAGGAGCGCCAGGCCGAGCTCAGCGAATGCGCGCAGTATTTCGCGCGTCTCTGGAAGGAACGGATCGCGCAGCCGCCGAAGAGCGACCTGCTCTCGATGATGGCGCACTCCGAGGCGACGCGCCACATGGACGCGAAGAACTTCCTCGGCAACCTCGTCCTCCTGATCGTCGGCGGCAACGACACCACCCGCAACACGATGTCCGGCTCGCTCCTCGCCCTCAGCCAGCATCCGGAGCAGTACCGCAAGCTGCGCGAGAATCCGGCGCTGCTCGACAGCTTCGTGCCCGAGGTAATCCGCTGGCAGACGCCACTGGCGCATATGCGCCGCACCGCGCTCGCCGATTTCGAGTTCCGCGGCAGGCAGATCCGGAAGGGCGACAAGGTCGTGATGTGGTACGTCTCGGGCAACCGTGACGAGACGGCGATCGACCGGCCCTACGAGTTCATCATCGACCGCGCCCGGCCGCGCACCCATCTGTCGTTCGGTTTCGGCATTCACCGCTGCGTCGGCCTCCGTCTTGCCGAACTCCAGCTCAAGATCATCTGGGAGGAGATTCTCAAGCGCTTCGACCAGATCGACGTCGTCGGCGAACCGAAGCGGGTCTATTCGAGTTTCGTGAAGGGGTTGGAAACCCTTCCTGTGAAGATTGCGGCGTGAGGTTCGCGCTGCACCCACGAGAATGCTGCGCCCTCTCTCCCGCCGGCGGAAGAGGGTTGGGAAGAGGGTATCGCCACAACGGGACAATCCCCGGGAGCAGATAACCCTCACCCGCGCTTCGCGCGACCTCTCCCGCAAGCGGGAGAGGTCACAACAACTGGGAGCCACCACGATGAACATCCAAGCGCCGGTCAAACCCGACAAGGCCGAACGCATGCGCCGCGCGCGGGAGGAAGCCTATGCGACGCCTCTGTCGCAGTTCCATCCCGGCGCGCCCAGGCTGTTCCAGGACGACACGCTGTGGCCGTGGTTCGAGCGGCTGCGCAAGGAAGAGCCGGTGCATTACTGCACCAACGCGCCGATCGAGCCGTACTGGTCGGTGGTGAAGTACGACGACATCATGCATGTCGACACCAATCACGGCATCTTCTCCTCGGACTCCACGCTCGGCGGAATCTCGATCCGCGACGTGCCGCCGGGCTACGACTGGCCGAGCTTCATCGCCATGGACCAGCCCCGGCATTCGGCGCAGCGCAAGACGGTGTCGCCGATGTTCACGCCGCAGCATCTGGACGAGCTCGCAAGGCTGATCCGCCAGCGCTCGCAGACCGTTCTGGATAACCTGCCGCGCAACGAGACCTTCAATTTCGTCGAGCGCGTCTCGATCGAGCTGACGACGCAGATGCTGGCGACGCTGTTCGACTTCCCCTGGGAGGAGCGGCGCAAGCTGACGCGCTGGTCGGACGTCTCCACCGCGCTGCCCAAGAGCGGCATCGTCGCCTCGGCCGAAGAGCGCCGCCGCGAGATGGACGAGTGCTATGCCTACATGTCGAAGCTGTGGAACGAGCGCGTCAACTCGGCGCCGCGCAACGATTTGCTGTCGCTGATGGCGCACAACGACGCCACGCGCCACATGGACCCCGACAACCTGATGGGCAACATCATCCTGCTCATCGTCGGCGGCAACGACACCACGCGCAACACCATGACCGGCTCCGTGCTGGCCCTGAACGAGAACCCCGAGCAGTACGACAAGCTGCGCGCCAATCCCGGTCTGATCGATTCCATGGTGCCGGAGGTGATCCGCTGGCAGACGCCGCTCGCCCATATGCGCCGGACGGCATTGCAGGACACCGAGATCGGCGGCAAGACGATCAGGAAGGGCGACCGCGTCGTGATGTGGTACGTCTCCGGCAACCGCGACGAGGCGATGTTCGAGAAGCCGAACGAGTTCATCATCGACCGCCCGCGGCCCCGCACCCACCTCTCCTTCGGCTTCGGCATCCACCGCTGCGTCGGCATGCGGCTCGCCGAGCTGCAGCTGCGGATCGTCTGGGAGGAGATGCTGAAGCGGTTCGACCGGATCGAAGTGGTCGGCGAGCCGAAGCGGATCTATTCGAGCTTCATCAAGGGCTATGAGACCTTGCCGGTCAGGATCCCGGGGTAGGCCGCGCTGGCGCGACATATTCCGTCATTGCGAGCGTAGCGAAGCAATCCAGACTTGTCTCTGCGGAGGGATTCTGGATTGCTTCGTCGCAAGAGCTCCTCGCAATGACGAGGCCATGGAAGCACGGGCGCGCTACATGTCCGACAGCGCAGGCTGCGGCACCCCAGCTATAAAATTCCGGCATGACAGGTCGCACCAGAAGCGAAGGCCCGTTCGGGCGGGGCTGGTCTAGGACACGCGCGATCTAACTCAACTTGATATCCCAGAGCCCGTCCCTGCGGCAGGCGGCAACCTCGTCGCGCAGCAACTCCGTGATGGCGAGCGAGGCCGTCGAGGGCGGACGGTCGATCGGAGAGGCGAAGATGAGCTCACGCGACATCGGCTTCGAGACGGCGGCGGTTTCCAGCCGGCCCTCCGCGACCTCGCCATGAACCGACGACGGCGGCAGCAGCGCAAAGCCGAGTCCTTCGGCGACCAGGCTCGTCAGCACGCGAAAGGAATCCGCCTCGAGCTGGACGTTGAGCTTGATCCTGCGCTGCGCGGCCGCATGCTCGATCAGCGCGCGAAGCCCGTGCGAATGAGAGGGCAGCACCAGCCGCTGCCGCAGCAGCCAGCCGATCTCGACACTCTTCTTGCGGGCCAGGCCGCAGCCGCGGGGGCCGACCGCGACGATATTGTCGCGGCCGAGGCTCTGCACGTTGAGATGAAGGTCCGCCGAGCGGCCATAGAGAATCGCGAGGTCCATCTCGCCGCGATGCAGCCATTCGACCAGATGGCCGCTGTAGCTTTCGACGATGCGCAGCGAGATGCCGGGAAAGGTCTCGACGCAGCGCCGCGCGAAACGCGCCGACAGCACGCAGCTCACGGTCGGCACCAGGCCGAGCACGACCTGCCCCGACGGCGGCCCCTTCGACGACTGGATGTCGTCGCGGATCTGGTCGATCTGGCGCACGATGCCGGAGGTGCGCGCCAGCAGCAGGCGTCCGGCATCGGTCAGCACCATGCCGCGGCCGTTGCGGGTGAACAGTTCGGTACGCAGTTCGTGTTCGAGGAGCTTGATCTGGCGGCTCAGCGCCGGCTGCGCCACGCGCAGCGTATCGGAGGCCTTCGACAGGCTGCCGAGTTCGGCGACGCAACTGAAGGTCCTGAGCTGCCGGAAATCCATGCTTGCCAATCCTGGAAGGCTACTTCATACGCTATAGCAAATGAGCATAGGGGGCCGGCATTGTTTTCACAACGCCGGAGGATCGGCCGGCACTATCCTGACTGCCGAAAGATACGGGAAACGCCATGACTGACGAGCACCACACCGAAGACCACGCCGACATCCGCGACGCCGTCGCCAAGCTCTGCGGGCAGTTTCCCGGCGAATACTGGCGCAAGCTCGATCGCGAGATGGCCTATCCCAAGGCCTTCGTCGATGCGCTGACGGAGGCCGGCTATCTCTCGGTGCTGATCCCCGAGGAATATGGTGGCGCGGGCCTGAAGCTCTCGGCCGCGGCGGCGATCCTGGAGGAGATCCAGCGCGCCGGCTGCAACGGCGGCGGCTGCCACGCCCAGATGTACACGATGGGCACGGTGCTCAGGCACGGCAATGACGAGCAGAAGGCGAAGTACCTGCCGAAGATCGCCAGCGGCGAATTGCGGCTGCAGGCATTCGGCGTCACCGAACCGACCAGCGGCACCGACACCTCCTCGCTGAAGACGTTTGCGCGCAAGGACGGCGATCACTACGTGGTCAACGGCCAGAAGATCTGGACCAGCCGCGCCGAGCATTCCGACCTGATGGTGCTGCTGGCGCGCACCACGCCGAAGGAGCAGGCCAAGAAGCGCACCGACGGGCTCTCGGTGTTCCTCGTCGACATGCGCGCCGCCAAGGGTAACGGCCTCGAGATCCGCCCGATCCGCACCATGATGAACCACGCCACCACCGAAGTGTTCTTCACCGACATGAGGGTGCCGGCGGAGAATTTGATCGGCGAGGAAGGCAAGGGTTTTCGCTACATCCTCTCGGGCATGAATGCCGAGCGCATCCTGATCGCGGCCGAGTGCGTCGGCGACGCCAAATGGTTCATCGCCAAGGCGAGCAATTACGCCAAGGAGCGCAGCGTGTTCGGCAGGCCGATCGGCCAGAACCAGGGCATCCAGTTCCCGATCGCCAAGGCCTATGCGTCGATGCGCGCGGCCGAGCTGATGGTGAAGGAAGCCACGCGCAAATACGAGGCCGGGCTCGACTGTGGCGCCGAGGCCAACATGGCCAAGATGCTGGCGGCGGACGCGTCCTGGGAAGCGGCGAATGCCTGCATCCAGACCCATGGCGGCTTCGGCTTCGCCGAGGAATACGACGTCGAGCGCAAGTTCCGCGAGACGCGGCTCTATCAGGTCGCGCCGATCTCGACCAACCTCGTGCTGTCCTACGTCGCCGAGCATGTGCTCGGCATGCCCCGTTCGTACTGAGGCAGGAATCATGGGCGCACTCGACGGGATCAGGGTGATTGCGGTCGAGCAGGCGGTGGCAGCGCCGTTCTGCTCCTCGCGGCTGGCGGATGCCGGCGCCGAGGTGATCAAGATCGAACGGCCGGAGGGCGATTTCGCCCGCGGCTACGACGCGGCGGCCAAGGGCCAGAGCAGCTATTTCGTCTGGCTGAACCGCGGCAAGCAATCGGTCGTGGTCGATCTCGCCACCAGGGAAGGCCGCGCCGAGCTGGAGACGCTGATCGCCAGCGCCGACGTGCTGATCCAGAACCTCAAGCCGGGCTCGATGGACAAGCTGGGCTTCTCCCGCGAGCGACTGCTGAAGGACTATCCAAGGCTGATCTCGTGCACGATCACCGGCTATGGCGACACCGGGCCCTACGCGAACCGCAAGGCCTATGACCTGCTGATCCAGGCCGAGAGCGGGCTCGCCTCGATCACCGGCAATCCCGACGGCGCCTCGCGCGTCGGCATGTCGATCGTCGACGTCGCGACCGGCGCCACTGCGCATGCGGCGATCCTGGAAGCGCTGATCGGGCGCGGCCGCACCGGCAAGGGCGCCGACATCCGCATCTCCATGTTCGACGTGATGGCGGACTGGTGCACCGTGCCGCTGCTCAATGCCGAGGCCGGCAATCCGCCCAAGCGCATGGGGCTGCGTCATCCCTCGATCGCGCCCTACGGCGTATTCACCTCGCAGGACGGCAAGGACATCCTGATCTCGATCCAGAGCGAGCGCGAGTGGAAGACGCTGTGCGCGAAGGTGCTCGACATGCCCGATCTGCCAGCCGACCCGCGCGTCGCCAACATGGTCGAGCGCGTGCGCAACCGCGACTTCACCGACACGACGGTCGCGAATTGCTTCGGCAGGATGACCCGCGACGAACTGCTCAGGCGGCTGTCGGATGCCGACATCGCCTTCGCCGAGGTCAACAGCATGGAAGACCTCACCCGCCATCCGCATCTCCGGCGTATCGAGGTCGATACGCCGAACGGCCGTGTCAGCTATCCCGCGCCGGCGCCGATCATCGTCGGCGAGACGCGGGCTTACGGCGCGGTGCCGGCGATCGGCGAGAAGCCATCGAAGACCTCATAACAAGAGCGAGGCATCATGACCGAGAAGCTCGACATCGATCACTTGCGACAATGGATTGGCCGAAGCACGGAGGCGACCGACATCGTCACCGCGCAGCTCGTCATGGGCCTGCGCGCGACGCTGTTCCAGGAGGTCGGCGAACCCGGAAAGGGCGACGCCGCGCCGTTCACGGTGCATTGGTGCCTGGCGCAGCCGGTGTTTCCGATGTCGATGCTGGGACCTGACGGCCACCCGACGCGCGGCGGGTTCCTGCCGCCGGTGCCGCTGCCGCGCCGGATGTGGGCGGGCGGCGAGATCGAATTCCTCGAACCCTTGCGCGTCGGCGATGAATCGACCCGGACCTCGCGCATCGCGGACGTCCAGGTCAAGACCGGCTCGACCGGCACGCTGTGTTTCGTCTCGGTCGAGCACAGCATCTCCTCGCCCCGCGGCACCGCGATCCGCGAACGGCAGGACATCGTCTATCGCGAAATGACGAGCAGCGCGCCGGCGAGCGCCAAGGCTCCGCCCCCGCCGCCCAAGGCGCAGCACCGCGAGACCCACGTCTCCGATCCCGTGCTGCTGTTCCGCTATTCGGCGCTGACCTTCAACGGCCACCGCATCCATTACGACCGCGACTACGTCACCAAGGTCGAGGGCTATCCCGGCCTGATCTTCCATGGCCCGCTGCAGGCGGCGCTGATCATCGAGATGGCCGCCAAGCTGCGCGGCGGCAAGGCGCCGAGGAAGTTCACCTATCGCGGGCTGCAGCCGCTGTTCGAGGGGGCCGAGTTCTCCGTCAATGCCAACGCGACCGCCGATGGCCTGGAGCTGTGGACCGCGAATGCAGAGGGACAGCCGACGATGAAGGGCACGGCGGTGTGGTGAGCCCCCGCCGTCTCCTCGTCGTCATTGCGAGCGCAGCGAAGCATCCAGAGTCCCTCCGCGGAGATAGTCTGGATTGCTTCGTCGCAAGGGCTCCTCGCAATGACGGGTGGGGCTACGGGCTTCGATAAAATAACAGGGGACGGAAACCATGGCCAAGAACGGCAAGGGCGGCAGCAAGTCCGTTACCGTCAAGCAGGCGACGCTCGACCTGCTTCGATCCTTCGGCATTACGAAAGTGTTCGGCAATCCCGGCTCGACCGAGCTGCCGCTCCTCTCCGACTGGCCCGACGACATCGACTATGTGCTGGCCCTGCAGGAGGCGAGCGCGGTCGGCATGGCCGACGGTTACGCGCAGGCGACGCGCAATGCCGGCTTCGTCAACCTGCATTCGGCCGCGGGCGTCGGCAACGCGCTCGGCAACATCTACACCGCGCATCGCAACCAGACGCCGCTCGTCATCACCGCGGGCCAGCAGGCGCGTTCGATCCTGCCCTTGCAGGCCTTCCTCTATGCCGAGCGGCCGTCCGAGTTTCCGCGGCCCTACGTCAAGTACAGCGTCGAGCCGGCGCGGCCCGAAGACGTGCCCGCCGCAATCGCGCGCGCCTATTACACCGCGATGCAGCCGCCCTGTGGTCCGACCTTCGTCTCGATCCCGGTCGACGACTGGATGCATGCCTGTGCGCCGGTCGTGGCGCGCAAGGTCAGCCGCGAGATCGGCCCCGAACCGGAAGCGATGCAGGCGCTGGTCGCCGCGCTCGGCGCCGCAAGGCACCCTGCCCTCGTGGTCGGCCCGGGCGTTGATCGCGCCGGCGCGGTGGAGCTGATGGTGCGCGTCGCCGAGAAGGCCAAGGCCAGCGTCTGGGTCAGCCCGTTCTCGGCGCGCTGCTCGTTCCCCGAACGCCACCCGCAATTCGCAGGCTTCCTGCATGCTTCGCCCGCGCAGTTGTCCGATGCGCTGCGCGACCATGATCTCGTCGTCGTGATCGGCGCGCCGGTGTTCACCTTCCATGTCGAAGGCCATGCCGCGATCTTCGACGGCGGCACGACGATCTTCCAGATCACCGACGATCCGGATGCCGCCGCGGTCACCCCGCTTGGCACCAGCATCATTGCGACGATGAAGCCGGCGCTCAGCCTGCTGCTCGATTTGTTGCCGGAGACCAGGCGCGCCGCTCCGAAAGGCCGCACGCTGCCGCCGTCGCCGGCGGCCGCCGATCCGCTGCCGGTGGAATTCCTGCTGCATTCGCTGTCGCTGGCGATGCCGGAGGGCACTTCGCTGGTCGAGGAAGTGCCCTCGCACCGGCCGGCGATGCAGAAATTCCTGCCGATGCCGGGCCAGGATTCGTTCTACACGATGTCGAGCGGCGGTCTCGGCTACTCCCTGCCCGCCGCCGTCGGCATGGCGCTCGGCAAGCCGAACAGCCGCACGGTCTGCCTGATCGGCGACGGCTCGGCGATGTATTCGATCCAGGCGCTGTGGACCGCCGCGCAGCGCAAGCTGCCGCTCACGGTCGTCGTCATCAACAATTCCGGCTACGGCGCGATGCGCTCTTTCAGCCAGGTGATGCAGGTGCGGAACGTGCCCGGGCTGGAACTGCCGGGCATCGATTTCGTGCGGCTCGCCGAAGGCATGGGCTGCCATGCGGTGCGGGTGAGCAAGGCGGCGGAGCTCGGCGAGGCGCTGAAGCGCGGGATGAATTTCGAAGGGACCTGCCTGGTCGAGGTCGTGGTGGATTCCGCGGTGCCGGTGCTGTACGGGCAGAAGCATTGAAGGGCTACGGACTGACAATCACTTCCCGAACTCCTCCCGCATCTTCGCCTGGATCTTGGCCATGCCGCCGATCCAGCGGTCGTAATTCTCGGTCTTCTTGCGCATGTAGCCGAGCACCTGGGGATGCGGCAGGATCAGAAACGTCTCCTGGTCGAGGCCGGCCAGCACGTCCCTTGCGACCTGCTCGGGCGTGAGGTCGCCGTCGCCGGATTGCGGACCCTTCGGGATCGAGCGCAGCATGTTGGTGTCGACGCCCTGCGGGCAGAGGATCGAGACCTTGATGTTGTGCGCCTTGTGCGAGATCGCGAGGTTCTCGGCAAAACCCACCGCGGCGTGCTTCGTCGTCGAATAGGCCGGGCTGCCGACCTGCGACAACAGGCCTGCCGCCGAGACGGTGTTGAGGAAATAGCCGCCGCCGCGCGCCTTCATGCGCGGGATCAGATGCCGGGCGGCATAGACATGGGCCATGACATGGATCGCCCAGCTGCGCTGCCAGGGCTCGTCCGAGGCGCCGCCGGCATTCTCCGACATCGGATCGAACCCGCCGCCGATGCCGGCATTGGAGCAGAACAGGTCGATCGGGCCGAACTGCCGCTCGGTCTCCTCGATGACATGGGCGATGTCCTTCTCCTGCGCGACGTCGCATTTGAAGGCCGCCCCGTTCACGGTGGCGGCGACGGTGCGCGCATTGTCGGCATCCATGTCTGCGACGACGACCTTGGCCGCACCTGCCTTGTGGAACGCCTCGCACATCGCCTTGCCGATGCCGTTGGCGCCGCCCGTGACGACCACGAACTTGCCGGTCACCTTCATGCGACGTCTCCTCTTCCGACCGCTTGTCTTGTCCCGCCATGCGGGAATTTCTCAGCTCAACACGAGGTCGAGCACCGCGGTATAATGGCATGCCGCGCCGGCCAAGACAAAGCCGTGCCAGATCGCGTTCTGGAAGCGCAGCCGCCGCCAGGCATGGAAGATCACGCCGAGGCTATAGAGGATGCCGCCGGCCAGCACGAGTCCCAGCACCAGGGCTGGCAACGCCTTGACCACGGCGTCATAGAGCATGACACCGCTCCAGCCCATCGCGAGATAGATGCCGACCGCGACACGGTCGAACCGGCCGGGATAACGGAGCTTCAACACGATGCCCAGGATCGCCACGCACCAGACGCCGGCCAGCAGCACCTGCGCGAAGGCGCTGTCCTTCACCTCCAGGATGAAGGGCGTGTAGGTCGCGGCGATCAGGAGATAGATCGCGGAATGGTCGAACCGCCGCAGCAGCCATTTCGCCGGCGAGACCGGCCAGAGATTATAGGTCGCCGACAGAACCAGCATCGACAGCAGGCCGGCGACGTAGATCGAGACGCCGACGATGTTGGTGGTATCGGCATAGATCGCGGTCAGCACCACCAGCACGGTGGCGGCCACGATGCCGGAGAGCACGCCGATGGCATGGATGATGCCGTCGGCGATGATCTCGGCGCGATCATAATGCCAGCCGATCGCGTCGGCGGCGGCATGGACGGAGTCGGAGGCGAGCTGTTTCAACTGGAAGACGGTCATGGCAATCCGCAGGGCAAATGCAACTGCATGCTTGTTATGGGTCTTTCGAGGTTCGCGCGTCGTTCAATCGGCTGATTCACCGACAAAGGCGGTGGAAGTATGAAGCTTGATTTTCCCGGCGCAATTGCCACTTTTGTGAACGACCGCACATTTCTCTCGCCGGATCCCGCCCGCGTTCATATGGCATTCACCTTTCAGGACATGGTCGAGGAGGCCCGGCTGTCGGCCCGGGCGCTGATCGACTATGGCGAACATTTCTTCAACCCGACGATCCGTCTCGGCGTCACCGGCCTGTCGCGGGCCGGCAAGACCGTGTTCATCACCGCGCTGATCCACGGCTTGACGCGCGGCGGCCGGTTTCCGGTGTTCGAGGCCTACGCATCGGGCCGGATCGCGCGGGCGCATCTGGCCCCGCAGCCGGACGATGCGGTGCCGCGCTTCGCCTATGAAGCGCACTTGCGCGCGCTGATCGAGGAGCGGCTCTGGCCGAGCTCGACCGTCGACATCAGCGAACTGCGCCTCGTCATCGACTATCAGCGCCGCAACGGCGCCGACCGCACGCTGACGCTCGACATCGTCGACTATCCCGGCGAGTGGCTGCTCGACCTGCCGCTGCTGCAGAAGAATTTCGCGCAATGGTCCGCGGAGAGCCTGACGCTCTCGCGCGAGGGGCCGCGCGCGCATCTTGCGGCCGAGTGGCACGCACATCTCGCCACGTTGAAGCCCGAAGCGCACGAGGACGAGCAGGCGACGCTCACGGCAGCGAAGCTCTTCACGGACTATCTGCGCGCCTGCCGCGACGAGCGCTTCGCCATGAGCCTGCTGCCGCCGGGCCGCTTCCTGATGCCCGGAAATCTCGCGGGCTCGCCGGCGCTCACCTTCGCACCGCTCGACGTGCCGATCGACGGCGAGGCGCCGGGCGGCTCATTGTGGGCGATGATGGAGCGCCGCTTCGAGGCCTACAAGGACGTGGTGGTGCGGCCGTTCTTCCGGGATCATTTCGCCCGGCTGGATCGCCAGATCGTGCTGGCCGATGCGCTGTCCGCCTTCAACGCTGGACCGGAGGCGCTGCATGATCTCGAAGCCGCGCTCGCCGGCATTCTCGACTGCTTCAACATCGGCCGCAGCACGATCCTCTCCAGCCTGTTCCGGCCGCGCATCGACCGCATCCTGTTCGCCGCGACCAAGGCGGATCATCTGCACCATTCCAGCCACGACAGGCTGGAGGCCGTGCTGCGTCGCGCAGTGAGCCGCGCCGTGGCGCGTGCGGAAGACACCGGCGCCGAGATCGACGTGGTCGCACTCGCCGCGGTGCGGGCGACGCGCGAGGCGCAGGTCGCGCATGGCCGCGACAGGCTGCCGTCGATCCTGGGAACTCCGGCAGCGGGCGAAAGCGCCGGCGGCGAGTTCTTCGACGGCCATACGGAGGTCGCAACCTTTCCGGGCGATCTGCCGCCCGATCCGGACGCGCTGTTCAACGGCGCCGGGGCGTTCCAGGGGCTGTCGACGGCGGCGGCCGAGAAGAGCGATTTCCGTTTCCTGCGTTTCCGCCCGCCGAAGCTGGAGCGCGACGGCACCGCAGAGCCGGTGCTGCCCCATATCCGCCTCGACCGCGCCCTGCAGTTCCTGATCGGAGACAAGCTCACATGAACGACCGATCACACCGGCGGCCGGCGACGTTCCGCCTCGACGATCCCGGCGTCGTCGTCACCGACGCCGACGACACCGGCCGGATCGGCAGGGCGACGATCCAGATCACGCCCGAGCACGATCCGCAGGCGCTGCCGGTTCCGATCGAAGCGGCGCGCCCGACGCGACGCGGTCTTCCCTGGGGCGCACTGTTCTGGTCCGGCGTCGCCGGCCTGACCCTGCTCGGCGTGGGACTCGGCGTCGTGCGGCTGATCGAGGATCTGTTTGCGCGCAGCGAAAGCCTCGGCTTCGTCGGCCTCGCCTTCGCGCTGCTCGCATCGGTCGGGCTCGCGGCGGTGATTGGACGCGAGGCCTATGGGCTGGCGCGGCTCGCCACGATCGAGAAGCTGCATGAGCGCGCTGCGGCCGTCATCGTCAGCGACGACCGCAAGGAAAGCCGCGCCATCGTCAAGGAGCTGCTCGGCCTCGCGCACCAGAATCCGCAACTGGCACGCGCCCGCGCCGCGCTGGAAAGCCATGCCGACGAGATCATCGACGGCGCCGACATGATCCGCCTTGCCGAACGCGAGCTGATGTCGCCGCTCGACGCGGAAGCGAGGCGGCTGGTGTCGTCGGCCGCCCAGCGGGTCTCGATCGTGACCGCGGTCTCGCCGCGGGCGCTGATCGACGTGCTGTTCGTCTTCGTGGCCGCGCTCCGCCTGATCCGCCAGCTCGCACATCTCTATGGCGGCCGGCCCGGTGCACTCGGCATGATCCGCCTGCTTCGCCACGTCATCGCCCATCTCGCCATCACCGGCGGCATGGCCGCGAGCGACAGCGTGGTGCAGCAGATGCTCGGCCACGGCATCGCGGCAAAACTCTCGCAGCGGCTCGGCGAAGGCATGCTCAACGGCTTGCTGACGGCGCGGCTGGGCCTCGCCGCGATCGACGTCACACGGCCACTGCCCTTCGCCGCCCTGCCGCCGCCGAAACTGTCGGACCTCGCCGCGGATCTTTTGCGGAAGAAGGACGACGAAGCGTAGCGCCATCCGCGGCGCCCGGTGCCGCAGGGTGGGCCAAGGCGTGACGCGCCGTGCCCGCCATGTTTCCGATCCTCGACCAAAGACGTGGGCACGCTTCGCTTTGCCCATCCTACGATACGATCGTCGAGGATAGAGCTAGGCGAGCTCTCGTTCTTCGAATTCGCCCGCCAGTACCTTCCACTGGAACAGCGGCGAGTCTTTCGGAGGCGACAATTCCGGAGTCCAGCCGGTGAGTTTTTCGATCGCATAGGTATCCATCACGAGTCCGCGCCAGCGGCGCTCGACCTGGCCGAGCGTCTCGCGCCTGGCCGGGATGTTTGCCCACAGCGACGACCGGTTGTCCGGTTCCCGGCCGACATAGATGCCCGCATGCCCCCTGATCCGATCCATGCCGGGATCGCGGAAATCCATGAAGCGGCCGCGTTCGACGATCTCGATCACCGGAACGCGTCCCCGGAACAGCCAGCGCATCATGGCATAGGTGCGGTAGTCCGTGGTCGCGATCCAGGTCGCGCCGGTCTCGTCGAGCGCCGCCTGCGCCCGCGCGGCGACCTGCTCGTAGCCGGCCTCGGCGCCGATCGGATCGATCCTGCCCAGCAGATTCCAGGGCGCCACGACGTAATAGAGGAAGACGATGACCACGAAAGCGATGCCGGAGACGACCGCCGTCCTCAGCCAGAAATGGCTCGCCCGGATCAGACGCGCCGGGCGGCCCTCACGCGACATCATCACGAGGTTGACGGCGGCGGCGGCAAAGCCGACGGGCCACATGAACATCGGCCAGGTGTCGCCGACCCTGAGCGTCAGCGACTTCACGAAGAAATAGGCGAACGGTACCAGCACCGCCGTCGACAGCAGGATTGCGACCGGCTCGCGCGTGCGATAGCCGCGCCACGCCGTCATCACGAGCCCGAACAGCACCACCGGCAGCATGACGAAGCCGACCAGGCCGAATTGCAGGCCGATATAGTCGCCGATGGTGCGCAGAGAGATGCCGTAACTGGTGGTCGCGCGCACGCCCTGGAAACGGAACGAGGCCCAATCGTGCTGGGCGTTCCAGATCAGCACCGGCGAGAACACCGCGATCGCAATGAGCACCGCAAGCCAGGGATACGGGCTGCGCAACCAGCGCCAGCGCCAGTCCGGCACCAGCAGGAAGGCGGCCACCGCCGGCGCGAACATGACCACGGTGAATTTCGACAGCAGCGCAAGCCCGCCGAACAGGCCCGCCGCCAGCCACCAGCGGCCGTCTCCGCTCTGCGCAAACCGCACCAGCGACCATATCATCGCCGTCGCAAGCGGGATCATCGCCACGTCGGGCGCAACCTTCGCCATCAGCAGGCCGTAATACAGCGCCGCCTCCGGCATCAGCAGCGCGAACACGACCGCGCGAACGTCGTGGGTGAGGCGGCGGACGATGTCGGCAAGCAGGAGCTGCGTCACCAGCATCGCGACGATGCCGCCGAAACGGACGCCAAGCGCGGTGTCGCCGAAGATCGCAGTCCCGAAGCGGATCAGCCAGGCGATGCCAGGCGGGTGATCGAGGAAGCTGAGCGCGCCCTCCTTCGACCAGGTCCAGTAATAAGCTTCGTCGGTGCGCAGCTCGATCGCGGAAGCGTAAACGATCCGCAGCACGGTCATGGCCGCGATGATCAGCGCGGCCACCAGCAGCAGCCGGCGCGCGGCGCTGCTCTGGGGCATGGCGGTATCGGGGATCGTCGTCACGGCGCGCTTTTCGCCAACCTGGGAGGGGGAGTCAATGCGGGTGGCGTTGCCCATTTCCCCGCTCGCCTGGAACGGACGGTGAATTTTGGCACGGCGCGCAAGGGCGCGTCTTTGCCCGTCCACCGATTTCGCAAACTCGGAATTAAACGCTAAGCTGGCTGTTCTCGTTCATGAGCTGATACAACCGAATCATGGCCACCGCATCCGCACAGATGTCAGAATTCGTCCGCGCCGCCAGCGTGCGACAGGTGCGGCTGCTCTGCGGCATCATCCTGTTTGCGTACCTCGTCAGCCATTTCCTCAACCATGCGCTCGGCAACATCTCCGTCGACGCCATGGAGGCCGGGGTCTATTATCACACATGGTTCTGGCAGCTGCTGCCGGTCGCGATCCTGTTCTATACGGCGGCGCTGACGCATATGGGGCTTGGTCTTTACGCGCTCTACCAGCGCCGCCAGTTCCGCTGGCGGACCATCGAGCCGTTGCAGCTCATGCTCGGATTGAGCATCCCGGTTCTCGTCATGGGCCATGTCATCGGCGTGCGGCTCGGCCAGACGCTGTACGGACATGAGAAGCTCTATCCCCAGGAGCTATTTCTCTTCTTCGTCTTCGCGCCGGGCCGGCTCTGGCAGATGACGGCCCTGCTGTTGATTGCCTGGATCCACGGCTGCATCGGGCTCTATTTCTGGCTTCGCCTGAAGCCGTTCTTTCCGCGCGCGGCGCCCTATCTTCTGTCGGCTGTCGTCCTGATCCCGACGCTGGCGCTGCTCGGCATCTACCAGGGTGGCCGCAGCGTCGCGGCGGAGGCCGACGATCGCGATTGGCGGACGAACAATCTCTCGCGCCGCCAGGTCGGCACGGCCGCGGAAGGCGACATGCTCGAGCGCATAGGCAACGGTCTCACCATCGGCTATTTCGGCCTGCTGGGGCTGACGCTGGCCGCGCGCGGCGTACGCGGCTGGCGCGAGCGGCGCGGCGGCATGATCACGCTGTCCTACGGCAATGGCCGCACCGTGCGCGTGCCCAAAGGCCTGTCTGTGCTCGAGGCCAGCCTTCGCCATGGCGTCCCGCATGCCAGCGTCTGCGGCGGGCGAGCCCGCTGCTCGACTTGCCGCATCCGCGTCATCGGCGATCACGCCGCCCTGCCCGAACCGTCACAGCGCGAGGCCTTCGTGCTCACCCGCGTCGGCACCAACGACCCCTCGATCCGCCTCGCCTGCCAGTTGCGGCCGGAGAGCGATCTGTCCTTCTTCCAGCTGTTTACGCCCCATGCGCTGTCGGCGAATGCCCATGCCGCGACGCCGGCCCGGATCGGCCAGGAGCGCTATCTCGTCAGCCTGTTCGTGGACATGCGCGGCTCGACCGAGCTCGCAGAGAAGCGCCTGCCGTTCGACACCGTGTTCATCGTCAACCGCTTTCTGAGCGCGGTCTCGCAGGCCGTCATCGAGACGGGCGGACAGCCCAACCAGTTTCTCGGCGACGGCATGCTGGCCCTGTTCGGACTGTCGGTCGATCCGGCCACCGCCTGCCGTCAGGCCCTCAAGGCTGCGTCCGGCATCGCCGCGCACATCGACGAGTTGAACGGTCTCCTCAGCCATGACCTGCGCCAGCCGATCCGCTTCGGCATCGGCGTTCACGGCGGGGAGGTCATCATCGGCGACATCGGCTACCGCGACCATATCGTATTCACCGCGCTCGGCGACGCCGTCAACGTCGCCGCCCGTCTGCAGGACATGACCAAGAGTTTCGCCTGCGAGGCGGTCGTCTCCGATGAGATCCGCCGCACCGCCGGTCTCGCCGACGATGTGCTGCCGCAGCGGGAGGTCGCAATCCGCGGCCGCGACGAACCGATGGCGGTGCGCGTGGTCGCCGATGCGCGGGCCCTGTCGGCGCTGTTCGATCGCGACGCCCGCGTCACGGTGTAGGGCGCGCGCTGCTGGAAAGGTCGGCTCCCTCTGCCGCTTGGGGAATAGGGTTGGGGAGAAGGTGTCTCCGCAACGGGACACCTCCAGGACGACAGAGCCCTCACCTGCGCTCGGGACGATGCTCGGCATCGCCGGGGCGCGACCTCTCCCGCAAGCGCGAGCGATGCGGACTGCGGCGACAGCCCGACCCGATTTGAAAGGCGCGTCGCGCCGGCATTGTTGCAGCGCAGCGGCATGGCGTAACGCTCAAGCAACAATTGACTTCATCCTGTTGGTTGCGACAGATGGGCGCAGGGCGGCGGTGATGACCGCGGTTCAACGAAAAGCTCCGGGAGGAGACGAGATATGTTCGATCGACGCGACCTGCTCAAGGGAGCGGGCCTTGCCGCGATGGCGGCGACGCTGAATTCGACCAGGGCGCTGGCGCTCGACACGGTCACCCTGCCCTTCGCCAATGGCGAGCGGCCGATGGTGAAGTACCCGCAGAAGCGGGCGATGATCGGCCTGACCAGCCGGCCGCCGCAGCTCGAAACCCCGTTCGCGGTGTTCGACGACGGCCCGATCACGCCGAACAACGCCTTCTTCGTGCGCTATCACCTCTCGGACCTGCCCTACAATCTCGATCCCGACACCTTCACGCTCGCGGTGAAGGGCAAGGTCGACAAGCCGCTCAAGCTGTCGCTGAAGGACATCCGCAAGATGAAGGCGACGGAGATCGTTGCCGTTGCGCAATGCTCCGGCAACAGCCGCGGCTTCTTCGAGCCGCGCGTCGCCGGCGGCCAGCTCGCCAACGGCGCGATGGGCTGCGCGCGCTGGCGGGGCGTGCCGCTGAAGGCCGTACTCGACATGGCCGGCGTGCAGGCCGGCGCCAAGCAGGTGACCTTCAACGGCATGGATGGGCCGGTCAGCGACAAGACGCCCGACTTCGTCAAGGCGCTCGATCTCGACCATGCCGCCGACGGCGAGGTGATGCTGGCCTACGGCATGAACGGCGAGGACCTGCCGTTCCTGAACGGCTTTCCCCTGCGGCTGGTCGTGCCGGGTTATTTCGGCACCTACTGGGTCAAGCATCTCAACGAGATCACCGTCATCGACAACGTCTATGACGGCTTCTGGATGAAATCGGCCTACCGCATTCCGGATACGCCGAACAATGCGATCGAACCGGGCACCGCGCCGAAGGCGACGATCCCGATCAACCGCTTCACGATCCGCTCCTTCATCACAAGCGTGCCCGACGGCGCGAAGCTCAAGGCCGGCCGGACGACGCTGCGGGGCATCGCCTTCGACGGCGGCAAGGGCATCAAGGAGGTTGCGGTCTCCACCGACGGCGGCAAGACCTGGACCAACGCGAAGCTGGGCAAGGATCTCGGCAAATACGCGTTCCGCGAATGGAAGCTGCCGGTGAAGCTCGCGGTCGGTCAGGTCGAGTTGAAAGTGCGCGCGACCGGCAATGGCGGCGAGACCCAGCCGGATACGCCGCGCTGGAATCCGGCAGGCTATCTGCGCAACGTCGTCGAGACCGTCCGCGTCACGGTGGCCTGAAGGAGAATGATCATGCAGCGCACCGTTCTCCTCGCCATCACGCTTGCGGCCGGCCTCGCCGGCGCGACCGCAGCCCCCGTGAATTACAAGATCCCGGACGAGGTCGCCGCCTTCAAGCCCGGCCCCAATCTCGAGGTCGTGCAGGGCAATTGCGGCGCCTGCCACTCGGCCGACTACATCAGGACGCAGCCGCCGATGAAGGACAAAAAGGCCTTCTGGCAGGCGGAAGTGACCAAGATGATCAAGGTCTATGGCGCGCCGATCGACGACGCCGACGTCGGCAAGATCGTCGATTATCTGGCCGCGACCTATTGACGGGGGCGCGTGGCACGCCGCGTCATTTGACCGCGAAACGGGCAAAACCGGCAAAAACGCCGCGAAGTTGAGCGGAATTCAGCGAAAGGCCAATGTGGTTTGAGCTACCAAGCCTGCCACATTCCGCGTATCCTGTAGGACCGATCCGGCTGGTTGGCGGGGACTGGCGGTTCGCGATCTTGGAGGAAGACCCGCGGAGAAGACGTGATGGCTAAAGGTACGGTCAAGTGGTTCAACCCGACGAAGGGTTATGGATTTATCCAGCCTGCGTCGGGAGGCAAGGACGTGTTCGTGCATATCTCGGCAGTGCAGAAGGCCGGTCTGTCGACCCTCAATGAGGGACAGACGGTTGAATACGAAGAGATCGCAAACCGGGGCAAGACCTCCGCAGAGAACCTCAAAGTATAAGCCCGCCAGCCTTTCGCTGCCTCCCGGACCCGTCCGGGAGAGGGCCAAAAAATTTCAGAAGACGGCCAGTGCATTCGACGACAAGGCGTTTCGATTGCGCGAGGATAGCTATTTTTCCGTGAAGGCCGCAGCTCCGACGCCACGGCAGTGACAATCGCGACCGCACTTCGCTAACCGACCGGCAACGGTGCGTCGCGCTTGATTTCCTCCATCACCGCATAGGTGCGCGTCTCGCGCACGCCCGGCATCGACAGCAATGTCTCGCCGAGAAAACGCCGGTACGCGGTCATGTCCGCTAGCCGCGCCTTCACAAGATAATCGAAACCTCCGGCAACCATGTGACACTCCAGCACCTCGGGTGCGAGTTTCACCGCACGGGCGAAGCGTTCGAAATTGTCCGGCGTGGTCTTGTCGAGCAGCACCTCCACGAACACCAGAAGGCCGAGTCCCAGGAGATGCGGGTTGAGCCGCGCGCCATAGCCCTCGACGAAGCCCTCCCGCTGCAAGCGCTTGAGACGTTCGCCGATCGACGTCGGCGACAGGCCGATGCGTTCGGCCAATTCGACATTGGCTATTCGTCCATCCTGTTGGAGAATGGAGAGGATCTTGCGGTCTATTCGATCGAGTTCCATATTTTATCAAGCTTGTATCTGCAATAGCCGGATTTCTTAAGGAAAAAGGACTGACTTGTCTATCGAACCACGGCGCTACCGATCCTATCCTGCGATGGCATCACAGGACCTGCCATGCCGAAGCTTCCGCCGCCTTTCAGTGCCCCCTACGCCCCCGACGACGTCAGCATCGCCCTGCGCCTGCTGCCGGCCTCGCATCTCGGCGCCGCGCAGGAGGCGCGGATCGACCGCACCGCGACGCGGCTGATCGCGGCGATCCGCAACCGTGACGACCGGCTCGGCGGGGTCGAGGACATGCTGCGCGAGTTCGCGCTGTCGACCAAGGAGGGCCTCGCGCTGATGGTGCTTGCCGAGGCGCTGCTGCGCGTGCCGGACGCGCGCACTGCGGATCAGTTCATCGAGGACAAGCTCGGCGAGGGCGATTTCATCCATCACGAGACCCGGTCCAGCGCCTTCCTGGTCAACGCCTCGGCCTGGGCGCTCGGCCTGTCGGCGCGGGTGATCCAGCCCGGCGAGACCCCGGAGGGCACGCTCGGCCGGCTGGTGAAGCGGCTGGGCGCACCGGCCGTGCGCACGGCCACAAGGCAGGCGATGCGGCTGATGGGCAACCATTTCGTGCTCGGGGAGACCATCGAGCAGGCGCTGGAGCGGGCCAGGCCCCGCGCCGGCCAGAGCCTGCGTTATTCCTTCGACATGCTCGGCGAAGGCGCCCGGACGGCGGCGGATGCGCAGCGCTATTTCGAGGCCTATGCCAGCGCGATCGACACGATCGGCAAGGCGGCCGGCAACAGGCCCCTGCCCGACCGCCCCGGCATCTCCGTCAAGCTGTCGGCGCTGCATCCGCGCTTCGAGGCGATCAGCCGCGCGCGGGTGATCGCCGAGCTGGTGCCGCTCCTGCTCGATCTCGCGCGGCACGCCTGGGCCCATGATCTCAACTTCACCGTCGATGCCGAGGAAGCCGACCGGCTGGAGCTGTCGCTCGACGTCGTCGCGGCGACGCTGGCCGATCCCTCGCTGGCCGGCTGGGACGGATTTGGCCTTGCGATCCAGGCCTATCAGAAGCGCGCCGAAGCGGTGATCGACCATGTCGATGCGCTGGCGCGGGGGCATCATCGCAAGCTGATGGTGCGGCTGGTCAAGGGCGCCTATTGGGACACCGAGATCAAGCGCGCGCAGGAGCGCGGGCTCGACGGCTACCCGGTTTTCACGCGCAAGGCGATGACGGATCTGAACTACGTCGCCTGCGCGCAGAAGCTGCTCGCCTTGCGTCCGCACATCTTCCCGCAATTCGCCACCCACAACGCGCTGACGGTCGCGACCGTGCTGGAGCTGGCCGGCGAGCGGGGCGGGTTCGAATTCCAGCGTCTGCACGGCATGGGCGAGGCGCTGTACGAACAGCTGGCCGCGGATCACCCTGATATCGGGTACCGGACCTATGCGCCGGTCGGCAGCCATCGCGACCTGCTCGCCTATCTGGTGCGGCGGCTGCTGGAGAACGGCGCCAATTCCTCCTTCGTGGCGCAGGCGGCGGATGCACGCGTGCAGGTCGCGACGCTGCTGCAGCGTCCGGCGGATACGATCATCCGGCCCCAGGCGGCGCGGCATTCCGGAATTCCGTTGCCGTGCGACCTCTTTGCACCGGCGCGGCGGAACTCGCTCGGCATCGAGTTCGGCGCGCGGGCCGAACTCGATCGGCTGCTGTCGGATGTCAGGGCCGCCGTGATCGACCCAAAACCCATCGCCGATGCGACGCCGGATCAGGCCGGGGCGGCGATGGCCGCGGCACGCAAAGGCTTCCCCGCCTGGAGCCGGACGCCGGCAGCCACGCGCGCCGCAGCGCTGGAGCAGGCCGCAGATCTGCTGGAGAACCGCAGCGCGCATTTCATCGCGCTGCTGCAGGCCGAGGGCGGCAAGACGCTCGACGACGCGCTCTCCGAACTACGGGAGGCCGTCGATTTCTGCCGCTACTATGCCGCGGAGGGCCGCAAGCTGTTCGGCGTCGACATGGCGATGCCGGGGCCGACCGGCGAGCGCAACGCGCTCTCCTTGCGCGGCCGCGGCGTGTTCGTGGCGATCTCACCGTGGAATTTCCCGCTGGCAATCTTTCTCGGCCAGGTGACAGCCGCGTTGATGGCCGGCAACAGCGTGGTCGCAAAGCCGGCCGAGCAGACGCCTCGCATCGCGCGCGAGGCCGTTGCCCTGCTGCACGAGGCCGGGATTCCCGCGGACGCATTGCAGCTCATCACCGGCGACGGCCATATCGGCGGCGTGCTGACCGCCCATCCCAATGTTGCGGGCGTCGTCTTCACCGGCTCGACCGAGGTGGCCCGCCTCATCAACCGCACGCTCGCCGCCAAGGACGGGCCGATCGTGCCGCTGATCGCCGAGACCGGCGGCATCAACGCCATGATCGCGGATGCGACCGCACTGCCGGAGCAGGTCGCCGACGACGTCGTCACCTCCGCATTCCGGTCCGCCGGCCAGCGCTGCTCGGCGCTGCGGCTGTTGTTCGTGCAGGAGGACGTCGCCGACCGCATGATCGAGATGATCGTGGGCGCCGCGCGAGACTTGCGGATCGGCGCCCCCGGCGACGTCGCCACCCATGTCGGGCCGGTCATCGACCTCGACGCCAAGGAGCGCCTCGACGCCCATATCGCGCGGATGATGCGCGAGGCGCGGCTGCATTTTGCCGGAACCGCACCGGAGGGCTGCTTCGTCGCCCCGCACATTTTCGAGCTCGCTTATGCCGGCCAGCTCACCGAGGAGGTGTTCGGACCGATCCTGCATGTGGTGCGCTACCGGGCCGACGATCTCGACGGCGTGCTCGCCGCGATCGCGCGCAGCGGCTACGGGCTCACGCTCGGCATCCATTCCCGCATCGACGATACCATCGAGGCCATCATCGCCGGCGTCCAGATCGGCAACATCTACGTCAACCGCAACATGATCGGCGCCGTGGTCGGCGTGCAGCCGTTCGGCGGCAACGGCCTCTCCGGAACCGGCCCCAAGGCCGGCGGGCCGCACTACCTGGCGCGCTTTGCGACCGAGCAGACCGTGACGATCAACACGGCGGCGGCCGGCGGCAACGCGGCCCTGCTTGCGGGCGGAGATTGAGGCCCTGCGCGCGGCGCCGTTGCATCCCGCCGAAACATCGGTCTAATGCTGCCCATGATAGTCCGCGCCGAACATTCCAGCGCGCGGGAAACGACAAGAGCGAGGGAGCAACGCCGCGATGGACAAGGGCATTTTTGCGGGGCTGAAGGTTCTGGACTGCGCGAGCTTCATCGCGGCGCCCGCGGCCGCGACCGTGCTGTCGGATTTCGGTGCCGACGTCATCAAGATCGAGCCGCCCGGCGCCGGCGATCCCTATCGCAACCTGCCCAACCTGCCCGGCTATCCCACCGGCGAACACAATTTCGCCTGGCTGCTGGAGGCGCGCAACAAGCGAAGCATCGCGCTCGACCTCGCGAAGCCGGAAGCCCAGGCCGTGCTCTACAAGCTGGTCGCGGAGGCGGACGTCTTCATCACCAACATGCCGCCGCCGGTGCGGACCAAGCTCGGCATCACCTATGACCATCTCGCCCATCTCAACGACCGGCTGATCTACGCCTCCTTCACCGGCTATGGCGAGAAGGGCGAGGAAGCCAACAAGCCCGGCTTCGACAGCAACGCCTATTGGGCGCGCTCCGGCCTGATGGACCTCGTCCGCGCCGACATCGACACCACGCCCGCGCGCTCGGTTGCCGGCATGGGCGACCATCCTTCCGCCATGGCGTTCTACGGGGCCATCGTGACTGCGCTGTACCAGCGCGAGAAGACCGGCAAGGGCTCCCATGTCGCCTCCAACCTGATGGCGAACGGCATCTGGGCGGCGAGCGTGCTGGCGCAGGCCAAGCTCTGCGGCGCCACATTCAGCGAACGGCGTCCGCGCGAGCGCGCGCTGAACGCGGTCGCCAACCACTATCAGTGCAAGGACGGCCGCTGGCTGATCCTGTCGCTGCTGAGCGAAGAGAAGCAATTTCCGACGCTCTGCAAATGCCTCGGCCGCGAGGATCTGATCGCCGATCCGCGCTTCGCCACCAAGGCGGACCGCCACGCGCGCTCGGTGGAGCTGATCAGGATCTTCGACGAGACATTCGCCACGAAGGACCTCGCCGAATGGCGCAAGCTCCTCGACGGCAACGGCCTCGTATTCGGCATCGTCGGCATTCTCGACGACATTCCCAACGACAAGCAGATGCTGGACAGCGAAGTGCTGGTGCCGTTCGAGAACGACACGATGCTCACCGTCAACAGTCCGATCTGGATCGACGGCACAACGAAGGTCCGGCCGCGCAAGCCGCCGGCGGTCGGCGAGCACAGCGACGAGATCCTGCGCGGCGCGGGCTACGACGAGGCGGCGATCAAGCAGTTGAAGGCGTCGGGCGCGGTGGGTTAGGCGCAGGCTCTCGCCGGGACGACATCAACTTTCTGTCGTCTATCAAGCCCCATCAAGAGGTGCCCATGCCAAGCTACCGCCTGCACTACTTCCCGGAATCCGGCAACAGCTGCAAGCTGGCATTCTACGCGACATGAGCTGCTCGCACTCCCCCCTCGGCAACGTCATGGCTGGGCTTGTCGCAGCCATGACGAAGAAAACCTGCCCTACCGCAGCGCCAGCCAGCCGAGCGTGAACAGAAGCCCGACGATGATGACGGCGGCGGCAATGGCGGAGAGGCTAACGCGGGCGCTGCCGGTCGCCTGCCTGGCTTCCTCATTGCGCGCAATCTCGCGATTGCGATCCTTGTTGGCTTCGCTTGCGTTCATCATGCCCGATCCGGCTAGAGCTTAGCGCGTCCTGATGAAGCACATGCCGATGCGGCTGGAGGTCTCGGCCGGCTGACAGGCGAGACCTTTGGCACAGCTCCAGGAAGCAAAACTCCTGTCGGCCGTTTCGGATCCCGCCGCCTGCAACGAACAATGCGCGCCCCAGCCGTCCTGATATTCAGTCCCGGCCAGCTCTGCGCTGCCGCGCGTCTGTGGCCGGCTGGCGAATCCGCGCGAGAAGTCAGGATTCTTGCCAGCGGCGAAGGCCGTCAGGATGTCGCGGCGGCGAAGCTGGTCGCCGACGAAATGCGGCGAGGCCGGCACGATGGATGAGTTGGACGGCTTCTCCGCGAGCCAGTCGACACCCGGGAAATGAAAGCCGCCGATGCTGCGGGTCTGGTGGCAGCCCGAGCAGGTGACGTCGTTGAGCCGGCGCTGGAAGCCCGCGACCGAGCGGATGTTCTGCAGCGCGATACCGCGCGCCGCGGCCTGCTTCAGGGCGCCGACGATGTCGTCATTGGTGACGACGGGAGCGCCGTTGCCTTCCCCCTGCATCATGCCGAAGGACGGCTGCAAGGCCGACGCATCGAGCCCGGCCGGCGTCGGCGCGATCGCAGCCCGCGCCAGGAACCGCTCGGGGATCAGCACCGTGCCGCGATCGAAGGACTGCAGATTGTCGGGCGCGAGCAGCCAGTCCCTGAAGTCGCGTCGGAGCGCGGCATCGGCGAGGATGCGGTCGCGATCGATCTGGTTCTCCAGGGTCGATTCCGTGAAGAGCCTGGCGCCGGGATCGTACCGGAAGACCTTCAGCAGATAGTCGGAGCGGAAATCGTGCAGGGCCGATTTCGGTGCGATCGAGATCTGGATGTTGGTCTCGATGCGATCGAGCAACGCATCGCGCGGCTCGAACGAGTTCCCGATCAGCGCCTGCCAGTCGCCGCCGCCGAGCCAGCGGCGCGCGACCTCCGCGCAGCCGATCGGCTTGCCGCGCGCATCGCTCTGACGCGCATCTCTCGCCCTCATCACGAGGTTCAAGGTCATGGGCAGGCGCGTCGCCGCCTTGCCGCCATCCGGCTTGCCGTCGAAACGAACGAGGCGATAGATCAGCCGGATCTCGCCGCAGGATTCCGGCTCGACCCAGGCGCGGTCCATGCGATTGACGATGCCTGCGAGGACGAAGCGCGTCTCGCGGGAGTTCAAATAGGCGCGGTCGAACAGCTGCACATCGAAGCCTTCACCGACGCCGACGGTCTCGCGCGGAGAGGCAGCCTTCTGATTGACGATGTAGCGATCAAACTCCGCGTCGATGACGGGGAGAATTCCCTTCAACTGCGGCAGGCGACTGAACAGCAGGTCCGTGGCGAGCGGCCCCTCGGCATTCTGCTCCGCTCCCAGCAGGCGCGAAAGCGAGAGCGCATCCTGATCGAGCGTCCGCAGGAGACCGGGATCGGTGATTGCGGTGCCACGGGTGAGCGATGCGGTCTCCGCGGCCGGGAGCGACGGGACACCGCCGAACATCATGATTGCAGCAACGAGAATTCGCAACGCGCGGCTCATGCCCTCAGTAACACCGGGCAGGCTGATCCATTCAAGCAAAAAGGCGCCTCACGGCAGAGTGAAGCGCCTCATTGACATCCGGCGTGCCGGTTCAGCGCGAGACGATCAGGCCGCGGCTGGTGACGACGACCCAGCGGCCGTCCTGCCGCCGGATGGCATCGACACGGCCGACGCCCGGAATGGGATCACCGGCATAGACCTCGTAGAGGCCGTCGCGCCCCTCGATCAGCGCGCCGCCATTGGCGACGTCGCGCAGCCGCCAGCCCTCGATCGTCGGCAGGCGGCCGACCTCCGTCTTGGGGGCAGCGGGCACGGGCGCGGCAGCGGCGGTCTGGGCCGGCGCGATCGAACCGGTCGTCTCCCTCGCGGGCG
>VYLE01000294.1_pt1 | contig 36238 bp, 26 predicted proteins | sample 5114391 | NCBI WGS metagenome assembly VYLE01 (sample SAMN12291771, study PRJNA351875) | freshwater metagenome | isolation source: freshwater lake | place: USA: Michigan, Kent Lake | collected 2013-08-15
CGTCCGGCCACCGCGAGCGAACGGGCGCGCTCGAGCGCCGATCCGCCGTCGGCGGCGGCGAGTCGCGCGACCGCCGTCCGGCGTTCCTTCGCATCGAGCGCGGACGCGAACGCCGCCGCCCCGAGCCGATCCGACGCGAGCAGGGCCGCGCGCGGCTCGTCGGCGAGGAGCGCTCGCGCGATTGCCTCATCGAGGGCGACGATCCGTGCGTGGTTCACGCGCTCGAGGATCCAGACCAGCGAACGGCGCTTCGACGCATCGCGCGGAGCGCCGCGGAATTGCGAAGGATCGAGCATCCACGCCTCGATCGCGGGCCGACGCGTCACCTTCCACAGCGGAAGGTCCCACACCGTCGCCGAGGGATCGAGCGAGCGCCAGCCGAACCGCTCGCGCAGCTCGCCGGCGCGCATGCCCGCCACGCGCGGATCGGCGCTCAGCGGCGCTTTCGCGTCATCGTCGGCGTGAAAGAGCACCGTGGCCCACGACGATCGGCCGATCGGCAGCGCCACGCATCCGTAGCCGCGCGGCAGTTCGATCGGCGCGGCCTGCGGCGGAAGTCCGACGACGAGGTTCTCCCCCGCCAGCGTGAGTCGCGCGCCGAGCGAGCCGATGACCGCGGCCCGCGCCGCCGGTCGACGCGTGATCGTCGAGCGCGCCGTGTGCAGCAGGCTCAGCGCGCCCGATGGCGGCCGAAGCCCGTAGCGCTCGGCCGTGCGACGGGCGCTCTCGGACGATCCCGTGAGAAGTTCGAGACACTCCGCCGTGGTGCCGACATGCAGGAAGCCCTCGGTCGCGCTGACCACGACGCGCGGCACGAAACGCCCGAGCTTCGCATGCAGCACGGCGATCGCATCGGCGTCGCGGTCCTCGACCCGCACCCCGACGCGGGCGAGATAGTCGCTTCGTGTGAGCCCCGGGACGAACGCGGTCATCACATGCTCATAGAGGTCGATCGCCCGCGCCTGTCCGCGCACGACCTCGCGCAGGAGGCCGGGGCCGACGCGCCCGCGCGGCGCGCCGAAGGCTTCGAGGAGTCGCTCGCCGGCCGCGGGCGAGAGCAGCACGATGCCCGTGTCGATCAGCGCCTGGCCGTCGCGATCGAGAGCGCGAGCGGCTCGCAATCGCGCGATCGTCGGCTTCTGGAGGAACTCGCGCATCGTTCCGTCGCGGGCGATCGCGTAGACGCCATGCCGCGAGGCGCGGGCCGCATCGCCGCGCTGGGCGATGCCAATGACATCCGCGTCGCCCACGACGAGTCGCTCCGAACCGACGCCGACGATCGCGTCGCCGCTCGCGATGAGAATCGCTCCATCCTTCGCCACGGGGAGCGCCAACAGGTCGGCAAGCACGCGATCGAAGACCGTCGCCGGAGCGCCGGAGGGACGCGTCGCGGGCAGCGGGGCGAACGCCTTACCGAGCGCCGCGAAGGCGGGCAGCCGACGACTATCGCCCCCGGAATGCACGATGACGATGCGCCGGCCTCCGAAGCCCCTCGGTCCGCGAACCTCGGCGAGCGCCAGTGCCGTCGCCGCGCCGCTGCCGGCGCGTCGGCCGCCCGGGTCGGTGACGACGCGCCAGCGAGCCTCCGGCGGCAAGTCGCCGCGGGCCGCCCGATCGGCGAGAAACGCTCGATATCCGCGGGCCTGCGCTTCCCGTGCTGCGGTGACGACGATGTCGATCGGGCTCGATTCCACGCGGGCGATGGTACGAGCGCGCGACGCGAACCGCACACGCGCGACGGCTTCGCAGGAACCGCTATCCTGCCCGATTCGCCGATGCGCAGCCTGCGTCGGACCGCCGATTGCCAAACCACAGGCCAGCCCCAAAGGACCCGTTGCCAGTCTTCGCCCAAGCGCTCGACCTTCGCGACGATCCCTCGCTCATCGAGGCGTACCGCCGTCATCACCGCGCCGTCTGGCCCGAGGTGCTCGACGCCCTGCGCGCGATCGGCGTTCGGCACATGCGTATCTGGCTTGTCGGCACGCGACTCTTCATGACCTACGAGGCCCCCGAGGGCTTCGACCCGGCCCGCGACTTCCAGCGGTACGCCGAGAACCCGCGCTGCCGGGAGTGGGACGAGTGGATGCGAAGCTTCCAGCGTCGACTCGCCGAGGCCCGGGATGGAGAGTGGTGGACGCCGATGGAACTGGTCTTTGATCTCGAATCCGCCATCGGCGGCGAAAGGGCCGCGCCGACGGCGCGCTGAACGCTTGGCGAAGGCACCATCCATCACGCTCTTCGGCGCGGCCGGCGAGGTCACCGGCTCCTGCACGCTCATCGAGACCGAGCTCAGCCTGGTCGTCGTCGACTTCGGCATGATCCAGGGGACCGACGAGGAGGAGCAGCGAAACCGCACGCCGCCGAAGATCGACTGGCCGAATGTGCACGCCGTCGTCCTCACCCACGGACACATCGACCATTGCGGCCGCCTGCCGATGCTCGCGCAGCTCGGCTTCACCGGCTCGATCTGGATGACGCCCGCGACGGCGGATCTCCTGCCGCGCATCCTCCGCGGATCGGCGAGTCTCCAGCAGGTTCGCCGCCACGAGTGGCGACAGGGCACAGCGCCGATCGCACGGGCCATCTTCGAGGGCGAGCCGCTGCACCTGCCCAAGGTCGACCAGCCCGAGCCGCCCGTCCTTTTCGTCAACAGCCATGTGACCTCGACGATCGCGCGGGTGCGCCAGCTTCGATTCGACGAGCCGCAGGAGATCGCGCCGGACATCACGCTGCGGTTCCTCAACGCCGGCCATGTGCTCGGCGCTGCGAGTGCGGAGCTGACCTGCGGCTTCGGCATCGAGGAGTGCGTGGTGCTCTGCTCGGGCGATCTCGGTCCGCGACGCAACGAGCTGCATGAGCCGGCCGCGTCGCCGCGCCGCGCCGACATCGTGATCGTCGAGTCGACCAATGGCGCCGGCGGCCGGCACGCGCCGCGTGACGCCGAAGCGCAGCTCGAGGCGATCCTCGCCGAGGCCGGTCCGCGCGACGAGCGCGTGCTCATTCCGACCTTCGCGATCGGCCGTGCCCAGCAGCTCATGCTGCGCCTCGCCCACCTCGCCAGGCGTCAGGCCCTCGGCGGCCTCCAGGTCTATGTCGACAGCGCGATGGCGGCCCGCGTGGCGGACCGCTTCGATCATCACCGCGAATATCTTTCGCCCGTCGTCAGCGAATTGTTTGCGCGCGGCGAGTCGCCCTTCGAGTTTCCCGCGCTCCATCGCCTCACCACGCGCAACCAGTCGCTTGCGCTGACCGAATCGCGCCGCGGCGGCGTGATCCTCGCCGGCGCCGGCTTCTGCGACGCGGGCCCCATCTTGCATCACCTCCTCGCCGGGCTCGACCGCGAGGACTGCCGCGTCGTGCTCGCCGGCTATCACCCAGCCGGATCGATCGGCGACGGTCTGCGCCGCGGCGCCCGACTCGTCGAGATCAACGGCAAGATCATCGAGGTCAAGGCCCGCGTGAGCGAGGTCGACGGCCTGAGCGGCCACGGCGGCCGAGAGGACATTCTTGCGTGGCTCGGCGGCATCGAGGAGCGGCCGACGCGCGTGCTGCTCAACCACGGCACCGAGGCCTCGCGGCTCGCCCTCGAGCATGCGATCGTCGAACAGCTCGGCCTCTCCTGCGCCCGCCCGCTTCCGGGCGAAACGCAGCGGGTCTGACCGACCGTTCCGCATCGCGAAAACCTGCCATAATCGGGCATGCTCGTCGCGATTCTCGTCCTGCTTGCGCTCCTCGTGGTGAACGGCATCCTCGCGATGTCGGAGCTCGCGATCATGACCTCGCGGACATCACGCCTCGAGCGCGACGCGCGCCGGGGCAGCAAGGGCGCCGCGGCGGCACTCGCCCTCTCCCGCGAACCGACGCGATTTCTCTCGACCGTCCAGGTCGGCATCACGCTGATCGGCATCCTCGCGGGTGCGTTCGGCGAGAAGGCGATCGCCAGCACGCTGCGCGAGTGGATCGCCCTGAATCCGACTCTTGCCCCCTACGCGGGCGAGATCGCCCTTGCGATCGTCGTCATCCTCATCACCTACTTCACGCTCGTGCTCGGCGAGCTCGTGCCGAAGCGCATCGCGATGGCCTATCCCGAGGGATCCGCCTCGATCATCGCCCCGCCGCTCCGCATCCTCTCCACGCTCGCCGCGATTCCGGTGCGCCTCCTGAGCGCGTCGACGGAGGCGATCCTCAAGGCCCTCGGCGTGCGGCAGCGGGGCAACGATGTGAGCGAGGAGGATGTGAAGGCCGTCGTCGATCGCGCGGCGACCTCGGGCGCGATCGAGCCCGCCGAGCATCAGCTCTTCCAGCGGGCTCTCGCGATCGGCGACCGCAAGGCGAAGGCGCTCATGGTCCCGCGCAGCGATGTCGTGTGGATCGACGAGAGCATGTCGATCGACGACATGCGCGTCCTCCTCGGCACGAGTCCCTACTCGCACTTTCCGATCTGCCGCGAGCGCTTCGACGATCTCGTCGGCGTCGTGCACATCAAGGACCTCATCGCCTACGGCCTCCTCGGCGGGACGCAGTTTCCCGTCGCGACGGTCGCGCAGCCTCCGGTCTTCGTGCCGGACACCGCGCCGGCGCTGCGCATTCTCGAGACATTTCAGCGAGAGCGCACGCATATCGTTTTCGTCGTTGACGAATATGGTTCGCTCGAGGGCATCGTGACCCTGAACGATGTCATGCGGGCGCTCGTCGGCGATGTCGGACGGCGCGGCGAGGAGCCGGGGCCCGCAGCGGTGCGCCGCGCGGACGGCTCGTGGCTGATGGACGCACGGCTGCCCCTTGCCGAACTCGTGCGGCTCCTTGATGTGCATGTCGACGCCGACCACGAGATGGCCGATGTCTCGACCGTCGGCGGACTCATCATCCGCCTGCTCGGTCGCATCCCGGAGACGGGCGGCATCGTGACCTGGGAGGGCATCAGGCTCGAGGTCGTCGACATGGACGGTCATCGCATCGACGAGGTGCTCGTCTCGCGCGCGGATCGCGGGTGAGCCTTGCTCCAGGCGAACCTCATGGCAGCATCTAGAACTGGCCAGCATGACCACGCGGAAGCCCATCGTTCGCCTGTCCCTGACGCTCTTCGCCGCCGTTGCCCTGACCGGCGCGACCGGGTGCGCGTCGCGACCGCCGATCGGCGGCGCGGCCTCACGGGCACCCGCCTCCCATCCCTCGGTCGCGACGCTCATCGAGGGGGTGCGTCCCGGCGACCGGGTGCTCCTCGTCTTCGGGGCGGTCGACTGTCCGATCGCGAACGCCTACGCACCGGAACTGGCCGCTCTCTTCGCTCGCGTCTCCGAGCTGGGCTGGCGCATGCTCTATGTCTACGCGGATCCGCATCTCGACGAGGCTTCGGTCACGGAGCACCGCCGGGCCTTCGGCCTTGAGATGCCCTTCTGCATCGACCGGGACCATCGACTCGTGACGGCCGTCGGGGCAACGGTCACGCCCGAGGTGGCCCTGGTCCAGGTCGGTCCGGACGCGGCCCAGGCGAGCGCCGTCCCCTTCGAACTCCTCTACGCCGGCCGGATCGACGACCGATATCCCGAACGGGGGGTTCGCCGACCACAGCCGACGGTGCGGGACCTCCGCGAGGCGATTGAGGCGACCGCAGCAGGCCGCCCCGTCGCGGTCCTCCGAACCCCCGCGGTCGGGTGCCTCATCGAGCCGCTCCGCTGACCGGACGGAAACCCACCCGGAAAAAAAGTGCACTTCGACGAACCCGGCCCCGGCACCCCCGTATGGCGACCGTCCGACGAGCCGCTGACGACGGCTCTCTCTCCCTTCGCCTGACGCTTCATTCGACTGCGAACGACACTCTCTCCCAAAGGTGACTGATCGCCCGAGCGCATCGCTCGGGCGATCGGCGTTTTGCCCCGAGTTTGCGTTGCGCCGACCGCAACGGAAATCGTGAATCGCGAGAACCGTTCCGAAAACATCGCGTAAAGAATGGTGTGGCGTGCGAGATGGCCTCGGCCGACCTGAGGCTCGCAGCGTCGCAAGACCGCATCTACTCCTCTCTCTCCTGACAGCACCTCACAGGCCGACGCAACGCCCGGACGCAAGTCCGGGCGTTGCCGTTTCATCGGTGTTCCGGCCCGCGGAGCGCCGTTCAGCGGATCCGATCGAGCACCCGCACCACCGTCACGCGCCACGCCGGGACGCCGTCGGGCCCGGCGATGAAGCGGACGGGCGAGCGCTCGCCGTCGATCTCCTCGCGCGGCGCGTCGTAGCCGGGAATGCGCGAGACGGGGAACCAGTACCGCTCGGTCTCGCCGTCGAAGGTCACGAAGAGGTCGGCCCGCTCGCGCGGCGGAAGGATGATGACCGCCTCGCCGCGCCCGTCGGTCATCGAGCGCGCGGAACCGACGACCGCGGAGCCCGAGGGATCGCGCACCTCGACGACGGCGCCTTCGATCGCCGTACCGCCCTGACGGTCATGGACCGTCACGAGATAGGAGCCGCTTCGAGGCGTCGAGCAGCCCGCGAGAACAAGCGTGCAGAGAGAGGCGGCGAGAACGGCAAGGGGCGTCTTCATGGCGTGCGTGAAGCTTACCGCTCAACGAAGTCGAGCGATGTCCCGAAGCTCTCCCGAAGCGACAGACATGCGAGCAGGGCGATGAGGATGACGAGCGCGCCGACGATCGCCGCCGCTTCCCATGTCCCGACGACCGGCTCGAGCGCCGACCAGAGGAACGCGCTGCCGGCCGCGCCGATCCAGCGCACGAAGTTCGGCGCCGTCGTCGCTGCCGTCGCCCGGAGATTCGTGCCGAACTGCTCGGCCGCGACGGTCACGAAGACCGCCCAATAGCCGATCGAGACGCCCAGCAGGAAGAAGAGCACCGTCGAGAGGAACGGCGACCGCGGAATGAGGACGAACTGCAGTCCGATCATGATCGCGGTGAGCACATGGAAGACGACGACCGTCCACCGGCGCGAGCGGATCAACTGACTCATCAAGCCGCTCGCCATGTCACCGACCGCTAGCCCGACATAGGTCCAGAGGATCGCCTGCCGGACCGGCGTGACCGACTCGTTCTCGATGCCGAGCGAGCGCTCGATGTCGGCGCTGTATTTCACGAGCACGCCGACCGCGTACCAGATCGGCAGGCCGATCGCGACGACGGCGGCGTAGCGCTTGAAGCGATCCCACGAGCTCACCAGCTTCCAGAACTCGCCCCGTCCGACATGCTCGGCCTTGGTCTGATGGAAGAGGCCGCTCTCGACGACGCCGACGCGCAGGAAGAGGAGCGCAAGCCCGAGTCCACCGCCGACGAGATACGCCGTGCGCCAGCTCATGTAGTTGGTGATGATCGCGGCGAAGACCGCGCCGAGCACGCCGACGCTCGCGACGATCGTCGTGCCGATGCCGCGCCGCTCGCGCCCGAGGAGCTCCGCGACCAGCGTGATGCCGGCGCCGAGTTCGCCGGCCAATCCGAAGCCCGCGACGAAGCGCAGGACCTCGTATTGGCGAATCGCCGAGTCGAGACCGATCCACCCGAGGAAGGAGAAGCTCGAGTTCGGCGGCACGTCCTGCACGAACGCGTTCAGGAGGTTCGCGACCGAATAGCAGAGAATCGAGCCGAAGAGGACCGAGAGGCGACCGCGGCGATCGCCGATGATTCCCCACACGAGACCGCCGACCATGAGGCCGGTCATCTGAAGGTAGTTGTCGAGCCAGACGCCGAGCTCGCGGCGCTGCACGGGATCGTCGTATCCGAGATCGCGCAGGCTCTCGTCGCGCACGAGCGCGAAGAGAAGCAGGTCGAAGATGTCTACGAAATACCCAAGCGCCGCAACGACGACGGCGAGAATCGCAGCCCGCGTGAGCGGCGGCGATCGATGGTCGCGCCCGCCGACCTCCATGGGGCGGACGCCCGAGTTGTCGTCCCCATCGCTCGTCGATTGCGTCATGTCCGCAGTGTGCTCCAAGCTCGACGCCGCGGCAAGCGGCAGCGCGATGCGATGTTTTTGCGAGATCGGCGCGCACTCTCGGCGCGGGCTTCGTTACGATTTTGGTTCGTGGAGGTGCGCATGCACAGGAACGCCCTCGGTTGTTCGCGTAGTGGGTCGCGTGGTGGAGTTGGAGCCGAAATCCGTCGCGGCTTCACGATGGTCGAACTGCTCCTCGTCATCGCGATCATCATCCTGATCGTGTCGGTTCTCTTCGCGGTCGGACAGCCGCTTCGACAGGGCGCGCTTCGCACGAAGTGCCTCGTGAACCAGCGCTCGATCGCCCTCGCCTGCCAGGTCTATGCGACCGACTTCGACGGCCGCCGGCCGAGCCCGCGCACCGACAAGCTTTCCCCCGAGGCGGGCATGGGAACGGTCGGCAATCCGTGGGTGAACTGCACGCAGTCCGCGGGCACGCTCATCAACAATGTGGAGCAGCCCGGCTCCCTCGAGAAGGGCGTGCTCTGGCCCTACATGAACCTGATCCACGACAGCTACCGCTCGCCGCTCGATCCGACGAAGCGTGTCCGCTCCTATTCGCTGAGTTCCTTCGTCGGCGTCGGCGGCGTCTATCCGAATGTGAACCCGCCAAACCTGTGTGACGACCTCTACGACACCTACGGCAAGCGCACGGTCATGTCCTCACAGGTGCGCCAGCCCGCGGCGACGATGGCGATCATTCCCGAGGAGGACGCCCCTGGCTACAACCGCCACGGCTGGGTCCTCGAGGTGCGCGACATCGTCTACACGAACAAGTGGGTCGACCTGCCCTCCTTCTGGGACGGCAATCGCGTCAACATCGCGATGATGGACGGCTCGACGAAGAGCCTGAACATCCTCTCGCCGAAGATCATCAACGCGATGAAGTCCTTCGGCAACAACTATGTCGAGCCCTCGCCGGCACCGGTCTACCGCGTGATGCGGCAGTACATGCTTCCGGGCTCGATTCCCTTCTGACGCGAGAGCGCGAGAGCGCGAGAGCACTCACTCCTCGGGCATCGCCTTCTTCTGCTCCTCGTCCCAGATCTGCTGGAGCACCTCGGGCGACTCGTCGGGAAAGTGCTCGTCGGCATACTTGAAGCAGCGCTCCGCGAGGGCGTCACTCTCCGCGCGCAGCGCCCCGTGCTGGGCGAGATCGGACTCCGACATCGGACGGCCGCCCGCTCCGGTCGCCTGACGATAGAACTCGCCGGTGCGCTTGAGCGCCGCGAACTGCTCGGCGAGCAGCTTGCGGTACTCGGCGAATCGCGGATCCTGCGCTGCCTTCTTCGAGGCCTCGGAGATCGGTCGCAGCGGCGGTGCGATCGACTCGGGGTCCGGCGGCGGATCGCCGCACGCGGTGAGCGCCGTGGCGGCGAGAGCGAGCAATCCGATGCGCGAGGCGCGGACGGTCAGTCTGTGCATGCCGACCACGGTACAGACTGACCCGCATCCGCCGCGCATCCGCACGCCGTCGCTCGCGAAAATGCGGTGAAGTCCCACCGGCGGCGCGATCACGCCCGCTGGAAGTCGTAGATCGATCCGAGGCCGAGGATCACGGTGAGTTCGTCGAGCGCCGTGCGGCTTTCGTCGAGAAGCTTCGGATCGGCGAGGTCGGTCGGGCGCAACTCCTCGCGATAGCGTCGGTCCGCCCACGCGACGAGCTCGGCATGGCGCTCGGCGCTGAAGAGCGCTCGGGGATTCACCGCGGCAAGCTCGGCGGGCATGAGCGGCACCCGCAGCCGAAGGCACGCCGGACCGCCGCCGTTTCGCATGCTCTCGCGGAGGTGCAGGTAGTGCACGGCGCGGATCGGGTTCGCGCCGTCGGCGACGATGCGCTCGAGAACCGTCCGCGCGGCGGGATCCTCCTGCGATTCCGTCGGGGCGATGATCGCCATGCCGCCGCTTGGGAGCGAGAGAAGCTGCGAATTGAAGAGATAGGTCCGCACCGCCTGCTCGACGCTGAGCTCTTGGCCGCGCACCGTCACGATCACGAGTCCCGGCACGAGCGAGCGAAGCGCCGACTCGGTGCCTTCGCGATCGGCGAAGGCCTGCTCGTGGGCCAGGAGCACATGATCGTTGCCGACGCTGATGACATCGTTGTGAAAGACCCCCGCGTCGATCGACTCGGCGCGCTGGCGGGCGAAGTGGCAGCGCGTCGGGTCGAGCCCGTGCAGACGCGCGACGGCCTGCGATGCGCTGAGCGTCTGCCGCGCCGGAAAGCGGCGCGGAGCGTCGGTCTCGCGCTCGCTTCGGCCGTAGACGAAGAGATGCACGCCGCGCCCGTCGCGGCCGACGAGTCGCGTGTGGTTCGCGGCGCCCTCGTCGCCGAACAGGTCGGCGGAGGGAAGCGGCGCATGGTGGGCGAAGCGAGACTCGTCGGCGAAGACCGCACGCAACGCCCGCGCCGTCACCGGCGGCTCGATCGAGCGGTGGAACATCGAGCGCAGGTTCGCCGGCGTGACATGCACGCGACCGTCCGCACAGTCGACCGAGGGGGCGACGGTCGCGGCGTTCGCCGTCCACATGGCCGACGCGCTACAGGCGCGGGCGAGCAGGACGAAGTCCTCGCGGGCGGCCTTCGCGATCACCTCCGCGTCGCTTCCCGCGAAGCCGAGCGCCCGAAGCGTGGGCAGATGCGGCCGTTCATGCGGCGGCAGAAAGCCCTGCGGAATGCCCAGCGACGCGACGAACGCGGCCTTGGCGAGCCCCTGCTTCACCGCCTCGCGCGGCCGCGAGACGCTCCCCTCGTTCGTCGCGCTCGCGACATTGCCGAAGGACAGCCCCGCATAGTTATGCGTCGGACCGACGATTCCGTCGAAGTTCGCCTCGCGCAGGCCGCCGGCATCCGCGGTCACATTCATCGCCGGAGTGTACCGGCCGCGCGATCAGGCCCATCAGCCCGAGACGAAGACGCCTTGGAGAGCGACGATGAGCGGAAGGTCGTTGTCAAGACTTCAGAGATACCCAACACGAAAGACAACCCGTGAGACGACCCAGCAACGCCGCCGACGGCGGGCGTTACGCGAACCTGCGGATCAGGCTCCGCTGCCCGTTCCAGGACCCCTTCGCAGCGCTGCGGGCTCCTGGAACGGGCAGCGGATCGGTTGTCGCCCGAATCGAGCGAGCCCCCTGTTGAACGAGCCCACCCGACCTGCATCCGAGACTTGAGAACCGGACTTGTCGCGATCATGTTGGCAAAGATGGCGCTATCTCGCGTAGTAGCCTTTGGCCAGCCTCACCATCGCGATGCACTATATCTGTGGCCGGGAGCGATCGCCCGCTTCGTTACACTAGGATGACGGTGTCGTCGCTCATCGCGTGAGCTGTGGCCGGGAGCGATCGCCCGCTTCGTTACACTCCGTTCCCCATTCCCCCACGGAGCAATACAGCTGTGGCCGGGAGCGATCGCCCGCTTCGTTACACTTTCCCCTTCCGAAAGAAAGTGAGGCTCACAGCTGTGGCCGGGAGCGATCGCCCGCTTCGTTACACTCGCGACGGCGTGGCCGGTGTCGGCGAGTATGCTGTGGCCGGGAGCGATCGCCCGCTTCGTTACACTCGTTCCCGACCGACCAGAAAGTGCCGCCCTGCTGTGGCCGGGAGCGATCGCCCGCTTCGTTACACTCAGCCCGTCAAACTGGACGCGGCCGAACTGCTGTGGCCGGGAGCGATCGCCCGCTTCGTTACACTGACCGACCTTCCGCAACGGCGACAACTTCAGCTGTGGCCGGGAGCGATCGCCCGCTTCGTTACACTCAGTCCGCACATGCACCCGCTGCACCGCCTGCTGTGGCCGGGAGCGATCGCCCGCTTCGTTACACTTCGCTTCCCGACCTCATGGCAACGATCGAGCTGTGGCCGGGAGCGATCGCCCGCTTCGTTACACTTTCCTGAGCCGGATCCGCCGCTTGAGCTCCGCTGTGGCCGGGAGCGATCGCCCGCTTCGTTACACTTGCGGCGGGCACCAACAACGACACGACGCCGCTGTGGCCGGGAGCGATCGCCCGCTTCGTTACACTCGAATGTGCGTGCCGGATCTTGATTGGATGCTGTGGCCGGGAGCGATCGCCCGCTTCGTTACACTGGATCACACTTGATCGTCATCGGGAACGCAGCTGTGGCCGGGAGCGATCGCCCGCTTCGTTACACTTGCTGGCCCGTGCTGCCCGACAGTCAGGACGCTGTGGCCGGGAGCGATCGCCCGCTTCGTTACACTGCAGGACCCTGCGGTCCGGTGGCTCCGGTGCTGTGGCCGGGAGCGATCGCCCGCTTCGTTACACTCAACACCGCGACCGTGCTCCGCACCCATAGCTGTGGCCGGGAGCGATCGCCCGCTTCGTTACACTGAACCGACGGAACACCGCGGCCCGCTCGTGCTGTGGCCGGGAGCGATCGCCCGCTTCGTTACACTCAACAGCCGGAGCCGGGCATCGCAGCCACTGCTGTGGCCGGGAGCGATCGCCCGCTTCGTTACACTGTCCTGAAGGAGGCGCAGCCGCACGCGTCTGCTGTGGCCGGGAGCGATCGCCCGCTTCGTTACACTCTGGACCTCAACGCATGACCACCCGATACCGCTGTGGCCGGGAGCGATCGCCCGCTTCGTTACACTGAGGCGCGACGACTACTACTTCACCCGCGAGCTGTGGCCGGGAGCGATCGCCCGCTTCGTTACACTAGCGGAAGGGAAAACGAGTGCTCGACCCTCGCTGTGGCCGGGAGCGATCGCCCGCTTCGTTACACTGCTTCTCCGAAAACTGCTGTACTTCGCATGGCTGTGGCCGGGAGCGATCGCCCGCTTCGTTACACTCGTGAGGCTCCGCATGGTGAGCGACCAGAGCTGTGGCCGGGAGCGATCGCCCGCTTCGTTACACTCTCCCCTCTCCTCTTCTCCCTCGCGCATTAGCTGTGGCCGGGAGCGATCGCCCGCTTCGTTACACTGCAGCGGTTCTGCGAGGGGCTGGCCGACCGGCTGTGGCCGGGAGCGATCGCCCGCTTCGTTACACTGCGGGCTCGAAAAGAGCGACACGGTCGAAGGCTGTGGCCGGGAGCGATCGCCCGCTTCGTTACACTCCGTGTGGTCGGCACGCACCGCGACCACGGCTGTGGCCGGGAGCGATCGCCCGCTTCGTTACACTCGCCGGAAGGAAGACACTGCTGGCGCAGTGGCTGTGGCCGGGAGCGATCGCCCGCTTCGTTACACTAGAGATTCAGGCGTCGTGCATCCGGCGACGGCTGTGGCCGGGAGCGATCGCCCGCTTCGTTACACTGCGCATACTGGGCAGCATGGAACCCATGCTGCTGTGGCCGGGAGCGATCGCCCGCTTCGTTACACTCGCCGCAGTATGGATCGGCGAGTGCCGTCGCTGTGGCCGGGAGCGATCGCCCGCTTCGTTACACTATTCGAACCTCCGACCTCCGGACCTCCGACGCTGTGGCCGGGAGCGATCGCCCGCTTCGTTACACTCCGTGCTCCGCGACTTGCTCGGCTTCACATGCTGTGGCCGGGAGCGATCGCCCGCTTCGTTACACTGCCGTCGCGGACGCACCCACGGCCCGCCAGCTGTGGCCGGGAGCGATCGCCCGCTTCGTTACACTTGCACCAACCTGAGCGTCGGCTACGATCAGCTGTGGCCGGGAGCGATCGCCCGCTTCGTTACACTGTGCCCGCACTCTTCACGATGTTGTTTCCGGCTGTGGCCGGGAGCGATCGCCCGCTTCGTTACACTCGGCGTCCTCGTCGCTCACCTGCACCACGTGCTGTGGCCGGGAGCGATCGCCCGCTTCGTTACACTGCATCGGAACTTCAGTCTCATCGCCTCCGAGCTGTGGCCGGGAGCGATCGCCCGCTTCGTTACACTGCAGATGTCGCGAAGGACATCGCTGAAACAGCTGTGGCCGGGAGCGATCGCCCGCTTCGTTACACTGCGTACGCGTCTCGACGCCGTTGTTCCTGTGCTGTGGCCGGGAGCGATCGCCCGCTTCGTTACACTTGAAGTTGTTGAGGGCGTCCGTCCACGCGTGCTGTGGCCGGGAGCGATCGCCCGCTTCGTTACACTCCACTCCTCGTAACCGCCGGTAGCACTGGCGGTTACGAGGGGTCGGCGATCAGAAAAGCATGAGTTGTGGCGGAGGTGGCTCCGGTGCCGTGCAGGATTTCCCGACATAGCACCGCATCTTTCCGAACTGCCGGTCCGTGATTGAAACGAGTCGGACTTGTCCTTCGTCCGGCAGAATCGATGCGACTTGGGTTCGAATGACCTCCGCGGCCTCCTCGGACGGACAATGCCGGGCATACACCGAGAACTGCAACATACAGAATCCGCGCATGAGAAGGTGCTTGCGGAACTGTGACGCGAGCTTGCGTTGCGACTTGGTTGCGACCGGGAGATCGAACATCGCGAAGAGCCACACGGCCTTGTATCCCAGAGCTGATGAGGCGTTGACGGATTCATCGGTCATGGCACCCAGAGGTCGAGCTCGCTCGACTCGCCGGTCAGCGACTTTGCGAGTCCGGTCGCGGAGCGCGCGAGCAGGTCGAACAGCGTGCGCCTCTCGCCTCGAACCTCAAAGCGATCGAGTAGCGCGCCGATGATCTCTGCGCGGAGTTGCTTGGTGATCTCGTGTGCGTCGCCAGCGCGGCGGACGATCGCATGCACCGCGCAGTCGACGATCGGCCGATATGGCTCCATCAGGTCATCGGCCAGGCAAAATGCGCTGTACTGGTTGTGATGATGGACGCCGAGCCCTGGGTGAAGGCCTGCGCCGCAAATGGCCCGCGCCGTTGCGGAGCGGAGCACCGTATAGCCGTAGTTGAGCAGCCGGTTCTGATCGGCCCCCGCGCGATCGCGTCGGAACTCGGGGCCAAAGAGTCGCTTCCAGTAGCGTGCCGCGGCCATCGCCTCGACATTGTCGGGATCGCCGGAGCGCACCTGCTCGACAAGGGTCTCGCCGTCGCTCGAGTCCTTGTCGAGCGCCGCCAGCAGCTTCCACTGGGCACGAATCTTGGCGCGGACGAGCCCCTGCCAGATTCGCTTTCGAACCGGACGAGTTGCGTCTGCTTGCTTGCGGAATCGCGCCGCTTGCGTCGAGTGCGTGTCGAGCGGAAGGAACATCCCGGCCGGTGCGAATCGCTCGTCAACCGCGACGAAGATTCCTCCGTTTTCAGCCAATCGGGCGAGCACCTGCTGTGTGAGCGAGACCGAGTAGGACGACACCACGACCGCAGCGACTTCGCTCAGCGGAACGAAGACCGCCGGCTGATTGGGTCGCTCGATGGCAAGACGATCAAGGTCTACCCTCAGGAAGACCGATCCGTCTGCGATGTCGATGACGCGGTCAGTCATGGGCCCGATGCACCTCGCCGAGGGGTCGGATATCGAGTTTGCCCTGAAACGCTTCTCTGAGCTGACCCGTCGTGAGCTTCAGGCGTCCACCAGCGCGACCCGCCTTCCGCAGTTCCGTGGCCGGCCGGGCGTCGCTATGGGCCTTGAACTCGAAGACCCCTTCGGAGACGCTACTCACGACACTTGGAACGAGGTCGGAATCGAGTTTCAGGAGAACTAGGTCACCGCTCCTGAGCGTGCACACCAGGCTCTTTCCGACACCCCAGTCCCTCCGAACGATCGGTTCTCCGCGCGAGCGACGCCGGTACGCTTCCAACATCGTCACCACGATGAACTCGAGGTGAGTCCGGACGCCCTTTTCGCGCGTCTCGACGACAGCCATGTGATGATTCGAGCCGGGTGCAACATGGCGCTCCGTTGGCCCCGCCCCGACCGTTTCAACCGTCCTTCCGACTCGCACGCGCACGCGCCGGATCGGCACAACGCGGCCGTCTGGGTGGGTCATCGTTGGTAGATGCTCCTCGGACTTGAATGCGACCTTGGGATCGCCCTCTCCGCGGCGCTGAAGCGCGTCCTGTACCGCGCGCCGAACGATTGGATCGACGATGTTCTCGACATCCCCCGGACTCAGCGCCGCAACAGGCCGCCGGAGATGCCGACAGCCGCCGAGCGCCCGGCCGCGGCAGTCGAGAATCGGGCGGCTGTAGTTGGTCGCCTGGTGCATGGGGCCGCTCAGGCGCCGATCTGCCCGGTGGCTCACCACGAGGTTGTCGAGGTGACTTCGAACCTCTTCGGAGAATCGCTCCCAAGGCGCGGGAATGGCGAGACGGTGAGCTGCCGCGCCGGAATCGACGGCCAACTTTGAGGCGGCCGCGATCTGCTGGACTTCTCTCGGACCGGTGAGGCCGATCGCGATCGCATCGACCGCATGGTGGCGGTGGTCCTTTCGATTCTTCTCGCCGCCTCCCAGCACTCCCTCAAGCCCGAGCTTCCTCCGCATGAGCGCGGTCGCTCCTCCGGCGCTGACTTGAATCCTGCGAACGCCGTCGGAGTCGATCTGACCACCGTAGAGAAGACCGAGATAGTCGCCGGCCAGTCTGGCGGCGTATCGGGTGTCGTTCAGTTGCCGCTCGACGAACTCACCGAAGACATCTTCACCGGCCTGTTCGCTCATGAACAACCGTAACTTGCGTCGAGCGGCGGGACCGCTGAATTGACGAACTCGAGCGAGGATCTGCTCCCATCCGCCTGTCCCCGAGTACGCCTCGTACGGCGTGCGATTGCGCTTGCGGTTTCGGTTCTCGTCGACGGCGCAAAGGGTCTTGTTTCCAAAACCATCTTCGAGGCTCCTCGAGAACGGGACAATGTGTTCGACTTCGAAGCGAGGAGCCGGTCCGAAGAGCGACTCGAAGCTGATCGAGGCGCCCGTATACGGGCAGACTCCTCCACACTCCTCCCAAAGCAAGACCTTCTCGACGTCGCTTCGAGCGTTTCGGGACGCCACATGACCGAAGCCTTCCTCGACGAGCCGCGCCAAGGCATCGCTTCGGCGCTTCTCCTGTTCCCGCATGCGCTTCGAAGCGTCCTTTCGCTCACCTCGGGGCTTCTTCAGGTCGCGAGCGAGTTCGATTCTGATGAAATCCGGCTTGCCCCAACGACGCACAATCGCGTTGACGAGGCGGCGCACCTCTGCCAGCGAGCGCTCGACCGCCGGATTTCGCAGTTCCAAACCGTTGTAGGGTCGTCCTTGGGAGCAGTGTGCCCGCCAGATACGATCCGGCCGCACCGGTGGAACCAGGTCCCAAGGTGCATCAGCGCCCGCCTGCTCCGGATACGCGGCGATCTTGGCTTCCGTGATCGAGTGCCCCTGAAGTAGGTGGGGCGTCAGGCGACGGATGGCATCGACGCAGAAACGGGCTCTCGCCTGCTCCAGCGCGACCTCGCACAACGAAGCTGCCTCATCACGCGTGAGTTTCCATCGGCGGACGAGACGACGCTGCAATGCCATCTCCGACTCGTAGTCGAGGAGATCCTCGATGAGCCGGCTTCGCTCATCCGGTGAAGCGACCTCCCAACGGTCACCGAGCACCGCGGACAGACGGGATGATGAGACATCGCCAAGGATCTTCGTTTCGCCTCCTCGCTCGATCGAGAACTTCGACAATCGCGGCGAGAGTGCGAGGAGCTTCTTCGCTTGGGCAACAGAGAGGTGGGACACCTTCTTCAGGCTCTCGATTAGGCGTGATCGCTCTTCGGCTGTGAGCGCTCTCTCGGCGACCTCTTGACCATCCTCGATCTCCACGATGCGCAAGTGATTCACCGACTGCAGAATGCGAAAGAGCTGCGCCTCGGGATGCGCCATCGGGCACCGAACCTTGTCCGGTTCGAGCGAACATCGGCCAATCAGGTGAGACTGGTCGCGAAGGGGTCGCTGTCGGAAAATCGCTTCGCAGATCTCATCCCAAGCCTCGACGCCGAGGTCCGTATGGTGCGGCGCCTGAGCAGCTCTGATTGCCTCGAACTCGGCTCGAACCATTTCGTTTCTGTCGAGCCAGCGACCTCGAATTCGCGCCGTCTCCGGATCAAGAGTTGCGAAATACTCGCCGACCGTTCGGCTTCCGCTCGCCACCATTGCCTCTTTCAGGGCGTGGATCCCGGCCTTCACGACCCCGTCGTCCTCCTCGGTTCGCCGTGCTTTCCGATTGCTGAGAAAACCGCGACGCTGAGCGAGGTGATAGAGGGCGCGGCCGAGCTCATGCGCTCGAAGCGGAACATCCAGCGCACGAGCGCGAATGCGGTACTGGATCAGGCTCGCGGCACGGCGATCGGATCGGGCCGGATCGGTACTGGCGAGACTGCTATCAAGGGCCTTGAACGCGCGGTCGATTGCTTCTGACGAGTAGGTGCCAGGATCGGGAAGCAAGCCATGCCGTACGAGAATGCGATGCAGCTTCTGCATCCGCCGGCGCCTCCGCCATAGCTGGCGACGCATCTGGCGAGCTGCTCGGCGATCTGCATTCCGAGAGGAATCTCTGCCGGTCTGGATGTCGAGCGTCGTGCCTGCGACACCAGCAGGGAATATCCGGCTTCCCAACGCGCGTATGCGTTCGGGCTTGCCTTGCCGATACTCGATGAGACACCACCCGACCGATGTCACCCCGATATCGAGTCCGAGGATCGACTCTGCAGCGGGTCCGCTAGCCATTGAAACTCGCTCCTCATGCGCGAATGCAAAAACGACCTATTGACAGCCTCATGGGCGCCGCTATCCTTCCCTCAGTGTAACGAAGCGGGCGATCCTCCTTGTCACAATAAGTAGGTTTTCCTGCGCGAGGCTCTGCTCTCGGCGGCCCGTCCTCCGGTGCGCAACCCCGACCCCTACTCCGTGTAGGGGTTTTTCTTTGGCAATCTGGAGTCGTCGACCGTCACCGGTCTCACGGACAAGTCAATCGGTGTGTCGGTCATCGTGATTGACGGCTGCCATCAGCCCGCGTCAGACCGGCGGACGACAAGCAGTCTCGCGTCGGGCAACATCGGAACATCCGCGCCCCGTCTGACGACCGCGCGACCTGCCTCGGTTCAGGTCAGCCCATGCCATTCGCCGCCGCCGGCCCGCGCCCGCGCGAAGGCGGAGCGCATCGCCGCGACGACCGAACCGCCGAGCGGACCGCGGGCCGCGTGGGCGAGGTTCTCGAGGGCCCGGTCAAGCGAGGTGCCGCCGACGATCGCCGCATGCACCTGCGGGAAGGAGAGGGTGAAGCGCAGGGCAAGCTCGGCCCAGCCCGACACGCCGCCCGCGGCCGCGCCGAGCGCCGCGAGATCGAGGCCCATCGCCGCGAAGCGAACGCGATAGGGATCGACATACGCGTGGTAGCGCTCGTAGTGCTGCTCGCGCGGACGCCAGCATCCGTTGGCGATCGACCGCTTCGTGAGCACGGCGACGCCGTGCTTCGCGGCCGTCGGCAGGACCATATCGATATTCGCCTGGTCGACCAGATTGATGCTCGTCTGCAGCACGCTGATCCCCGGCTGCTGCACCGCCCAGAGCGCCGCCTCGTTGTCGCCGGAATATCCGCCGAAGCGGATGAATCCGCGCCGCTTCGCCTCGGCCAGCGCCTCGAACGCCCATCCCTGACGGATCACCTCGAGCGGAAGCGAATGAATGAGCATCACATCGATGACATCGGTCTTCAGCCGACGGAGCGAACGCTCGATCTGGGCGGTGATTTCGGCTGCCGTCGTCGACTGCCGCCAGCCCCGTTCGTCGTTGTCCGCGCCGCACTTCGAGACGAGCACGAACTCCGAACGGCGGTGACCGATCGCCGCGCCGATCGACTCCTCGGCGCCGAGATACGCGGCGGCGGTATCGATCACATTGACGCCCTCGTCGAGGAGGCGATTGAGAAGCCGCGACGCGGCCTCCCGCTCCGAGGCGAGCAGGCCGACCGGGGCGGAGCCGAAGGCGACGGGAGAGACGGCGAGACCGGTCGTACCGAAGGGGCGACGGTGCGTGGGCGCAAGAAGCATGGGAAATGTCCGTGGCGATGGCCGTTCGGCCGCGGAAGCGGGCGAGGACGGCGGCGCAGATCGGCGTAGAGGGTACGGTGTAGTCGAGCGATGTTCCTCCCTCCCCTCGCCGTTCTTCTCGCTTTCGGGCTCGACGCTGTGCCGCCGGCGCACGAGGCGCCCGGCCATCCGATCGCCGCCCACGATGTCATCTGGACCGCGCCGAGCCGCGACGAGCACGGGTCGATGCCCTTCGGCAACGGCGATCTCGCCGGCAACGCCTGGTGGGACGCCGACGGAACGCTGTGGATGATTCTCTCGAAGTCCGACGCGTGGGACGGCAACGCTCGACTCCTCAAGCTCGGCCGCGTTGCGATCACCGTCGATCCGCCGCCGCCGGTCGATCGCGGATTCCGTCAGCGGCTCGACCTTGCCGAAGGCGAGATCGAGTGCGCGATCGGAGCGAGCCATCGCATGACGGTGCGCGCCGACGCGAACGCGCCGGTCATCGTCATCGAGATCGAAACCGACGAGCCGAGCCGCGTGACCGCATCGCTCGACCACTGGCGACTCGCCCCGCGCGAGGTCACCGAGCTCGCGTGGAGCGATGTCTTCTGCGTCGATCATGGTGCCCCCGGCATTCGTCCGACGATCACGATGCCGGATGTCATCCTGCCGGCCACGGCGACGGAGCGCGGCGCCGAACTCCTCTGGTATCAGCACAACGATCGGACGCCGATCCCTGCGTCGTTCGAGCTTCAGGGTCTCGCGGACCTCCTGCCGACCTATCGCGATCCGATCCTGCACCGCACCTTCGGCTGCCTCCTCACCGGCCCGGGCACCGAGCCGGCGGGCGAGCGGGCGATCCGCTCGAGCGAACCGCGCCGATCGCATCGCATCGAGATCTGGGCCGCGACGCGACATCCGTCGACCCCCGACTCCTTCGTCGAGGAACTCAGGCTCCTGCCGCGGGCGACGCCGGCGCCGCACGCCGAGGACCATCGTCGCTGGTGGAGCGAGTTCTGGGATCGCTCGTGGATCCGGGTGCGCGAGAACGGCCAGGCGACGCCCTTTCTCCTCCCCGACAACGACCATCCGGTGCGCTTCGGCTTTGACTCGAAGGGCGAGAATCGCCTGGCCGGGTCGATCGATCAGGTGCTCCTCTACGACAGGCCGCTTGGCGCCGACGAGGTTGCCTCGATGCGACAGGGCCGCGCGCCGAGCGACGCGACGCTCGCGTGGGGCGCGGGCGGACCGACGAGCGTCGCCGACGATCCGCGGCTCGATGGGCGCGAGGGACTCAGCGTCGTCGCATGGCTCGTGCCCGGCGCCGAAGCGCCGGGCGGCGGACGCATCGTCGACAAGGCGACGGCCGGCGGTTCGGACGGATGGCTCCTCGACACCTACCCCGGGAACTCGCTGCGCTTCATCGCCGGCGACTCCGCGGTGACCTGTGATGCGAAGCTCGAGGCCGGCCGCCGCGTCCTCGTCGTCGCCACCTATGACGCCCGCGACGGACGCAGGCGGCTCTTCGTCAACGGCGAGCCGGTCGCATCGACCGACGAGCGGCGCTCGCCCGCCGATTCGATCAGCCAGGCCTATGCGCTCCAGCGCTTCATGACCGCCATCGCCGGACGAGGCGGATCGCCGATCAAGTTCAACGGCTCGCTCTTCACCGTCGGCCGCGCAGGACACGACGGCGGCGACCACGACTATCGCAAGTGGGGTCCGGGCTATTGGTTTCAAAATACGAGACTGATCTACTGGCCGCTCTTCGCCAGCGGCGACATCGATTGCACCGAGCCCTATTTTGCGATGTATCGCGAGGCGCTGCCACTCGCGATCGCCCGCTCGGCCCGCCACGACCGCTTCGTGTCGCCGGCCCCCGGAGCCGCGGCGTTCTTCGAGACGATTCTCCTCTGGGGGCTTCCAGACAACTCCACCTTCGGCTGGCGCCGCGACGGCGCGCCCGCGGGCCAGGTGCTCAATCCATACATTCGATATTATCGAAGCGGCTCGCTTGAACTCCTGCTGATGGCGCTCGAGCGGCACGCCCACCGCCCCGACGACGCGTTCCTGCGCTCGACGATCCTGCCCTTCGCCGACGCGTTCCTCGCCTTCCACGCGGGCGCCTATCCCCGCAACGCCGACGGAACGATCCGCTTCGAGCCCGCCGCGTCGCTCGAGACCTGGCACGACGCGACCGACCCGCTGCCCGAGATCGCCGGCCTCCGCTGCGTCATCCACCGGCTGCTCGCGCTCGACTCGCCGATGGTCGACCCGTCGCGGCGCGAGCGTTGGACCGCACTTCTCGACGCGCTTCCGCCGATGCCGATCGGGCGACGCGCCGACGGCCATGACGAGGTGCTGCTTCCGGCGGCGCGATTCGCGGCGCTTGCGAATGTCGAGAATCCCGAGCTCTACGCGATCTTCCCCTACCGGCTCTACGGCGTCGGGCTTCCCGCGATCGATCTTGCCGAGCGCACCTTCCGGGCGCGGACGAATCGAGCCAATGTCGGCTGGTGTCAGGATTCGATCCAGGCCGCGCACCTCGGCCTCGCCGACGAGGCGATGTCGATGCTCGCCGCGCGAAGCGAACGAAAGGACGCGAAGAGTCGGTTTCCCGCGTTCTGGGGGCCGAACTACGACTGGATCCCCGATCAGGACCACGGCGCGAACATCATGACGACGCTCCAGTCGATGCTCGTCCAGTGCGTCGGGCGTCGCATCCTCATCATGCCCGCATGGCCGCGCGGCTTCGACTGCGACTTCCGGCTGCACGCCCCGTTCGATACGCGACTGACCGGCGAGATCCGCGACGGGCGCGTGACGACGCTCTCGGTCTGGCCCCCCGAGCGGCTCGCCGATGTCGAGTTCATGAACGATGCGGCGCGCCAAGAGTGAATGACCCGATCTCCGGTGCTACCCTGCCGTCATGCTTCTGCCGACACTCCTTGCGATCGCGTCGCTGTCGGGTGACGCCGATCTCACCGATCGCCAGCGCTTCGGCACGGTGATCTCGACCGACGCGATCATCCGGTGCAGCTCGACCTCGCCGTGGGACGAGCCTGAACGCCATCTCGCGCTCGTCGGCGCGGGCCACGAGCCCTTCGCATTCCACACCGCCGAGGAGGATCGCCCCTGGGTGCAGATCGACCTCGGCGAGGTGCGCGCGGTGACGGGCATCGCGATCCGCAACCGAACCGACGCGAACGGCTCGCGCACGACAGCGCTGGCGATCGCCGTGTCGCGCGACGGACGGGCCTGGAACGAGATCACGACCGTCGAGGGACCGGCCGAACGCTGGAGCGTGTCGCTGCTCGACGAGAAGGATGCCGCCCGCGACGCCCGCTTCGTGCGCCTCACCCTTCCCTCGAAGGGATTTCTCCATCTGAGTCAGGTGCAGGTCTACGGCAAGGCCGCGCGACGGTCGGGTGGAGGTGGTCGATGAGGCGTTCCGCGCGACTCGTGCTGACACTCGCCGTCGGCCTCGCCTGCACCGCGCACGCGGACCTTCCCCCGCTCACCGGTCCGGTCGAGACGATCGCGGCGCACGCCCGCGCGAGCGTCGAACGCGGCGCCTACGCGACGCTTCACGAGGAACTCGGCAGGGCGCTCGCCCCGCTCGCCCGCGAGAGCGATCCGAAGCGCCTGCTCGCGAAGGTCGCCGAGCCGACGGTCGCGCTTGCGATCGCGCAGTACGAGCTGCTCGCCGCGTCGGCAAACGACCTTGAACCAATCGGCGCGACGCCCGAGGGCAAGGCGTTCCTCGCGGAACTGCTGAGTGATCGCGCGTCGCTCGAAGAGCTCTTCACGACCGGCGCACCGCCGACCGATTGGGGGCGGGCGCTCACCATCCTCCAGGCGATTCGCGCCGCGGACCCGCAGTCCGCAGCGACGGCGGAAGAGTCGCTGCCGCGTCGGCTTGCCCTCGCCGTCGCGCTCGAGCACGCGACACCGATTCTCCCGTGGTCGGAGTGGGGCGACACGAGCGCTGCGACGATCGATCCGGTCAAGCGCTACGAGTTCTATCGCGGGCTCTGGTCGACGCGCCGACTCTTCCTCTGCTTCGACGAACTGCCGACCTGGGAGCTGCGCAGGGTCGTCGATCTGCCGCTCTACGACGAGGACATCCTCTGGTTCCACGAGTCGATGCCAGAGCGGCTGCCCGACGCGACCGTGCCGCTTCGCTCGCAGACCGAGATCGGCAACGCCGCGTTCCTCATTCCCTATCGCGAGCAGAGCCCGACGAATGGCCGCAGCGTGCAGGAGGGCAAGCCCTTCTACGACGGGAAGCGGCTGACGCCGGCCATCATGCTCGAGTACGGCGGCGTCTGCGGCGCGGTCTCGAAGTTCGGGAGCTTCGCAGCGCGGGCCTTCGGCGTGCCGGCGCAGCCGCTTGGCCAGGAGGGGCACTGTGCGCTCTGCTGGAAGCACACGCCGACCGCGTGGCGCACGGCGAACTGCTCAGGCGAGAACGACTGGGTGACCTCGAACCTGCATGGGCTCTGGGGCGACTGGACGACCCGCGGCGCGGCGATTCCGCACATGGCCGCCGCCCACGCCGATCCGACGACCAGCGCCGCGCTGCGGGCCCAGACGATCCTGGGGCTCGGCGAGCGCGATGCCCGCAAGCGTCTCCTCCGCGAGCTCGAGGTCTTCGAGCGCGCCCCGCGAGCGCTGGTCGCGTGGAAGCGGACCGCCGAGCGACTCGCCTCGACCGAGGAGCTCCGCGCCGACGAGTTGCGGCGCTTCGCAAGCGCGATCCTCACGGCGCTCGCGGACAGCCCCCAACTGGCCCTCGACTGCCTCACGACGGTCGAGACGGCGGTTGGCTTTCGCTCGCTTCCCCGGCGCGACCGCGAGCGATATGCCGAGGATCTCTGCCGCGCGTTCGCCGGTGCGATCCGTGATCCGAAGGCGTTCCCCGGCGGCGAGCGGTCGCTCGGCATCGCCTTCGCCGAGCTGCTCGGCCGGGCGATGTGGCTCACCGCGGGGAAGACCTCCTCGCTCGGCTCATGGCCGCATCTGGATCACCTTGCGGTGCTCTCCGGCTCGCATCCGCAGTGGAAGGAGTGGTGGTCGGGGGCACCCGAAGCGGATCGGCGTCGCGTGGCGGATCTCGTCGCGGAGCTGGCGGCGGGACTGCCGAAGCGGCCGGAGCTCGCTGAGCAGGCCCTCCTTCGCCTGGTGACGCTGGCCGACGACGACGACTCGCTGCGTCCGAAGGCCGAGCGGGCCGGGGAGTCGATCGCCCGGAGCTACGCCGACAGCGGTCGTCGTGAGGAAGCCCTGCGGATCCATCGAACGATGATCCTCGCCGGCGAACGGCTCGGGCACCGGGCGTGGATTCGAAGCTTCACCGAACGAGCCCTTGAGCTGCGCGGGGAGCGGACGCCGACGACTTCCAAGTCGCGTTCGTAGGCGAGACGCAGGGGCGGGCGAAGCAATGACAACGCCCCACACCAACGACAACGCCCCAACACGAGGTTGGGGCGTTGCCTCAAAGTGGACCTGATCGGGCTCGAACCGACGACCTCTTCCATGCCATGGAAGCGCTCTCCCAATTGAGCTACAGGCCCTCACACGACGGGATGTCGTTCCGCGGCGTTGCCGACGCGAAGCGGAGAGCGTAGCGGAGGCCCGCCTCTCGGGCAAGCGCTTCGGCGACACGCCCCGCGTCGCGCACTTATCGACCGCCCAAGCACCCCGCCGGTGCGGTCAGCTCGCGGCGCCGACGAGCGAGTCGATCGCCTTGGTGAACTCATCCTTGCGGACATTGCCCACCCACTTCTTCACGATCTGGCCGTTCTGGAGCAGAACGACGGTCGGGATCGCGGTGATCTGGAACTTCATCGCGGTCGCCTGATTCTTGTCGGTATCGACCTTGCCGACGCGGACCTTGCCCTGGTAGGTCTTGGCGAGGTCGTCGATGGTCGGGGCGAGCGCCCGGCAGGGCATGCACCACTCGGCCCAGAAGTCGACGAGAACGGGCATGGAGGCCTTCATGGCCTCGGCGTCAAAGTTGGCGTCAGTGAACTCGAATGTCGCGGCACCAGCCATCGGTGAACTCCGATCTGAACGGTCTGCGGGGGTCTCTGCGGGAGCCGCAGGGAAAGGTGGGGATAGTAGCAACGCGGGGAGGCCCCTCCACCGCTGTCGGCGTTTCCCGCGGTGGAATGGCGGAGAAGGCCCGACTATTCGCGTCGCGGCCCCCCATCCGGTCGCGACAGGACGGCGTTTCGGCGGCCTTCGGACCGGACAGGCGGCGGCGCTCCGCCCAGATGCCCGGTTTGATGTCCGCTCAGATGCCCGGTTCGGCACGAACGGTTCCCGATAGGATCTCCGCCCCTCGACCGCACCCGCGGACTCCCCACGGCGAGCTGATCCAGGACCGAGAGCCACCATGCACGACATCGCGATCATCGGCGCCGGGAAGATCGGCCGTATGGCCACCCACATGCTCGCCACCTGTGGCGATTACCGCGTTCGCGTCGCCGATTCGGTCGCGGCGAGCGTCGAGCATGTCCGCCGCGCGTACCCGCAGATCACAGGCCACGCCTTCGACTTCCACGATGTCAGCGCCCTCGACGCGTTCCTGAAGGGCAGCCGGGCCGTCGTGAGCTGCGCCCCCTTCCACTGCAACCCGCTGATCGCCGAGCGGGCCCGCGCTCACGGCGTGCACTATCTCGATCTCACCGAGGATGTCGCCGTCACCAAGCGCGTCATGGAGCTCTCCCACGGCGCCGACACGGCGTTCGTCCCGCAGTGCGGTCTCGCTCCCGGCTTCATCACCATCGTCGCGACGCATCTCGTGCGTCCCATGACCGAGGTGACCGACCTGCGTCTCCGCGTCGGCGCGCTGCCCCGCTATCCCGACAACCAGCTTCGCTACAACCTCACCTGGTCGACCGAGGGGCTCATCAACGAATACTGCAATGCGTGCGAGGCCCTCGTCGACGGCCGTCTCATCACCGTGCCGGCGATGGAGCACTGCGAGACGCTCGTGATCGACGGCGTCGAATATGAGGCCTTCAACACCTCGGGCGGACTCGGCACGCTCGCCGACACGCTCCGCGGCCGCGTGCGCAACGTGAACTACAAGACGATTCGCTATCCCGGCCACAACCGGCTCATGCGCTTCCTGCTCGACGACCTCCAGATGCGCGACCATCGCGACGAGCTCGGCCGCATCTTCGAGCGGGCCCTGCCGACGACCTATCAGGACCAGATCGTCATCTTCGTCTCGGCGACCGGCCAGTATCACGGCCGTCTCACCGAGCGCACCTACGCGAAGACGGTGTTCCACAAGGTGATCGACGGCGAGAACTGGTCGGGCATCCAGATCACCACGGCGGCCGGCGTCTGCGCGGTGCTTGACCTCCTCATCGAGGGCAAGATCCCGCAGCGCGGTTTCGTGAAAATGGAACAGATCAACTACGACGACTTCATTGCAAATCGTTTCGGTCGTCATTACGCATAACGATCTGTTCCCGCAGCGCGGCGGCGGCGACGCGGAGCGCATCGCGCGTCGACGGCACATCGTGCGTCCGAACGATCCTCGCGCCGCCGGCCCACGCGATCGCCGCGGCGACCGCGCTGCCGACGGTCCGTCCGGCCGGCTCGCTGACGCCGGTCGCGTGGCCGATGAAGCTCTTGCGGCTCGCCCCGACGAGGAGCGGACGGCCGAGCGAGGCGAGTTCGCCGCTGCGGGCGACGAGCGCCCAGTTCTGTTCGACCGTCTTTCCGAAGCCGAGGCCCGGATCGATCGCGATCGCTGACGCATCGACGCCTCGCCCCATCGCGGCGTCGATGCGGCGCACGAGCGCGTCGCCGACGGCGCGGACGACATCGCCCTCGACGAGCGGCGCGGCGTACTGCGTGCTGTAGCGGTCGCGATCGGGAGCGACCACGCGATGCATGAGAACGACGCCGCAGGATCGCTCGGCGACGAGTCGAAAGAGATCCGGGTCCTCTTCACCCGCGGAGACATCGTTCACGATCGCTGCGCCGGCATCGAGCGCCGCTTCGGCGACCGCGGCGAGGGTCGTGTCGATCGAGATCGCGACATCGCTTCGATCGGCGAGAGCAGCGGCAAGGCCACGAATGACCGGAATCGCCCGGCGACATTGCTCCTGCGCGTCGACGCGCTCGGCGCCGGGACGGGTCGATTCGGCGCCGACATCGATGAGCGTCGCGCCGGCTTCGACCATCGCGCATCCGGCGCGAACCGCATCGTCGACCGTCGCGAGACGCCCGCCATCCGAGAAGGAATCGGGCGTCGTGTTCAGAATCCCCATGATCGCCCACGGCTCGATCGCGTGCACGCGTCCGACGCCGATTCGCCAGGGCTCACCCGACTCGCGTTCGCTCACTGCGCGGCCCCGCCCGGTTCGCCGCCATCTCGCTTGGGAGCCGGAGCCGGCGCCGGCCCGGTTCCGAGCAACTGCCGGCGGATCTGATCGAAGCCGAGGGCGAGGACGCCACTCGGAATGACGATCGCCGTCTCGACCGTGCCGCGATCGACCTCAAGGGCACCGGCGACCGGCTCGACGGAAGTCGGAATCTGCGGAAGCTGGATGCCCTCACCGCCCGGAACGAGCGATGCGATCTGCTGGAGCAGCTTGCCGAACTGCCCGACGCCGAGGAAGCCCTCGATGTCGGCCTGAGCCAGTTCGGGACGATCGATGAGCCACTCGCGATAGGCGGCGAGTTGGGCGTCGCCGGCGAGCGAGGGCGCGCCGGCCGTTACCTTCGTCGCCCGTTCGAGCACATCGGCGCGCTGGCTGAAGGTCATGACGAGCCCGCCGCGCTGCCGCTTCACGAATCCCACGAAACCGCGGCTGCCGTAGATCGCCTGACTGATGATCCGCTGCATCGAGAGGTCGCTCGGGCTCGCGTCCTTCGACGCGGTCACCGTCTCGACGATCTCGAAGGCATCGGTCACTTCGCCGGACTTGAGCGTGCGGTCGGCCTCCCACTTCGGCTCGCGGCGCAGCCCGCCGAGTTCGCCCTTCGTCGCGAGAATCGCATCGCGCATGCCGTCGCGCACGGCGTCGGGAGACTCGGTCTCGAGGAACAGTGCGCTGTCGTTGAGGAGACCGCCGACGGCAAGTCCCATGCGACTCGGATAGATCGCAAGCTGCATCGAGCGGATCGCGTCCTTCGATCGATCGAGCCACGCGGGCAGGGTCGGCTGGCCGGGCAGCTTCGCGAGCAGGCGCTCGAGGGCGGCGCCGCCGCCGAGCCCGTCGAAGTCCACGCGAACCGCGGCATAGAAGGGGTTGCGCGGCATCCGGTCGAAGGCGACGGCGCGGTCCTTGCCGCCGGTGGCGAGCTCGGCAAGTTCGCTGCCCTCGGTGAAGGTCGCGTAGCTGCGAAGCCCAAGACCGAGCGGATCGATGTCGACGACGACGAGTCCGTTCTCAAGACCCTCGAGCAGCCGCGTCGCGGTCGCCTGCATGTCCCTTGCCTGGGCGGCGAAGGGGGCGTCGGATGGCGTCTGGCGGGCGGCCTCCTCGGCGGCGCTCGCCATCGCGGCGCGGATCGCGTCGCGACCGGCCCACGCGACGATGTCGCCCTTCGCGAGCAGGGCGGCGCCGCGCTCGCCGAGCCGCTTCCGCACGCCGTCGGCCACGCCGGCGCCGGCGTCGAAATCCCGCACCGCTGCGGGATCGGTCGAGAGATGCACATGGGTCTGGCCGAGCGTCGCGTAGACGACGCGATTGTCCGAGGTGCGATAGGCGTCGGGCGCGATGTCGGGGGCTGCGCGAAGGTTGCCCTCGACGAAGGCCTTCGGATCGGTCGCCGGAAGCGAGAGGACAGCGCGCGGCTCGCCCTTCCCGTCGAGCGGCGAACGAACTGACAACGCGACGGCACCCTTGTCATCGAAGGACGCCGACATGCCGAAGCGGGCCTTGAGCTGGTCGATCGGGCGTCCGCCGAGGGCCGCCTCGGGCCGGTTCATGCGTTCGATGCACTGCTCGAGATCGTCGCTCGCCCGCTTCGGGCTCGGCACGATCACGAAGGCGATGGCATCGGGGGGAACGAGGGCCAGGGCGCGGTCGAGTTCGCTCGCGGGCGCGAGCGCGGAGAGAAGCGCTGCGATCGTTCCCGCACATGTGCTCGTGACGAAAGACAGGCGACGCATCGGGCGGATTTCCTCGGAACGGACTCGACGGCTTCAGGCGAGACGCCGCCGGAAGTTCGGCTCGGCGCGCGCTCCGCGCGCCGAGGGCAACGCGTACTGTACGACGCGTCGCAGGCCCCCGACCGCGTCTCGATGCATCCGTCCCCCTCCGCCATTCCAGAGCCGGCGTCGCTTGCCTCGTCGGCGCTCCTGTCGCTGCCGTTCGCTTGGAGCGTCGTGACGGCGCTCGCGGCGATCGCGATTGCAGCGCTCCTCAGGCGACTCGGCGTCTCGGGCAGCGCGATCGTCGCCGGTCTGCTCGCCGGCATCCTGCTCGGTCCGGGCGTGGTCGGGCGCATCGCGCCGGAGTTCGGCACGGCGGCGCTCGCGGGAACGCCGACGATCCTCGAGTCGTTGCGGGCGATCGAGCGCGAGGAGGCGGCGCTCGAGCTTGCCCGCGGTGCGCCGATGATGTCGGGCGCGGACACCTCGGCGCTCGAGGAAGACCTCGCCGCCCGTCGCGCCGCGGCGGAGGAGGCCTGGTCAGCCGAACGCGAGCGACACGCCCACGCGCGAGACTTCGCTGTCCTCGTCCTCGCCGCGTGTGTCCTCTTCGGGTCGGCGAGCAGCTCGTGCGTGCGCAGACCGTTTCGACCGAAGCAAACGGGTGAGGCGCTCCTCCTGGCCGCCTGGTCGATCCTGCCGGTCATCGCACTCGTCGCCCTGACGCTTCATCTCTTTGGCGTGTCGCCCCTCGGACCTTCCGCGCTTGCCCTCGGCGGAGCGGTCGTGGCCGGATCGTGGGGACTCGCGCGATCCGATCGCCGCATCGCCCGCGGCGTCGCCCGCGATGGGGCTGCGCTCGTCGAGCAGGCGGCTCGCGCGGCAAGTGCGGTGGCGATTGCCCTCACGCTTGCGGCGATCCTCACCGAACAGGACATGCGACTCGGCCATGCGGCGGCGATCGCGCTTGCCTGCCTGCCGCTTGGCTGGTGCATCCTGCGATCCGCGCGGCCCGCGGTCGCAGCGCTCGTCGAACGCACAGCGCTGCCGGCGCTCGTGTCGATCGCCATGCTCTCGATCGAGCCCTATCTCGATCTCGGGGCTCGCGGACTCTGGATCGCCCTGATTCTCTACCTGCTCATCGAGGATGGCCGCTGGGTCGGGGCTTCGCTCGCCCATTGGTCTGCCGGTCGGGCCGGAGCCCTCGGCTCGATGCGTCTGGCGATCGCCGGAATGGCCTCGGAGCCGACGACCGTCGCCCTGGTCGGTGTCGGATCGGCGACCGGTATCCTGCCCGCATGGCTCGCCGCTCCTGCGCTCTTGGCTGCAACCGGCTCGGCGATCCTGGCGAAGCCGCGGGCTGCCGCCGCCGGGCGACTCGCCTCGCTTGAGGCGGAGATCGCTGCGGCACGCTCCTCGGAAGGCTAGCGAAAGGAACCATCATCATGTCAAAGTTCACCGCCGTCATCGCCACGACCGTCATGGCCGCCCTCGGACTCGGCGCAGCGGCGTCGATGCCCGAGGACACGAAGCTCGTCGAGAAGTGGAAGGACCGGAGCTTCTTTTCGTTGAAGTCGACCTCGCTCGACGGCAAGCCCGTCGACCTCAAGGACTATGAGGGAAAGGTCGTCGTCGTCGTGAATGTGGCGAGTAAGTGCGGGCTCACGCCGCAATACGAGGGACTCGAAAAGCTCTATCGCGAGCTGAAGGACAAGGATCTCGTCGTGATCGGCTTCCCGAGCAACGATTTCGGCAATCAGGAGCCCGGCACGGCCGAGGAGATCCAGTCGTTCTGCTCGACCAAGTACAGCGTCACCTTCCCGATGATGGCGAAGGTCCAGACGAAGTCCGGCGAGGGCCAGGCGGAGATCTACGAGTTCCTCGGCACCCGCACGGGGAAGCTGCCGGGCTGGAACTTCTCGAAGTACCTGATCGGCCGCGACGGCAAGACCGTCACTTTCTTCGATTCGAAGACGCGCCCCGACGCGAAGGAGTTGCGTGAGGCGATCGATCAGGCGCTGGCCGCCAAGCCCGCGGTGCCCGCTTCGGACGCCCCGAAGGTTCCCGCCGCCGGTTCGGGCTCCCGCTGACCGAAGCCGCAGCATGACTCGTGCATCCGCGCGGCACTGAAGGTTTCGTTCCGGGGCCGGTTCGAGCGCCTTGAGCGCGCGATCGCCGAGTCCCGATCCCGAGACGCCGCATCCGCCGCCGTACGATGCGGTCATGCTGTCCTCGATCGCACTCGCCGCATTCGCCCTGCTTGGGGCCGTCACGCCGCCCCCCGCTACGGAGGTCGTCGAAGAACGCCCCCGTGATCGCTTGACGATAGAGGACTGGTTCGCATGGGAGACGGTCGCTGATCCGAGGCCTTCGCCCGACGGCCGATCGATCGTGTACACCCGTACTTGGTTTGACGCGATCGCCGATCGCTCGCGAACGGAGCTCTGGCTCATGGACGCCGACGGAGCCAGGCAACGGTTCCTCGCGGTCGGCAGCGATCCGGTCTGGTCGCCTGACGGCCGCCGGATCGCCTACCTCGCCGAAGGCCTTCCGAAGGGGCCGCAGATCTTCGTTGTCTGGGTCGACACGCGCGAGACGAGCCAGATTACCCGTGTCGTCGAGGCTCCGGCGGATCTCAAATGGTCGAACGACGGCCGCTTCATCGCCCACACGATGCAGGTGCCCGAGAAGGACGGCTTCCCGATCGAGATGCCCAAGGCTCCGAAGGGATCGACCTGGGTGGAGGACGCCCGCGTCATCACGAGGCTCGTCTATCGGCGCGACGCTTCGGGCTGGCGGCCGAGCGGATGGCGGCACATCTTCGTGGTCTCCGCGGACGGAGGATCGTCTCGGCAGATCTCAAGCGGTGATTACGACCACGGGCAGCCTCAGTGGACGCCGGACGACCGCGAGATCGTCTGCGAAGGCAAGCGCTTTGAGGACGCCGATTGGCGGCCGCGCGAAAGCGACATCTACGCGATCGATGTCGCGACCGGAGCCGTCCGGACGCTCTCTGACCGCTTGGGCAGCGATACGCAGCCGCTCGTCCTCGGCGATGTCGTCGTCTTCATCGGCGACGACCACTCCGGTGCGACCTACGAGCCGGCGCGGGCGTGGAAGGTGCCCCTCGCTGGCGGCGATCCCGTGTGTCTGACCGCCGACTTCGACCGCTCCGTCCAGCAGCTCCGCCGCGTACGCCCGGGCGTCGACGACGCGATGCTCTTCACCTTCGAGGACGAGGGAGGCGTCCGCGCCGGACGCATGACCCTCGACGGGGCGCGCGCGACGCTCAGCCCGGTCGACGCTTGGTTCCGCGCCGCGGGCGAACTACCCGACGGATCGCTCGTCGGGCAGTGGATCGACGCCCACGAGCCGAGCACGATCGCACTCGTCCGCGACGGACGACCGACGAAGCTCACCGCTGTCCACGACGACGTGCTCTTCGGCAAGAGGCTCGGCGCGGTGGAGGCACTGCGCTGGACCTCGACCGACGGCCTCGCCGTTCACGGATGGCTGATCAAGCCGCCCGACTTCGACCCGACGAAGAGGTACCCGCTCGTCCTTCAGATCCACGGCGGCCCGCACGCGATGTACGGCATCAACTTCGACTTCGAGCGGCAACTGCTCGCCGCCAACGGACACCTCGTCCTCTATACGAATCCGCGCGGGAGCACGGGCTATGGATCGGCTTTCGCGAACGGCATCCAGAACGCGTATCCCGGACTCGACTACGACGACCTGATGACCGGCGTCGACGCCGCGATCGCCCGCGGGAGCGTTGACGAGCGGAATCTCTTCGTCTTCGGCGGCAGCGGCGGCGGCGTCCTCACCTGTTGGATCGTCGGTTCGACGAACCGCTTCCGTGCGGCGGCGGCGCTCTTTCCGGTGACGAACTGGATCAGCTTCGTCGGGACGACCGACGGCGTCGGCTGGTACGACAACTTCGCCGATCGCCCGTGGCAGTCGATCGATGAGCACTGGCGCCGATCGCCGCTCAGGCTCGTCGGCAATGTGGAGACGCCGACGATGCTCCTGACGGGCGAACTCGACTTGCGCACGCCGATGTCGCAGACCGAGGAGTACTACCAGGCGCTCAAGCTCCGGAAGGTCGACACGGTCCTCGTGCGCATCCAAGGCGAATACCACGGCGTCGGCATGAGGCATCCGAGCAACCGCATTCGAAGAATGCTCTATGTGCACACGTGGTTCGACAAGCACCGTGTGCGCGACGAGGCAGCCGGAGCGAGCGACACCCCACGCTGACCGCGCTCATGCCTTCAGTGACTCGACGGTGACCGACTTGGCCCCTTCGGTCACTCAACAGTGACCGACTTGGCCCCTTCGGTCACTCGACGGTGACCGACTTAGCCAAATTCCGCGGCTTATCGACATCCTTCCCGCGCATCACGGCCGCGTGATACGCGAGGAGCTGAAGCGGCACGACGGTGAGCATCGGCTGGAGCGGCTCAGGAACATCCGGCACCCAGAAGACCTCGTTGACATGCTTGCGGATGCTCTCGTCGCCCTCGGTCGCCACGGCGATCACATGGCCGCCGCGGGAGCGCACTTCCTCGATGTTCGACAGCACCTTCTCGTACTGGCTGTTGCGCGTGGCGAGGAAGACGACCGGCATGCCGTTGTCGATCAGGGCGATCGGGCCGTGCTTCATCTCGGCCGCAGGCATGCCTTCGGCGTGGATGTAGCTGATTTCCTTGAGCTTCAGGGCGCCTTCGAGGGCGACCGGGTAGTTGTAGCCGCGGCCGAGGAAGAGCCAGTTCTCGCGATCGATGTACTTCGCGGTGGCCTTCTTGATCTCGTCGCTCTGCTGGAGGACCTTCTCGATGTGGTCCGGGATCTTGTGCATCGTCTCGAGCAGCTCGCGCACATAGTCGGCGGAGAGGAATCGGCGACGACCGATGAACAGCGCGAGCATCGTGGCGACGGCGACCTGGCCGAGGAAGGCCTTCGTGCTGGCGACGCCGATCTCCGGACCGACGCGAAGGTAGATGCCGGCGTCGGTTTCGCGGGCGATCGAGCTGCCGACGACATTGACGAGGCCGAGGGCGAGAGCGCCGCGCTGCTTCGCCTCCTGGAGGGCGGCGAGCGTGTCCGCGGTTTCGCCGGACTGGCTGATGGCAACGACGACGGTGCCTTCCTCGACGATCGGATTGCGGTAGCGGAACTCGCTGGCAAAGTCGACATCGGTCGGGATCTTCGCGAGATCCTCCATCACATACTCGGCGACCATGCCTGCGTGGAGGGCGGTGCCCTGACCGACGAAGACGATGCGCTTGGCCCGGGCGAGCTCGCGGGCGAAGGTACTCACGCCGCCGAGGACGATCTGGCCGGAGCGAAGGTCGATGCGGCCCTTCATCGACATGCGCAGCGCGTGCGGCTGCTCATGGATCTCCTTCAGCATGTAGTGATCGAAGGTGCCGAGTTCGATCTGTCCGAGGTCGTACTCGAGCTCGCGGACCTCTGCGGTGACCGGGACATTGTCGACGGTCGTGGTCCGGAAGCTGTCGCGGGTCAGCTTCGCGACGGTGTAGTCCTGAAGCGTGAAGGCCTGCGTGGTGTGGGCGACGATCGCGCTCTGGTCGCTGGCGACGATGTACTCGTCCTTGCCGACGCCGACCATGAGGGGCGACCCCTTGCGGGCGACGACGAGGACATCGGGTTCCTTGTTGCAGATCACCGCGATCGCGTAGGCGCCGGTCACCTCGCGGAGGGCAGCCTGGACGGCCTTCTCGAGATCGCCGCGATAGAGTTCGCCGATCAGGTGGGCGAGGACCTCGGTGTCGGTCTCGCTGGTGAAGGTGTGGCCCTTCTCCTCGAGGTACTTCTTGAGGACCGTGTAGTTCTCGATGATCCCGTTGTGGATCATCGCGATGCCGTGGCCGAGCTTCGGATCATCGCAGTGCGGGTGAGCGTTCTTGTCGGTGACGCCGCCGTGCGTGGCCCATCGCGTGTGGGCGATGCCGAGCGAGCCGTCGTAGCCGCCGAGCCGATCGACGAGCTCCTCGAGCACGCTGACGCGGCCGACGGCCTTCGCGACCTTGATCGACCCGTTCAGGACGGCCATGCCGGCGGAGTCGTAGCCTCGGTACTCAAGACGCTTCAGGCCTTCGAGCAGGATGGGCTTGGCCTGCTTGCGTCCGATGTACGCGACGATTCCACACATACGGCACTGACTCCTCGGTTCGATCGACGGGGTGGATGGCGAGCGGATCGCGGCGGGGCGGGACGATGTCCGCTCCGCGCTCCCTTCGTCCGCATGTCACCCACAGGGCCCGTGCCGGGGCGGTCGAACCGCTTCGGCGATGGG
>VYLE01000360.1_pt1 | contig 36087 bp, 30 predicted proteins | sample 5114391 | NCBI WGS metagenome assembly VYLE01 (sample SAMN12291771, study PRJNA351875) | freshwater metagenome | isolation source: freshwater lake | place: USA: Michigan, Kent Lake | collected 2013-08-15
CGCTGCCGACGCGCGCTGCCGACGCGCGCTGACCGGCACACCAAGCGTGCGCCGTCTACATGAGATTGCGCATGAGCCGGGCCAGCAGCGTCATGCCACGTTCAAAGAGTCCGCGACTCGACAACAGCGTGGGCGTGACTTCCACCGATTGCGCCAAATCACGCGTGAACTGGTCGGCCATGGCGTCGGCCAGCGCGTGGTCCTGCACCTGCAGCACGGCTTCGTCATTGATGCGCAGCGACAGGTTGTCGAGGTTGAGGCTCCCCACCGACACGAAGGTCTCGTCGACCAGCAATGTCTTCGCGTGCATCATGGCCGGGCGATACTCGTAGATGCGCACGCCGCCGGCGAGCAGTTCGGAATAGGTGCTGCGCGCGGCCCAATGGGAGAACGGAATATCGGTCTTCCGGCTGGGCACGAGCACGCGCACATCCACACCGCGCCGCGCCGCGGCGACGAGCCACCCCCGCAGGCCGCGGTTGGGCACGAAATAGGAGTTGGTGATGTACACGCGGCGGCGCGCCCCGGCGAGCGCGAGGGCCAGGAAGCGCTCCGGCACGGATGTACCGAACGCCCGCTGTGTGAACATGACTCCAGCCACCGCGCCCGAGTCCACGGCGTCAGCCGCCGCATCGGCAGGAAATTCTCCGGTGAGCAGATCACCGGTGGCGTTCGCCCAGCCGATGGCGAATGCCCCGACCAGCTGCGACACCGCCGGCCCCGTGAAACGCACGGCGGTCTCCCGCCACGACGGTTCACCGTTGCGGGAGATCCACTTGTCGGCAAAGCCGAAACCGCCCACGTAGCCTACGCGTCCGTCGATCGTCACGATGCGCACGTGTGACCGATGCATGGACTCGTGCATGGCCCACCAGCGCACGGGGCGCAGCGTGGCAACACCGGCGCCCGCGGCGCGCAAACTGTCCATCCACCCGCGGGTGAGCGCATTGCAGCCGAACCCGTCGCGCAGGACGTACACGGCAACTCCGGCACGGGCCCGTTCGGCAAGCCGGGTCTTGAGCCACTCCGTGACCTCACCAGGTTCGCAGTAGTAGTTCTGGACTGCAATGGACTGGGTCGCTGCGCGCAGGTCCTGATCGAGACGCGCCATGGTCGCCGGGCCGTCCACCAGCAGGTCGACATGATGGCCGGGCTCCATGGTTGTCTGCGTGAACGCGGCGAGCGCCGTGCGGAAGCGTGGCGAGTCCACGGCGGGCACGCTGTCGAGGCCGATCGGCCGCAGCACGCGGATGTCGGTGGTGCCGAAGGTGTCGGCGAAGCGATGCCACGTTTGCGCGAGCGCGAACACGAGCGGCACGAAAAAGAACGCGACGGCGAGCAGGCGTACCACCTGCCGTTGCCGTCGCGTTCGGGGTGCCAGCCGCTTCCACATGCGCGGCTAGGCCCGCGGCGACAGCCCGTCCACCAGACTCGTCCGGTACGCCTTCCAGGCCGGCACGAAGCCGATCAGCATGCCGCTGATCATCACCATCGCGAGATAGCTGTACTCGGTGTCACCGAGGGCACGAAGAGCGAGGTGGATACCGAAGCGCTGCTCGACTTGCGTCTGCGTGGCGGCCAGCCCCCCGTACACGAGGGCCACGCCGATGACGCAGCCAAGGAACGCCAGCAGCGTGCTTTCGAGCACGAGCAGGGCAAGAATGGTTCGCGGTCCCGCGCCGACGGCGCGAAGAATGGCCATCTCGCGCCGACGTGCCTCGAGCGACGAGTAGAGCGCCACGAGCATGCCGGTGATGCTGATGGCCACGGCGAACATCGCGATCACCCGCAGTCCCACTTCGGCACTGCCGATGTTCTGCCACAGTTCGCCCAGTGCCACGCCGGGGATGATGGCCGTGAGGGGCTCCACCAGATCGGTGTTCATCTCGCGCTGCAGCATGAGCGCTTCGAAGCGATTCTTGGTCCCCACGAAAAACGCCGTGATCTGATCGTCGCCGTGATCACGTTCCGCGTCTTCGGCCTGATCGCCGGCGCGCTCGGCGGCGGTCGATGGCGCGGGCGCGACGCGCACGTTCGGTGCGGCGGGAGGCGGGGGGGGCTCGGCACCAGGCATGGCCATGGGCACGCCTGCTGGCGGCGCCTTCGGAATGCTCGCCGCACGCTGCCTGTTGGCCTCGACGATCGCGCGATCCCGATTCTCCGTTCCCGCCCCCTGCCCCCCCGCCGGCTGCCCGGCAGCGGCCGCCGCCGGGCCTTCGCTCTCCTCGTGCATCGCCTCGATTCCTTCGAGCGTGACGTATACGGAGCGATCGATGGGCGTGAAGGTGCGCGCCAGCACCCCCACGACGCGGAACGGGTGCGCGTCGTGATTGCTGGTGCCAATGTCGCGCTGGCCGTGCGTCACCACGACCGGCGTCCCCACGGTGTACTGGAGCCGTGCGGCCACGTCACTGCCAATGACGACTTCGGTGTCGGCCTGCGCGGCGCGACCGGCGGCGAAGGTGATGCGCCCGTTGTTGCGGAACCGGTAGCGCTCGTAGAACTCGGTGCTGGTTCCCACGACGCGGAAGCCGCGATGGCTGTCGCCGAGGGAGTAGGGCACCACCCACTTCACGGCCGGGTGCTGCTGCCAGCGCTGCATCGTGCGCAGCTGGACGCTGCCGGCCGGGTTGCCGATACCAAAGACCGTGCTCAGAAGTACCTGCAGCGAACCGCCGCGCGCGCCCACGATGAGATCGACGCCGCGAATGGTGCCGGCGAAACTGTCCCGAACACCGGCACGCACGGTTTCGATTCCCACCAGCAGCGTGACCGAAAGAGCAATGCTGGCAACGGTCAGCGCGGTGGTGAGCTTGCGGCTGCGCAGCGATGCCAGGGCCAGACGCAGAATGAGCATCATGGGCGCGGGTCCGCCTGCGGCGAGCGGCACGCGGCCGTGGTGCTGCGCCCGTTCGTCGCCGCGGTGTTGATCTCGCCCAGTTCCACGATGCGCGAGAAGAGCGGCATGAGCGTGTGATCGTGGCTCACGAACACCAGAGTAGCCTGCGCCTTCTCGCAGGAGCGGAAGAGCAGTTCGAGGAACTGCTCGCGACGGTCGGTATCGAGCGCGCTGGTGGGCTCGTCGGCGATGACCACCTCGGGGCTGCCGATGAGTGCGCGCGCCGCGGCCACGCGCTGCTGCTGTCCCACGCTCAGCTCGCCAATGGGCGTGTCGAGAAACCGCGCAATGTCGAGTTGCGACGCCACGTCGCGCACCGCCGCGTCGAACGTCTGCGCCCCCAGTCGTGCGCGCCGCGCCGACTCGAGACGAATGGGCAGCAGGATGTTCTCCCGCACCGACAGGTACGGGATGAGGTTGAACATCTGGAACACGTACCCGAGATGGCGGGCGCGGAAGGCATCGCGCTCGCCGTTGGACATGCGGCTGAAGTCCTGCCCCAGCACCCGCACCTCGCCAGCGCTCGCGCGCAATACGCCGGCAAGAAGGCCGAGCAGCGTGGTCTTGCCACTGCCGCTCGGCCCGTGCAGGAACACCGTTTCACCGCGCGCGATCGACAGATGATCGATCGCCAGCACATCCTGGCCCGCGCGATAGGCGAATCGGAGCTTCGACAGTTCGACGGCCAGCACCGACGAGGTCGGAGTGGTCATGCGGGTGCCGAGCTACTTGGCGGAGTACGGCTCGACCTTCATCCCTTCCAGCGTGTAGCCCACGGTGCCGTACGGACTTTCGACCGAGGCAATCTTGAGCGTGCCCGACATCCACACGGCATCGAAGAGATTGAGCTTGACGGCCTTCTTCCCGCTCATTTCGACCATGACGATCTGGTTGGGCGGCGGCGGCGGCGTGTGGACGCAGGCCCCGTAGTACGGCACCAGCAGGAACTCGGCCCCCTCTTCCTGGAAGTCATCGAGGGGTACCACGAACCCCGGGATGCGCACCTGCTTCCCCTCGAGCTTCCGGAGCGTGTCCGTGGCCTTGCCGTTGGTGTAGTCGAGGCCGGCGAGCACGCGCCAGTCGATGTTGACCGGCTGTTGCGTGGCCCCGACCGGGGACGGCGTATCGGTGGGGCGCGCCGGCGTCGTCATGGCCACGCGCTTGGCGACCGGCGGTACGCCCGGGCGTGTGAACGCCGATCCCACCACCACCAGGGCAGCCAGACCAGCCACGGAGAGCAACGAATTGGTGCGACGCGTCATGTAGGTCTCGGGGGCAAACGGTTACCTCAATGTACGCGAATGAGGGCGGAATGTTGCCCGGGCTGTCGCCCCCGCCGACCCGCTGCCCTCGCACCGTCCCCTTTCGGTATATTTGCGGCCATGTCGCGCGCCGAAATCACCACGCCGGAAGCCCTGTCCGAAGAAGGGCTCGTCGAACTGTCGCTACGGCCGCAACGGCTGGCGGAGTTCATCGGCCAGAAGAAGGTGAAGGAGAGTCTGGCCATCGCGATCGAGGCGGCCCGGGCGCGCCGGGAGCCGCTCGACCACATCCTGTTCTTCGGGCCGCCTGGACTTGGCAAGACGACGCTCGCCGATCTGATGGCGCGCGAGTTGGGGGTGAACCTCACGACGACCTCGGGGCCGGCGCTCGAGAAGCCCAAGGATCTGGTGGGTCCGCTCACCAACCTGCGCGCCGGCGATGTGCTCTTCATTGACGAGATTCACCGCCTGCGCCCCGTGATCGAGGAATTCCTCTATCCGGCCATGGAGGACAACAAGATCGACGTGCGGCTCTCCGACGGTCCCAACGCGCAGACGGTGCAGATCGACATTCAGAAGTTCACGCTCGTTGGCGCCACCACGCGCCTGGGGATGCTGACGGCACCCATGCGGGCGCGGTTCGGTCTCGTGCACCAGCTGGCGTTCTACCCGGTAGAGGAACTCGAAATCATCGTCCGCCGCACGGGTGAGGTGCTACGCGTGGACATGGACGCCGCCGGCGCCCACGAAATTGCCAAGCGCTCGCGTGGCACGCCGCGCGTGGCCAACCGCCTGCTGCGGCGGGTGCGCGACTACGCACAGGTTCGTGCCAACGGGCGCATCACCGTCGAGGTGGCGCAGGCGGCGCTGGCGCTCCTCGATGTCGATCACTTCGGGCTCGATGACATGGACACGCGGCTGCTGCGCGCCATCATCGAGAAGTTCGACGGCGGACCCGTGGGGTTGGGCACCATTGCCGCCGCCATTGGCGAGGATGCCGGCACCATCGAGGACGTGTACGAACCGTTCCTCGTGCAGCACGGCTTCCTGCAGCGCACGCCGCGCGGACGCATCGCCACGGCGCACGCCTATCGTCACCTGGGGTTCACGCCACCAACCGGTGCGGCGGAGCAGCACGGGCTGTTCTAGCCCACCGGGCGGCAGACCATGACGTGTGGCTCACGCGTCGCTGCACCCCCGGTCCGGTCTGCAGCGGCAATTCGTGCCAGAGCCCATGGGTTCATCATCGTGATCTGGGACCAGCCCGCACTCCGGCGGGACCAATGTCCCGTGAGCCGTTGCGCCCGGGACCAGTTTCGATTGTCTTTCGCTCCCTCATGACCGTTTCGTCCGAACCTGCGGCCCCTGCGGAACCGGCGGCTCCCGCCGGCGCCCGCACGTCCGACTACGACTACGAGCTTCCCGACACGCACATCGCGCAACGGCCCGTCGAGCCGCGCGACGCCAGTCGGCTCCTCGTGCTCGACCGTCGCGACGGGTCGCTGGCGCATCGCACCTTTCGCGACGTCCTCGAGCTGATTCCGGACGGCGACGCGCTGGTGCTGAACACCACCAAGGTGTTCCGGGCACGGCTGCTGGGACATCGGGAAAGCGGTGGTCCGGCGGAAATCCTGCTGCTGCGTCCCGCCGAAGGCACGGCCGACGGCCGGCACTTCGAGGCGATGATTCACCCGGGCGGCAAGCTGCGCCCGGGCCGGACGGTCACGATCGCCAATGGCTTCACGGTGGAGATCGTGGACACGACGCCGCGCCGCACGCGCATCGTGAAGCTGCACACCACGGGCAACCCCATGGACGCGGTGGAAGCGCACGGTCACGTGCCGCTCCCGCCGTATATCGAGCGGGCCGACGAGGCGGGCGACGCGAGCCGCTACCAGACCGTCTATGCCCAGCAGGCAGGGTCGGTGGCCGCGCCCACGGCCGGCCTGCACTTCACCGACGATGTCCTCGCCCGACTCGACGCCAAGGGCGTGGAACGCGTACATGTGCTGCTGCACGTGGGCGCCGGCACCTTCCGGCCCGTGAGTGATGATGATCCCTCGCGGCATGTGATGCACGAAGAGTGGTGCCAGGTGAGCGGTGAGGCGGCGGAACGGCTCAACGCCGTGCGCGCCCGCGGCAACAAGATCTGGGTGGTCGGCACCACCGGGGTACGCACGCTCGAAACGGCGACGGACGCGCAGGGTATCGTGCAGCCGTTCCAGGGGAACACGGACATCTTCCTGCGGCCGCCGTACCAGTTCCGTGGTGTCGATCATCTCATCACGAACTTCCACTTGCCGAAGTCCACGCTCATCATGCTGGTGGCCGCCTTTGCCGGCTATGAGCGCACCATGCACGCGTACCGGACCGCGGTGGCCGAGCACTATCGCTTCTACTCGTACGGCGACGCGATGGCGATCGTGTGACCTGACGCCGGTTCCGCTACTTTTCAGCGGTGACCAGCCCGTTTCAATTCCAGACAACCCACACCGACGGCCATGCCCGCGCCGGCGTGTTCACCACGCCCCACGGCAAGGTGGCCACGCCGCAGTTCATGCCGGTCGGCACCCTTGCCAGCGTGAAGGCGCTCGACCCGGAGGATCTCACGCGGCTTGGCGCCACCATGATCCTCGCCAACGCCTACCATCTCCGCCTGCGCCCCGGCGACGAGATGATCCGCACCATGGGCGGGCTGCACCGGTTCATGCAGTGGGATGGCCCCATCCTGACCGACAGCGGCGGCTTTCAGGTGTTCTCCCTCGAAGGGTTGCGCACGATCGCCGAAGAGGGCGTGGCGTTCCGCAGCCATCTCGACGGGTCACGGCAGCAGTTCACCCCCGAGTCGGTCATGCAGATCGAGCGCAATCTGGGCGCCGACGTGATCATGCAATTCGACCATGTCGTGCCCGGGCAGTCGCCCCACGAGCTGGCGAAGGTGGCCATGGAGCGCAGTGTGCGCTGGCTCGAGCGGTGCCGGGTGGCCTTCGAGCGGTTGCAGGCAGACGACACGCGGGCCCCCACCCCGGTACAGGCCCTCTTCCCCATCGTACAGGGGGGCATTCATGCGGACCTCCGCCGAGACTCGGCGCGGTCCATCGTGAACGGTGGCGACTGGGTGGGGTATGGCGTGGGCGGGTTGTCGGTGGGGGAAGCCAAACCCGACATGTACGCCATGCTCGATGTGGTGAACGGGGAGCTCCCCACGAACCGGCCGCGCTACCTCATGGGGGTGGGATTCCCGGAAGATCTGGTGGAGGGCGTTGCCCGTGGCATCGACCTGTTCGACTGCGTCGCCCCCACCCGCATGGGGCGAACCGGGGCGTTCTTCACGCGCACCGGGCGAAAGAACATCAAGAACGCCCAGTGGCGGCTCGACCCGGCACCGCTCGAGGACGGGTGCACCTGTGCCGCCTGCACCCGCTTTTCCAAGGCGTACATCCGACACCTGTTCGTGGCGGAGGAAATCCTCGGACTCCGCCTCCTGAGCCTCCACAATGTACATTTCCTCGTCGCGTTGATGCGCGATGCCCGCGCCGCCGTTCAGGCCGGCACGTTCGCAGGCTGGAGCCGTGATTGGCTCGCCCATTACCACTCAAGCAAGACCACGTCATGAGCGCTTCCGTCATTGCCAGCTTCGCCCTGCTGCAGGCCGCCCCCGGCGCCGCCGTGCCGCAGATGATTTTCGTGTACGGCGCGATCTTCGCGATCTTATATTTCGTGCTCATCCGGCCGCAGCAGAAGCAGCGCAAGCAGCACGAAGAGCGCGTGAAGACGCTCAAGAAGGGCGACGAGATCGTGACGGCCGGCGGCATCGTCGGTGAGGTGCTGCACATCGCCTCTCAGGGGAAGGACGGCACGGCCACCCTCGCCGATCGCATCACGATCAAGTCGGGGGAGAGCAAGCTGGTGGTCGAGCGCGGCCGCATCGCCGCCGTAGCCGGCAGCACGCCCGCGGCCTGAGTCCGGCCTCGTCCGCGCGACCTCTCGCCCTTTCTTCCGCACTTCCCGCCCGACCGTCCCGTGTCCCTGCTCGATATCCACGTCCTCGGCTCCCCCATTCTCCGGCAGGAGACCCAGGTGGTCACGCAGATCACCCCGGCGCTGCGCCGCCTGGTCGACGACATGTTCGAAACCATGGAAGTCGCGAAGGGGGTGGGGCTCGCAGCACCGCAGGTCGGGCGCAGCGAGCGGCTGTGCGTGGTGGATGCCGACGATGCGCGACTCGTGGTCATCAACCCTGAAATCGTACACACGGAAGGCGGGGTGATCCGGGGTGAAGAGGGGTGCCTCTCCATGCCGGAGATCTACGCCGATGTGGACCGCCACGCGCGGGTGACGGTGCGCGCGCAGGACATCGACGGCGCCTGGTACGAGGTGGAACTCGCCTCGGGGCTGCTGGGGCGGTGCCTGCAGCATGAAATTGATCATCTGCACGGCCGCATGTTCACCGACCGCCTGAGCCTGCTCAAGAAGCGGTCGGCGCTCAAGGAGTGGGAGTACGAGAAGGCCAAGTATCCGAAGAACGTCCGCGTGCTTCCCGTCGGCGATCTGCCGCCGGAGAAGGACGGCGCGCGCGCGTAACGGACTCGGCGCCCCGTGAGAATTCTGTTCTGGGGCACGCCCGACTTCGCCGTGCCACCGTTGCGCGCCCTGCTGGGTGAAGGGCACGATGTCGTGGGCGTCGTCACGCAGCCCGACAAGCCGCGGGGCCGCTCGCGCACCCAGCTCGATCCGTCACCGGTCAAGGTCGTCGCGCTCGAGGAATCGCTGCCCGTGCTGCAGCCGCTCAAGCCGCGCGGCGACGAGTTCCTGCAGCAGGTGCGCGACCTGGCCCCCGACATCTCGGTGGTGGTGGCCTATGGCCACATTCTCCCCAAGGCCGTGATCGACCTGCCCCCGCACGGCACGCTCAACATTCATGCGTCGCTGCTGCCGACCCTGCGCGGCGCCGCGCCCATTCAGGCCAGCCTGCTGCAGGGGATGGCCGAAACGGGGGTCACCATCATGCAGATGGTACCGGCGCTCGACGCGGGAGACATGCTGCATGTCCTGCGCACTCCCATTGGGGCGGAGACCACCTACGGTGAGTTGCACGACCAGCTGGCGGAGATGGGCGCGCTGGCCATTGTGCAGGCGCTCACGCTCATCGAGGCGGGGGTATCGCGCGCCGTGCCACAGGACGACGCGCTCTCCACCTACGCGCCCAAGATCGAGCGGTCCATGGCGCGTCTCGACTTTTCCGCCGACGCCACTGTGGTGTCGCGGGTCGTGCGCGCCTTCGATCCGCGCCCCGGCGCGTTCGCCATGCTGCGCGGCGCGGAGGTGAAGTGCTTCGGCGCGCGGATTCACGAGGACGGCACCGACGCGTCGCTCGACGAGCCGACCCGCGCCAGTCCGCCCGGCACGGTGCGCAGCGCCGATGATGGCGGGCTGCTCGTGCGATGCGGTCGAGGCGCCATTCGCCTCATGGACGTCCAGCCCAGCGGCAAGCCACGCATGACGGCAGCCGCCTGGGCCCGCGGACGGGGCGTGCAGGTGGGCGACGCCTTTGCCGTGCCGAGCAGCGACCACGCCCACGGCTCGGCGTCGTGAGTACCGTGAAGCGCCCCTATCAGGGCACACACAAGGGCCCCGAGGTCACCGAATCGCGCACCGCGGCGGCACTCGTACTGACCGACCTGCGTAGCGGGCAGCTGCTCGACGGCAGCTTCGAACGCCGCACGGCGCTGCTCGATGCGCGCGACCGCCGCTGGGTGCAGGAGCTCGTCTGGGGGATGCTGCGCACGCGCGCGCGACTCGATGCCATCCTCGCCGACCGCGTGCGGGGGGGCATCGCCAAACTCGACGCCGATGTGGCCGACCTGCTGCGCCTCGGCACGTATCAGTTGCTGCACATGGACAGCGTGCCGCCGTATGCCGCCATCGGGCAGACGGTGCAGCTCACCAAGCAGCGTCACGGCATCGGCGCCAGCACGCTGGCCAATGCCGTGCTGCGCCGCATCGATCGGGAGCGGGCCCACGTCGAGCCGGTGGCGCCGGCCGACCCCCTCGACGCGCTCGCGCAGCAGTATTCGCACCCGCGCTGGGTGGTGCAGCGCTGGGCCGCACGGTGGGGGCTGGAAGACACTGCCCGGCTGCTGAGCGCCAACAACACGCCGGGCGGTATCGTGCTGCGCCCGTACGGGATCGATCGACCGCAGCTCGTGGCCATGCTGGATGGCGCCGGCGTGGAGACCCACGAGGTCCCCGGCGTCCCCGCTTCGGTGCGCCTGGCCGGCGCGGTGGCGCTCACCGAACTGGGCGCCTTCAGGCAGGGGAACTGCTACGTGCAGGACCCGGCGGCGACGCTGGTGGTGCAGTATGCCCATGTGGACGTTGGCAGCGTGGTGGCCGACCTGTGCGCGGCGCCCGGCAGCAAGGCGCTCGAACTGTCGCGACGCGCGGCCCTGGTGATTGCGGCTGACCGGCAGGGCGCCCGTGTCGATCGCATGCTCCAGGGTTTCGGCCGGCTCGACGCCAATCGCCTGCAGGTCGTGATCGCCGACGCAACGCAACCGGCAATTGCGCCAGTGGATGCGGTGCTGGTAGATGTGCCCTGCACCGGCACCGGCACCTTTCGGCGGCACCCCGATGCGCGGTGGCGCCTGCGCGTGAGCGACTTCGCCGTGCTGGGGGCGCTGCAGAAGCGCATCCTGCGGGCGGCGGCCACCGTGGTGAAGCCCGGCGGGCTGCTGGTGTACAGCACCTGCTCGCTCGAACTCGAGGAGAACGACGACCAGGTGGCCACCTTTCTGGCCGACCATCCGGAGTATTCCGTCGAACCTCCAGCCTCCGGCACCGTACCGGACGCCCTGCTCGATGGCGGACTGCTGCGTGTCCTGCCGCAACGCCACGGATTCGACGGGGCCTTTGCCGCGCGACTGCGCAGGGCGGCCTGATGAACGCCACGCTGAAGCGCTGGGGAAAACGCGCCGTCGTGGCCCTCCTGCTTGGCGGCGCGCTGGGCGCCGGCGCCGGCGTGTTGACGGTCAACCGGCTGGAGCCCGGGCGCGGCACCGGGGTGGATTCGCTGGCCGTGATGCTCGACAGCATTGCGCGCGGGAACGTGCCGGCGGCGCGCGGCGGCGCATCCGGGGCTGCCCCGAGCACATCGGCTGCCCCCCCGGCAGCGCCTGTGGCGGCGCCTGCGGAACTCGTGGCGGTGCCCGCACTCGAGGGGCTCGAGGAAGGTGCCGCACGCAATGCGCTGCTCGACGCCGGGCTCGTGGTGGGGGAAATCGAATTCCGCGCCTCCACCCGCCCTGCCGGCACTGTGCTGGCCTCGGTCCCGGCGGCCGGCGCCCAGCTCACCCCCGAATCGCCGGTCACGCTCATCCTCAGCGACGGGCGCGGCACCGATCCGGACACCCTTGCGGTACCGGCACCGTCTTCTCTTGCGCATTCTTCCTCATGAGCGTTCGCATCGCCCCGTCCGTCCTCAGCGCCGACTTCCGCAAGCTCGGCGAAGAAATCGCCATGTGTGACGCCGGCGGCGCCGATTGGATTCACGTGGACGTCATGGACGGCCGCTTCGTGCCCAACCTGTCGTTCGGCGTGAAAGTCATCGACGCGGTGAAGAAGAGCACCAGCAAGGTGGTGGACGTGCACCTCATGGTGCTCGAGCCCGAGCACTACTTCGACGATTACGTGAAGGCCGGCGCCGACGTACTCACCATTCACGCCGAAGCCGCGCCGCATCTCGACCGCCAGATCATGCGCATCAAGGAGCTGGGCGCGAAGGCGGGGGTGGCGCTCAACCCCGGTACGCCGCTCAGCGCCATCGAGGAGGTGGTACACCTGCTCGACCTCGTGCTCATCATGAGCGTGAACCCGGGGTACGGCGGGCAGACGTTCATCGACTACTCGGTGGACAAGATCGAACGCGCGCGTTTCCTGCTCGACCAGGCGCAGAGCCGCGCCGTGCTGGAAGTGGATGGGGGCATTTCGCGCGACACCATTCAGCGGTGCTGGCGGGCCGGCGCCGACACCTTCGTGGCCGGCAACGCCATCTTCGGCGCCGCGCATCCGCAGCAGGAAATCGCCATGCTGCGCAACCTCTGCTCGGAACACGTATGACGGCGAAGCAGCAGTGGCTGGTCGTGCTGGGTATCGTGGCGCTGCTGGGTGGCGGGGCCTTCGCCGCCTCGCACTTCCTCGAGGACGAACTCACGAGTATCACCATGGGGAGCGATGCTCCTGGGTTCGCAGCCGCCACGCTCGACACACCACCGCGCATGAAGTCGCTCAGCGACTATCGTGGCGAGGTCGTGGTGCTCAACATCTGGGCCACCTGGTGCATTCCCTGCCGCACCGAGATGCCGAGCATGGAGAGGCTGTTCAAGGAGCTCGGCCCCAAGGGGCTCAAGATGGTCGCCGTGAGCGTGGACAACGCCGGTGAGGAAGAGAAGATCCGCGAGTTCGTCAAGGAGTATGGACTCACCTTCGAGGTGCTGCACGATGCGGCCGGCAGCATTCAAGGCATCTATCGCACGACCGGTGTCCCGGAAACATTCGTCCTCGACCGCGACGGCGTGATTCGCAAGAAATGGATCGGCGCCGACGATTGGGCGTCCGACGGCAACCGCCGCCTGCTCGAGCAGTTGCTCGCGCAGCCCAAGTCGTAACGCGCACGGCACGCGTGCGCGTCCTCGGCATCGAGACCTCCTGCGACGAAACGTCGGCGGCCGTGGTGAGCGGCACGCCCTCGGCAATGGCGATCGAGTCGCTGGTCATTCTGTCGCAGGACGTGCACCGCCTGTTCGGCGGCGTGGTGCCGGAGATTGCCAGTCGCCAGCACCTCACCGGCATCGTGCCGGCGGTGGACGCGGCGCTGCATGACGCCGGCGTAGTGCCCGGCGACCTCGATGCCATCGCGGTGACGTACGCCCCGGGGCTCGTGGGCGCGCTGCTGGTGGGCACGAGCTACGCCAAGGCGTTCGCCTATGCGCACGACGTGCCGGTGGTGCCCGTGCATCACCTCGAGGGGCATCTCTTTGCCACGCTGCTCGAACACGAGCAGGCGGCGCCGCCCTTTACCGCACTGCTGGTGAGCGGCGGACACACCCTGCTGCTCGACGTGCCCGCATGGGGGCGCTACACGCTGCTGGGGCAGACGCGCGACGACGCCGCCGGCGAGGCATTCGACAAGGTGGCCAAGCTGCTGGGGCTACCCTACCCCGGCGGGCGTCCCATCGAACAGCTGGCGGCCACTGCACCAAGCCCGGAGCACGGTCACGCGCACCATTTCGCGCGCCCCATGCTGCGTCGGCGCGCGGTCGTGACCGACGACGACTACTACGACGGCTCGTTCAGCGGCCTCAAGACGGCGGTCCTGCACGCCGTGCGCAAGGCCGAGCAGGCGGGTACGCTGGAGCAGGACAAGGCGAGCATCGCGCGCGGGTTCCAGGACGCCGTGATCGACACGCTCGTGGAGAAGACCTACCGCGCCGCCAAGGCCCACCGGCGTGGCCGCGTGGTCCTGGGAGGCGGCGTGGCCTGCAACAGCGCGCTGCAGCAGGCCATGCGCGAGCGGTTCGCTGGTCGTGGCGGCGAGGTGTTCGCGCCCTCCCCGCGACTCGCCACCGACAATGCCGCCATGATCGCCGCAGCGGGGCTCTTTCGGGCGTCGCAGGGCGAACGGGGCGACCCGACCTTCACCGCCGTGGCCTCGCTGCCCCTTCCGGGGCTGGTCGCCAACCGGCATGCCGTCATCGACTGAGTACTTTTGAGCATGCGTTCTCCCATTGTACACCACCCCGCGAACTTCCACCTCGGCCCGCTCGAGGTCACCGGCTTCGGCCTCGCAGTGCTGGCGGCGTTCGCCGTGTCGCAGATCATCTGCCAGCGGGAGCTGTGGCGTCGCGGGCATGACGTGGAGGCCGACGCCATTCCCGACATCGTACTCGCCGCGCTGCTGGGGACGCTGATCGGCGCGAAGACGTACTATGTGGTGCTCACCGGCGACCCCGGGGCCTTCTTCAGTCGCGGGGGCTTCGTGTTCTGGGGCGGCTTCATGGGGTCGGTCGCGCTCTGCTGGGCGGTCATCCGCTACAAGAAGCTCAACTTCCTGCGCATCGCCGATGTGGCGGGCATAGCCATTGCCGCCGGCTATGCGGTGGGGCGCACCGGGTGCTGGGCGGTGGGCGACGACTACGGACGGCCGTGGAACGGCTTCCTGGCGACGCAGTTCCCCGAGGGGGCGCCGCCGAGTACGGTGAGCGTGATGAGTTCGCAGTTCGGCGTGAGCTTCCCCGCCGGAACGAACCCCGCCGATGTGGTGGCCGTACATCCCACGCAGCTCTACGAGACGCTGATGGGCTTCATCATGTTCATGGTCTTGTGGCGGTTCCGTGCGCACACGAACCGCGAGGGGTGGCTCTTTGGTCTCTACTGCGTGGTGGCGGGGATCGAGCGCTTCATCGTGGAGTTCTTCCGCGCCAAGGACGACGCGCTGACCGTGGGGCTCACCACCGCGCAGATCATCGCCATCACGATCTTCTCGATCGGCGTGGGGTTGCTGGTGACGCGGCGGAGACCGGTGGCGGCGGTGTAGGACGGTGCCAGCGGCGAGCTGGTGCAACGGCAGACGGCAGACGGCAGCAACTACAGCTCGCGGTGCGGGAGGAATGTGGTGGAACAACACGGGCGCGGCCGCTTTGCGGCGCGCCCGATTTCCTTTGGGGTGTCGTATCGGGGCGGCGCGCAGCGCCAGCCCCGGGTTGTTCTTCCGAAGGCCTCCCGTCTGCCGTCTGTGGTTGCTGCCGTCTGCCGTCTGCCGTTGAGGGAGACCAGAGGCGCCTCGCGAAGATCACGAACGCACCCAACCCTCCCCAATCCCGACGCCCCTATTCCCCATTGCGCCGAGAACGCCGAGTCGTGTATACTCCAGTATACCTGTTGAGAACAATTCTCATCTACTCCCGTGCGCTCGGCTTCCCTTCCTACGCTCCAGCCTGCTGACAGTGCGCCGCGCACCACCTGCGCGCTGAGCGCCTGTCGCGCCGGAACCCGCGCCACCGTGGTGGAGATCGAGTGCTCCGGCGACGAAGCGTGCCGCCTGCGTGCGCTCGGCTTCTGCGAGGGAACCGCCGTCAACATCATCGACGCGCGCGACGCCATGCTCCTCGAAGTGCGCGGGACCCGGCTTGCCTTGGGGTCGGCGCTCACGGCGGGGATCACCGTACAGCCGGTCGCCGCGCGAGCCTGAGCCCGCGCAACCGGCACCGGCGGGCGCACATCGCCGCTGCTTCGAGCTGAACGCGATGACCGCCCGTCCCCCCGTAACAGCGATGCTGCCGCCCGCGCCAACCGATCAGGTGCCCGAGAGCGGGCGGGCGGGTCTCAGCGAGGCCTCGCGCGAGCACCGCGACACCCTGCTGCGGGTTGCCATCATCGGCAATCCGAACACCGGCAAGACCACACTCTTCAACGCGCTCACCGGGCTTCGGCAGCGCGTCGGCAACTTCGCCGGGGTTACCGTCGAGCGGGTCGAAGGGAGCGTCAAGGGCCCTGACGGCCACCGGTTCACCGTTCTCGACCTGCCCGGCAGCTACTCGCTCTCCGCCGGCTCCCCCGACGAACAGGTGGCGCTCGAAGTCCTGCTCCACCGCGACAGCGACCGCTGGACTCCGGACGTCGTACTGGTGGTCGTGGACGCCGTGCACCTCGAGCGCAATCTGTTCCTCACGAGTCAGGTGCTCGAGTTGGGCATTCCGGTCGTCGTCGCCCTCAATCAGTACGACGTGGCGAAAGACGAGGGGATCGCCATTGATGTCCCCGAGCTGATTCACGCCCTGGACGTGCCCATCGTGCCCACGGTGGCCAAGCGTGGCGAAGGATTGGATCCCCTCAAGCGGGCGCTCCTCACCGCGGCCACCCTCCCGCCACCGCAGCGCCGCTTCACGCTTCCACCGGACGTGCGCGATGCCCTCGAACCGCTCACGACCTGTCTCACCGACGCCGGACTCACCCGCAGCGCGGCGGGGATGGAAGCGCTGCGGCTGCTGAGCGTCCAGAAGTCCGAAGCGCATCTGGCCACCGTGCCTCGCCTCCAGGCCGAAGTGCAGGACGCCATCGCCACCCTCAGGCATCGTGGGTTCCAGCCCAATCGGCTGGAAAGCGAGCTGCGCTACGCGTGGATTGCCGACGTGGTGGAGCGCACCGTGTCACGGCCGCGCTCGATCAAGCAGAACCTCAGCGATCGCATCGATCGCGTCGTGCTGCATCGGGTGCTGGGCCCGCTGATCTTTCTCCTGCTCATGGCCATCGTCTTCCAGTCGGTGTTCTCGTGGGCGGCACCGCTCATGGATGGCATCGAGGTGCTCATCGGGGCCATGGGCGGCGCCGTGGGTGATCGGATGGCCGACGGCGACCTCAAGTCGCTCGTGGTCGACGGCGTTTTCGGCGGCGTGGGCGCGGTCCTCGTGTTCCTCCCGCAGATCGCCATCCTCTTCGCCTTCATCACCCTACTCGAGCACTCCGGGTACATGGCGCGCGCGGCGTTCCTCATGGATCGCGTCATGCGCACGGTCGGGCTGCACGGCAAGAGCTTCATTCCCATGCTGTCGGGCTACGCCTGCGCCGTGCCCGGCGTCATGGCGACGCGGACCATCGAGGACCCCAAGGATCGCCTCGCCACCATCATGGTGGTGCCACTCATGAGCTGCTCGGCGCGTCTGCCGGTGTACACGCTGCTGATCGGCGCCTTCGTGCCGGCGACCTCACTGCTGCCGGGGCTGACGCTGCAGGGCGCCACGATGCTGGGCATGTATCTGCTCGGAACCGTCGCCGCTCTCGTGGTGGCGGCGATCTTCAAGCGGACGCTGCTCAAGGGGCCGGTGCGACCCATGATTCTCGAGCTGCCCCCGTATCGACTGCCCAGTGCCTGGTCGCTGCTGGTCAGCGTGGCCCAGCGCTGTCAGCTGTTCCTGCGCCGTGCGGGCACCGTCATTCTGGCGCTCAGCATCGTGCTCTGGGCCATGGCCACGTATCCGCGCACCATCGTGGATCCGTCGCTCCCCGAAGGCGCCCGGCAGGAACGGCAGCTGGAGGGATCGGTGCTGGGGCAGATCGGGCACGCCATCGAACCCATGGTGCGCCCGCTGGGGTACGATTGGAAGATCGGCGTGAGCATCGCCGCCAGCTTCGCTGCCCGCGAGGTGTTCGTGTCCACGATGGGGACGATCTACGGGGTGGGCGGGGAGAACGAAGCCGCGCTGACCGACAAGCTGCAGACCGAAACGAATCCAACGACCGGCGCGCGCGTGTACACCCCGCTGGTGGCGATCGGCCTGATGGTCTTCTACGTGTTCGCGCTCATGTGCATCAGTACCGTCGCCGTCACGGTGCGCGAAGCCGGTGGCGGCGCACTGGGATGGAAGTGGGCGTCGATTCAGTTCGCGTACATGCTCGTCCTGGCGTACGGCGCCGCGTGGATCGTGTACGCCGGTGGACGAGCGCTGGGGTTCGCAGGCTGACGACGATGACGACCGAGAGCGTGGCGGTATGGCTCATTGTGGCCAGTGCGCTGATCTACGTGGGGCGCATGGTCTGGCGCGCCACGGCGGCGGCGCGCCGGCCGAAGACCGGGTGCGGGTCCGACTGCGGCTGCGGCCACTGAGCGGCGCCGCAGGGTAGCACGCCGCACTCAGTGCTCCCGCACGATCTCCGCGACCATCGTCCACGCCTCGTCGGCCGACGCGAAGACCCCCTGCACCGCCGACACCCATCGGCGCCAGTCGGCGAAGCGGGTGTCCGTCGCCCCGAGGCGCACGAGGTCACCGGTGACCCGCAGTCGCTCGAGGGCGGTGAAGAGTGCCCGCGCCTCATCCTCGATGGCGGCCTCGGTCGCGCGCCGTTCCGCGGCATCCGCAGGTGCCAGCAGCTGTGCGATCTGCGCGGACGCTGCCGTCATGGCCTCCGTGAGCGCTGCGGCATCCATGAGCGTGGCCTGACTGACCGGGTCGCTCACGCCATGTACGGCGCGTCGTGCCGCGAGGAGCGGACCGAACCACGCATCGTGGGCCGCCTGCAGCACATCGCGATCGGTCGTGCCCCCCGCGCCCCGGTCGGCCGGGCGCGGTGCGGCTCCGAGGTGCCGCAGTCCTCGCGTGAGCTCCGGCATGAAGCAGGCGCGATCCATTAGCGCCAGCGCGAAAGGCCGCAGCGCGTCGTCACCCGTCAGCTCCAGGACGTCGTTGTCGCGGAGATACACCGTCAGCCCCTGCGCACCCATGCCGAGCCCCTCGATGCCGTCCAGCGCGAGGCGCCACGCCGCCGACTGCGGCCATTCCAGCACCAGGGCGTCATGATCGAGCGCGATGGTGCCCAGCGCATTGATTCCACGACCGCGCACGATGCCCACCACGTGCACCGGAAGCGGGGTGGGGGCAGACGTCATGCCAGGATCGCCTCGACAACGGCCTCGGTCTCGTCCAGCGTGTCGAACACCGCGGTGGGCGCGTGCGAAGCCAGCTCGGACACGGTGTAGCGCCCAGTGGCCACACCAATGGCGCGTACGTTGAGTGCGCGTCCGCAGTGCATGTCCGCCGGCGTGTCGCCGATGATGACCATGCGTTCACCCGGGACCTGCCGCCCCAGCAACGCCTCGGCCCGACGTTGCGCCACGGCGGGCAACATCGGGCGCTGCTCGTGATCGCTGCCGAAGGCGTTCGCCAGAAACTGCTCCCACGCGAGATTTACGGCCTTGAGCTTCTGCCGAGCCCCGGCTTCGATATTGCCGGTCAGCAGCCCCAGCGTGACCGGTGCTTCCTCAGCCAGTCGCGCCAGCAACGGCTCGACCCCCGGCAACAGGATGGCCTGCTCCGCGCCGTCCGCCAACTCGGCGGCGAGTCGTTCGGTGTAGTACGCGAACACGTCGTCCATGCGCCGGTCGATGTCGGCATCGGGTACTCCGGCCCACCGCATCTGCTCGCGGGTAATCTGCCGGTCGGTCTTGCCGTCGTAGTGGTACGCGGGATCACCGTGAACACCGAAGACGCGGTGCAATGCGTACTCCATGGAGCGCCGCCCCGCGCCGTCCGTGCGCAGCAACGTGCCATCAATGTCGAAGAGCACCAGTTTCATGCGGCTTCCTCCAGGGCTTCCGGTGCTGGACGCACCTTGGCCGTTCGTGACACCAGCAGCCCGCCCATGATGCAGGCGGCCCCCAACAGCTGCCATCCGGTGGGGGTTTCGTGCAGGAGAATCCACGCGACGGCAATGGCGATGATGGGCTGGAGATTGCCGTACATGGCCGTCTTGGTCGGGCCGAGGATGCGTACGCCGCGGTAGAAAAGCAGGTACGCGACCACCATGGCCAGCAAGGCGGAGTACGCGACGGCGCCCCACCCCGTGAGCCCAACGGCACCCCAGTCGAGCCGGAGCATGTCGGGGATGCCGATCACCCCCATCATGGCCGCCCCGCTGGCCAAGGTGAGGGCCGACAGATGCAAGCCATTGCTGCGCTGCGTGTACGGCTGCAGCAGGATGCTGTACAACGCCCACGCGATGCTGCCGGTCGCAATGAGGACGGCGCCGAGCAGGCCGTCGCTCCCGCCGTCGAATTTCTGCGTGCTGCCTACCACGCACAGGACACCGATGAGCTGGAGCCCGATGCCGGCCCACCCGAGACGGGACACGCGCTCGCGTCCGAGCAGCCGTGACAGAATGGCGATCCATGCCGGTCCCGCCGCCACGATGAGTGCCGCCACGCCGGCACGCGTGCGGGCCATCCCCGAGATGAACAGCAGCTGGTAGAAGCCATTTCCCAGCAGGCCAAGGAGGAGCAGGCGCACGATGTCGCGCCGGTTGGGCCACTCGGCACGCACGAACGAGGCGATGCCGAAGAGCACCACCGAGGCAAACACCATGCGCACCCCGGTGAACGACAGTGGTGTCATGGCCTGCAGCCCCGCCTTCACGACGCTGTAGTTGACCCCCCAGATCGTCGCCATGAGTACCAACCCGGCGTCGGTCGCCCCGAACCCCTGTGGGGCGGCCGTACTGGCCGCTTCGGCGGCAGACGCGGGAATGGCGGCGCGTGTGCGCACGGGAGACAGCGACGACATGCCGCAATGTAGATGACTCGGCCCCACACCGGGTAGCGCGGTCACGTTATCTTGCGACATGCATGTTTCCTTCGCGCTCTTCGCCGATGCGGCGAACATTTCCCAGGAAGGGAAGCTGAACATCCTGGGGATCTTCGACGCCGTTCAGGTCGGGCAACTCCCGGCCTTGCATCCTCGCACCTCGTTCGTCCTGCGCCTCAAGGCCACGGCGCAGGATGCCGGTGTGTACCCGCTCGTGCTCCGCTGGATGAATCCCAAAGGGAATGAGCTCTGGAGCTCGCAGGCAGAACTCGAGATTGGCGGTGCACCGCCCGGTTCGAGTGAGCTCGATATGCCGGTCATCGTGCAGCTCGACCTCCCGCTCGATGTGGCGGGGGAGTATCGCATGATCATCAACATTGGCTCCCAGCACACGGCCACCTGTACGCTCAACGTGCATGGGGCGCAGGCGCCGTCGCTCCCCACCCCGCACCCCGGCATCGTGTCGTAGGCCACGCCGGGAGCAGCGCTGGCTCAGCTCCGGATTTCCAGGAGCTGTTCGAGGCGGGTGGCCAACTCGGCCAGCGTGAATGGCTTGGCCAGCACGGGGCGTCCGGTGGCGCGGATGAAGCGCGAGGCCGCCGCGCTGTGCAGATCGCCGGTCATGAACACCACGCGCTGCGCCTGCTCCGGGTACGTGGCCCGCATGGAGTCGTAGACATCCTCGCCCGAGATCCCCTTCATGCGGAGATCGAGCAGGATGAGATCGAAGCGCCCGGCGCTCACCAGGTCCAGCGCCGCGCGGCCACTGTCGGCCACCTGCACGTCGTAGTGCTGGCCGCGCAGGAATCGGCTGATCGCGGCCCGAAGTGTCGGCTCGTCCTCGATCAGCAGGATCGAGGCGGCAGGGGGTACCGGGGCATCGCTGGCCGGCAGCGTGCCGTCCGGCGACGCGGAAATCGCGGCAGCGCCAACAGGAGTACGACCTGCTGGCGGCGGTGTCAGCGAAGTGCCTTCCGCTAGCGACGGGAAGGTGAGCGTGAACCGCGCCCCCTGGCCGGGCGCGGAGTGGACGTGGACCTGTCCACCATGGTCGCGCACGATGGTGTGGGTGATGGTCAGCCCCAGCCCACGATGCCCGCGCGCCCCGCGGGTGGTGAACATGGGTTCCAGTACCCGCTCCACGTGCGTGGGGAGAATGCCGGGACCGCTGTCCTCGATGGTCACCCGGACCTCGTCGCCGTGCATGGCCGACGTGACCCGCACCTCACGCGTGCCGCGATGCTCGCTGAGTGCCTGCTCCGCATTGGCCAGCAGATTCGAGAAGACCTGCTGCAACTGCAGCGCGTCGCCGTTGACGAGGCGGAGCCCGGGTGCCAGCGCCGTCTGCACCGTCGTATCGATGGCGCGCAGCGTGTAGCCGTGGTGGTCGAGCGTGCGGCGCAACACGGCGTTCACATCCACCGGCGCGCGGGTGGCGCCATGCTGCGGCGCCTCGCCCGTGGTGTCGAGCAGCTGCCCCACGATGCGGCTGGCGCGGCGCGCCTCCTCCGCGATCTGTTCAACCGCGCGGCGGTCCTCTGCCCCAAGCAAGGGCGACAGCAGCTGGAGCTCCGCGACAGCAAGCAGGCTCCCGAGCGGGTTGTTCAACTCGTTCGCCACACGTCCCAGCGATTGTCCCACGGCGGCCAACCGCGCCTGTTGCAGCGTGGCTTCGTGCCGAATCTCATCGTTCGTGATATCGCGCACGATGCCCAGTGCGCCCACGACGACGCCGTCTTCCAGAAGCGGGGCGGTGGTGACGAGGGTGAGACGCGAGCCCGTGCGCCCAAGACAGCGCAGCTGGAGGCGGCGACGTTCCCCGGCCAGCGTGGCGCTCATCTCCCGCTCGGCGAGCGCTCGATCCACCGGATCGACCAGCGTCAGGAAATGCGCGCCGAGTACCTTGTCCGCGGGGAGCCCGGCCTCGGTGAGAAACCCGGGATTCACCGAGGTGTACGTGCCATCCGGCGCGACCGTGAAGATGGCGTCGGTGGCGTTGTCGATGAGGCGACGGTACAACTCCTCACTGCGTTGACGCGCCAGTGCGTCGGCACGCTGCTCGGTCACGTCCCGCAGACACGACACCGTGCCCGTGACCTCGCTCAGCTCGTAGAGGGGCGCCGTGCTCACCTGTACGGCGCGCGTCGTGGCGTCAGCGCGTTGCACTTCACACTCGTAGCGACGCGCCTGGCCCTGCCGCGTGGCCAGCTCTTCGCGCTCGAGCGCCGCCACGTCAGCGGGAACGACGAGATCGGTAACGAGTGCGCCCACGAGATTCCCACGCCCCACCAGCAGATGCGCAGCCGGGTTGGCAAAGGTGATGCGCCCGTCGAGGCCGGTGATGATGATGGCGTCGGAGACCGTGTCGAGCACCTTCCGGTGCTGCTCGGCAAGACGCGCCGTCTCCGTCACGTCGTCGAAAGTGATGATGCACCCCCCGTCCGGGTGCGAGGCCGCGAGCAGGGAGAAGAGGCGGCCGGTAGCCATGTCGCGCACCGTTTCGCGCACCGGCATACCCTCGGTGAGCACGCGCGCGATGAAGGCGTCGAGCTGGCGTCCTTCCTCGGAGTCCCCGCTGCCCACCAGGGCTTCGCGAAAGCGCCGGCCCAGGAGCCCGGGAATGCTGAAGCCGCACAGGTCTGCCGCGCGACTGTTGCAGCGGCTCACCGTAAGCGATTCCTCGAGTACCACGATGCCGTTGGCGGTACTGTCGAAGGCCACCTTCCACTCGCGGGTGGCGCGTTCGATTTCCTCGAACAGCCGCGCGTTGACGATGGCCACCGACACCTGATCGGCCAGTCGCTGCAGGACCCTGGCGTCTTCCGCGTCAAACGGGCGCTCGCGATTGAGGATGCTGATGGCGCCGATGGTGCCGCGTCCCGTCACGAACGGCGCAATCACCGTGCGCTGAATGCGCATGAGAGGCTGAACCAGCCGGTTCATCGGGTGATCACCCCCGAACTCGTTCATGAGAATGAGTTCGTTCGACAGCACCGAACGACCGATGAGGCTCGCGTTGACGGGCAGATGCACGCCACTCAGGACATCAGCGCTGCCGATGGCGGCCACGATGTGGAGATAGTCACCCGTGCGCAGCGCAATGCACGCGCCCTCGACATTCAGCAGCGAGACGGCATGGCGCAGGATGAGGCGGAGGACCTCACCAAGCCGCAGCGACTCGCCGACCGCGCGCGCCACGTCGGCCAGCGCCTCGGTGGTACGGCGTTCCCGCTCGCTCTCGGCATACCGCCGCGCATTGGCAATGGCGGTGGCGGTCTGTGAGGCCATGGTGGCCAGCATCTCCTCGTCTTCGGCCGTGTAGACGTCGGGGCTGGTGGAGTGCACCGCAAGCACGCCGAGCAATCGGATACCCACGCGAATGGGGACCGCCACCACGCTGGTGGCCACTCCCGATTCGCCAACGACGTCGTACATCGAGAGCGGCGGGGCAATGCCGGCCTTTTCGCGCGCCTTGTCCGCGTCGCGGTCACCCACGCGCACGGGGCGGCCGGTACGTGCCACTTCGGCCACGAGCCCATCGCCCAGCCGCACGGGGCCGCGCGGTCGTTCGACGCCGCGGACCAGCCGCAGTGCGGTCGCGAGAATGTCGTTGTGGAGATCGGGAACGAGCACGGCGATACCGTCACAGCGAATGGCTCGCTGGACCTGCCGGGCGAGCTCCCGCATGATCTCCTGCTCGTCGAGCGAACGCGTGAGCGACGCGCCGGCCTCCTGGAGCAGCGAGAGGCGCTCGTGCCGCTGGCGCGCCAGTGCTTCCAGCGCATCGTAGGCAACCCGGGCGGCCAGGTGGCGCACGACGGCTTCGATCTCGCCCAGCTTCCGTTCATCAGGACGGCGTCCATCGCGTGCACCCGCCAGGTTCATCGTGCCGACCACTTCGTCCTTTGGCCCGCGCATGACCGCCACCAGCTGGTCGGTCGCCAGCCACCCGTCGCCGTCGCCGGCCGGGGTCGGCTCCGTGCCGAAGAACTCCCGCGCGACCCACGGATCGCTGCCATCGAGCAGGTACAGATCGCCCACCCGGAAGCGTTCCAGGTGCGAGAGCCGCCGGCGCCACACTGCCCCCGGCAGGGGTTTGAGCCCGAAGCCCGTCAGTGACGTGAGATCGGGGCTGCCGGCATGGGCCACCACGGTCGGGTTGAGCGACGCATCGCGCAGCGATATGGCCACCCGATCGAAGCCCAGATCGTACAGGGCATTCGCCGCGATCTGGACCCGTGCCCTGGTCGACTCGGCGCGATCGATCGCGTCGAGGGTGGCGGGGAGGAGTCGTGTCGCCGGTGTGGCGGCGGGTGTGGAGGCGCGGAGCATGGGTTACCGCAAGGACGACGATCCCCATGGCCGCGAAACAGAGACCACCTCGCCTAGAAGGTCCAGAAGCGGAAGAAGTCGATCCCCACCTGCGGCGGCGTCTGCTGGAAAGTGCGGCTGATGCCTGCCCGGCCGCAGGCCTGGGCGCTCGACCCGGGCTCCACCCCCGCTGAAACGGAGAGCCCCCCCTCGAAGCGTCGCTCCACCTTGACCCCCAGTCCCTGTGCAAAGAGCGAGAGGGCATCACCGTTGCCGCCACTCTGCGGTGCCAGCCCGCACAAGCCGGTACTGAAGGTGAGGAAGGTGTTGCGGGCCACCTGTCCGCCAACCCCCACGCGCGTGGAGGCCAGAATGCCGAGGCCGTTCTGGCGGAGATTGGCCGCGTCACCCGGATTGAGGGCCGTGGGCTCCACCTGCACCACGTCGAAGCGGCCACCGGCCAGTCGACTCGACAGGTACGACCCGGCCAGCCGAAGCGCCAGGGTGGCCCCCTGTTCGGCGTACGTGCTCCCCAGCACGGTGTACGCCGGTTCCCCGGTCACGAGGTAGCTGAGCAGGTCGCTCTCGGGCAGGGGCGGATTGTCGGCACTGGTGAGCGCCAGCGTGGGGCGATCGACCGTCCCGCCGATGTTCACACGGATGCGCACGAACTGCTGGTTGGAGTTCGCCCGCGTCTCGCGTACGGTATGCAGCGCCGCGATATCGAGAGTGGGCTGCAGCTCCGGATCACCAAAGAAACGCACGAGTCCGCGTTCCACCTCGAAGCTTGGCCGGGCCAGCCCGAGGTTGAGCTGGTACGTGCCCCGTTCAACGGTGAGCGAGTCGGCCAGCGCCAATCGGGCGACGCGCCCATCACGCGCTGGCGCCTGGGTCACGCGAAGCTGCCCCCCCAGCTTGAGGTTCGCCTCGGGGGAGCGCAGCCACAGGTCGTCGCCGATGCCGATGCGCACATCGTCGAGTTGCAGATTTCGCACCAGTGCACTCGGCGCGTTCGGCAGCAGCGCGTTCATCACCAGTGGCGTCGTATCCACGAGATCGAGATTGTCGCTCAGGTCCAGCGCGCGACGCTGGGTGAGTTGGCTGATGTACACGCGCCCGCGATCGACACGTACCGCGCCACGCAGGCGCGCTGCGTCCCCCGAGCCGGTGAGTACGACCGGCGTGGGCGTGCTGACCGTGAGCGTTGCCGTGCGCGCCTTGTCCACAGCGAGGAAGTTGTTGGCCGCCAGACGGAGGTTGAACGTCGGCCTGGCGATCTCGGTGATGCCGATCACCCCGGACACGCCGAGGGTGTCGGTGCGGGCACCACTTACGGCGCCGAAGCGCCGAATGAGGATGCTGTCGCCGGTCAGCCCGATGTCAGCGGTGGCGCGCTCCAGACGAATGCCGAGATTCGCGAGCGTGAGCGCTGCGCTGTCCATGCGCACCTGACCACGGAGGCGTGGTCGATTCCACGTGCCGGTGAGCTGCACATCGCTTTCCAGTGTTCCCGCGGCCCGCGTGACATCCGGAAAGAGCGCTTCGAGCAGCGACAGATCGGTACGCTGGGCGGTGATGCGCCCGACCAGCGGCTCGTCGATCCGGCGCGTGGTGCGGGACGCGAGCGCCAGATCGAGTGGCAGTGAGGCCGTGGCCCGCACGGCATCGACGCCGCGCAGGCGCAGGGCGCCATTGAGCGTGAGTCGCAGCGAGTCGTACCGCGCCTGCGCGCTCAGGTCGCCGAGGCGTACGCGGCCGACCACGACGTCGGCCAGCGAGACCGAGCCCATGAGCTGCGGCTGCTCGCGCGTGCCGCTGACGACGCCCTGCGCCGACAGCGCGCCCTGTTCGAGCCCCGAGCGGCGCAGAAGGCGACCGATATCGCTGAGCGGCAAACGGGCCACATCGACGCTCGCGCTGACGGCGCCGCCGGCCGCCACCCGCCCGCGCACGGCCACGCTCCCCGTATCGGTGTGCTGCAGCACGAGGGAGTCCAGCGCGCCCTCGCCGTCGGGCTGCCACCGCAGCGTCGACGGGCCGACCAGAGCGAAGCCGCGCGGGCGCGCGCCCAGGGTATCGACGCGCACCGTAAGCGTGTCCAGACGCACGTCGGTGGAATCTCCACGCCGCGTGACCCCGCCGGCAATCGCCACGCGCGACGCCGACGGCGTGCGCAAGGCAAGGGAAAAGCGATCGGCCAGTCCGCCCTTGAGCGTGGCACGCACCGTCGCAGCCGCCACGTCGATGCCCGCCACGTAGGCCGAATCGGCGGACGCCGTGAAGAGTCCGGTGGCGCCGCGCAGTACATCACGCACGTCGAGATCGAAGGCCGTGCGGATGGAGCGGGAACTCGCGACCACGAGATCACTCACGTCGGCCCGCAGCTGCAGATCGAGCCCTCGCGCGTCCAGCGTGTCGATGGAGCCACGGAGGGCGCCCGACACCTCCACGGTACCACGCAGCGTGTCGGTCGGCAGGACCAGCGCGCGCTTACCGGTATCGGTGGGCGAAAGCCACGGGCGCAGCCCGCCCAGGGAATCGATGTGCACCGACAGCAGCAGCGAATCGCGCTTGGCCTCGGTCAGGCCCACCGCTCCGCGGGCCGTCAGGCGCGCCGCCGAGCTTTCGAGCGTCAGGGTGTCGACGCGCACGACGCCCTCGTCGAAACGCAGCGCGGCGCTCCCGCCGAAGACCCGTGCATCGGCGATCCGCGAGAACTGATCGATCGTTGCGCGCAGCGGGCCGGTGAAGCTGTCGTTGCGGAAGACTCCCAACGCGTTGACGGTGCCCGTGAGGTCGACCGTGCCCGCCATGTTGAGCGTCGATGTCGGGAAGGTGCTGCTGCCGAACAGCGCCTGCAGGTTCCCGCCGCGCACTCGCCACTCGCCGGCCGCCCCCATCACCGGTTCCAGCGCATCCGCCACGCCGGTGAAGCTCACCTCCCCCCCTTCACCGGAGAGGGTGGTATTCAGGTCGAACCGGTCGGCCATGCCCGTGGCCCGAATGCGTCCCACGGCACTGCCGCGCAGCGGCATGTTGGGATAGGAACGCGACAGGGTAGTGTACGAAAGCGGCACGGCCTCGAGATCCACATCGAACTTGACCCCTTCCGTGACCAGCGTATAGCGGCCAGTCCCGGTGAAGCGCGAGGGTTGCCCCGGGCCGTCCACGAGTTCGACGTCCGCGTTGCGGAAGCGCGCGTCGTACCACAGGGAGTCGAGGCGCACCACCCCACGCGCAAAGCCGCCCAGCTCCGCGAACAGCGGGTTCACGAACCGTGGGGTGCGAAAATCGAGCTGGTCGATCGTGAGGTCCATCCCCTTGAGGATGGCTTCGGCAGGCCGGAAGATGTCGAGCCGTCCCCTGGCCTGTGCCCGTGAGATGGCGCCCGGCACGTGCTCGTCCTCGAACGTCACCCGAGCCTCATCGAGCGCCCAGTCGGTCACGTAGCCACCGCTGGCGCGGAGCGTCCCGCGCACGGCCCCGCGCCAGTCGTAGGGAAAGGGCTCCCCGTTGAACCAGCGCAGCAGCTCGGTGTGGGCGGGCTGCAGGTCGAGGTTCACGTTGGTCAGCCGCGTCACGAAGCCACCCACGCCCCAGGTCATCGAGCCCCGCAGTCGTGACTTCAGCGACCGCGCGTCCATGTCGGTGATCGCGTAATCGATGATGTTGAGATCGCGCGGGTCGTTCCGCATGGTGAGCCTGGCGCTGCCGCCCCCGGTGTGCGGCACGGTCTCGTCAATCCACGCGAGATCGCTCAGGGCCACACTGTCGAGACGCAGGCGCACATCGTAGCGCACGGGGAGATTGCTGCCCCAGACGATCTTGGCGCCGCCGCGCGCCGTACTGCGCGGCAGGTCGAAACGGGCATTCTCCACCCACAGGGAATCGCCGAGGCGACGGAAATCCCCCGAAAGATCCTTGAACCAGAAGGGCGGATGGATCCACATCACGTCGAGACGGCGCACCGGGAAGCGCATGCCGGCCGTGTCGGGGTGCGCCAGCCACGAACGCCCCAGTGCCAGATTGCCGCGCACGAAGCGGTGCACGCGCACAAACCGGCCATCCTCCCGTCGTACCTCCCCGTCGAGGCGCCCCAGGTTGTAGGCCAACGCACTGTCGCGCTTGGCCCCGCGCAGGGAGTCCGCCAGCTGCCAGGGGAGCCGCATCACGAAGGTCGCTTCGTGAAGCGCCGTGGTGTCGATTACGATGTACGTGCCGAACCGGGTCGTGCCTGGCGCGCTGCGACGGCGCGGGGTGCGCTGCAGCGCGCGACGCCAGTTCCAATCATCCTTGCCGTAGTCGATGAGGGTGATCACCGGTCGCGTGATCTCGAGCGACTTCACCACGATGCGCGCGTCGAGCAGATCGCGCGGATCATAACTGAGGCGGATCGGCCCCGTGCTGAGAAACGGTGTCCCGTCAGGGGCCCGGACATCGACGCTGTCGATGGTGATGTCGCTGAAGAGATTGCCGCCCACCGCGCCCACGTAGAGCCGCCCCGGAATGGCCGCGCGCGCGAGCGGCATCACGGTGCGGAGAATGAGGGCGCGGCCGCGCGCGGTCTGTGTGAGGGTCACGACGCCGCCCACCACGGCCGCGAGCAGCGACAGCAGGACGGCAGCGGTACCCAGCACGATCGTGCGGCGGCGTGGCGCCATTACGAGGCCCCCCCGGCGGCGGCGGCGCGCAGCATCAGAAAGCTTGCCCGATCCAGATGCTGGGGTTGAGACGACGGAAGAATCCCGTACGCCGGACCGGCCGGTACGTGGCCGGACAGCTGCCCGCCGCCTGCGCCGCCGGCTGGCCATCGGCAGCGGCGAGGGTCACCCCCAAGGTGTTGCCGGGACTGACACAATAGAGCGGGGCCACCCCGCCTTGTGGACGCGCGTTGAAGTAGGCCGCACCGGCCGGCAACTCGTAGGGGTTATACCCGAAGTCAATGCGCACCGCGCCAAATGGCGATGCGACCCGCACGCCCAACCCGGGGGTGACCTTCACCACCGGCCCGTCGGCGCGAAGCGCCGTGCCCCCCCGGTTCCAGAGCCGCCCGGCGTCGGCAAAGGCGGCAAGCTGCAGCAGGCGCGGGAGCACGGGACTCACCCATTGCGCCTCGAGGTTGCCCACGACCAGCGTGTTGCCGCCCGTGGGTACCACGCGCTCGGTGACCGCGCGCTGGTCGGCACGGAAGTAGGTCACACCGTTCACCGTCTCGGTGGTGAAGTCACTCACGATGTACACGGCGGGGCCCAGTTCGTTCTGCCGAAACCCTCGTACCGTGGTCGGGCCACCGGCGTACAGCCGCTCCTGCGGCGGAATGAAGCCGGCGAATCCGCTGCCGGTCCCCAGCCCCTGCACGATGCCGGCGCGGACATGGGCGGTGATCGTCGCCCCGGCCACCTGCCGGTACCACGACACGTCGCCGGACGCGCGATTGAACTGCTGCGTGGCGTCCGAGCCGATCCACGTGCTGGCGTGACGCAGCGTGGCTCGCATGATGGTCCCGCCCGTGGGTCTGACCGCGTCGTTCAGCCGTTCGCGCGACAGCGAGAACTCCACGGCGGCCAGGCGGTTGTTGGCACGCCGCCAATGGGCGTGCGGCGCAGATACGCCTTGAACTCCGACAGCGTCGAGCTGAACACGGTGAGCGACGGCACCCGGGCCTGATCGGCTCGCACCGGCTGGCGCAGCGTCATCGACGTGTAGTAGTTGAGCGTGCGGCTGTAGGGATCGCTGCGCGCCTGCCCCTGGCAGAAGTCATCGGCACCGTCAAGCGGAGCCCCAAGACCGATCTTGCTGACACGCGCGGTGAGTTCCAACCGCTGGGCATAGGGCAGGAAATCCCGGTCGGTGAGAGACCCTTGCGCGCGGAAGCAATCGAGGGTGGCCCAGCCCACGCCCCCGCGCGCCGCGAAGCGGTCGCCCACGACGAGGCGCGCGGTCAGGTTGACGAGGGTGTCCCCCGGCGGTTGCACACTGTCAGGCTGCAGCTCCACCCGCTGAAAGGCGTCGGTCTGGTACAGGTTGCGCTGGGCATCGATGATGCGGCGCACCGAGTACCAGTCGCCCGAGCGCAACGCCATGGTCCGCCGAATGGTGGCGTCGGAAACCGCGCGAGCACCCAGGCTGGTGTCCACGGCGATCGCGATGCGTCCGACCCGCGCCCGTGCACCCGGTACCACCGTGACCTCCACATCGGCGGCACGTGCCCGCACGTCGGTGGTGTACGCCAGCAGCGCCTCGGCCTGCGGCCAGCCGAGATTGCGCAGGCGCCGGACGAGCGTATCGCGTCCCGCCTCCAGCGCGCTCCGGTCGAACAACCCGCCCGCGCGGAGCGGGAAGTCGCGTGCCGCCGTGGCCAGTGCCTCGTTGCTTTCAATCCCGCGGACGAGGAACGCCGACACCCGCATCGGTTCCCCCTCGGCGATCTGGAACTCGATGTCGATGACAGCCGGGCGCACCACGCGAACGACGGTGTCCACCCGCACGTCAGGGTACCCACGCCGCCGATACAAGGTCTCCAGCCGGCGCAGATCCCGCGCGAACTCGACCGGATCGAGGCAGCGCCGGGTGCCGATCAGCGGCACCCCGGGGAGCGTCGACGGCAGCGTCGCCACGGTGGTCGCCAGGACCGCAGCGGAATACTCACGGTTGCCAACGAAGCGCAGCGACCGCACCTCGCGGTCACCACGTTCGCAGGACAGGTCCTGCGCGGCGACCGGCGCGGCACACCACAGCGCAGTGAGCGCGGCAAGGAAGCGGGAGAATAATCGCACGTTCTATAGCGTGAAACCTCACGTGGCTCAGGGAGCCAGTCAACCTCGACCTGCGGCTTTGGAGCGGCATCCGCTATCTTGCGGCATGAAGATCTATACCCGCTCCGGTGACGAAGGCGCGACCGCTCTCTTTGGCGGCGGCCGCGTAGGCAAGGACCACCCGCGTGTCAACGCGTACGGTGATGTGGACGAGCTGAATGCCTCGCTCGGCATGGCCCGCTCCATCCAGATGATCCCGCGTATCGACGAGGTGCTTGTCCCCGTTCAGCGCGACCTCTTCGCCATCGGCGCGCTGCTGGCGACCCCGGACCTCGAGAAGATGCGCGACCATCTCACCAAGGCCCGCATCGACGAAGGACGCATCGACGAGCTCGAAAAGGCGATCGATGCGTGCGAGCAGGAGCTGGAGCCGCTCCGCAGCTTCATCATTCCCGGCGGCACCCCCAAGGCGGCGGCGCTGCACGTGGCCCGCACCGTGTGCCGGCGCGCCGAGCGCCGCGTGGTGCACCTGGCCAGCGAGGTGGAGCTGCCGCACCTCGTGGTGATCTACCTCAACCGGCTCTCTGATCTCCTGTTCATGCTGGCCCGTGTCGCCAACAAGCGCGCGGGAGCCGGCGAAGTCACCTGGTGATGCGCTGACATGGGCGTACTCCCCACGCCGCTCGCGCTCCCGCTGGGGTACCCCGTGTACTGCGCCAACGGGGTCCTGGCAGAGGTGGGGGCCGTCGTGCGCGACACGGCGCCCGCCCATCGCGTCGCCATCATCAGCGATCGCGTCGTGGGTGCCCACCACGCCAACAGGATACTGGCGCAGTGTGCCGGCGTACCGGCGCAACTCTTCACCATTCCCCCCGGGGAACAGGAAAAGACGCGAGCGCGCTGGGCCGAGCTGACGGACGCGCTCGTGGCGTGGGGGGCCGGACGCGACACCACGATCATTGCGCTGGGTGGCGGAGTCGTGGGTGACCTGGCCGGATTCGTTGCCGCCACGTTCATGCGTGGCCTCCCCGTCGTGCAGGTCCCCACTACGCTGCTCGCCATGGTCGACGCGTCCGTTGGCGGGAAGACGGCCGTGGACACTCCGGCCGGGAAGAACCTCGTCGGGGCGTTTCACAATCCGTCCGCCGTGGTCATCGACCCGCTGGTGCTCGAGACGCTGCCCCCGGCCGTGCTGCGGAGCGGACTCGCCGAAATGCTCAAGCACGGGGTGATTGCCGACGCGAGCTACTTCGACCAGGTGCTCTCGGCACTCCCCGACGTCGTGAGGCAGGGGGCCAAGGCCAGGGGACTGGATACCCTCATTGCCGGCAGCGTGCACATCAAGGCCCACGTGGTGGCCGAGGATACCCGCGAGGGGGGGTTGCGACAAATCCTCAACTTTGGCCATACCATTGCGCACGCCATTGAAAAGGTTCGGCAGTACGACATGCTGCATGGCGAGGCGGTCGCCATGGGGATGGTGGTCGAGGCACGACTTGCCGAACAGATCGGCCTTGCGCACCACGGACTGTCGCGGTCGATCCGCGACGCGGTACAGCGCGCCGGGCTGCCGGTAACGCTCCCGCCGGGAATCGACCCGGCCGCCGTGGTGGCCGAGACACACGGCGACAAGAAGGCGCGCAGTGGCGCCGCGCGCTATGCCCTTCCCCGCGCCATTGGCGAGATGGAGGCGGCGGAGGGACGCTGGGCCGTACCGGTGCCCGACGATGTGGTCATGACCGTGCTCACCGAGTCCCTCGGCACCGCGGCGTAACCACGATGCGCCACCGCCCCGAACGAATGTCCGGGGCCGCGGTGGCCGCAGGACTCGTTGCCTTTGGCACGATACCGAGAATGAGGGGACGATGCCACGTGCCGCGGCATGGCCGCCACACCCCGGCGGACACCGGTGGGACGAGTCGCTGGCGTACGCCGAATCCCGCATGTCGTAGTCGGTTATCTTTGTACGGAATTCGATCAACTGTCTTTATGGGAGCGCTGTACTGTCTCTATTTGTCGCCTCGGGAAAATTTTCATTGACCGTCCAGACGGGGACCGTTATCGTGGCGCTCCCACCCCTAGTTCGGGCCGCTCCCCGGCCCTACCTCTGCAACACGTACGACGAGGACGTATGCAGGCAGCCGCCGCGACCAGGACTTCCGAGACCCGTTCCAAAGGGTTCTTCCGATCCGCGCCTTCCACGGCCTTCGACCAGTACCTGCACGACATTCAGAAGCTCCCCCTCATCACGGATGCCGCTGAGGAGCGCCGGCTGGCGCGATTGGCGCAGAAGGGCGACGAGAGCGCGGCGGAGCGTCTGGTCACCGCGAATCTTCGGTTTGTCATCAGTTACGTGAAGAAGTACCAGGGTCATGGCCTCGACCTCTCCGAACTCGTGGCCATCGGCAACGAGGGGCTGCTCAAGGCGGTCCGGAAGTTCGACCCGGATCAGGGCGTGAAGTTCATCTCCTACGCGGTATGGTGGGTGCGCCAGGCGGTGCTCAAGGCGCTGGCCGAGCAGACACGCAGCGTGCGGATTCCCCTCAACCAGAATTCGCAACTCATCCGCATGGCACGCGGGGAGATGATTCTCTCGCAGGTGCTCAACCGCGAGCCCACCGACGCCGAAATGGCCAAGCTGCTCGATGAACCGGTGGAGCAGGTGCGCAGCGCCCGCCAGATCACCAGCACCGAGGTCTCGCTGGACGCGCCGATCGACCGTCAGGATCGCGAAGCGTCCACGCTCGGTGAGCGCTTCGCCGGCGAAACGCACGCCGATATCGAAGACGGCACCGACTTCCGTCTCATGCGGGAGTTCATCGATCGTGTCTTCCGCAAGTACCTGACCCCGCGCGAGCGCAAGATCCTCTATCTGTACTACGGGCTCGACGAAGGGGCCGAAGCCATGACGCTCGAGCGCATCGGCGCGCTCATGGGCGTCACCCGCGAGCGCATCCGCCAGATTCGGGAGCGGGCCTTCGAAAAGCTGCGCGAATCGCCGGATGGCCACGCGCTGGCCGGGTTCTGGGGCGCCGCCTGAGCACCCGGCACTCAGCTTGGTAGGATGGACGAAGAAAGCGGGCACGGCGACAAGGACTCCGCCGTGCCCGTTTTCTTCGTCACCGATGGTCATGTGGGTAACGCGCGGCCCACCGGTCGCACCTCTTCTCCTGCGACTGCCGCGGCAACAAGTTGCGACCATGACTGCGCTGCGCGAGACGCTCGAGGGAATTGTTGGCCCACGGTGGGTCAAGTCACGCGCCCCGGAGCTGGCCCCCTACGATTCCGACGGCCTGCCGGGGTATCGCGCCACGCCAGCGCTGGCGGTGTTCCCTGGTTCCCGGGCTGAGGTGATCGCTGTCGTGCGGACGCTGGCAGACACCGGCACCCCGTGGGTACCACGTGGAGCCGGAACCGGCCTCTCTGGGGGCGCGCTTGCCAACGGCATCGTGCTCATCGGCCTGAATCGGCTCACCCGCATCCTCGACGTCGATCCGGTGAACCGTCTGGCGCGCGTCGAGCCGGGGGTCGTGAACGCGAGTCTCTCGCGCGTGACGACGCGCTATGGCCTGCAGTACGCGCCCGATCCCTCGAGCCAGACCGCCTGTACGATTGGTGGGAACGTCGCCGAAAACGCCGGTGGCCCCCACTGCCTCAAGTACGGCGTCACGCTGAACCACGTGCTGGAGTGCGAGGTGGTCCTCCCTAATGGCACCGTTACACGGCTCGGTGGGGCGTACGCCGAGTCGTCGGGCTATGACCTGCTGGGTGCGTTCGTTGGCAGCGAGGGGTGTTTCGGCATCGCCACGGAGGTCACGGTACAGCTGGTTCCACTCCCCGATGCGGTGCACACACTCCTCGCCGACTTTGCCAGCGTCACCGACGCCGCGCGTGCCGTCTCCCGCATCATCGCCAGCGGGATCGTCCCTGCCGCGTTGGAGATGATGGACAACGCCACCATCCGGTGTGTGGAGGCGAGCATCTATGCGGCGGGATATCCGGTGGACGCGGCGGCTGTGCTGCTCTGCGAAGTGGACGGGGTGGCGGAGGGGCTCGACGAAGACGTGGCCATCATCCGGGACGCCTGCCATGCGGCCGGCGCCCGATCGGTCGCGGTGGCAACCGACGCCGCCGACCGCGCACGGCTGTGGCAGGGCCGCAAGAAGGCCTTCGGCGCCATGGGGCGCCTCGCCCCGGCGCTCGTCGTCCAGGACGCCGTGGTGCCCCGCACCAGGCTCCCCGAGGTCCTGGCGGCCATCGAGCAGATCGGCGAACGGTTCGGTGTGCGCGTGTGCAATGTGTTCCACGCCGGGGATGGCAACCTGCATCCCAACATCCCGTACAACGCGCACGACGCGGCGGAGAGCGCGCGCGTCCACGAGGCGATGGGGGCGATCATGACGGCGTGCATCGAGGCGGGAGGCACCATTACCGGCGAGCACGGGGTGGGACTCGACAAGCTCCCGTACATGGAATCGCTGTTTGACGCCGACTCGCTCGACATGATGTGTCGGGTGCGGCGTGTCTTCGACCCGGAGACGCGCGCCAATCCCGGCAAGGTGATCCCGGTGCACAGCTGCCGTGAGTGGCACGGGGCCACCGGCCCGGGCCCCCGTGGCCCACAGGTCCGTGTCTGACATCACCAGGCTGGCCGAGCAGATCCGCGCAACGTCGGGGCCGCTGCGCATCGCGGGAGGCGGCAGCTGGCTGCATGCCGGAGGGCCGTGGGC
>VYLE01000295.1_pt1 | contig 36018 bp, 27 predicted proteins | sample 5114391 | NCBI WGS metagenome assembly VYLE01 (sample SAMN12291771, study PRJNA351875) | freshwater metagenome | isolation source: freshwater lake | place: USA: Michigan, Kent Lake | collected 2013-08-15
CCTCGATCAGGCCGCCGATGATGATGCGGTCGGCCTGCATCAGCCGCGATTCCAGCGGGCCGTAGATCTGCAGGCGCGCGCCCGGACGGTCGCGCCGCCGTACCGCGCGGTCGGCGAAGGCGGTCTGGAACACTTCGGCATAGTCGGACGGCGGCACCGGCAATCCGCTGGTCGTGCCGCCGCGCAAGAGATCATCGAAGGCGGCCGCCAGCGCCAGGCCCTCGCGCTCCTCGAAGGCGAGCGGAATACCCATCTCGTCGCGCGACAGCGCGATCAGGATCTCGCGATGCCGGTGCGCGAGCTCGGCGAAGTCGTGGGGACGTGACGGCTCCAGCGCCTCGACCGGTGCCAGCGCCTGCCGCAGCGCCTCGATCAGCGCCTGGATGCGCTCGAGATCCTCCGCCTTGAGCCGCGCGCGCGGCTCGGCGGGATGCAGCGGCGAGGCTTCGCTGCGCCAGAGCTTTTCCAGCGCCTCGCGAAACCGCGTGAAGTCGCGCGACAGGCCCGCGGTGCCGGGCGGCGGCCGCGTGCCGCGCAGCAGCGCCAGTTCGAGGCTCTGGATCGCCGCATGCCACGCACCCGCCGCACGGCCGAGCCGGCACAGCGGATGTTTCAGCAGCGCCAGCAGCGTCGCCGGCTCCAGGCCCCGCGTCGCCGCCTCCGCGGCGAGCCGCGCGAACACGCCGGCCGACGTCTCCATCAGCACGTCGCCGCCGGAATCGTCGAAGGACAGATTCCAGCGCGTCAGCGCCGCCATCACCCGCCGCGCCAGCGCGCGATCCGGCGTCACCAGCGCCGCCGACCGGCCGAGATGCCGCGCCTCGCGCATCGCGATGGCAATCGCCAGCGCTTCCATCTCGGGATTGGGCGCCTCGACGACTTTGAGGTCGGCCATGCCGGCCTTGATCCGGGCGGCGATCTCAGGCTGCTTCAGCCGGTCGTGCCACACTTCCGTCGTGGCGGAGGGGCGCATCGATTCGGAGGCGAGCAGATCGCGGCCGCCCGCGGCCGGCGGCTGCAGCAACTCGACGTCGCTGCGCTTGATGCCGAGGCGCTGCAGCAACGCGTGCAGCGCATATTGCGGATGGTTCGAAGCCGGCGGCTCGACGAACTTGCCGAGCGCATCGCGCACGCCGCCGATGATCCGCCAGGCGTCCTCGTCGAGATCGGTGTCGAGACCCGGCAGTACCACGGCGCCATGCGGCAGCGCGGCGACCGCATGCAGGAACTTTGCCGTCGCCGGCATCGAACCGGTCGAACCGGCGGCGATCACGGGCCCCGCCGGATGCGCGGTCAGGCGCCGCGCCTCCGCCGCGATCAGGAGGTCGCGCCGCGCCGCGGGCTCGATCCGGTTGATCTCGGCCAGATGCGCCGGCCAGGCGATGCGCGCGATGCGCAGGAATTGCAGCGAGTGCTGCCAATATTGATCGAGCTGGTCCGGGATCAGCCCGTCCAGCGCGCTCCAGTCGACGCCGCGCGTTACCATGTCGTCGATCAGCCGCGCGAGATCCGAGGCGAGCGCCAGCGTCGAGGCAGGACCGCCGACCACGAGCGGCGACAGCACCGGTCCCTTTGCCCAGGCCGCGACGAGTTGCGCCAGCGTCAGCCGGCGCTCGAGGTCGCCGAGCCGCGGCGGAATGTCGAGCGAGGCTTCGCCGGAGAACTGCTCGCTCTCGCCGGCGAAAGCGAGTTCGTCCTCGTCGATGTCGCCGAGCGCGACGATGCGCGGCAGCACCACCGCGTCGGTCTTCATCTCGTCGAGGAAGATCTCGCGGACCACGCGCATGGCACGCCTTGTCGGCAGGTACAGCGTGGCATCCGCCAGCCGCGCCGGCTCCTTGCGCGCCTCGAAGCCCGCGACCAGCCGGCCGTCCAGCAGCGCGGTGACCACCGTGCGCAGGAACGGAACCGAGATGGGAACGCTGAAGACGCGCATGGGCAGCCTGATTCGAGATCAGGGCAATATAGGGAGGCGGCTTCAAATGGATATGGGGGAGGCGAGACCGTCCCCGCTGTTCGCGAGGTTGCCCGCTCTCGTGCCCCGGACGCAGCGCGGCATGCCATGACGCGCTGCCGAGCCGGGGCCCAGTGCCGTAGGGTGGGCAAAGGCGCACTTGCGCCGTGCCCACGACTTTTCCGATGGCAACAGGTGGTGGGCACGCTTCGCTTTGCCCACCCTACGGCACTGTGCTCGAGCGCGGCGCTACGCCACGCTCACCAAGAACGCCTCTTCCGCGGCATGCACGGCGTCGGGCGTGCCGACATGCATCCAGACGCCGTCGAGGCGCAGGCCGAACAGCCGCTCCTGTGCGTTGGCGCGGTCGAACATCTCCGTCAGCGAGAATTCGCCGGATGGCGCATCGGCGAAGATCGCGGGCGACAGGATGGCCGCGCCGGCATAGACGAAGGGCACGACCTCTTTCTCCTTGCGCTTGCGCAGGGCGCCGTCGGGCAGCATGCCGTAATCGCCGCGGCCGCCATAGCCGATGCTGGTCGCGGTCGGCGCCATCAGCAGCAGGATGTCCATGCGCGCGGGGTCGAAATTCTCGGCGAGCCGCGCCAGGTTGGAGCGGACGCCGTCGATCCACAGCGTGTCGGAATTGAGGTGGAAGAACGGCGCGTCACCGAGCAGGGGCAGCGCCTTGACCACGCCGCCGCCGGTGCCGAGCACCTGGTCGCGTTCGTCCGAAATGGTCACGCGGGGACGCTGGCGCTTGGCGACATGGTCGATGATCTGGTCGCCCAGGTAATGCACATTGACGACGGCCTCGGTGACGCCGGCCTCGCCGAGCTTGTCGAGCACGTGGTCGAGCAGCGGCTGGCCCGCCACCGGCACCAGCGGCTTCGGCATCTTCTCCGTCAGCGGCCGCATGCGCAGGCCAAATCCTGCGGCGAGCACCATGGCTTTGGTCGGTTTGACGGACATCCCTGGCCTTCTCAGATTCGTCTTTCCTGGCGGAATCGATGGTGCATTTGCAGGACATCTAGCACGAGACCAGGCCCGCCGCACCGCGTCCAAATGGCCTTAGCCAGCCGCCGTGACGATTGTACGACGACGGTCGCCGCTACGCTCCGATGGGGGCGGACCGGGCCTTTCTCTTCTTGTCGCCGACCTTGAGGAAATTGACCCCGATCTGGTCGCCATTGACCCAGGCCAGTTCGCAGCGCCGGTAGGCGAGCCCGGTGGACGACAGCAGCAGGAAGAACTCCTTCAGGTGCAGGCCCTCGACCGATCCGTCGATCGTCAGCTTGGCCCCGCTCTCGGAGACGTCCTCCATCATGCAGTCCCGCCGCCAGGTGCCGTCGATTCCCATCATCTGGGCCGGCACGCCGCGTTCGAAAACAACCCGGTTGTTGCCGCGCTGGTCCGTCTTCAAAGCCATCCGTCGCTCCAGCCCCTTTTTGCCCGGCTGCTTGAACGCGATGATAAGGACGGGATGGCTAACAGCCGGTAAATCAGGTTCCAGCCGGCGCCTGGGGCGGCGGCACGTTGGCGAGATACCAGTCGCGCAGCTGTGCCAGCGCCGGATGCGCCAGCGAGCGCTGCAGATAGGTCCAGATCCGCGGCTGGTGGCGCAGGTAATGGGGCTTGCCGTCGCGGCGGTTGAGCCGTGCGAAGGTGCCGAGCAGGCGGGTGTTCCGTTGCGCCGACATGATCGCATAGAGTTCGGCGAAGCCGGCGGCGTCGAAGCCCGCATCGCCGGCGCGGCGCGCCTTGATGTAGCGCGACAGCAGCGTCAGCTCGACGGTCTCGGGCACGTCGATGCGCGCATCCTGCAGCAGCGAGACCACGTCGTAGGCGTGCGGGCCGAGCACGGTGTCCTGGAAATCGATCACGCCGATTCGGGCGATGCCGGTCCGCTCCGGCAGCCAGATCAGGTTCGGCGAATGATAGTCGCGAATCACCCAGGTCTTCGGCGCGGCCAGCGGCTTCTGCAGCAGGTCGCGCCACATCGCGACGAACGCGCGGTGCTGCTCCGCGCCGAGCGGCGCGTTGCGGTCGGGCAGATACCATTCCGGCATCAATCCGATCTCGATCAGCAGGGCGTCGAGGTCGAACGTCGGGATGGCATAGGTCTGGCCGGCCAGCGGCAGGGTGTCGGGCAGCGCCTTGCCGTGCAGGGCGGCGAGCACGTCGGTTGCGGCTTCGTAGCGCGCGGTGATCGGACGCGGCGGATCGCCCTCGATGACGCCTTCGGTGCCGAAATCCTCGGTGATCAGAAAGCCGTGGTCGAGATCGGCATGGTGAATCGCCGGCGCGGAAATGCCCTGCGCGCGCAGCCCCTCGTCGATGGCGACGAAGGGTTTGACGTTTTCGGCCAGATGCACCGCGGCGCTGTAGGACTTGCCGTTGTACAGCGCCGCGCCATCCGGCCGCTGCGGCGAATTCATCAGGATGACGACGCCGTCCTCGCGCGCGAGCCGCGCATAGGACCGCGTCGAGGCATCGCCCGCCATGCGCCGGCGCGTCGCATCGCCATAGCCGCTGGCGCCGAGGAATTCGCGCAGCGCCTGCAGCCGCACGACCTGCGCGGCGCTCCTGCCGTGACCGATGATGTCGGCCCTGCGCGCATCATGGCCGAGCGACGCATCATGCGTCAGCGCGATGTCGATACGGTCCGCGGGCATCGCCGCGGGCGCGCGCTCCGGCCATTCGATCAGCACGAGGGTCGCCTCCGGCAGCGGCGACAGGCCGATCTCCTCGAGCTCGCTCGCATCCTCGATGCGGTAGAGATCGGCATGCAGCACCGCGAAGGGCGGCAGCTCGTAGGTCTGGACCAGCGTGAAGGTCGGGCTCGGCACGTCCAGCGTCTCGTCGCCGGCGAGGTAGCGGATCAGGCTGCGGGCCGCCGCGGTCTTGCCGGCTCCGAGATCGCCGGTGAGCGTGATGACGTCGCCGGGGCCGATCAGCAAAGCGAGGTCGGCCATCAATTGTCCGGTGGCCGTCTCGCTGTCGAGCGTGACGGAGAATGTGGCCGGCGCGCTCATTCGGCGGCGTCGCGATGCGCCGCCTGGTCGGTCGGGAAATCGCAGATCACGACCGTGCCGCGGCCGACGATGGAATCCACCCGCACCTTGCCGCCATGCAGCTCGACGAAGGAGCGCACCAAGGACAGGCCGAGGCCGGCGCCGCGGTGACGCGAGCCCTGCGAGCGGCTTTCGAACCAGTTGAATACCTTGTCCTTCATGTCGGCGGGAATTCCGGGCCCGGAATCCGTCACCGTGAAGATCACGCTGCGCTCGGTGCGGCGCGCGCTGATGCCGACGGTGGAATCCTGCGGCGAGAAGCCGACGGCATTGGCGAGCAGGTTATAGAGCACCTGCACCACGCGCTTCTCGTCGCCGATGAAGCTGCCGACGTCGGGCGCGATCTCGACCTTGAGGCGGATGCGGTCGGTGGCGAGCCGGTCCTGGATGCCCTCGGCCGCCAGCTCGATCGTCTTGCTCACGTCGACCGGGCCGAGCTCCAGCTTCATGGCGCCGGCATCGATTGTGGCGAGATCGAGAATATTGTTGGTCAAAGCCAGCAGCGCGTTGGTCGATTTTGTGACGTAGTCGAGATACTCCGCCTGCTTCGGCGTCAGCGGTCCGGTCGAGGGATCGCTGAGGAAATGCGCGAAACCGATGATGGTGGTGAGCGGCGAACGCAGCTCGTAGGAGACGTGGTGGACGAAATCCACCTTCATCTGGTCGGCGGCTTCCAGCGCCTCGTTGCGCTCGCGCAGCGCGCGCTCGACATTCTCGGTGTCGGTGATGTCCTGGAAGGTCAGCATGGTCGCGCCGTCATGCAGCGGGCGGATCATGCCGTCGAGCACGCTGCCGTCCTTGCGCTCCAGCTTCAGCGGCACGTCGGCGCGGTTTTCGATCGAGGTGACCGCCTCGCGGATCTGCCGCCAGACCGCGGGATCGTCGAACAGCTGGTGGCACCAGCCCTCGACGGTCTGGATGTGCGGCTCGTCGCGCATGGCATCGCTCGAGAGCTTCCACATCCGCACGAAAGCCGGGTTGAACAGCTGCGCGCGGCCGTTGCTGCCGAACACCGCGACGCCCTCAGCGAGGCTGTCCAGCGTCTCGCGCTGCACCCGGATCATGCCGTCGAAGCGGCGGGCGAGCTCCAGGCTCTCGGTGACGTCGTCGAACAGGTAGGTGACGCCGCCCTCGGGGTTCGGCGTCGTGACCACCGACAGCGCGCGGCCGTCGGGCAGGTACCAGGTGTCCTTGGCGGTCTCGACCGCGCGATAGGCCTCGTGCAGCTTGGCCTTCCAGGCGCGGAAGTCCGGCTGCTCCTGCAGCTTGCGCGCGGCGCGCAGCTGGTCGAGCACGCTGGAATCATCGGGATTGCTGTCGAGGAAGGTGCGGTCGAGGTCCCACAGCCGCCGGTAGGAATCGTTGTAGAAGGCGAGCCGGCGCTGGCCGTCGAACACGGCGACGCCCGACGACAGCTGGTCGAGCGTGCGCCGATGCGCCTCCGCCATCCGCACCAGCGCCGAGCTCAGCGCGTCCGCTTCGCTGGCATCGATGGCGACGCCGATGCTGCCGCTGCCGACATTGATGGCGCGCACATCGTAGATGCGCCGCTCGCCGCCGATCACGATCGGCAGGCGCGAGGTGAAGCTGGTGCCGTCCTTGAGGGTGCGCTCCATGGCGGTGCGGTCGGCGCTGTCGAGCAGCTCCAGCCGGCGCTCCTGCGCGTCTGTGACGCTGGCTGCCTCGGTCGCGCGGACATAGGCGGGATTGGCGTAGGTCAGCGCGCCATTCTCCGCCTTGGCCCAGATCGGCCAGGGCGCCGCGGCGGCAAAGCCGCGCAGCATCTCGGTCTCGTCGGCGAGCGCCCTGTAGCGCAGATGGGTCTCGGCCAGTTCGCGGCGCAGCCCTGACAGTTCGCGGATCCGGACGATGGCCTGGCCGCCGATGGCGCGGCCGATCGCCTCGAGCGTATGGCCGTGTGCCGTGGTCAGCGTCAGCTGAAAGCCGTCGCCATGCTCGCGCAGCGCATCGACCGCATGGTCCATCTGCAACGCCGGCTCGGGCGGCAGCCAGGTTCCGAAGGCGAGCACGCGCTGCGGTGAGGAATCGCGCGGCAGCACCAGCGCGATGTCGCCGGAGATCTGCGCGCGGTCGTCGCCGGCCGGCCAGGAGATCAGGATCTGGGGTTCGGCGAACAGCAGCGCCCCGAAACGGTCGGCCTGCAGTTGCAGCTCCCCGATCCGCGCGCGTAGCCGCGCCTCGTTCCGCGCCGTGCGCACCCGCGTGCGCATCAGCTGGATCGCGGCGACGACCGAGAAGCCGAGCAGCGCGAGCGCGGTGGCCAGCACCGCCAGTTCCTGGCGGTCGAAATCAAGAAAGGTCGTGAGCGTGTCGATGAGGTCGGCGGCCTTCGCCGGCGCAGCCGGCAGCAGCGCTGCGAGAGCACTTCCCAAAAGGCCATTGCGCACCAGCGAAGTGCACGACAGCAGCGTCCGACGCATCGACTCGATCACGCCTGACATAGTTGCCCCAAAGACCGCACGAATTTCCCCGCGGCGACCCCCGTCGCACGCGAATCAAAGGACAATACCCCCACGGTGACTCCACCGGTAAGAGTCCAGATCGTGAACGCGAAGGCGGCCTCAAAAAAATGCCGGGCGGAGGGTTCCCTTGCGCGAAGGGTTGCGCGACGATTCGCTCGGAATTGCCGAGGGTTAGCGGTCAAGGAAGAGTAGACGAGCTGCTGCCACATATGCAGGTGCGCTCCCTCCCCGCTTGCGGGGGCGGGTTGGGGAGAGGGCCGTCTCTGCAACGGGACACTCCTCCCGGAGGAAAGAACCCTCACCCGGCGCTTTGCGCCGACCTCTCGCGCAAGCGGGAGAGGTGAACCGCTTACCGTCCCGTCGAGCCGAACCCGCCTTCGCCGCGAACGGTGGCGGACAGCGTGTCGACCGGAACCAACGCGGCCTGCACCACAGGCGCGATCACCATCTGGGCGATTCGCTCGCCGCGACGGATCACGAACGGCGCGGGACCGTGATTGATCAGGATCACCTTGATCTCGCCGCGGTAGTCGGCGTCGATCGTGCCGGGCGCATTCAGCACCGTGACGCCGTGCTTGGCGGCAAGGCCCGAGCGCGGCCGCACCTGGGCCTCGTGGCCTGCCGGCAGCGCGATCGCAAGTCCGGTCGGCACCAGGGCGTAGCGCCCGGGCGCAAGCGTGACCGGCTCCGTGTCGGGAACCGCTGCGCTCAGATCGAGGCCGGCGGCGTCCGCGGTCTGGTAGGCGGGCAGGGGCAAGCCCTCGGCATGCGGCAGGCGTTGCAGTTCGACGTTGATCTTCGCGTTCAAGATGCCGGCTCCCGGGATGTATCGGCGGTGTCTTTGGCGACCGGCTCTTTTGCGATCTGCGCGATCAGCTCGACGGCGACCTGCTCCTTGGTCATGACCGGCCAGGACTCGACGACGATGTCGCCGTCCTGGCGGCGGAGCAGGTGGACGGTGTTGCGGTCGCCGCCCATCACGCCGGTCGCCGGCGACACGTCGTTGGCGACGATCCAGTCGCAGCCCTTGCGGGCGAATTTGGTCTTGGCGTTGTCGATGAGGTGCTCGGTCTCGGCGGCGAAGCCGATAACCAGCGGCGGGCGCCCCTCCGCCAGCTTCGAGATGGTGGCGAGGATGTCGGGATTCTCGACCAGCTGCAGCGGCGGAATGCCGGCCGAGCTCTTCTTCAGCTTCTGCCCGCCCTCATTGGCGACGCGCCAGTCGGCGACCGCGGCTGCGAAGATGGCGATGTCGGCGGGCAATGCGGCCTGCACCTGCTCCAGCATCTGCCGTGCGGACTCCACATGCCTGACGGTGACGCCGGGCGGATCGGCGAGATCGACCGGCCCGCTCACCAGGATCACCTCGGCGCCTGCGGCCTGCGCCGCCGCGGCGATGGCAAAGCCCTGCTTGCCCGAGGAGCGGTTGGCGATGTAGCGCACCGGGTCGATCGGCTCGTGGGTGGGACCTGCGGTGATCAGCACGCGCTTGCCGGCGAGCGGCCGCGGCACCGGCGGCCGCAGCAGCCGCTCGGCGGCATTGGCGATCTCGATGGCCTCGGACATGCGGCCGACACCGGCCTCGCCGGCCTCGGCCATCTCGCCGGAATTGGGCCCGATCAGCAGCACGCCGTCGCGCTGCAGCTGCGCGACGTTGCGGCGCGTCGCGGCGTTGTTCCACATCATCGGGTTCATCGCCGGTGCCAGCAGCACCTTGCGATTCGTCGCGAGCAGGATGGCGCTGGCGAGATCGTCGGCGTGGCCGTTCGCCATCTTCGCCATCAGGTCGGCGGTGGCGGGCGCCACCACGATCAGATCGCACTCGCGCGCCAGGCGAATGTGGCCGGCGTCGAACTCGCTCTGCGGGTCGAACAGGTCGGTGTAGACGCGCTCATGCGACAGTGCGCTGACCGCCAGCGGCGTCACGAATTGCTGCGCCGCCTTGGTCAGCACGCAGCGCACCTCGATGCGGCGCTCCTTGAGCCGGCGGATCAGGTCGAGCGATTTGTAGGCGGCGATGCCGCCGCCGATGATCAGGGTGACGCTGGCCTCGGCCACGGCGCCCGTGCGCTGGGGACCGGGCGCGGGAGCTGTCGGCACCGCGAACGGCGTCAGTGGCTCCTCGCGGCCCTCGATCAGTTCCCCGAGGATGACCCGGACCTCTTCCTCGACCGACCTGCGGTTCCTGGCCGAGCGCAGCCGCAGATAGGTTTTGACGGCATCGTCGAGCTTGCGGATGGTCAGGCTTGCCAAGGCGCCCTCCAGCACAGAATGATAGCAATGCTATCACCCAAATGATTGCAGTGCAATCACAGATTCCGGACGGCGATCAGGATGCCGATGAAGGTGGCGGCGATGATCCAGAGCGCCACGGTGCGCCAGCGGGTCTTGCGGCCCTCGCTGCGGCCCATCGCGGCGATGCTCTCCGGCGACAGCCGGATGCCCTCCCGCGTCATGGTTTCGAGCTGCTCCAGTACGGCGACCGAGCGCGCGGCGATCTCGGGCAGGCGCATCAGCACGCGGGCCAGTTCCCCGCCGCCCGCCAGCGCCCCCTCGACCTTGCCGATCGGACCGAGATTGCGCTCGATCCATTCGCGCACCACGGGATCGGCGATCTTCCAGATGTCGAGCTTGGGATCGAAGCCGCGCGCGACGCCCTCGACCACCACCATGGTCTTCTGCAGCAGGATCAGCTCGGGCCGCGTCGTCATGTCGAACAGGCCGGTGACCTCGAGCAGCAGCGTTAGCAGCCGCGCCATCGAGATCTCCTCGGCGGTGCGGTTGTGAATGGGCTCGCCGATGGCGCGGATGGCCTGTGCGAAATTCTCGACCGAGTGATGCGCCGGCACATAGCCGGCCTCGAAATGCACCTCCGCAACGCGGCGGTAATCGCGGGTGATGAAGCCGAGCAGGATCTCGGCGAGGAAGCGCCGCTCCTTCATGCCGAGCCGGCCCATGATGCCGAAATCGACCGCGACCAGCCGGCCGGCATCGTCGAGGAACAGATTGCCCGGATGCATGTCGGCGTGGAAGAAGCCGTCGCGCAGCGCGTGCCGCAGGAAGCTCTGGATCACCTTGCGGCCGAGATCGGGCAGGTCGACCTGCGCCTCTTCGAGCCGCCTGCGGTCGTTCAGCGCGATGCCGTCGATCCACTCCATCGTCAGCACGTTGTGGGTGGTGCGGTCCCAGTCGACCTCCGGCACGCGGAAGTCCGGATCGTCGCGGGTGTTCTCCGCCATCTCGGACAGCGCCGCCGCTTCCAGCCGCAGGTCCATCTCCATCGCGACCGAGCGCGACATGGTGTTGATCACTTCGACCAGCCGCAGCCGCCGCGCCTCGGCGGAATGGGCCTCGGCCTTGTGCGCGACGTAGAAGAAATCGGAGAGGTCGCGGCGGAAGCGCGCGGCCACGTTCGGCCGCAGCACCTTCACGGCGACAGCCTTGCGGACGCCGTCGCGCAGCACCTCGCCGCGATGCACCTGCGCGATCGAGGCGGCGGCCACCGGCGGGCCGAGGCTCGCAAACACCTCCGTCAGCGGCCGCTCCAGCGAGGTCGCGATCACGGTCTCCGCTTCCTCGCGCGAGAAGGGCGGCAGGCGATCCTGCAGGCTTTCGAGGTCGCGCGCCATGGCCACGCCGACGACGTCGGGACGGGTCGCCAGGAACTGCCCGAGCTTGAGATAGGCCGGGCCCATCCGTGTCAGCGCGCGCGACATCCTTGGCGCGTCCTTGGGGCCGCGTCGCTCGATCAGGCGGGCAAGCCTGAGCGCGAGCTGGCCGGGCGGCGGCACCAGGCTGGGATCGACCGAGCCGAACACGCCCTCACGCGCGAACACGAACGCAGCGCGCATCAGGCGCGCGATGTGGGTGATGGCAGAGATCACAAACGCCAGCCCGAATGCAGCGCGACGATGCCGCCGGTCAGGGTCTGCCAGGTCACGCGGGAGAAGCCGGCGTCGCGGATCATGTCGGCGAAGGCGTTCGGCTTTGGAAACTTGCGGATCGATTCGACGAGATACTGGTAGGACTCGGCATCGCCGGTCACCATGCGGCCGAGCGGCGGGATCACCTTGAACGAGAACAGGTCATAGAGCTTGTCCAGCCCGGGCATCTCGACGGTGGAGAATTCCAGGCACAGGAATCGGCTGCCGGGCTTCAGCACGCGATAGGCTTCGCGCAGCGCAAGGTCGATCTGCGGCACGTTGCGGATGCCGAACGCGATCGTATAGGCATCGAAACTCCGGTCCGCGAAGGAAAGCGCTTCGGCGTTGCCCTCGACGAAATCGACCTGGCTGTCGAGATGCCGCTTCGCGGCGCGCTCGCGCCCTACCGCCAGCATGTCGGAATTGATGTCGCAGACGGTGGCGTGGAAGCCGGAACCCGCCGCCTTGGCGGCGCGGAACGAGATGTCACCGGTGCCCCCGGCGACATCGAGCAGCGCGAACGGCCGGTCGGATTTCGGCGGGTCGAGCGCGGTGATCATGATGTCCTTCCAGACCCGGTGCAGGCCTCCGGACATCAGATCGTTCATCAGGTCATAGCGCGACGCCACGCTGTGAAACACGTCGTTCACCAGCGTCTGTTTCTCGCCCAGGGGCACGTCCCTGAAGCCAAAATGCGTGGTTTCGCCCGGCCGATCCATTACTGTACTCCACTGGGCGAACCATAGCGCGCCCGCCGCAATGGCGCTATCACACCGCCCCCATAAGGTGAATGCCCGAGCATGCCTGAATTGCCCGAAGTCGAGACCGTCCGCCGCGGCCTTCAGCCGGTGATGGAGGGGGCGAAAATCCTCGTTGCGGAGGCCCGAAGGCCGGATTTGCGCTTTCCGTTCCAGCCCGATTTCGTCGCCCGGTTGCAGGGGCAGGTCGTCACGGGGCTCGGCCGTCGTGCAAAATATCTCATGGCCGATCTCGGCTCCGGCGACGTGCTGCTGATGCATCTGGGCATGTCCGGCTCGTTTCGCGTCATCAAGCCCGACAACGACGCGGTACCCGGCGAGTTTCATTATCCCCGCGGCAAGGACAGCGCGCACGACCACGTGCTGTTCCGGATGTCCTCGGGTGCCGACATCGTCTTCAACGATCCGCGCCGCTTCGGTTACATGAAAGTGATCGCGCGCGATGCGCTCGACGAGGAGCCCCTGCTGCGCGATCTCGGCCCCGAGCCGCTCGGCAACGCATTCGATGCGGCGATGCTGGCGCGCGCCTGCGCCGGCAAGGCCACCAGCCTGAAGGCGGCGCTGCTCGACCAGCGCGTGGTCGCCGGGCTCGGCAACATCTATGTGTGCGAGGCGCTGCACCGTGCGCATCTGTCGCCGCGCCGCATTGCGGCGACGCTCGCGACCAAGGGCCGCAAGGGCGTCGGAGGGGGCGCGCCGACGGATCACGCGAAGCGGCTGGTCGATGCCATCCACACCGTGCTGAACGATGCCATCAAGGCCGGCGGGTCGAGCCTGCGCGACCATCGCCAGACCTCCGGCGAGCTCGGCTATTTCCAGCATTCGTTCAAGGTCTATGATCGCGAGGGCGAGCCCTGCCGGACGCCCGGCTGCGGCGGCACGGTCAAGCGCTTCACCCAGAACGGCCGGTCGACCTTCTGGTGCCCGACATGCCAGAAATAGCCTGGTGACGTGGGGCTGCCGCGGGAGCCGATTTTTTACTTTGCATGGGGTTGTTTTTCGAATGTCCCGGCCGCCGGCCTCCGCCTGGCCCGGGCAATGCGAAGCGAAGCAATCCGGCCGGGCTGGGGACCGGATTGCTTCGTCGCTTGAGCCCTTCGACCGGATGGTGACGAAGGGCCCGCTGGCGTCCGCGCGATGTCCCCGCTCAGGACGCCAGAGTCTTGGTCTTCTCCGTCGTGCGGTCGGTGGCCGCGTGCCGCATGCCGTCGGCGGCCGAGAGGACCTGCTCGATCAGCACATGGGTCGGTGCGGCGAGGTCGAGCCGGCCCTCGATCCAGCGCCACAGGCCGCGGATCTCCTCGGTCGACTTGCCGTTCGGTGCGAGTTCGCTGACGGCAAGGCCGCTGGCGAGCGCATCCTGATGGTCGTTGCGCATCGCGATCAGGGGACGCGCGAGCACGTCGGCGAGATCGAGCGAGGCCTCCTCGGCGAGCGTACCGGCGGCATGGTCGATGCGCTGTCCGCGGATCGGCGTCTGGTTCAGCACGAAGCCATAAGGCCGCTTCCAGGCGCGCGCGACGCTGAGCGTGGAGATCGTGGCCTCGATATCGGCGACGCTGGGCCGGGTCGGGATCAGGCACAGGTCGCAGTAGCGGATCGCCGCCGTGGTCACGGCGCTGAGGCCGGCGGCGGTGTCGACGATCGCGATCTGCAGGCCGCTCCCGGCCAGCATCTTCAGGCGGGGCTCGAAATCGGCGGCATGATAGATCGGCTCCACGACGGGATCGGCCGAGCTGCGGCGGCGCTGCCAGTTGGACAGGGTTCCCTGCGGGTCGGTCTCGATCAGGCGGACGGTGAAGCCGGCCTGCCGCGCTGCCAGCGCGAGGCCGATGGCGAGGGTGCTCTTGCCGCTGCCGCCCTTTTGGGTGGCGAGTACGATCGTGTGCATGGAAGACGAATCCTTTGGAGAGCTCAGGTGTCGGGTAACGCCACGCGAACGTGCATCGATTTTTGCGATGCTGAGCTCTTCTCGCTCAGGACGTGCCCGGCCCGATCCAGAAGGGATCGCGGATGTCCGAATCAACACGAGCGATGATGGCAGAATCAGGAATGGCAGCTAATCCGTACCACTACTGGACCCGTAATCACGCGTATGGTCTGCACGCTGAAGTGAACATTGGGGAGGCGCGGGCATGAGCGGAAACTGGCGCGACCGGACGGCGACGACCTTCGATTGCCAGAAGATGCCGGCGGTCTCGAGCCGCGGCATGGTGGTCAGCAACCATCCGCTGGCCTCCAGCGCCGGCGCCGAGATGCTGGCAGCGGGCGGCAACGCCATCGATGCCGCGATCGCGACGCTCTTCACGCTGACGGTGGTCGAGCCGATGATGGTCGGCATCATCGGCGGCGGCATGGCGCATATCCGTCTTGCCGATGGCAGTCACCGTTTCATCGACGGCCAGAGCACCGCGCCCGCGGCGGTTCGCGACACCACCTACACCTCGAAGCCGGGCTCGGCCCACGACGTGTTCGACACCGTCGGTGACGAGACCCTGTGCGGGCCGAAGGCCGTCGCGGTGCCGGGCTCGCTCAAGGCCTGGTGCGAGACGCTGCGCCGGTTCGGCACGATGAGCCTTGCCGACGTGATGCAGCCCGCGATCAAGCATGCCGCGCGCGGCTATGCGGCAACGCCCTATCTGCACGAATGCATCAGCGAATGCGCCGCCGAGATGCGCAAGGATAAGCCGATCGCGGCGATCTTTCTGCCGGACGGCGCGCCGCTGGCGGTCGGCGCACGCGTGGTGCAGGCCGAATATGCCGAGACGCTGCGCGCCATCGCCGAGCATGGCGAGACCGCGCTGTACGGGGGGCCGCTCGGCGACATCCTCGTCGACTACATGGCGAAGCATGGCGGCTTCATCGCCCGCGACGATCTCACCGGCTACAGGACCGTCGAGCGGCAGCCGATCCGCGCCGATTACCGCGGCTGGACCATCCTCGGCCCGCCGCCGCCCGCCGCCTCCGGCGTGCACATCGCGCAGATGCTGAACATCCTGGAAGGCTACGACATCAGCACCCTCGGCTTCGGCGCGCCCGAGACCATCCATCTCCTCGCCGAGGTTTTGAAGATCGCCTTCGCCGATCGCGCTGCGGCCAGCGGCGATCCCGATTATGTCGGCGTGCCGGTGGAGCGGCTGACCTCGAAAGCCTATGCCGAGGAACGCCGCGGCGTCATCGATCCGGCGCGGGCAAAAGCCTGGAGCGCCGGCGTGACGCAGCTCGAGAGCGCGCACACCACGCATCTGACCGCGGCGGACTCCTTCGGCAACGTGGTCGCGACCACGCAGACCATCAACGGCCTGTTCGGCGCCAAGATCATGATCCCGGGCCTCGGCGCCATCGCCAACAATTACATGAACCTGTTCGATCCGCGGCCGGGCCATGCCCTGTCGGTCGCGCCGGGCAAGCGCGTGACGACGTCGATGTCGCCGATGATGGCGCTCGAGGGTGGCCGGCTGCGTTATGCGCTCGGCCTGCCCGGTGGCAAGCGCATCTTCCCGAGCGCGCTGCAGGCGCTGGTCAATCTGATCGACCACGGCATGAGCCTGCAGGAGGCGGTCGAGGCGCCGCGGGTCTGGACCGAGGGCAATGCGCTCGAGGTGGAGCAGAGCGTGCCTGAAAGCGTCCTCAAGCAGCTTCGTGAATTTGGTCACGCGGTGCAGCCGGTCGCGACCGTCGCCGGCGGCATGAACGGCATCGCCTTCAATGACGATGGCACCATGACCGGCGCCGCCTGCTGGCGCGCCGACGGCACGCCGATCGGACTGTCGGGCGGGCTCGCAAAGGGCGGGATCAGGTTTCGCCTGAGCTGAACCGTGCCCCGGATACGGTGCGGCGCTGGCCGCGCCTTACTTCCGCACGCAGATCACGCGGACGACGGCGGCCTTCGCATCCGTCGAGGTGCCGTTGGCGGCGATACTGTTGGCCTTCAGGAAATCGCGCACCGCCTCCGCAGTGACCACCACGGCCTGTGACGCCGGCACTGTGGTCGCGGGTCCCGCCAGCATGGCCGGCTTGAGCAGCGCGATGCCGGCGAATTTGCCGTCGCTGTCGGTGGCGAGTGCGCCGGAGAAGCCGACCGCGGGCGCCGGCGACAGCGCGGCGGCGCTGCCCGTCGACGGCGCCAGCACGGCCTTGAGGGTGGACACCGCGGTCGCGCCGCCCTGGCTCTGCGGATCGGCAATGCCGACGATATCGACATTGCTCTTCGGCGCTCCGCCGGCGAGGCTGATCGGCCTCAATCCGCGCGCGCCGTAGATGCGAAGCAGGGCCAGGTCGGTCTCCTTGCTCTCGGCCAGCCGGTCGGCGCTGCCATGGCCCGCGATCGTGATCGACAAGCATGAATCGGTGACGAGGCGATCGGCGACGATGGCGCCGTCATCACTGACCACGATACCGGTGCCATATTCCACGGTCTTGCGCGGCGCAGGTCCCGCGACCGGACCGGACGGAAACGCGTTGAAGGCGCTCGACATCGCGATCACGACCGGCTCGACCGTGTTCTCCGTGGCCTGGTCGTAGAGGATCGTCATGACGCGAACTTCGTCGCCCTTGAACGTGCCGCGCAGATAGAACTTCTTCAGGCCCTGCAAGCCCGACAGCACGAAGAAGTCGGGCTTCACCACGGAATAATCGACCTTGCGGCCGGGCTCCTTCCTTTCGGCCTCGGCGAGTTTCGCGGTGGTCGGGCTCGCCTCCTTGCGGCGGCTCAGCAGCACCTGCACCGTGCCGGTCGGCGAGGTCCATTTCGAACCGTTGGCATCGCTCGCCTGCTGCGGCACCAGCTTGCCGGGAATGCCGAGCCGCGCGCCGGAGGTCGGCTCCGTCACGATCTTCCAGCCGACGCCATCCTGCTTGCGCCGCGCGGTCTCGGCCAGCGCGGCCCGCTCCTGCGGATTGAGCACGCCGGTCGGCTTGCCGCCCTTGATCTTCTGGTACTCCTTGATCGCATTGACCATGCGCTCGCTGACGTCGCCGGTGATGGCCCCGTTATACTGGCCGACCCAGGCAAGATCGGATTGCAGCGAAAGCCGCTCGGCCGGTGTCATGCCGTCGGCGGTCTGCGACGGCGTCTGTACCGCCGGCGGCCGGGTCGGAACAGTCTGGACGATCTTCGGCTTGGGGCCGGCGACGGGGGGCGCCGGCGCTTGCGCGTCTGCGCCAGTCGTCGCCGCAAACATCAGTGTTGCCGCAAGCATCGATCTCATGACAAATCCAGCCAGCCCATTGAACGCGCGCCATTGAACCACATCTCGTTGGTCGCGAACACTATTCCGCTGGTTCAGGCGAACCGCTGGCCACAGGTCCTGCCTCCTCGTCATGGAGACAGTGGTGGCTCGGTTGGAAAGAGACGGACGACGATGCTGAGCCCGGATGAACTGGAACGCTATGCCCGCCACATCGTGCTGCGCGATGTCGGCGGTCCGGGACAGGCTGCGTTGAAGCGCGCCTCGGTGCTGGTGATCGGCGCCGGCGGGCTCGGAGCGCCGGCGCTGATGTATCTGGCTGCCGCTGGCATCGGCACGCTTGGCGTCGTCGACGACGACGTGGTGTCGCTGTCCAACCTGCAGCGCCAGATCATCCACGCCACGCCCGATATCGGAAGGCACAAGGTCGAGAGCGCCGCCGAGCGGATCGCCGCGCTCAATCCACATGTCAACTTCGTCGGCCATGCCACCTGGCTCAATGCCGACATTGCGCTGGACCTGATCGGCGGCTACGATCTCGTGCTCGACGGTTCCGACAATTTTGCCACGCGCTATCTGGTGTCGGACGCCTGCTTCTTCGCGAAGAAGCCGCTGATCACGGCGGCGCTCGGCACATTCGACGGCTCGCTGACCACCATCCGCGCGCACGAAACCAACGACAAGGGTGAGTTCAATCCGACCTATCGCTGCCTGTTTCCGGAAGCCCCGCCGCCCGGCACCGTGCCCGCCTGCGCCGAGGCCGGCGTGATGGGCGCGCTGGCGGGTGTGCTCGGTTCGATGATGGCGCTGGAGGCGATCCGCGAGATCGTCGGCTTCGGCGAGGGCCTGGTCGGCCGCCTCCTGATGATCGATGCGCGCGCGATGCGCTTCGAGACTTTGCGCTACGCGCGCGACCCATCCAATCCGCTCAACGGCGACGGGCCCGTCGTTGCCGACCTCGGCGCCCATCGCAACTGAACGGGCGCAGACGGTTTCCGCGATCTCACAGCATCCCGGGCAGCACGCGATCCGGCGGCTTGTGGGCATCGAGGAAGGTGCGGATGTTGATGATCACCTTCTCGCCCATCTCGACGCGGCCCTCGATGGTGGCCGATCCCATATGCGGCATCAGCGTCACCTTGCCGGCCCTGGCAAGCCGCACCAGCTTCGGATTGACCGCGGGCTCGTGCTCGTAGACGTCGAGGCCGGCGCCGGCGATCTCGCCGGCTTCGATCAGCTTGATCAGCGTGTCCTCGTCGGTGACTTCGCCGCGCGCGGTGTTGACGATATAGGCGTCTTTCCGGATCAGTTTCAGCCGCCGCGCCGACAGCAGGTGATAGGTCGCCGGCGTGTGCGGGCAGTTCACCGAGATGATGTCCATCCGCGCCAGCATCTGGTCGAGGCTTTCCCAATAGGTCGCGCCGAGCTCTTCGGCGATGACAGGCGCCACCGGCCGGCGGTTGTGATAGTGGATCTGCAGCCCGAAGGCGCGGGCGCGGCGTGCCACGGCCTGGCCGATGCGGCCCATGCCGATGATGCCGAGCCGCTTGCCGCCGATGCGGTGGCCGAGCATCCAGGTCGGCGACCAGCCCGCCCACGGCTTGCCCTCGGTGAGGATCGAGGCGCCCTCGATCATCCGTCGCGGCACGGCGAGGATCAGCGCCATGGTCATGTCGGCAGTGTCCTCGGTGAGGACCTTCGGCGTGTTGGTGACGGTGATGCCGCGGGCATGGGCGGCCTCCACGTCGATATTGTCGACGCCGTTGCCGAAATTGGCGATCAGGCGAAGCTTGCAGTCCGGCTGGTTCACGATGTCGGCGCTGATGTGGTCTGTGACGGTTGGAACCAGCACGTCGGCCGTGCGTGCGGCCTCCGCGATCTGCTCGGGCGACATCGGCGTGTCGTCGAGATTGATGCGGGCGTCGAACAATTCGCGCATCCGCGTCTCGATCGAATCCGGCAGCTTGCGGGTTACCACGACGAGGGGCTTTTTCTTCACCGACATGTCCTGCTCTCATGAGGCGGCAGAGGCCGCCTCCGTCGCCAGAGGCCGGCCGTTCAGACCTCATTAACCCGGTTGTTCGACACTGCCTGTGCCGTGTCGTTCCCGGCGTTTCCTTCAAGCTCTCCCGACGTTTCCGGCCGGAAAATCGGGGCAAATTGGTTGTTCAAGCGTCCGTCCTCTCTAGCAGAAGGCCGGGCCAAGACAAGAACCACAGGCGAAGGGTCGGGAACACCCGCGTGGGGCGGGGAAGGGGGCACGGCAGGACGTGGAATTGGGTGAGGACCGGGCGAGAGGCCAGGTCTTCGACGGGAGTTGGGTTGATGGCGTTGGGGCGTTTTTGTGCGGTGGTGGCGCTCGTCTGCACCTGGTGGAGCGCCTCGGTCGGCCCCTCGCACTCGGCCAAGGACACGACGCCGCAGACCGCCAGCGGTCTGCCGGTGCCGCGCTATGTCAGCCTCAAATCCGATCATGTGAACGTCCGCGCGGGTCCGACCAAGGACAATGACGTCGCCTGGGTCTACACCCGCGCCGGCCTGCCGGTCGAAATCACCGCCGAATTCGAGAACTGGCGGCGGGTCCGCGATTCCGAAGGCTCCGAGGGCTGGGTCTATCACTCGCTGCTGTCGGGTCGCCGCACCGCGGTGGTCACGATGAAGAACAAGGACGAACTGGCGCCGATCTACGATCGCGCCGATCCCGCCAGTACCGTGGCGGCCCGCCTCCAGGCCGGCGTCGTCACCCAGGTGAAGAAGTGCAATGCCGGCTGGTGTCACGTCACCGGCAATGGCTTCGACGGCTGGATTCAGCAGGAGCGCCTCTGGGGCGTCTATGCGGACGAGCAGGTGAACTGACGCCGCCTGCGTCATCCCGGGGCGATGCTCAGCATCGAATCCGGGATTCGCATATGCCGGATCTGGTGCTGCGCACCTTCCCGGATAGACGTCCTGCCAAAACGACAATAGCCGGGACAAGCCCGGCCACGACGATCTCAATTCGATTGCAGGATGATCTCAGCGCTTCTTGCGCAGGCGCACGACCATGTCGATGCGCGCGATCTCGTAACCCTCGGGCACCTCTGGCATCTTGGACAGCGCCAGATGCGGGTCCTCGATATCGACCAACTCGTGGCTGTTCTCGAGGTAGTAGTGGTGGTGGGTCGTGACGTTGGTGTCGAAATAGGTCTTGGTGCCGTCGACGCTGACCTGGCGCAGCAGGCCGGCATCGGTGAGCTGATTCAGCGTGTTGTAGACGGTCGCGAGCGACACCGGCACCTTGGCCAGGGTCGCTTCCTCGTAAAGCATTTCCGCAGTGAGGTGGCGGGCGCCCTTGCCGAACAGCAGCCAGCCGAGCGCCATGCGCTGGCGGGTCGGGCGCAGACCGGCGGACTGCAGCATCTCGTTGACGTCGTGCCACGGGCAGCCGGTCAAAGCCGGCTGACGGCCGGCCATGAGGGCGGCAGCTTGGGCCTCGGCATCGCGGTTGGAAGCTGTATTCTCGGTCATTTCCAGATTTCGGGCACGCGTGAACAGTAGGTCTAGGCAATATAAGAACAGAAAGATGCAGATGCAAGTTTCTCGCAACTAGAGAGGTTCTAATCAGGCCCGGAACCACCCGCGGATAGCGTCATTTTACCTTCATGAGATCGCTTTGCCACCCGAAACGCCTGTGTTAGAGAGCCCCCGGTTCCGTTTGGCCGATGTCGGCGCAGCCGGGCATCACGGCCAGGTTCGCAGGTCCATCCGGGCCCCCGGCATGCGCACCTGAGGATGGCGGTCTGCGTTGCCTGCTCAACAGCACGGGGCCCACAATCGCCAGAGACGCCGCTCAATCGGGGTTCAAACAGAGGCTTCCGCATGCTGAACAGGCGCAACGGTTACGAATACGAAGATCTGCTGGCGTGCGCGCGTGGCGAGATGTTCGGCCCGGGCAACGCCCAATTGCCGCTGCCGCCGATGCTCATGTTCGACCGCATCACGGAAATCACTGACAATGGCGGTGAATTCGGCAAGGGTCTGGTGCGCGCGGAGCTCGACGTCAAATCGGATCTCTGGTTTTTCGGCTGCCACTTCAAGAACGATCCGGTGATGCCCGGCTGCCTCGGCCTCGATGCGCTGTGGCAGATGGTCGGCTTCTATCTGGGCTGGATCGGCGGTGAAGGCCGCGGCCGCGCCCTCGGCCTGAACGAACTGAAGTTCAGCGGACAGGTGCTGCCCGAGGCCCGCAAGGTTGTGTACAATGTCGACATCAAGCGCGTGATGCGTTCAAAGCTTGTGCTCGGCATCGCCGACGGGTGGCTTTCGGTCGATGACCAGATTATCTATCGCGCGAAGGATCTTAAGGTCGGCCTGTTCAAGCAGGGCACGAGCCTGGGCTAAAGCGCATCACCCAGGACAACAACGATTGAGGTGAGGCTGTCATGAGGCGGGTTGTGGTCACCGGGATGGGCATCGTCTCGTCCATCGGAAACAACACCCAGGAAGTGCTTGCGAGCCTTCACGAGGCGAAATCGGGCATTTCGCGGGCTGAGAAGTATGCCGAGCTCGGCTTCCGTTCGCAGGTGCAAGGTGCGCCGACGCTCGATCCCTCCACCGTGGTCGATCGCCGCGCCATGCGCTTCCTCGGCCAGGGCGCAGCCTGGAATCACATCGCGATGGAGCAGGCGATCCAGGATTCCGGCCTGTCGCCCGAGGACGTCTCCAACATTCGCACCGGCATCATCATGGGTTCGGGTGGCCCGTCCGCCCGCACCATCGTCGAATCCGCCGATATCACCCGAACCAAGGGCCCGAAGCGCGTCGGACCTTTCGCCGTGCCGAAGGCGATGTCCTCGACGGCCTCCGCCACGCTCGCGACCTGGTTCAAGATCAAGGGCGTGAACTATTCGATCTCCTCGGCCTGCGCGACGTCGAACCATTGCGTCGGCAACGCCTACGAGACGATTCAGATCGGCAAGCAGGACATCATCTTCGCCGGCGGCTGCGAGGAGCTCGACTGGTCGCTGTCGGTGCTGTTCGACGCCATGGGGGCGATGTCCTCGAAATACAACGACACGCCGGCGACGGCTTCGCGTCCCTACGACGTCAACCGCGACGGCTTCGTGATTGCCGGCGGCGCCGGCGTGCTGGTGCTGGAAGAACTCGAACATGCCAAGGCGCGCGGCGCGCGCATCTATGGCGAGATCGTCGGCTATGGTGCGACCTCCGACGGCTACGACATGGTCGCGCCGTCCGGTGAAGGCGCCGAGCGCTGCATGCGCATGGCGCTCTCGACGGTGAAGACCAAGGTCGACTACATCAATCCGCATGCCACTTCGACGCCGGCCGGTGACCCGCCGGAGATGGAGGCGATCCGCAAGGTGTTCGGCACCGGCGAGAAGTGCCCGCCGATCTCGGCGACCAAGGCGCTGACCGGCCACTCTCTGGGCGCGACCGGCGTGCAGGAGGCGATCTATTCACTCCTCATGATGAACAACGGTTTCATCTGCGAGAGCGCGCACATCCAGGAACTCGATCCGGTCTTCGCCGACATGCCGATCGTGCGCAAGCGCATCGACAACGTCAAAATCGGCACCGTGCTCTCGAACTCCTTCGGCTTCGGTGGAACCAACGCCACGCTGGTGTTCAGCCGGCTCGACGTGTGACGTCCTGCCGGACATATTGATGATTATCTCGTCATGGCCGGGCAAAAGCGCGAAGCGCGTCTTCGTGCTTGATGTCCCGGCCATCCACGTATTTGCCTCAGGCCGGGAAGGGCGTGGATGCCCGGGCATGACGGAGAGCGGAGAGTAATTGCGAGATGGAAGGTTTGATGAAGGGCAAGCGCGGTCTGATCATGGGCATTGCCAATGATCATTCGATCGCGTGGGGCATGGCGCGGACGCTGCATGCCCACGGCGCGGAGCTTGCCTTCACCTTCCAGGGCGAGGCGCTCGGCAAGCGCGTCAAGCCGCTCGCCGAGCAGCTTGGCGTCGAACTGGTGCTGCCCTGCGACGTCGAGGACATCGCCAGCGTCGACGACGTGTTCGCGGTGCTGCGCGAAAAATGGGGCCGGCTTGATTTCGTGATCCATGCGATCGGCTTCGCCGACAAGAACGAGCTGAAGGGCCGCTATGCCGACACCAGCCGCGAGAACTTCTCGCGCACCATGGTGATCTCCTGCTTCTCGTTCACGGAGGTGGCGAAGCGCGCCGCCGAGCTGATGACGGAGGGCGGCAGCATGATCACGCTGACCTTCGGCGCCTCGGAGCGCGCGATGCCGAACTACAACGTGATGGGCGTAGCCAAGGCGGCGCTGGAAGCCTCGGTGCGCTATCTCGCTTCCGATTTCGGACCGCGCGGCATTCGCGTCAACGCCATCTCCGCGGGCCCGATCCGCACGCTCGCAGGCTCGGGCATCGGCGAGGCGCGTGCGATGTTCGCCTATATGCAGAAGCACTCCCCGCTTCGCCGCGGCGTCACGCTCGACGACCTCGGCGGGTCGGCGCTGTACATGCTCTCAGATCTCTCCGGCGGCGTGACCGGCGAAACCCACTATGTCGATTCCGGCTACAACATCGTGCTGATGCCGCGGCCGGACGATCTGAAGGCGCCTGATTAGATGTCGCAGGGTGGGCAAAGCAGCGCAAGCGACGTGCCCACCATGTCTCGACAGCACCGACACTGACGGGGGGCACGCTTCGCTTTGCCCGTCCTGAGGTCGTGACTCAGCCCGCCGCGATCTTCTCCGCCCGCTGGAATGCCGGTCGTGCCACGCAGCGGGCCAGATAGGCATCGAACACCGGGCGCGACGGCACCATCTTGAACTGACGCACGGCGAAGTTCAGTCCCGAGCCGATCATGACGTCGGCGGCCGAAAATTCCTCGCCGAGGATCCACGGCCCCTTGGCGAGCGCGGCTTCGAGCACATCGAACACCTGCGTCGCGCTACCCCAGGCGGCTGTCGACGTCGGCACCTCGATCTTGGTGAAGATCTGGATGATTGCCGGCTCGATGCAGCCCGGCGAAAAGAACAGCCATTGCAGATAGCGCGCCCGGCGTGGATCGGTGATGGCCGGGGCGAGCTTCGTCTCGGGATAACGGTCCGCGACATAGGCGCAGATCGCGGCGGCTTCGCCGAGCGCGGCGCCGCCATCGGCGAGCGCCGGCACCTTGCCCATCGGATTGATCTTGAGGAACTCCGGCGCCTTCTGCGCGCCGGTGGAGATGTCCGTCAGAACGCGCTCATAGGGCAGGCCGCTCTCTTCCATCAGCCAGAGCGTCGAGAATGAGCGCGAGCGGGGTGACCAATAGAGCTTGATCATGGTGTCTCTCCTTTGCCGGTCCTTCTGATCCATTATTCGACAGGGCGAGGGGTGAGCTCAAGCGCGGGGATTGCGCGAAGCCGGCCGCGCACGCACCTTGCCGGCCGACAGGCACACCACCTCGGAGATCTGCAGCAGCTGGCGCGCCAGCGGGCTGGTCTTGCGCCAGACCATGCCGATGGTGCGCGAGGGTTGCGGATCGCGGAAGCGGGCGACCGAGACCGAGGCCGAGCGCGTCTCGACAGGCACGGCCATTTCCGGGATCAGCGTGACGCCGATGCCGGCGCTGACCATCTGCACCAGCGTGGACAGCGAGTTAGCGTCCAGCATCTCCCGCGGCGGCGCGGATTGCATGTTGCAGAACGACAGGGCCTGGTCACGGAAGCAGTGCCCTTCCTCGAGCAGCAGCAACCGCATCTCCCGCATCATCTCGCGCGACGGCACCGGCGTGCCCTCGTCCGAGCCCGGCCGTACCAGCAGGAATTTCTCGTCGAACAGCGCGACCTCGGTGAGCGATGGTTCGGAGACCGGTAGTGCGACGATGGCGGTGTCGAGCCGGCCCTCCACCAGTTCCTGGATCAACCGCGGCGTCATCGTCTCGCGCACGCGAATGTCGAGTTCGGGATGCAGGCGCGTGAGGTTCTTGGTGATCTTGGGCAGCAGATAGGGCGCGATCGTCGGGATCATCCCGATGCGCAGGCGGCCCGCGAAGCGGTCCTGCGAGGCGCGGGCGAAATCGCCGAGTTCGTCGACCGAGCGCAGGATGTCGCGGACGCGATGCGCCAGTTCCTCGCCGAACCGGGTCAGCGCCACCTGCCGCGCATTGCGTTCGAGGAGCAGGCCGCCGAGCGCTTCCTCCAGTTCCTTGATCTGCATCGAGAGGGCCGGCTGCGAGATCGAGCAGGACTCCGCGGCACGGCCAAAATGGCCGTGGCGGGCCAGCGCATCGAAATAGCGAAGCTGGCGCAAGGTCACGTTGATCATCAGAAAAACCTATCGCAGCGATCATTAAAGTCAACTTTACCTGATCGTACGCGACGCTTAGAGTGGTTCTACCTGGTCAGAGGCGCGAGTTCGACGCCGCCAGAGGAGGTATTCATGGACGACACTTCGAAGTGCCCGTTTTCGGGCGGCAAACCCGTGCGCGTGAACCGCGATTGGTGGCCCACTCAGCTCAGCATCGAGACGCTGCACAAGAATTCCGACAAGTCCGACCCGATGGGGAAGGACTTCGATTACGCCAAGGAGTTCAAGTCGCTCGACCTCAACGCGGTCATCAAGGACCTGACCGCCCTGATGACCAACTCCCAGGAGTGGTGGCCGGCCGATTTCGGCCATTATGGCGGCCTGATGATCCGGATGGCCTGGCACAGCGCCGGCACCTACCGCACCACGGACGGCCGTGGCGGCGCCGGGGCCGGTCAGCAGCGTTTCGCGCCGCTCAACAGCTGGCCTGACAACGCCAATCTCGACAAGGCGCGCCGCCTGCTCTGGCCGATCAAGCAGAAATACGGTCGCAAGATTTCCTGGGCCGATCTGATGGTGCTGGCCGGCAACGTCGCGCTGGAATCGATGGGCTTCAAGACCTTCGGTTTCGCCGGTGGCCGTGTCGACGTGTGGGAGCCGGAAGAGCTGTATTGGGGTCCGGAAGGCACCTGGCTGGGCGATGAGCGCTACAGCGGCGAGCGTGAACTCGCCGAGCCGCTCGGCGCCGTGCAGATGGGCCTCATCTACGTCAATCCTGAAGGGCCGAACGGCAAGCCGGATCCGGTCGCCGCGGCCAAGGACATCCGCGAGACCTTCGCCCGCATGGCGATGAATGACGAGGAAACCGTCGCGCTGATCGCCGGCGGTCACACTTTCGGCAAGACGCATGGCGCGGGCGACCCCTCGCTGGTCGGTCCGGAGCCGGAGGCCGGCGCGCTCGAGGATCAGGGCCTCGGCTGGAAGAGCAAGTACGCGACGGGCCGCGCCGGTGATGCGATCACCAGCGGTCTCGAGGTGACGTGGACAACGACGCCGACGAAGTGGAGCAACAACTTCTTCGAGAACCTGTTCAAGTTCGAATGGGAACTGACCAAGAGCCCGGGCGGCGCCCATCAGTGGACGGCCAAGAACGCCGATGCGATCATCCCGGACGCGTTCGATCCGTCGAAGAAGCACCGGCCGACGATGCTGACCACCGACCTCTCGCTGCGCTTCGATCCGGCCTATGAGAAGATCTCGCGGCGCTTCCTGGAGCATCCCGATCAGTTCGCGGACGCGTTCGCCCGCGCCTGGTTCAAGTTGACCCATCGCGACATGGGCCCGATCCAGCGTTATCTCGGCCCGCTGGTGCCGAAGGAGACGCTGATCTGGCAGGATCCGATCCCGGCCGTGAACCATGAACTGGTCAGCGACCAGGACATCGCCGCGCTGAAGAGCAAGATCCTCGCCTCGGGTCTGTCGGTGTCGGATCTCGTCTCTGTTGCCTGGGCCTCGGCCTCGACCTTCCGCGGTTCGGACAAGCGTGGCGGCGCCAACGGCGCCCGCATTCGCCTCGCGCCGCAGAAGGACTGGGAGGTGAACGAGCCGGCCAAGCTCGCCAGCGTGCTCGGCAAGCTCGAAGCGATCCAGAAGGAGTTCAACGCCACGGGCGGCGCGAAGAAGGTATCGCTTGCGGACCTGATCGTGCTCGGCGGTACCGCCGCGGTCGAAAAGGCTGCGAAGGATGCCGGCGTCGAGGTCAAGGTCGAGTTCACGCCCGGCCGCATGGACGCCTCGCAGGAGCAGACGGATGCGCACTCCTTCGCGGTGCTGGAGCCGCGCGCCGACGGCTTCCGCAACTACATCGGCAAGCGGCATCAGTTCATGATGCCGGAGGAAGCGCTGGTCGACCGCGCGCAGCTGCTGCGGCTGACCGGTCCGGAACTGACGGCGCTGGTCGGTGGCCTGCGCGTGCTGGGCGCCAATGCCAACGGCGTCAAGCACGGCGTCCTGACGTCGAAGGTCGGCACGCTGACGAATGACTTCTTCGTCAACCTGCTCGACATGAGCACGCAGTGGACGCCGGCGGCCGACGGCACCTACGAAGCCCGCGACCGCAAGACCAATGCGGTGAAGTGGACCGGCACGCGCGTCGACCTGATCTTCGGTGCGCACTCGCAGCTCCGCGCCTATGCCGAGGTCTATGCCACGTCCGACTCCAAGGAGCAGTTCGTGCACGACTTCGCCAAGGCCTGGACCAAGGTGATGAACCTCGACCGCTACGACATCGTGCGCAAGTAAGGCCAGCCCGCCTCTCCCGCCTGCGGGAGAGGTGACGCATGGTCCGAAGCGTCTCTCGAGACAACAAAGGGCGGCCGTGAGGTCGCCCTTTTTTGATGGCCGCTCTGTGTTTACACGCCGAGCGTTCCCGCCTTCGCGGCGGCATAGCGCTCGCCCACGGCTTTCCAGTTCACGGTGTTCCACCACGCCTTCAGATAATCGGCCCGGCGGTTCTGATAGTTCAGGTAATAGGCGTGCTCCCAGACGTCGTTGCCGAGCAAGGCGCGCTTGCCGTCCATCATCGGATTGTCCTGGTTCGGACGCGTCTCGATCGCGAGCTTGCCGTCCTTGCTGACGGTTACGAACACCCAGCCCGAGCCGAACACGCGTCCGCCGGCTGCGTTGAAGTCGGTCTGGAACTTCTCCATCCCGCCGAGATCGCTATCGATCGCCGCCAGCAGCGCACCCTCCGGCTTGCCGCCGTTCGGACCCATGATCTGCCAGAACATCGTGTGGTTGGCGTGGCCGCCCATGCTGTTCCGGACACCGGTGCGGATCGCCTCCGGCACCGCATTGAGATTGCCGAGCACCTCGCTGACCGGCTTGTCGGCGATCTGGGGATTGTCCTTCGCGAAGTTGTTCAGATTGGTGATGAAGGCCTGATGGTGCCGGTCGTGGTGGATCTCCATCGTCTTCGCATCGATATGCGGTTCCAGCGCGTTCGCGGGATAGGTCAGCGGGTCGAGCTTGAAGGGGCCGACGGGCGCCATGGTGGACTGCGCGAATACGAGGCGCGGGGCAGCAGCAACGGCGGCGAGGCCGGTCGCAGCGAACATCAGGCGGCGTCGGGATAGGGATGACATGCGATTCTCCTGTCTGGGAACAATCCGCTCGCGAGCGAGGGGCAGCAGGTTGAGTTACGCATCAGCAGCCGTTGCGGGTTCGACCGCGATGCTTCCGCAGCTGCGACGGAATCGCACATGGACGTTCCCGCGACGCGCGCAAACCAAAACAAAAAGGGCGGCCATCAGGCCGCCCTTGATATGTCTGCCGTTGCCGAAGCGCGGCTTACTCGCCGGCCGCTTCGCGCGGAGCCGGCTGGCCGTCGGCCGCCTTTTCCTTGGCTTCGAGGTCTTCGCCGGTGGTCTGATCGACCACCTTCATCGACAGCCGGGTCTTGCCGCGGTCGTCGAAGCCGAGCAGCTTGACCTTGACCTTGTCGCCTTCCTTGACGACGTCGGAGGTCTTCTGCACGCGCGCGGACGCGAGCTGGCTGATGTGGACGAGGCCGTCCTTGGAACCGAAGAAGTTCACGAAGGCGCCGAACTCCATCACCTTGACGACGGTGCCGTCATAGATCTGGCCGACTTCCGGCTCGGACGCGATCGACTTGATCCACTTGATCGCGGCCTTCATCGCCTCGCCGTCCGAGGAGGCGACCTTTACGGTGCCATCGTCCTCGATGTTGATCTTGGCGCCGGTCTTCTCGACGATCTCGCGGATCACCTTGCCGCCGGTACCGATCACTTCGCGGATCTTGTCGGTCGGGATCTTGAAGGTCTCGATGCGCGGGGCGTATTCGCCGAGCTCGGCGCGGGCGTTGGTCAGCGCCTTGGACATCTCGCCGAGGATGTGGATGCGTCCTTCCTTGGCCTGGCCGAGCGCGACGCGCATGATCTCTTCGGTGATGCCCTCGATCTTGATGTCCATCTGGAGCGAGGTGATGCCCGATTCCGTGCCGGCGACCTTGAAGTCCATGTCGCCGAGATGATCCTCGTCACCGAGGATGTCCGACAGCACAGCGTAGCGCTTGTCCTCGAGGATGAGGCCCATCGCGATACCCGCGGTCGGCCGCTTCAGCGGCACGCCCGCGTCCATCAGCGCCAGCGAGGCGCCGCAGACCGAGGCCATCGACGAGGAGCCGTTGGATTCGGTGATCTCCGACACCACGCGCACCGTATAGGGGAACTCGTGATGCGGCGGCAGCACCGGATGGATCGCGCGCCAGGCAAGCTTGCCGTGGCCGATCTCGCGGCGCTTGGTGCCGCCGAGACGGCCGGTCTCGCCGACCGAGTAGGGCGGGAAGTTGTAGTGCAGCAGGAAGGTTTCCTTGTACGTCCCCGACAGTGCGTCGATGTACTGCTCGTCCTCGCCGGTGCCGAGCGTGGTCACGACCATCGCCTGGGTCTCGCCGCGGGTGAACAGCGCCGAGCCGTGGGCGCGCGGCAGCACGCCGACTTCGGCGACGATGTTGCGGACGGTCTTGACGTCACGGCCGTCGATGCGCTTGCCGGTGTCGAGAATGTTCCAGCGAACGATCTTGGCTTCCAGTTCCTTGAACACGCCGGCGACGCGCAGCTTGTCGTATTTCGGCTCCTGGCCTTCCGGGAAATAGTGGGCCATCACCTTTTCCTTGACCTTGCCGACCGCGGCGTAGCGATCCTGCTTGACCGGAATGGCGTAGGCGGCACGCAGCTCCTGCTCAACGATGCCGAGCATTTCCTTTTCGAGCGCGGCGTTGTCGATCACGGTGACTTCGCGCGGTTCCTTGGCGGCCTTTTCGGCGAGCTCGATGATGGCGTTGATCACCGGCTGGAAGTGGCGGTGACCGAACATCACTGCGCCGAGCATGATGTCCTCGTTCAGCTCCCGGGCTTCCGATTCCACCATCAGCACGGCGTCGGCGGTGCCGGCGACGACGAGGTCGAGCTGGGTGTCGACCATCTCGTCGAGCGTCGGGTTGAGGACGTATTCGTCATTGACGAAGCCGACGCGCGCCGCGCCGATCGGGCCCTTGAAGGGCGCACCGGACAGGGTCAGCGCCGCCGACGAGGCGACCAGCGCCACGATGTCGGGATCGTTCTCCATGTCGTGCGACAGCACGGTGGCGATGACCTGGGTCTCGTTGCGCCAGCCGTCGACGAACAGCGGACGGATCGGACGGTCGATCAGGCGGGAGACCAGCGTCTCCTTCTCGGTCGGACGGCCCTCGCGCTTGAAATAACCGCCGGGAATGCGGCCCGCGGCATAGGTCTTCTCCTGATAGTCGACCGTCAGCGGCAGGAAGTCGACGCCTTCGCGCGGCGCCTTGGCGGCGACGACGGTGGCGAGCACCACGGTCTCGCCATAGGTCGCGACGACGGCGCCGTCGGCCTGGCGGGCGATCTTACCGGTTTCGAGCTTGAGGGGGCGTCCGCCCCAGTCGATCTCGACTGAATGCTTATTGAACATGGAGGTCTTCTTTCATGGGTTCTCGAAAGAAGGGACGGCCCGAAAAACAAAAACCATGCGCAAGATTGCGGGACGCTGATCGAAGCGGTGATCAGCGTCCTGCGATCCTGCCATGGTTTTCGGATTTCGGATGGCGTCCATCCTTTCGGGTCATACGGGCGCCTTGCCCGTTGTGCCCAGCCGCCGGATTGCTGCTGGACTGTCAGTCGGCACGAACGGGAAAACCACTACGCGGTCTTCGCCCATCGTGCCCCGGATGCGAATCGTCACTGGCTCGCACCCGACGCGCACGCAGCCTCGATCAAAAACCTTTAAATAAGCGCTTTCGTTCGAAACCACGTGCGGAAACGCGCGCCATTGGCGCGCGCAGCAACTCTTAACGACGAATGTTGTGCTTCTCGAGCAGCGCCTTGTACCGCGCCTCGTCCTTCTTCTTGAGATAGTCGAGGAGCGAACGGCGGGTCGAGACCAGCTTCAGGAGGCCGCGACGCGAATGGTTGTCCTTCACGTGGGTCTTGAAGTGGTTGGTGAGGTTGTTGATGCGTTCCGACAGGATCGCGACCTGAACCTCGGGCGAGCCGGTGTCGCCGGCCTTGGTGGCATTCGTCTTGATGACTTCCGCTTTGCGTTCTGCGGCAATCGACATCGTCAATTTCTCTCGTTGCGACCGGTTGAGGCAGTCAAGCCGGTCAGGTTGAACACACGCTTGGGGATGATTTCGCCATTGCCGACTTCGGCAAGCGCGAGAAGCCGGCCTGCCACCGTGACATAGACTGTGCCGCTACAAGTGGGCGCATCCCGTCCGCGCAACAAAACGGCCTGGCCCCGATGGAGCCTTGCCGCATCAGCCCGAGTGACGGCCAGTGCCGGGATGTCGTCCAGCGCGGTCTCAACGGGCATCAGCGCGTCGGCGAGGCTTCCCTCGCCGGACGCGGCTCTATCGCACAAAGCCTCCAGTTGATCCAGCGGAATCATGTCATTCTCGCCGAATGGCCCGACCAGGGTCCGCCGCAGCGCGCAAATATGGCCATAAGTGCCGAGAATCCGGCCCATATCCCGGGCCAGCGCCCGCACATAGGTCCCCTTGCCGCATTCGGCCTCGAACACCGCGTGGGTGTCATCCGGTTGATCTACAAGGGTTAATTCGTGAATCTCGACCGGGCGCGGGGCCAGTTCGACGACTTCGCCGTCGCGGGCGAGGTCATAGGCCCGCTCGCCCTGGACCTTGATCGCGGAATAGCGCGGCGGGATCTGTTCGATCACGCCGGTGAAGCGGGGCAGCAGCGCCAGGATCGCGTCCCTGGTCGGGCGCTGGTCGGAGGTCGCGGTGACCCGACCCTCGATGTCATCGGTATCGCGTTCCTCGCCCCAGCACACCGTGAACTGGTAGCGCTTGCGGCCGTCCATCACGAAGGGAACGGTCTTGGTGGCCTCGCCGAGCGCGATCGGCAGGCCGCCGGAGGCGAGCGGGTCGAGCGTGCCGGCGTGGCCGGCGCGCTTGGCGTTGAACAGGCGCTTGAGCACGGCCACGGCCTGCGTCGAGGTCATGCCGATCGGCTTGTCGAGCACGACCCAGCCATGGACGTCGCGGCGGTCGCGGCGTGGCTGGTTGCCCTTCTGCTTCGCGGCGCGCGGGTCGTTGTTGACGCGGCGCGTCTCCTGGTGCGGCTGTGCGCCGCTTTCCTCCGCGAGATTATTTTTCTGCACGTCGCGCTGCTCGGCCTGTTCGCCTGTGATCGTGCCGTAAGCGGGGTCCATGCTCATCGTTCTTCTTCCCGATCCGAGTCCGGATTCTGTTCCAAGTTCTGCTCGAGGTCCTTCTGCACTGCAGGTGTTCGCAAAAGCTTCTCGATACGTTCCGCTTCGTCGAATCGTTCGTCGACGCGGAAGCGAATGTCAGGTGCGAATTTCAGGTTAACGCGCCGCGCGACCTCGCCGCGCAGGAATTTCTTGTTGCGATCGAGCGCAGCGATGACGATCTCGGTATCGCGGCCGCCGAGCGGCATCACATAGACCGTCGCGAGCTTCAGATCGGGCGACATCCGCACCTCCGGCACGGTGATGATGTGACCTTCGAGGTCCGCATCATGCACGTTGCCTTGCGCCAGAATCTCGGCCATCGCGTGGCGAACCTGCTCGCCGACGCGCAGCTGGCGCTGCGAGCCGCCGGGGGCGGAACTCTTCTTCTGATGATGGCGTGGCATGGTCGGAAATCACCTTGTCGTGCCTGCGTCCGGGGCACGTGGGTTGTCATTTGTCCTTTTGAAACGAACGGAGGGAATGGCCGGAACACGTCCAGCCATTCCACTCCCGCAATTTCAGTTCAAAAAGATCCGGGCGCTTCGGTAAGATTTGGACTTACAAGGAGCGCTGGATCGTCTCCACGCGGTAACACTCGATCACGTCACCGGCACGCATGTCGTGATAGTTCTCGAAGGCCATGCCGCATTCCTGACCGGACTGGACTTCCTTCACTTCGTCCTTGAAGCGCTTCAGCGTCGACAGCTTGCCTTCGTGCACGACGACGTTGTCGCGGATCAGGCGCACATTGGCGCCGCGTTCCACGGTGCCGTCGGTGACGCGGCAGCCGGCGACCTTGCCGACCTTGGAGATGTTGAAGATCTCCAGGATCGAGGCATTGCCGAGCATGGTCTCGCGCAAGGTCGGCGCGAGCAGGCCGCTCATCGCCTTCTTCACGTCGTCCACGAGGTCGTAGATGATGTTGTAGTAGCGGATCTCGATGCCGTTGCGCTTGGCGGCGGCAGCGGCTTCCTTGTTCGCACGAACGCTGAAGCCGATGATCGCGGCGTTGAAGCCTTCCGCGAGCGTCACGTCCGATTCCGAGATACCGCCGACGCCGGCATGCAGGATGCGGGCAGCGACTTCGTCGGTACCGAGCTTCTCCAGCGAGCCGAGGATGGCTTCCAGCGAGCCCTGCACGTCGGCCTTGATGATCAGCGGGAATTCCTTGCGGCCCGCCGTCTTCAACTGCGACATCATCTGCTCGAGCGAGCCGCGCATGCCGGAGATCGACGCCGCCGCGTTCTCGCGCTTCTGGTGTGCGCGGTAGCTCGTGACCTGGCGCGCGCGGGCTTCGTTCTCGACCACCGCGAGGCGGTCGCCGGCCTCGGGCGGGCCGTTGAAGCCGAGCACTTCGACCGGCACCGAGGGACCGGCCTCCTGCACCGTCTCGCCCTGATCCGAGATCAGCGCGCGGACGCGGCCCATCTCGGCGCCGGCGACGATGATGTCGCCGACCCGGAGCGTGCCGCGCTGGACCAGCACGGTCGCGACCGGACCACGGCCGCGGTCGAGCTTGGCCTCGATCACGGTGCCTTCGGCCGGACGCTGCGAGTTGGTCTTGAGGTCGAGCAGTTCGGCCTGCAGCGCGATCATCTCGAGCAGCTTGTCGAGATTGGTCTTGTTCTTGGCCGAGACTTCGACGTCGACGACGTCGCCGCCGAACGATTCAACCTGCACCTCGTGCTGGAGCAGCTCGGTGCGCACGCGCTCGGGCTTCGCTTCCGGCTTGTCGATCTTGTTGATCGCCACGATGATCGGCACGCGCGCCGCCTTGGCGTGGTTGATGGCCTCGATGGTCTGCGGCATCACGCCGTCGTCGGCGGCAACCACCAGCACGACGATGTCGGTGACCTTGGCGCCGCGGGCGCGCATCGCGGTGAACGCGGCGTGGCCCGGCGTGTCGATGAAGGTGATCTTCCTGCCGCTCTCCGGCGAAACGACCTGATAGGCGCCGATATGCTGGGTGATGCCGCCGGCTTCGCCGGACACCACATTGGCATGACGGAGCGCGTCGAGCAGCGAGGTCTTGCCGTGGTCGACATGGCCCATGACGGTGACGACCGGCGACCGGGTCTCGGTGTCAGAGGAATCGTCGACGATGTCGAACAGGCCTTCCTCGACGTCGGAGGCGGCCACGCGCTTGACGGTATGGCCGAGTTCTTCGGCGATCAGCTGGGCGGTGTCGGCGTCGATCACGTCGGTGATCTTGTGCATCGCGCCCTGCTTCATCAGCATGCGGATGACGTCGACCGCGCGCTCGGACATGCGGTTGGCGAGTTCCTGGATGGTGATCGCTTCGGGAATCGTCACCTCGCGGATGAGCTTTTCCTTCGGCTCGTTCGAGGCGTGGCCCTTCAGACGCTGGGTGCGGCGGCGGAACGAGGCGATCGAACGCTCGCGCACGTCGTCGGCATTGAATGCCGTGACGACGGTCAGGCGGCCGCGCTCCTTCTGCGGTCCGGGCTTGTGGGTGGTCTTGGGGGCCGCCGCAGGGCGTGCGGCGCCGCCGGGACCGCGGCGAATCTGGCGCGGACCGTCATCCTCGTCCGGTCCCGCTGCGACGGCGGGGGCGCGCCCCACCGGACCGCCGACCGGCCTCGGCCCGGTCGTGGCCGGGCGTGCCGTGGTCGTTCCCGGTCGCTGCGGGGCCGATCCGGGCCGTGATGCAGGGGCTGCGGAGGGAGCCGCTGCTGCCGCCGGGCGGGCGGCTGCCGGCTGCTCGCCTTCGCCGAAACGCTTCTTGGCCTCGGTTTCGGCCTTGCGCTTCGCCTCGTCCTCGTGACGGTGGCGTTCTTCCTCGGCCTTGCGGCGGGATTCGGCGGCTTCGCGCTCGGCACGCTCGGCGGCTTCGCGGACGGCGCGACGCTGCGCCTCTTCCTCGGCCTGGCGGCGTTCCTCGATTTCACGCACCCTGGCGTCGGCAAGCGCGCTGGCGCGGGCCGAACGTTCGTCCTCGGTGAGGGTCCGCAGCACCACGCCGGAGCCGGCATTGCGCGGCTGCGGCGGCGGAGCCGGTCGCGCGGGCGCTGGCGCCGCTGCAACCGGAGCCGGCT
>VYLE01000470.1_pt1 | contig 35953 bp, 40 predicted proteins | sample 5114391 | NCBI WGS metagenome assembly VYLE01 (sample SAMN12291771, study PRJNA351875) | freshwater metagenome | isolation source: freshwater lake | place: USA: Michigan, Kent Lake | collected 2013-08-15
AATTCAGGGACTTTTTCCCTGAAAATTAGGTAATTGACCCCCTCAAAATCGGTAAAACCCCACACCCCACACCCCACACCCTACACCCTGCCCCTAGGAAAAACTTTTTCAGCAAACCCTAATTAAGCGACGATGAAAGAACCGTTAATTGAATTGAGAGGAGTATCGAAAAGATTCGGGGATAATGTTATTCTCGAAGGTTTAGATTTAACCATTTATCGAGGGGAGGCCCTGGTAATTATCGGGCCGTCGGGAACGGGAAAATCAACGGTTTTACGGTTAATTGCGGGATTAACGGGGATAAATGCTGGAGAAATTCGTATTAAAGGTCAATTGCGTCAGGGATTGCTAGAAGATGGTCGAGAAGCGATGCGAACTTCCTTAGTTTTTCAACAAACGGCCCTGTTTGATTCTCTCACCGTCGGGGAAAATGTCGGTTTTTATCTTTATGAACAAACTAATTTAAAAAAAGCCATAATTAGGGAATTAGTGGAAAAAAGCTTGGAAATGGTCGGTTTACAGGGAATTAGTAACCTTTATCCTTCGGAACTATCGGGGGGAATGCGTAAACGGGTGGCTTTTGCCCGCGCTATTATCACTAATCCCGATAATCCCGCCGATAATCCTGAATTACTGCTGTATGATGAACCTACCGCCGGATTAGACCCGATAGCTTCCACAATTATCGAGGATCTAGTGCGGACTCTCCATGAAAAATCGGGGTCTGCGAACACTTATGTGATGGTTTCTCACCAACAAAGCACCATCCGACGCACCGCCGATCGAGTAGTATTTCTCTATCAGGGAAAAGTGCAATGGCAGGGATTAGTGGCAGATATCGATCGTACCGATCATCCCATGATCCGGCAATTTTTTAGCGCCAGCATTGAAGGCCCGATTAGGACAATCGTTTAAGCTAGATTAAGCTAAATTAAGAACTATCGAGAATGAGAGAAAAATCATGCAGAGTTCGCGAGCTTTACGGGAAGGAAGACTAGGTTTGTTTGCTCTAGGCGGATTATTAGTCTTTGGGGCGCTCGCTATCTGGGTTCGCGGGGGAGGATTTGGTCAGAAAACCTATCAATTAATCTTCGAGTTTGCCGACGTGGAAGGGTTACAAGTCGGGGCGCCGGTGCGTTTTCGCGGGGTGAGAGTGGGAAGAATTACGAGTTTTATCCCGGGGAGTAATCAAGTGGAAGTTATTGCCGAAATCGCTTCTGCTACTTTAGTTATGCCTAGGAAGGTAACTGTTACTACCAATCTTTCCGGATTAATTGGAGAGGCAGCCATCGATATCACTCCCTTAGTTTCTTTAAGTGCTGAGGCTAAAAATCTCGACCCTCTGAGTCCCGACTGTGATCAACAGTTAATTCTCTGTAATAATACTCGTTTACAGGGGACAACAGGAACACAATTAATGTCTAGTGTTGGTCGTTTAGTGGATACTTTTACCAGTCCTGAATTTGTGGGTAATCTCAATGATGTCACCAAAAATACCGCTATAGCAGCTCAAAAAATCGCCCGTTTATCCGATGATACCTCCCAGACTATCCGTAATGCCCAAAGAGAAATATCTCGTCTATCTTTGGAATTAGCTACCACCAGTCGCTCGGTGACTAATACAGCTAATAATGCCTCCCGTTTTGTCAATACTTTAGATAATACCGTTCAGGAAAATCGCAGTCAAATCAGCAGAACTTTTCAACAATCTTCCCAATTAGTCGCTAATCTTAATGCTGTTCTCAGCGAAAATCGGGGACAAATTGTTAATACTCTCGATAATATTAATCAAGCTAGTTTAGGTATTGGTAGTCTCGCTAATAATCTCAATAATACCGCCATGAGGTTGAATGCAGGTTTAGATGAAATTGATACTAAACAAGTCATGCAAAATATCGAGACTATTTTGAATAATGCGGTGGAAACATCGAATAATTTACGAGAAATTACTAAAACTATTAACGATCCTGCTACAATTGTCGTACTGCAAAAAACTCTCGAATCCGCTAGGGTGACTTTTGAAAATACTCAAAAAATCACCTCCGATATCGATGAGTTAATCGGTGATCCCCAATTTCGCGAGAATTTAAGACGTTTAATCGATGGCTTAAGTAATCTGCTTTCTTCCGGGGAACAATTAGAATATAATTTGCGTATCGCTCAAACTTTAGATACCATGACTCAAGAGTTAGCTAAACAAAAAGTTTTGACCATCTCTCGACCTTTAAATCCTAAGCAAATGCAACTCTATCCCCAATTTATCGTTCAACAACCACCCACGAGTGAAAAATGACAAAACAGCACAATTCAAGCGATTTTCAGTGATCAGTAAACAGTAATCAGTGAACTGATAACTAATAACTGATAGCTGATAACTGATAACTGAAAACTCACATCTGATAACTAATAAATGATAAATGATAACTGATAACTGATAATAATATGTTGAAATCAATTTGTATTACTCTTGGAACTCGTCCTGAAGCGATTAAATTAGCTCCCGTTATTCGTGCTTTTCAAGAATCGGAACAGTTTCAAACCCATGTAATTCTGACGGGACAGCATAAAGAAATGGTAGCGCAGGTGATGGAATTATTTGCTTTAAAAGCAGATGAAAATCTCGATATTATGCAAACTCGTCAAACGTTAACTGATATTACTTGCCGCAGTTTACGGGGTTTAGAAACGGTTTTTGAGCGCATAAAACCAGATTTAATTATTGTGCAAGGTGATACTACCACGGCTTTTGCTGCTGCTTTAGCGGCTTTTTATCAACAAATTCCTATCGCCCATGTAGAAGCAGGATTAAGAACTAATGATATCTATAATCCCTATCCCGAAGAAGCTAATCGTCGCCTAATTTCTCAACTGACTACCCTACATTTTGCTCCCACTACTTTAGCCGTGGAAAATTTACAAAAATCTGGGGTGACAGGAAATATTCACCACACCGGCAATACGGTTATTGATGCTTTATTAACCGTAGCCAAAACCGCGCCAGAATGTCAAATTGCGGGCTTAAATTGGTCAGATTATCGGGTTTTATTAGCTACGGTTCACCGCCGGGAAAATTGGGGCGAACCCTTACAGGATATTATCAAAGGATTCACTTTGTTATTAGAAAAATATGCCGATACAGCCCTATTATTACCCCTGCATCGCAATCCCACCGTCCGAGAACCAATTCAGTCCGCTTTGGGCAATCATCCCAGGGTATTTTTAACTGAACCTCTCGATTATGCCGAGTTAGTGGGGGCGATTCAACGCTGTTATTTATTATTAACTGATTCTGGGGGCATTCAAGAAGAAGCCCCTAGTTTAGGAAAACCAGTTTTAGTATTGCGAGAAACCACAGAAAGACCGGAAGCAGTGCAAGCGGGAACAGCGAAATTAATTGGGACTAATCCGGAGCAAATTTTAGCAGAAGCGGGAGAATTATTAGGGGATAAAATCGCCTATGATCGTATGGCTAATGCAATTAATCCTTTTGGAGATGGACAAGCATCCCAAAGAATCCTCCAAATCGTCCAAGATTTTTTGGCTTAATCTATGACTACTTGGTTGGGTATCGACCCCGGATTAGCGATTGTCGGTTGGGCCATTCTCCGGGATAATAGTGAGTTAATGCCGATTTTAGTCGATTACGGCACGATCGAAACTTCTAAAAATCTTTCTACTGCCCAGCGTTTGATCGAAATTGAACGGGATTTAAAGGAGTTAATCGCAGAATATAAACCGGGGGAAATTGCCGTGGAAATGCCCTTTTTTAACCGGCAAATCAAGGCAGCCGGTGGAGTCCTGCAAGCATTGGGAATTATCAATCTGGTTAGCTGTCGCGATGGAGGAATTGAACCGATTTTCCTCCATCAAGCTAGTTGGAAATGTCATCTGGGCCATGGTAGGGCCACTAAAGCGGAGGTGGCCGAACAAATTAAGTATTTATTCGGATTGACAAAAATGCCCATTAATGATGCTGTAGATGCTATAGCGATCGCATACGCTGCTTTCAGTGGCGTTCGCAATCAAATCTCTTGAAGCAATTTGACGAAATTGGCGCAAAAATTTAGCTGACAACTAAAAGCCATCTTTAAGCTTGCACTATCTTAGTTCGATGGGACGGTTGAAGATAATAAGGCCTTCAAATATCTTTGATTAGCGTTGGGTTTCCTTCCTCAACCCAACCTACCATATCAGCGATCGCACCAAAGGGTTTAAGTGTGGAATTGTGATAATTGTCATCGTCAATGCTAATAAAAATATGGTATAGTTCTTAAACGATTATAAGTTTAAAATAATGAAAATAAATGAAAATAAAAGTTTCCCAAAAAAAGGGATCATCAAACGAAGTTAACCCTCAGTTAAAGCATATTGCCTATTCGATGGACGCACTGATTCCAGGCTTTTATATTTGGTTGGGTTCTTTTTGTTGGCGATTGGGGGGTAGTGATGCAGAAGAAAGTTATCCAGGAACAATACATAGTTTTGCGGGTATCAGCTTAGTTTTACCCGGTTATCAAATTTTTACAACCTATAAAGGGAGTTATGACCCTCGATAAGCATCAAATTGATGGTCTTTCTCCCATTTCATCTAAAACAATGCCAGCAGAAGTTTTTGAACAATTGATGTTCAATGCTGGTTATGCCGTTGTTGGGTCTGCTCCAGCCAAGGGAAATAGAATTAAAGTCTGGTGGAATCATTCTAGTTTTCGTCGTGTTGAAGCAATTTATGGTGACGATAGAAGTCTGGTTATTACGGCTTATCATCCATGAATCATGAGCTTTCTGTTACGAAAATATATTTATTGTTTACCCACAACGGGCCCAACCTACAAGATCAGCGATCGCACTGTAGGTTAAGGGGTTATTATCGGCATCGGTGGCGGTAATTGTGCCTACAGGAGTATTGATGGTGCAAGTTAATGTTGTCTGGCTCAGTGTCTGAACTATAATGGAGACTGACTAGAGTTTTCTACCTCAAAAAGTATATGGCAAGAAGAACTAATCATCTCATGACTGGTCACTTAAAGACAAAAATGACGATTGTAGGTGTTTTTGTCGCTATTTTCTGGATTGTAGAAATTTTAGACCAATTTGTTTTTGATCATCAATTAAATCAATATGAGATTATTTCTTCTTCTTTGCCTTTTGGGTTAAGAGGGATTTTATTCGCCCCGTTTCTACATGGTAGTTTTAAAGATCTTATTGTCGGTACTATAGGGTTTGTGATTTTAGGCTTGTCAGTCATGTCCTATAAAATTCGTCATTTTTGGATTGTTACTATCATCACTATGATTGTTGGAGGATTGGGGATTTGGAGGTTTAACCCGTATGACCCGCATCCGATTGGGGCGAGCATCCTAATTTTTGGTTATCTGGCATTTTTACTATTTCGTAGCCTCGCTGGCGCCGAAGCCGACAGTACTGGACAGGAACTGAGACCCTCAGCATTCCTTCAACCTGTAGATGAGCGTAACTTACTGGATAATTTTATGATGCACTCATTAACGCTCATATTTGCCCTCCCAGGTTATGTTTTATACGGGTTATCTACGATAGGCATTCATAACCTATTTGGGGTGCCTGCTCATATTGCATCTGGTTTTTTTGCTGGCACTTTAGCGGCTGATTTCATTTGTCAAGACAAAGGAAGAGCCATGAGGTGGAAATTGTTTTGGATAAGTTTCCCAATAGTTTTCCTTTTAGCCCTTTTAAAAATGTTTGCAGAGTGGTTTGTAGATAATTGGGACGAAATAAAAATAATCATGGCAATCGTGGGATTTGGTGCGTTGCTAATATCCAGCATGGTAGGAGGATCTTCAAGCACATCAGGGGAACAGAAAGATACAATTCCTCAAACGGGTCACGCAGAGGCGCGTCATCGTGATCGTGTAGAAGCAGAAGAACGATATCGCCAGTGGAAAGAACAAGAACAGCGCGATTGGGAAGAACAACAACGGCAAAATAATGAAGATCGTTGATGGTGATAAATTATATTATGCTTAAGTCAAACAGATTCAAGGTAAAGGAAGATAATCAATTCGGTCTTGATACTCATTATCAAATGAAGCTTCAGCCGCCAGAATTAACTCATCTATATTTTCCCCAATACTCAAATTAGGATTCAGAATAAAAATACCTGGAATATGACGATGATTTTGTAGATGATCTGCTAAATGTACGGGCATAGAAGTCCGATTATTTGTTACCAGAATAAAATTATTTTCTTCACACCAGCAGAGAATTTCAGGATCTAATGTTCCTTTATCTGGTGTAACAGGTTCTCCAATCACTCTAATAACTAAATCAGGTTTGAGTCTTCTTAGTTGAGTCGCATAGAGAGGATCAACATTTTCATCTAAGAGATATTTCAGACTCATTTGCTTGTTTGATTGCTTTTCTTTGTTCCCTTAACTTTCTCAATTTTTCTGCAACAGGAGGAGGATTTTGTTTTTGTATTTCTCTCATTCTTTCTCCATGTTCAATCCATGCAGTTAAATAATTCGTTATCTTTTCTTTGTCGTGCAAATAGTACAAAATAGTCGCATAAACTTGTTCTAAGCTCAAAGATGAGTAAGTTTTAGCAATTTCTTCAGGTGTTTTGGCATGATAAATATAGTCATAGAGAATGGTTTCAATACCAATTCTTGTTCCTTTTAACCGAATGTCATTAGGGGTTAGAAAGTTAAAATAGTCTTCGAGTTGCATCATGGAATTGACTCAAGCTGTACTGAATCTAAAAAATAAGCTTGCCTAATTTCTTGTACACCATGCTGTACTGGTACTTCCATCTGGTGCAGTGTAATCGGAACCGTAACCATCACTACATTGTGCGCCAGTAAAATTAGTATCTGTAACATCTGCACCTGTAAAATTAGCCCTTCTTATATTAGCATTTATCAAACTTGCTCCTCTTAAATTAACATCCATTAATTGTGAATACTGAAGATCGGCACTGTTAAGTTTTGCATTAGATAAATTTGCCCCAATTAACTTAGCCCCCGTTGGATAACCTGATAGATCAGATCCAGTCAAAATTGCATTATTTAGGTTGGCTTTTGTCAAATCAGAACGACTTAGATTAGAACCACTTAAATCGGCACCTTGTAAATTCGCTTGTCTTAAATTTAAACCGCTTAAATCAGCCCCACTAAGATCGCATCCTGGACATTGTTTAGTTTGCTTAAGTTTTTTAACATGATCGGGGTTTTCAGCACGAAGCGGAGGAGCTATACTCAAGACTAACACTGTAAGAATTGCTAGTTTATGTAACTTCATTGCAGTATTTTCGTAGCTTATCAAGAACAAGTTTACAGTCATTTACATAAGGCAAAAGTTTTAGCTCCATCTGGTGTGATGTAAGCCTCAGCATTGCCAACACCAGTAATACAGCTAACTCCATTAAAGTTAGTATTAGTTATATCTGAACCTGTAAAATTAGCACCAGCTATCACAGCATTTATCAAACTTGCTCCTTTTAGATTTGCATCTGCAAAATTCACATTACCTACATAAGCACTATTTAATCTTGCATTAGTCAAATTAGCACCAATCAATTTTGACGCATATAGACCAGCTCCAGTTAAAATCGCATTACTTAAATTTGCTTTTGTCAAATCAGAACGACTTAGATTAGAACCACTTAAATCGGCACCTTGTAAATTCGCTTGTCTTAAATTTAAACCGCTTAAATCAGCCCCACTAAGATCGCACCCTGGACATTGTTTAGTTTGCTTAAGTTTCTTGACATGATCGGGGTTTTCAGCACGGCTAGGACTAGCTAAACTAACACAAGATAGGACGGCAATTGAAAAAAGGAGAGCGAATTTCATAACTGTTCCACCTCAATTAACTTGAAAACGGGATAACCAACGGACTATCGTAACACAGAATTTTCCTAAAATATTCAAGATAATAGCAAAATTTTATGATTCCCTGCTACCACCCAAATCTCATTCCCTGCTTGAGCTGCTGCACTAGAGCGCGACAGCATGACTTGAAAGAAGCTGACCGACGGGGTGACGGCCACCCACAACCACCCGGCTCTCTTGGACTGGGGATGAGAGCCCATCGGCATTTCCTTGTCCGAGTCCCGTCTCGTCGGCCCCCACTATCGGCGCGGCTTGGATGTAGGCTTCGGCTTCCGCCACAGAGGGCTGATAGTGCCTCACTTCCTTCCTTTCTCAGACGATTGACTGTCCCCAGAGACATCTTCACCCCAAATAAGTCGGACATCGTACAAACCACCATCCGATGGGAATGACGGTACATTCCACTCAAGACTGAGACGATGGATACCGCTCTCTCGGAGTAGCCGCTCTCTTCTACATCTTTGGGGAGGAGGGATCGGGTTTTTTCGCCGCAGTAACGCACCAAATCCCCAAAATGGCTACCAGATATTATAAGGCGATCGCCGCTTCGATTGACACAAGCAAAAACTTCAACAGATATAATGGGGCTTGACAGGTGGTATCAGTTATCAAAGCACGGCTCAAGGGATTGAAGGAGGAACTCTCATGAGTGAAGAACAATTTGAACTGGTACAAGGTAGCGGTAATGTGTACCGCGATTTTGGCGATGTAGATGCGGACGTGCGACAAGCGAAAGCACTGCTTGCTGCTGAAATTATCAAGGTTCTGGAGAAGGAAGACTTATCAACCCGCGATGCTCAAGTGCGAACTGGAATTAATCACAGTGAATTTGTCCAGATTCGCCGTGCTAATTTGGGACGCTTTACTATTGACCGTTTGATCTCAATTTTGGGTCGTCTCAATCAACAGGTTGAAATTACTATTACGACCCATCCAAGAACCACTGATTCTTCACCAATGGCATCCTAACTGTAATTGAGTGTGGGTCGATGGGAACGACCGCGCCACCAAGCTAGTAGGGTACTAGCGATAAAAATACTCGAATAGGCCCCGGCTACGAAACCAATAATTAAAGCTAGGGCAAAATATTTTAAGGTCGTGCCACCAAAGAGAAAAATCGCCACCAGAGGCAATAAAGTGGTCAGGGTGGTATTAATCGAACGAGTTAGGGTTTGACTCACCGCGTTATCGACAATTTCATCCACGGATAATTCGGGGGTATTGACAAAATTTTCCCGCACGCGATCATAAATTACCACTGTGTCATTAACAGAAAAGCCCACAATTGTCAAGAGGGAAACCAAAAATAAACTATCCACTTCTACCCCCGCAATTAAGCCTAAAACCGCAAAGACCCCTAAAGTGATCAAAACGTCGTGCAGCAGGGCGACAATGGCGAAAAAAGCGTAATCCCGTTGAAAACGGAAGCTTAGATAGACAGCAATGCCAAAAAATGACACTAATAAAGCTAAAAATCCCGACCTAAATAATTCTTGACCGATGGTGGGACCGACTGTATCGATTTGACTGGTTTCGGGGTCAAAGGCGCCGATTTTCTGGTTTAAGGTGTCGAGTAATTTTGTTCTCTGTTCTTCTGCGAGGGTTTTCGTCCGCACCGATAAAGTATATTTATCCAACACCTGCACACTACTGTTACCCAATCCCTCCTCGTCTAAAATTGCTTGCACTTCGGCAGTAGTTAAGGGTTTCTCACAGTTATTCTTTTTGGCACAGGCTAATTCTATCTGAATTCTCGTACCACCAACAAAATCTAAACTCGGTCGCAAAGGCGCTTGAATAGTGAACCAAGAAATTACCATGGCCAAAATACTACCAATCGTCAGCAGGGCCGAGACTGTCCACCAAAAATTACGCTGTTTTGTAACGTTAAATGCCATATTGATTAAGTAAAAAGTAAAAAGGAAAAAGGAATTTGGGGAGTAGGGAGTGGCAATCGGTGGGTTACGGCGAATATGAAATTATTGGTTAACAGCATAACTTGTCGTCGCCTAACCCACCCTACTGATTTACCGGTAAATTGGGGCAGAAAAGTTGGGGTTTTTGGCGAATGCTAGGGACGTTTAACACGGTGATTAACAGGAGAGTGCGACTACAGGTTAAAGCGGTAAACATACTCACAGCTACCCCAATGGCTAAAGTTAAAGCAAAACCTTTGACTAATCCTGAACCCAACCAAAATAAGGCAGCACAGGCGATTAAAGTAGTGACATTACTATCAAGAATACTGGAAAAAGCCCGATAAAATCCCGACTCTACTGCCCGAAATAGGGATTTTCCGGCCCTTAATTCCTCCCGGGTACGCTCAAAAATTAGTACATTTGCATCGACTGCCATGCCGATACTGAGGATAAATCCAGCAATACCGGGTAACGTCATGGTGACTCCCACTAGGGCAAAAGCCCCCAGAGAAAGAATAGTATAGATAATCAGGGAAACATCGGCAATAATACCGGGTAAACGGTAATAAACCGCCATGAAGATTAAAACTAACAGTAAACCCACTAAACCAGCGTAGATACTGCGACGGATACTATCCTGGCCTAAAGTTGCCCCGACGGTGCGAATTTCTTCCACTTTAACGGGGAAAGGTAGAGAACCACCGCGCAATTGAATCGCTAGATCGTTGGCAGTTTCGGCGGTAAAATTACCAGTAATCACGGCCCGGCCTCCTGTAATTCCCGTTTGGGCAAACTGCACATCAACCACAGGGGCGCTAATTAATTCATTATCGAGGAAAATCCCAATACTGCGACCAGTACCTGCGATCGCTTTAGTCAGTTCGGCAAATTTATTGCCCCCTTCCGAATCGAAAGTAATGGCCACTTCCCAGTTAGTGCCTTGGGTGGAACTAATAGTGGCATTTTGCAGATTTTTTCCAGTTAAGTCCACCGATTCAAATAAATTTAAAATCGCCTCTTTAGATTTTTGCAGAGATTGTTCTAGTTCGGCAATTTTAGCGGCATTTTCGGGTTTATTCTCGGCTTTGAGGGCGGCTAATTCCGCTTTTTTTTGTTGAAAAATTGAATATTCAGCCCGGAATTCTCCTTCTGTACCTTGTTTTTGCTGACGAAATTCTAATTGGGCCTGAACATTTAGGTTTCTCTCAGCTTCTTTGGGATTTGTGACCCCGGGTAGTTGCACAATTACCTGATTTTTACTGTCCACAGTCTGCACTAATGATTCAGAAACACCCAGGGCATTAACGCGGTTTTCAATCACATTTTGTACCGCTTTTAAATCATTAGGTTGAATGGTTTTGACGGTTTCAGTGGGTTTAACCTGAATGGTTAATTGACTACCACCGCGCAGGTCTAAACCTAATTGTAGGGGTAACTTAATCAGGATGACGATCGAGGCAATAACCAGACCGATGATCAGTAACAATAACCAATTTTGTCTCTGCATAACTTCAGTATCAAAAGGAGAATTTTTTAAATGCGATCACCGACCATTTTTTGGACAGCTTCGACAATTTGATTAGGTTGAATAATCGTCAATCTTTCTAGATTACCGTTATAAGGTGTGGGGATATCTTGGGAAGATAATCTTAACACGGGGGCATCTAATTCATCGAATAACTGCTCGTTAATTAAAGCAATTAACTCGGAAGCAATTCCCGCCGTTTTCATACATTCTTCCACGATAATCACCCTGTGAGTCTTGCGAATCGAAGCGGCGATCGTCTCCATATCAAAGGGTTTCAGGGAAATTAAATCGATAATTTCTGGATCATAGCCATCTTTTTCTAACTGTTTTAATGCCTGTAAACAGTGATGACGCATCCGCGAATAGGTGAGAATAGTTATATCTTCTCCCTTGCGAACGATTTCGGCTTTATCGAGGGGTAAAAGATACTCGGTATCAGGTAAATTTTCCTTGAGATTATAGAGAAGAACGTGTTCAAAGAAAAGCACGGGGTTATTATCTCTAATCGCCGATTTTAATAAACCTTTGGCGTTGTAAGGAGTGGAACAAGCGACAATTTTTAGTCCGGGTACCGCGTGAAAATAGGCCTCTAAACGTTGGGAATGTTCCGCTCCTAATTGTCTCCCCACACCCCCCGGACCGCGGATAACCATGGGGATTTTAAAATTACCGCCGGAAGTATAACGTAACATCCCGGCATTGTTGGCAATTTGGTTAAAGGCAAGCAAAAGAAAACCCATATTCATGCCTTCAATAATCGGACGTAATCCCGTCATGGCTGCCCCCACTGCCATGCCCGTAAAACTATTTTCAGCGATGGGAGTATCTAAAACCCTTAAATCGCCATATTTTTTGTAGAGATCTTTGGTAACTTTGTAGGAACCGCCGTAATGACCCACATCTTCACCTAAAACAAATACTGTCTGGTCGCGGCCCATTTCCTCATCGATCGCCTGTCGCAAAGCATTAAATAATAGGGTTTCTGCCATATCAAGTCCCCGTTTACAATTCGGTCATCTTATCACTAAACTTATTATCTTACCCCTTTTCTGGCCCGAGGGAATAGGAAGTGGGGAAGTGGGGAGAAGGGAGAATAAATAAAAAGCTATCCCCTGACCCCTGAATACGGCTGCATCTCACATTTGCAGGAATACCGACAATCAGCAATTGTCAGTGACTCTTAGATGACGATAAATGTATCAGCAGCTGCCTGTAAGCATCCCACCGAAAAACTAATGCGCGGGGGGGTGTTTGGGGGGTAGAACCCCCCAAAAGCTGGGATTGAGCGATAAAATCGCAAGTAACGCCCAATTTGAGCAGAGAGTTTCCCTTTAAAAATCCCAACTTAGTAGATTTACAGAAATTGGCTGATGAATAAAAACAATTATGACTATAGATAATAGTCTATTCTAGTTCCCGACAATCGGCCGGCAAAGAACTAAGATCAAGATCAAGCAATCCCCTACCGTTAAAGCTGATGAAATTACCCCGTCTTGCCGCTTTAATCATTGGTCTGAGCTTTATTTTCGGATTAATGTTGTGGTTAGTCAACTCTATCTATCGTCTTTACAGAGATATCGTTTTTCTCGCTCCCCTACTAGCCAATATTCTGCTTTTACTGATTATCGGACTGCTGGGCTTGCTGATCTACATTCTTTTGTACTACTTTTATCTGCTGCCCCAGCAGCAAAAAAGTCGCCGCGGATTGCGTTCTTCCTCCCGTCCACCCCTAAAATTACCGGTAGAAAAAACCGAGGCCGCCGGGGAAACCTTAAAAGCTATCCGGCAACAAGTGGAGCAAATTCAAGATAAAGTAACCCAACAGGTTTTTATTAATCGTTCCCAAGAAATTGAGCGAAGTTTAGCCAGAAAAGAAGTTAAAATCATCGTTTTCGGCACAGGATCGGCGGGAAAAACCTCCCTAATTAACGCCCTCATCGGTCAAATGGTGGGCAATGTGGAGGCAACCATGGGAACCACGGAAAAAGGGGAAACCTATAGTTTAAAAATGAAAGGTGTGAATCGGGAAATTCAAATTACCGATACCCCCGGCATTCTCGAAATTGGTGCGGCCGGAGGTCAAAGGGAACAGTTAGCGCGACAATTAGCCACGGAAGCAGATTTACTTTTATTTGTCATTGATAACGATATTCGACAATCGGAATACGCCCCTTTATTGCGTTTAATTGATATTGGTAAACGTTCTCTCTTAGTCTTTAATAAAATCGATCTCTATAGCGATGAAGATCGAGACATTATTTTAAAACAATTACGAGAACGTCTAAAAGGAGTGATTCTTTCAGCCGATATTATTGCCGTCGCCGCTAATCCCCAACCAGTACAGTTAACCGGGGGACAAATGATCACACCGGAACCGGATATTTTAGCTTTAATTAAACGTTTGGCTTCAGTTTTACGGGCCGAAGGGGAGGATTTAGTGGCAGATAATATCCTCTTACAATCCCAAAGATTGGGGGAAGAAGCTAGGAAAATTATCGATCGCCAACGTCGTCGCCAAGCTGATAAAATTATCGATCGCTATCAGTGGATCGGTGCGGGAGTGATTGCTGTGACTCCCTTACCAGTGTTCGATCTGTTAGCAACGGCGGCGGTTAATGCTCAAATGGTCAGGGAAATTGGTCAAGTTTATGGCTGTGAAATTAACAGCGATCGAGGCAAGGAATTGGCTCTATCTTTGGGCAAAACTCTAGTTAGTTTGGGAGTAGTGAAAGGAGCAGTAGAATTATTAGCCAGAATCCTACAGTTAAATTTTACTACCTATATAGTCGGTAAGGCAATTCAAGGGGTCAGTGCCGCCTATTTAACCCGCATTGCCGGCAAAAGTTTTATTGAATATTTCCGTCAGGATCAAGACTGGGGTGACGGTGGTATGACGGAAGTGGTACAAAGACAATTTCAACTCAGTCGCAAGGAAGAATTTATTAAGTCTTTTGTGGCCGATGCGATCGGTAAAGTGGTACAACCTTTTCAGGATGATTGGCAGCAAGAAGAAGTTTTAGAAGCTAGTTGCGAGGATGATTGGTAAAGATCGAACCCGGGAGCAATAGGCAAAATTGTATAGTAATTGTTACAATCGTTTTGGGGTTCCACAAGGGCAAAAAAAAGATGCGACAGCAAGTTATCGACTGGTTAAAAGAAAACGTCAACGAACACCGTCTGCGACATATTCTCGGTGTGGAGACCATGTGTATTGATTTAGCTCGTCATCACGATCTCGATCCCGTCCAAGCAGGGCAAGCGGGATTACTACACGATCTGGCTAAATTTTTCAAGCCCAAAAAACTGCTAAAAATGGCGGAATCGGCGGGAATAGACGTGGATAATATCTGTTTATCCCATCCCCACTTACTCCACGCCGATGTGAGTGCAGTTGTCGCCCAAAAAGAATTTAACGTTACCGACGAGGAAATTCTCGAAGCAATTCGCAATCATACCCTCGGTAAACCCAATATGAGCGATCTTAGCTGTATAGTCTTTATTGCCGATGCCTTGGAACCCAATCGCGGCGATACACCCGAATTAAACGCCCTACGACAACTCAGCTATCAAAATCTCCATAAAAGCGTTCAACAAACCTGTGATTATTCCCTAAAATATCTTTTAAGTAGCCATTGTCCCATTCATCCCCGCACCGTGCTAACGCGCAACTGGGCGTTACAAATTGTTAAAGAACAACCAACAGAAACTAAAACCATTGATTAACATAATCTCAAGACTCGCTTACAACCACCTCAGCCAAAGGATAACCACAACCTGAATGACCAATCCCACTGGAATTATTACCCCCATCGCCGAAAATCTCAAGACCGAAAAATTTCTAGAGACAATTGTCACAGCTGCCGAGGACAAGAAAGCAGGGGACATCGCCATCCTGAAAGTCGCCGATATCTGTTATTTAACCGATTATTTTCTGATTATTACCGGCTATTCTACCACTCAAGTGCGAGCGATCGAGGATGCGATCGAAGCTGCTATGGAACTAGAATGGCAACAGTCTCCCCGACAAGTGGAAGGAAAAAGCGAAGGTAGCTGGATCCTGATGGATTATGGCGATATCATTGTCCATATCTTTTTACCAAAAGAGCGAGAATTTTATAATTTAGAAGCTTTTTGGGGTCATGCTCAACGGATTCCTCTACCTAGCGACCATTTAGAGGAGTAGAATCCATGAAATCCTCCCTTGATTTCTGTCCCGTCCCGGAAGAACAGCAACCGGTTAACGAGTACGAACAATTAAAAGAATCTTGGTTTTTCCGTTGGGCGACGCTAGATGTAGCCTCTTATACAAAAAAAATTGTCTGGTTATGGTTATGGACATGGTTAATTGTCGGACCGATTGCCGCCGCTAGTTTTCCCCTCAAAAAGGCCCCTTTTCTCTTCCTCTGTGCGGGGATTTTTGGCTCGACAATTTTGGTAGGATTGGTGTTATTGCGCTTGTATCTGGGCTGGATCTACGTCTATGATCGCTTGCAATCGGAGAAAGTATTTTATGAAGAGTCGGGTTGGTACGATGGCCAAATCTGGACAAAAACCGCCGCCATTTTAACCCGCGATCGTTTAATCGTCTCCTATCAAATCCAGCCCATTCTCCAGCGTTTACAAAAAACCGCCCTGATTCTAGGGGCAATTGTCGCTATCAGTGGTCTTTTTTGGCTATTTTTCACTCACTAACCGCAACCAATCACCAATCTGAATGAATAGGGTAAAACGTTCACCAACCCACCGCTTAGAAATTCATCTCCTCCGGGAAGGTATTATTGAATCGGTTCATAATGTCGAGGCCGCTATTTGCGATGACCGCGGCCGGGTATTATCCACCGCCGGCAGCGCCGAAACTAGCGCCTTTATTCGTTCGGCCCTGAAACCTTTTCAAGCACTGGCTGTCATCAGTACCGGCACCCTCGAACGCTACGATCTCAACGATAAGGATCTAGCCATTATCTGTAGTTCTCACCAAGGCACGGTGGAACACGCCCGTCAAGTCTTTAATATTCTCTGGCGTGCCGATATCGATCCTAATGCCCTGCAATGTCCTCTCCCGGAAGGTAAACCCAGTCGCTTGCAGTACAATTGTTCTGGTAAACACGCCGGGATGTTAGCGGTGTGTCAACAGCGCGGCTGGCCGTTAAATAGCTATCTCCGGCGTTCTAGTCAGATACAAAAGCTAATTTTAAGCAAAATTGCCGAATTATTGGGGATGCCGGGGGATGAATTAATCAGCGCCCACGATGACTGCGGTGCGCCCACCTATTCAATGCAGTTGGGGCAAATGGCCCATCTCTACGCCCAGTTAGCCTCTGGCAACCGTTTAGACTTAGAAAGAATCGTCCGGGCGATGACCTATCATCCCCGCATGGTAGCAGGAGAAGGGGCTTTTGACACGGAATTAATGCAGGTTAGCCAAGGGGAAATCGTCAGTAAAGCCGGGGCTGAAGGGATTCAATGTATTGGGCGCGTCGGTGAGGGTTTAGGATTAGCAATAAAAGCCCTAGATGGTTCCAAACGGGCTAAATATGCCGCCGCTTTGCAAATTCTTAAACAGTTAGGCTGGATTACTCCCAATGTGGCCGAATCTCTCTCGGAAAAATTCCTCAAAATCGGCAGTTATACCCGCTTGGAAGTGGTGGGAGAAATGGCTTTGTTATAAATAGTGGGTTGACCAAGGGTAACACATCAAAAACTTTTATTTTTGGTGTGTTAGGGCAGTATTTGAATCTTGATTTTTTTCCTCAAAAACTGAACTTCGGAGTAGAATACAGATGACTAAATTAATTCAAGAAACTTTCGAGCAAATTGCACTGCTTTCTGAAGAACAACAAGATAGCCTGGCAACCTATCTAAAAAAACACCTAGCTGAATTTTTAGAAGAAGCGGAAAAAGAACGACGAATTGCAGAAGGGACTTATACCATAAGTGATTTTAACCAAAAAACTCAACAAGCTATTCAGAATATTGAAGAACCAAAAAACTTAACTGTTGGCAAGGATGAAGTTGAACTATATCAGCAGCTAGGAATTTATCGCTAACCTGATTATATGATGTCATTAATCTCTAGAGTCAGCGATTCCCTCTGTAGTCATGTTTTTGCTGGTTTTCTGCACCGAAACCAGCTATAATGATCGAGAGGTGAAAAGGGACTAAAAGCGCTGATTGAGTTAATCTGTGATGGTAAGGTGAGTCTGCGCTATCTAGTCTCGTCGGTGGTCTTGGCTACTGGGGTTGAGATAAACTAGATTTAATAACTGAAAATCCGGGGTAATCACTCATGTTACAATCCCTAAAAATTGAAGGCTTTCGCGGGTTTCAGAATTTTGAGATGGCCAATCTTGGTCGAATTAATCTCTTAGTGGGTAAAAATAATAGCGGTAAAACTTCTATTTTAGAAGCGATTCAGTTTTTGTATGCTCAGAATAATATAGATATATTTCTTGAAACTATTAGCTATAGAGGTGAGTTTGGTTGGTCAGAAAGTAATCTACCTGGTCGCACTAAAGTTTTTGAAATTTGTCATTTATTTCCTGGGCATGAAATCGTCCCAAGTCAGGAAATTATTATCATTGGTTCTAGGGAATCACATCAGGAAAGTGTTACTATTTCTGTTAAAAGTATTCCTATACAACTATCTCCATTTCCAGACAAAAATGATGATTTAAATAATGATAATATTTTCGACGATGAGGAATGGAATAAACTTCTTTTAAGTATTAGATGGAGTCAATCACAAAAACCTATTGAACTGGAACTTCTTGCCAACGCTACTCTTGCCAGAGATTCCACAAGAAGAATGGCTAGTTTAAGCAGAATTTCCCATAAAATAGGTATTAATAATAAAATTGAATTGAAGTTCTTAAGACCATTTTCTCTAACAAGTTCTGATATGGCATCACTTTTTGATAACATTGTTCTCTCTCCTTTAGAAGACTTAATTATTGAATCTTTGAAAATTATTGAGCCAAAAATTGAAAGGATAGCTAGGATTGGCTCTAGCAAGTATTCAACTTCAAATAACCTAGGTGTTAGAGGTGGGTTTTTAATCAAAATTAAAAATCATGATCAACCTATACCTATTGGCAGTTTAGGCGATGGATTTTGGCGAATGTTAGGATTAGTTTTAGCGATGGTTAATCTTGAAAATGGAATTTTATTAGTTGATGAAATTGATAGCGGATTGCATTTTACTGTCATGACTGATATGTGGAAAGTAGTCTGGGAAACCGCCAAAAAACTCAATATTCAGGTATTTTCCACCACTCACAGCCGCGATTGTTGGCAAAGTTTAGCCGAATTAATTACCGAAGAAAAAATTACCGATAACGAGATTACTATTCAAAGGATAGATAGGGAAAAAAGCCAATCTGTAATCTTTGATCCAGAAGAAATTGTTATTGCTGCTACAAGTAATCTTGAGGTGCGGTAACAATGCCTAAAATAGAGACAAAAAAGTTATTAGTGGAAGGTGCAGAGGAATTGAGAGTTATTCCCCAATTAATGGCAGCAAATGGAGTTACTTGGAATAGAGGGGAAGAACCATTGAATATCATAAATTGTGATGGTGTTGAAAATTTACTAAAACCTAAATATATCTCTACGCAACTAAAAACTCCTAACGGACTAACTCATTTAGGAATTATTATGGATGCGGACGAAGAACCTGATAATCGTTGGAAAAGTTTATATAATGCCTGTTTACCAAATATACCTAGCTTACCTCAAAATTTACCAGCAGCGGGATTAATTATGACTCTAGAATCGGGGATAAAATTCGGTGTGTGGATGATGCCAGATAATCAATCTAGAGGGATGTTAGAGACTTTTTTAGCCTATTTAGGGCTTGCTGAATAATGGTAAAACCCTTTTAAAATAAGGCTTTTGACCTGTTAAAATCCGATGTTAGTGCCAAAAAATCGGATTGGGACCATCAAAAACCTGGCATTATCCTTATTATAGTACATGGGTTGGTACAAAAAAGAGAGGGCAACAAAGCCTGAAACTCCCGACGACCGGCTACTGACGACCGACTCCTGACTCCTAACCCCACCAACAAACTTTTTCAGCAAACCCTAAATAAAGCCTCTTTCAAAAAGACTTAAATTAATCGTGCCGCGGGGGTTTATTGGTCGCAGAACCCGCCGGAACGACCTTGGAGGTGGGGGGGATACCTTTGAGGGAAATGAGCGTATTCATCACCGTTTTTGCCACAGGAGCGGCAACAGTGGAGCCAAAAGTATTGGCACCCTTGGGTTCATCCACCACCACCAAAACCACATAACGGGGCGATTCGATCGGTAAAATCGCCACAAAACTGGTAATTTTGGCGTTAGGTAGATAACCCCCCGTCGGACTAGCTTTTTGTGCGGTTCCCGTTTTGCCTCCGATGCGATAACCGGGGATTTGGGCCGCTACCCCCGTCCCCTTGCTGACGACGGTTTCCATCATTTCCACCACTTGCCGGGCCACGGTGGGAGAAAAGACTTTTTTGCTGGGATAATCGGGCTGCCAGTGCAAACGGCCGCGGTCGTCGGCTAATCCTTTGATCACATGGGGAGTCACCAGGGTGCCACCATTGGCCAGCGCACCGTGCAATTGTACTAATTTTAAAGGCGTTAGGGATAAACCTTGACCAAAGGAAGCGGTGGCCGATTCAATGGCATTATCCAGAAATTCTTGTTCGGGTTTGAGATATCCTGATACTTCTCCGGGTAAATCTACACCAACCCTTTGATTTATGTCCAATCCTAATAAACTTTTATAGAAATCAACTCGCCCCATTTTTTGGGCAATTTGCACCATGGCCACGTTACTAGAGGTTTGTAGGACTCGGGCCATATCTAGCGCCCCATAACCCTGTTTAGAGGCATTTTTAATCGTCCAGGGACCGACAGTAATTGCCCCCGGATCATTGACTACCGTACTAGCTTTAATTGCCCCCGCTTCCATGGCCATGGCGACAATAATTGGTTTAAAAGTTGACCCCGGTTCGTACTGATCGGCTACGGTCCAATTTTTAAATAGAGCCACATTGGCTTTATAGTATTCGTTGGGGTTAAAAGTTGGCTCACAAACTAGGGCTAAAAGAGAACCATCAAGGGAGTCCATGACGATGACGGCTCCCCGTTTAGCATTAAATTTTTTTAGCTGTTCTCGTAGGGCCGTCCGCGCCGCTCTTTGTAGTTTTAAATCGAGGGTTACTTCTAACTGTAATTCATCAAATTGAAAGATACCATGGGGAACAAAAGCTGGTAAAATTCGCCCGTCTCCCATGCGTCTTGTATTGACAGAAAAGGGATCTCTTTCTAATAACTGACTGGAACCTCTCTCTAATCCTGCTTGACCACGATGTTCTTTATCTACATAGCCAATCACGTCGGCTGCCACATCGTCTTGGGGATAATAACGAGCGTACTTTTCCTCTAATTCTACACCGTCAAGAGATAATTGTTTTAAGCCCCTAGCCACGGATTCGGTTAATTGATTGGCTAAACGAATTCCTGTTTCTTTTTCTTTAAATTTTTGAATCAGTTGATTACTGGGAATATTTAATAAAGGAGCTAATTTATCAGCCACTTCTGCCGGCGGAATCGCAAACAGTTTTGGGTGTGCATAAAGAGTATAAATCAAGCGATCGGTCGCCAAAACATTACCATTACTATCGACGATCGCCCGTCGGGGAATATAGGGTCTAATACTGGTAGTTTGCTGTTGTCTGGCTCTTTTTTGCAATTCCTGTCCTTGTACTATTTGCAGTTGGTACAATCGCCAAGCTAAACCCACAATACCCATGACTAAAATCAACCACACCGCCACCAATCGCCCGTTACTCAAAGGCAAATTTTTTAACTTTTTTTGCCGTTTTTTGGCGTTTAAATAGGACTTTCTGTCCTGGATCCTGCCAGAGGGCGATCGAGTTTTTTTACCTCTAAATCTGGGTCTTTTTGTGTCAGTCATGAGCAGTATCTTTCAGTTATCAGTGAGCAGTAATCAGTAATCAGTAAGCAGTAATCAGTGAGCAGTAAACAGTAAACAGTGAGCAGTAAACAGTAAACAGTAAACAGTAATCAGTACACTTAAAAACTCACATCTGATAACTGTTAACTTACCCACTGATAACTGATAAGTGGGTGGGTGGAATTAAATATAAGATGAACGTAGGTTGGGTTGAAGCATGAAACCCAACGCCCGATTATGTTACGCTACCGCTAACCCATCCTACACATAATTGTGCCTCCCCACTTAACTGATAACTGCTAACTGTTAACTTCCCCACTGATAACTGTTAACTGTTAACTGATAACTGTTAATAGGCACTTCTCGGTCGAGAATTGACGGTAGATTGGGGTTGAGAAGCGGTGGCCGGTTTCAGGTTAGGGGCAGATTTACGCTGTAAAAAGATAGTTTGGAAGGGTTGGGGATGAGTTAATCCGGTTTCGGGTTTTTCTGCTTGTTGAGCTAGTTGATGTTTAAGGGTTTCATTGGTGGCCAAAAGATGGCGCTCGTGACGTTGCAGTGTTTCCAGTTTACCAAATTCTTTGTCCCAAACCTTGGGAATATATACCGTCCAAGCATATATTCCCAGAGTCGAACCCAACAGACAAAAAGTAATCACGGCCACTATTCTTTCTAGGAGGCAAAGGGAACGTAATTGACGCGAGGCCACTTGTTTTTCTGTCGGGGCCACGGGAACTCTCACCACCGATTTAGTCGTCGGTTTTACTGTTGGGGTCGTCTGATTTACTGGTGACTGGGGACGAGGTTGACTGCCTTGGCTTTTTTGGCGAGGAACGGGAACGGGAATATAGGACTTATGGGCAGCAGACATGATTTTCTCTCAATATTTCTAGCTAGTGGTCGTTGTCAAAAATGGTTCTTCGTTACTTGGTATGGTTCGATAGGGGGGCATAAATCGACTAAATCCTTATCTGGCAAGAGACTTAATTGATTAGTTCGCTCTAGAGCAAAAACAATTGACAAAATAACCCCCGTCCATTGCATAACACAAACCGAAGAGCCTCAAAAATTAAGTTTCTAAAATTAGGAGTCGGTCATCAGTAGTCAGTAGGAAATATTTAATTGATCACTGTTGCCTTTTTTCCTTTTTCCTTTTTACCTTAAAATCACTGTTCTAGCTCTAGACGTAAACGATATAAGATAGTTTGCGGATGAACTTGAGCAAGAATTTGATTAATCACCGTACTCGGTCCGGATGCCCCCCAACTACAACCGCGTTCTAGATAGATTTTAGCGGCTTTCCCGATGATATAGGTTCCATAAGCGGCAATTGCTCCCTGTAGGAGAGCGGTACTACCGTAGAGGGTTAAAGAGGTAGGATTTTCAAAAATACTCGCCGCTGCCGCTGCCGTTTTGCCCAAACCGATAATCACAGTGCTGAGGATTTCCCCCACCAGCAACCCCGCACTACTGAAAAGTAGAGTCCGCCAGAGTTGACCAGCTTGGTGACTGGTAATTGGCAGGCCGTACAAACGAGCTAAAGCCCGAACTAGAGTCAAATCGACGATTGAAGCCCCTAGTAGGTCTAAAATAGCGATCGGATTGGCCGCAATCGCTAAAGCCTTATATTTCGCGTATTGCCAGATAATTTCCTCCGCTTGACTGTCCCGGAGTTCCAGGGTTTTTCTAGCGATATTTTCCTCCGCTTCTTGCCCTTGCACTAAAGCATTTAAGGCCAGCAGCGATCGCCCTTCCCGATTTAAAATCGTTAAGAGTTTATCTTGCAGCTCCTCAATTTGGGGGGGAGGGGTTTCCCACTCAGTCACCACGCGCCCATCGGGGTATTCCACCCGGACGGGAATCGGTTGCGGTTCGGCGGCTACCATAACTATCTCATCGCTAGTTAACAAATCTTCTAACGTTTTTTCGTCCCGATTGGTTCCTAATCTCTGTAACTGCTGAAAAATCTGACGGCGATCCGCTTCTGGATAGAGATCAATCTTATTAAACACCAAAATGATCGGTTTTTTCGCCTGGCGCAATTCTGCCAAGGCCTCGTATTCGGTCCGGGTAATATCCCCCGCGACGATAAATAAAATCAAATCGGCACTTTTAGCGACTTCTCTGGCCATATTCGCCCGCGCTTCCCCTTCAATCTCATCCAATCCGGGGGTATCGATTAATTCTATCTGGATTTTACCCGTGGCTGGTATCCAACGCACCGATCGCGGCCAGCGTGTCACCCCGTGCAGGGGTCCGGTTGCCAGGACTTTTTGACCGACTAAAGCGTTTACCACCGAGGATTTACCGCGACTGACTAACCCGAAGGCCGCCACCCGAATCACTGTTTCATCCAGTTTATCCAAGGCCGATTTGAGGGACTGCAAATCCTGTTTAACGGCGGCCTGAAGTTGGGGATCGGGGGGATAATTCCAATGGCGGCGAAAACTGGCATACCAAGTTAAAGCCTGTTGTAAACTAGCTTTAGCCTGATTGTAATGAGTTTCCTCGATCGATGGGGTCTTGGTCACGGTTGATTTTTTTACTGTTTATTGATGCTGCTGCCTTTATTGTAGAGTTTCGGGGCGGTAACTGAGACGCGGTTATTTGGGGTGGTGGGGAGGTGGGGAAGTGGGGAAGTGGGGAAGTGGGGAGCAGGAGAGATGGGGGAATTTCAACTAAAACCCTAAAACCCTAAAACCCTAAAACCCCAACACCTAACATCCTACTCCGCCAATCCCAATTGCCCCAATAGCTGAAAGATAGTTTTTCCAGTGACGGGATCTCGCCAATCGGGGGCAATTTCTGCCAGGGGAAGCAGCACGAAGGCCCGTTCTCGGCAGCGGGGATGGGGTATCTGTAATTCGGGCGTTTCTAAGATCAGGTCATCATAAAATATTAAGTCTAAATCGAGGGTACGCGGTCCCCATCTTTCCCGTCGGACTCTCCCGAATAACTGCTCGATTTCTAATAATTTATGCAGTAAATCTAAGGGCGATAAATCCACTTGCACAATGGCGCAACCGTTGAGATAATCGGGCTGAGGAGGGCCGACGGCTGCGGTTTGATACCATTGGGAATGAGCTTCTAGTTTAATTCCTTTGACTCGCTCTAATTCCCCTAAAGCTTGCCCTAAAATTGTCGCTGAATCTCCTAAATTACCGCCCAAAGCGATCGCTGCCCGCTTCATCCACATCCTTCCTCAACAATAATCTCGGCTAATTCCCCCGTCGCCCCCAAAGATTTACCTAAAGATATATTGACATTTGGATGCTTTTGTGATAGTTCAAAAACTTGGGCTTCGATCGCGGCGGTAATTCCACCAGTAAAGAGGAAATAGGGCAGTATAGCAATTGTTGGGCTACCTTGAGCAATTAAACTCTCGATTTGTTGGCATAAACTCGGTTCTATCGACCAATAAGCTGTAATTGCCCCAGAAAACGCCGCTAGATTTTCCACTTCCCGATTACCCCCGGGGCGACGACTACCGTGGGACAGTAAAATGCGATCTTGGTGGCTTAAATCGGCAAATTGTCGGGATAACAGCGATTTTATGCCCTGATAACTGCCTAAATGGGGCTTTAACTCTAGCTCAATCGGCGATCGCACTTTGGCCACGGCCGCGGGAATATCTTCTTTAACGTGAACCCCCGACAGGAGAAACAGGGGGATAATCTGCAACCGGTTACATCCTTGGCTTTGTGCTTGTTGGGCAAAAGCTTCTATTTGTTGATGGAGAGGTGTTATCGCTAATTCTAGGGCGGCAGTCCCTACTAATACCCGATTATCTGCTTCTAGAACCGCTATAGATCGGCTAAACTCCGATTTACTCGCCAATCTTTCGGCGGGTTGACTGATTTTTTCTTGAACTAAGGCTGCTAATCGTGTCACCGCCATGGCTGGACGCGGATCGCGACTACCGTGGAAAACCAATAAGTAGGCTGAGGAGGTCTTCAAAGAAATCTTGCCAAAATAGTTTAGTTTTTAGCCTAATACATTTTCTCTCCCTTTAGGCATCAATGCCCCTGATATTCTCAATTTAGCTGGTAAGCGGGAAAACGTCCCCACTAGCCCCAAGTGCTACCATTTTACGGGATGTAAAGTGTGAGCAAATCAGCCCGCCGGCTTGAGTTAGCCTAGATATTGAGATATAATTGCTATTGACAGAAACTGCCAGAGGTATATTTGTATTATGCGGGTAATTAGCCGTCGAATACTTCGCGATTTCTGTATGACCAACGCTAATTCCTGCGAGTCTCTCTATGATTGGTATAGAGTCGCTAGTAAAGCAGAATGGCAAAATCTAATCGATGTGCAAGCCACTTATAAAAGTGCTGAATCTGTTGGTAATTTCACTGTTTTTAACATTAAAGGAAATCACTATCGTCTAATTGTAGATCTAGTTTATAACCGACAGACTATCTATATTAAATATATTCTTACCCACGCCGAGTACGATAAAGAAAATTGGAAAAATGATGCTTACTTTTAATTCTAAAACCTATGGAGAATTACTCGCTCACTATCAACCAAAAGCAATCACCACAGAGGCGGAAAACGAGCGAGCGATCGCAATTGCTCAAGAGTTGGAACATCGCTCGGAACTTAGTTTAGAGGAGGAAGCTTTACTGGAGTTATTGATTAGTTTGATCGAAAGGTTCGAGGCAGATAATTATCCAATTCCTGACAGAAATCCTTTAGCAACTTTACGGCATCTTATAGAAGCTAACGAGATAGAATATGCAGAGCTAATTACTATTTTGGGTTCCCCTGATGCGGTGCAGCAAATAATTAATGGACAACGCAGCATCAATCAGTCAGAAGCTAGGTCTTTGGGAGCATATTTTCGGGTTGATGCCAGTTTATTTACTTGATAAGTAACTAAGGAAAATTAATTAGGGTTTGCTGAAAAAGCTTTTCCTGGGGGCAGGGTGTGGGGTGTGGGGTGTGGGGTGTGGGGTTTTACCCATTTTCAGGGGGTCAATTACCTAATTTTCAGGGAAAAAGTACAAGGTCGGCACTTTTTGAGGGAAAACAAGTCTAAAAACCCTATCCAACAAGGTTTTTAGATTTATTCAGCAAACCCTAATTACACATCTCAAGGGAAATTAATTTGGCACGACTACTTAACGAATTATTGCGATCGCTTGCCAGGAACTAATTTTCAGCGATAATCTAAAGTCAGAGTCCATCGGGAGATAAGATCATGAACTTTCGTCTAGTTCTATTTTCAGGCCTTGTTACCGCTTTAGTCGGGGCAGGTATCGGTTATGGCATTAGCCGCATTGAACGCAATCCCAGCCAAGTCAACTATAAAAATCCCTATAACTATCAAATCATCTATGGACGTTATTTTGCCGGTGCCGGGGCAGCCTTGGGCTTCTGTGTGGGCGCGGGTTTGCAAATGGTCAAAGAACTCAAAGAAGAAAGAGATAGAGAAATGGGCATCCTAGATGATGGCTCAGAATTCTAGTCTTTTGGGGCTAATTCCTCAAGAATGACGAATTGAACGTGATTAATCGCTAAATCGCCGATGGGAACTTGGGTTTTTAACACCGGTTGTCCTTCACTGAGCATTCGTTCAAAGGGGATATCTTTGGCAATTTCCGTGTGATACCAAGCTAAACCCATAAAGAAACGATTGGGATAGGGACCACCTTCAAAAATATCATCGGGATTGGACTCCATGGGAACCCAACCGATAGAGGGGAGATAAAATTCCATCCAGACGTGATTGTAATCTGGTTCGAGGGGTAAATTACGTTCGAGGGGATGGGGTGGGCATTTATAACGTCCTACCGTACGACAGGCAATACCATTGAGACGACACAAAGCCAATAATAAACCCACATATTCGCCACAGGAACCCACTCCGCGCCGCAGGGCAATATCGGGGGTGTCGATGTTGGGTTTGATGCCGTAGGAAAGCTGATCATAGACGTAGTTACGAATACTATAAACTTTTCTGAGTAGATTGGTTTCCCGACCAGTCGCTTCTTGGGCAGCATTGAGGATAATTTCTGTATTCATAGCCAGATCATCATTATCGATCAAATAGCGATCGGGAAAATCGGCGGGTAAGGGGGGTAAATCTTCGCAATCTTTGGGAGTAATTTGGTATTTAATTCCCCACACTTCTAAGACCACTTTCCAACCAAAAATATGACGTTGTTTGGCGGTTATTTGCTTGAACTTAAATACTGCCACCCGCTGCCCGTCTTGAATTTCTTCAGTAAAAGGCAATCCCACCGCTTCGACGCTGCGAATTTTTTGCCGCGGTGTTTCTAGGGGTAAAGCGATGCGCCATTCCACATCTTTTAGTTCGATATTATATAGAGGTTCCAATTCCTCGACGTAGGATAATTCGATCAGATAACCATTAGAAAGGGTGTATTTTTTAGCGGGATCGTAGTGAAAATATAGAGGATGGACAAAAGTACGCGGACGATAACTAAGTTCGTAAACCTGTTCGGAATTGGGATTATCGCGGATAAAGGGTTCTTGGAAAGCATAGGCCACATATAAGATATCCTTGCCACTGTTCGCATCGCGATAAAATGCTAATCCCGTCGGTGATTCAAAAGGAGTTATCATGCTAAAAAGCTGTTCTCCCGTGGCGCGATCAAGACAGTAAACCGTTTGTTCTAGGGTATCCGTTAACCAAAGTTCTTCCCCGCGAATGGTGATATTTTCGATGCCGATACCCGGTGCGTACAAACGAGTAATTTCCTGTCCCGATTGGCGATCAAATATAAAGATTTGTCCAGAACGTTGACAAGTGACATAAATTGTGTTAGCAGTTACGGCGACTCCGTTAGCGGTGTAGGGAAGACGGGTAAAAAATTTCGGGGTAAAATCTTCGAGAGTGCAGCAGTAGAGATTTTCGCGGGTAGTAAACCAGAGGTTATTTTGATCATCGATTGCCAATCCCGTCGTCCCGACGAATTCTTGCCAGCGATGGGAATTAATTACGGTTGTATGACCAGTATCGAGGGCAATTTGGTATAAATAGCCGTTTTTTGCGTCGATAGCGATTAATTTGTTATCTTGAAATACAATTCCGTGCAGGGCCGTGGCGCTAATCGGGCGAATCGTTTGACGATGGGAGGGAAGACTGGCAGGATCGAAAATCATAGGAGGAAGCGAAAAGGGAGGGTGTTTTTAAGTGAATAAAACAGCAATTCTCCCCACGATAGCAAATTTTATCGCCCTTGAATGCTCGTAATGAACTCCAATTCCGAAAAAAATGTCAAGAATTGTCACCTATAGTCCCTCTCATACCCTTGTACCTACCTACGAGTGTTTCAATCGTTGCAGTTATTGTAATTTTCGCAGGGATTTAGGCACTGATGGCTGGTTAAGTCTAGACAAGGCCAAAGAGATTTTAACTGCTTTGCAGGGTTCGGAAATTACGGAAATTTTAATTCTTAGCGGCGAAGTTCATCCTTTAGCAGCCAATCGAGAGTCATGGTTTCGGCATATTTATAATTTAGCAGCATTGGCTTTAAATATGGGTTTTTATCCCCATACCAATGCGGGGATTTTAACTTTTGCCGAGATGGAAAAACTGAAAAATGTCAATCTATCTATGGGCATAATGTTAGAACAAATGACGGTGACTTTATTAAATACTGTCCATCGTCATGCCCCCAGTAAAGTGCCATCCCTGCGCTTAGAGCAGTTACAATGGGCGGGAGAATTAGGAATTCCTTTTACCACGGGTTTATTATTAGGAATTGGTGAAACAGAATGCGATCGCTTAGTAACCTTAGAAACTATTGCCGCTATTCATCAACGTTGGGGACATATTCAAGAAGTGATCCTACAACCCTATAATCCGGGTAAAAGAGAACAGTGGCAAAATAATCCTTTTGATCTGCAAAAATTACCCGATCTGGTTAGACAAGCTAGGGAAATTTTGCCCCCAGATATTGTCATTCAAATTCCCCCGAATTTAGTACCCGATCCTCTTTTTCTCTTGGATTGTTTAGCGGCAGGAGCGAGGGATTTAGGCGGTATTGGCCTTATCGATGAAGTTAATCCCGATTACCTCCATTTACACCCCGATAAATTAAAGGAATTTTTAGCAATTTATGGCTGGGAATTAAAGGCGCGTCTGCCGGTTTATCAGTAATCAGTAAACAGTAAACAGTAATCAGTGAAAAGATAGCACTGTTAATGCCATTTAACACTCCTTACTTAATACCGCATAATTGATTATTATTCATTCTTAATTCTTCTGACGACCGACGACCGAGGGTGCATCTCATTTTTGTCAATCTACCAATTGGGATTTTTACGGGGAAACTCTCGGCTAAGATCGGGCATTACTTCCGATTTTATCACTCAATCCAAGCTTTTGGGGGGTTCTACCCCCCAAACCCCCCGTTGGGAGCGTGGCGCCGCCCCCAAACCCCCCGCGCATTAGTTTTTCGGTGGGATGCTTACACGCAGCTGCTGATACATTTGTAATTATCTATAGCGTTTCCTGTTCGCAAGAGGTACATTATCGATGTTGAAAAGCTTAATTAGCAAAGGTTTAACTGTGCCACACAGGTGTGAGACCCGCTATAAGAGTTACTGATAATTGCTGATTGTCGGTATTCCTGCAAATGTGAGATGCACCGACGACCGACTCCTAACCCTAACAACAATTTTTGATTTTTACCAGAGGTCTTATGATTCCATCAAGCGAGCGCTACTGGCTCAAAAATGCTCATATTCCCGTTTCCCTGCTAGAAAATGAGAGTTTCTCTCCCCAAACCTCCGAGGGATTAACCTTAGTTAATCTGGAAATTAATGACGGTAACATTAATCGCATCACCTCAACCATCCCCCCCGAAGATAATATTCCCGTTATCGACCTCAAAAAAAAGATTATTTTTCCTTGCTTTGTCGATATGCACACCCATCTCGATAAAGGTCATAGTTGGCAGCGTTGTCCTAACCATGATGGCACTTTTGACAGTGCCTTAAAAATGGCCCTAGAGGATTCCCGACGGGAGTGGCGCTTAGAGGATGTGTATCGTCGCATGGAATTCGGCGTTAAATGCAGTTATGCCCACGGAACCGCCGCTATTCGCACCCATATCGACTCTTTTGGTCAACAGGCACAGATTAGCTTAACTGCTTTGGCAGAATTGCAACGACAATGGGCCGGTAAAATCACCCTGCAAGCGGTTTCTCTAGTTTCCCTTGACTACTATCAAACCTCCGAGGGAGCGGCCTTAGCCGATAAAATTGCCGAATTTGGGGGTATATTAGGGGGAGTAGCCTACACAAATCCCGATTTACAGGCACAAATTGATATTACCTTCAAATTAGCCCAAGAAAGGGGTTTAAATCTCGATTTTCATCTGGATGAAAACGGCGATTCCGATTCTACCTGTTTAGCAGCGATCGCGCGTACTGCTATCAAAGAGCAATTTGACGGACAAATCATCTGTGGTCACTGTTGCAGTTTAGCGGTACAATCCCCTGAAATAATCCAAGAAACCCTAAATTTAGTCAAAAATGCGGGCATTGCTATCGTTAGCTTGCCGATGTGCAATCTCTACCTACAGGATCGTCAAGAGGAAAAAACCCCCTTTTGGCGCGGGACAACTAAGGTAAAAGAGATGAAAAAAGCGGGAATTCCGGTGGCTTTTGCCAGTGATAACTGTCGCGATCCCTTTTATGGTTTTGGGGATCACGATGGTTTAGAAGTCTTTACCCAAGCGGTGCGGATTGCCCATCTCGACACACCCTACGCTGACTGGGTAAATAGTGTCACCCTCACCCCAGCAAATCTGCTCGGATTGCCCCATTTAGGGCGCATTAAGACGGGTCTAGAGGCAAATTTGTTAATTTTCAAGGCGCGATACTTTAGCGAGCTATTATCGCGACCACAGTGGGATCGTCTCGTGATTCGGCGCGGGTTGAGCATTGATACTACTCTCCCCGATTACCAAGAGTTAGATGATTTAGTTCTAGGAATTGATCAAATCCTGTAAGGGTTTGACAAAAACCACCGATTCTAGGTTGATAGCACCGTAAATATGGGGAAAGGTCTCTTTTTCTAGCTCTAAAGTGGCATTTTCTGGGTTAGGATGCTGGGGCTGCTCCCATTTGACCGGGGACTGCAATTGTTCAGGAGAAATGGCTAAAACCAGCAAGTCTGGCTGATTTTGATAAAAAGCGGCCACAACTTTCGGAATTTGTTCTAAGGTGGAGCAATGGATAAATCCCTCATTTTTTAGGGAATACGCCCGATATTCCCCCATTTCACGAGCTATTTGCCAACCTCTTTCTGTGGTGATGTGATAGATCATCGGTTCGCCTCCTACTGTCACTTTATCCCTAATTTTAGGATATAGCCTGAAGCTGTCAGCAGCCCTCAATTCTCTTAAACTAGGGGTCAGGGAATAAAGACAAGAAATTTGTCCGACCAATTACCAGAAAAAAATTGCCGATAATGGCCTCAAAATCTCTTGATAGTCTCCTTTTACCTGATATTAACCTTTTCCCCTTAAAATGAGCTTACCGAGGCAATAACTGCAAAAATCTATGCTAGATAAAATATTTACTCCCAATCCCTACGCTGAAAAACCCGCTCCTCTGCGTCCTCGCAAGGGGGTAATTATCGGTGTTGGTCAGGTGGGGATGGCCTGCGCTTACTCGATGTTAATTCAAGACTGTTTTGATGAATTAATTCTGCAAGATATCGCCACGGATAAAGTCGAAGGGGAAGTGATGGATTTAAGGCACGGAATGCCTTTTATTGAACCCACAGACTTGAAAATGGGAACCGTGGCCGATGTGGGACAAAATGCCGATGTGGTGATTATTACTGCCGGGGCTGCCCAAAAAGAGGGAGAAACCAGATTACATCTCCTTGAGCGAAATGTGGCGATTTTTCGCCGTATTCTGGAGGATGTGGCTGTTTACTGCCCCAGTGCTTTGATTTTGGTGGTGAGTAATCCCGTCGATATCATGACCTATGTTACCCTGAAAATAACCCATTTTCCGCCTTCTAGGGTGATTGGTTCGGGTACGGTGCTAGATTCTGCCCGTTTACGCTCTCTTTTATCCACCCAACTCCATGTAGATGCGCGTAACGTCCACGCTTATATTATCGGTGAACACGGTGATAGTGAGCTTGCTGTCTGGAGTTCGGCTAATATCGGAGGAGCAAGGTTACTAGAAGGGGATTGGCAGGATTTAAGCGCAACCGACCAAGAAAGCTTAACAGAAATTTTTCTTCAGGTTAAAAACGCCGCCTATGAAATTATCAAACGCAAGGGTTATACTAGCTATGCGATCGGTTTAGCTACCACGGATATCGTTAAAGCAATTTTACGTTCCCAAGAAAGAATTCTCACTATTAGCACTCTCCTCGATGGTCAATACGGTCTCAAAGATGTGTGTTTAAGTATTCCCTCGGTGGTTAACGAGAAAGGAGTGATAAAAACTCTAAATCTTGCTCTCAGTCCCAGAGAAACGGAACAGTTACATAATTCGGCCAAAATCATGCGCGATTTAATCGATCAACTCAAAATTTAACTTAGGGTTGGCTGAATAAATCTAAAAACATTGTTGGCTAAGATTTTTAGATTTTTTTGCCCTCAAAAAGTGCCAGACATAAGAGCGATCGAGGGGAAATTTTAGGCACTTTTTCCCCGAAAATTAGGTAATTGTGGGGTGGACTGAAGCAATTAGTGCTAGACTTCCCGAAAAGTCTATTTTATTGCAGCTTGTTGTTAGGAATCTACTTAAAAGAGGTTGTTTAATCTGGCTAATATGCTCTTGGGTATGATATGCGGAAAAGTTCCGGCGATGGCCCTAAAATGGGGTGATATGCCGAGAGTTTTTACATATCGTTACTCTGAGGATTGTTATTCGGAAATTTTCTGTATAATCAATGGTTAGGCTGCTTCAAATTATCTGTGGTGACGTAGTTGAAGACCGTTCTATGAGCGTTAAGTGTTTCAGGAAGTTGTTGATAGGCTGACGATGTGTATCGGACAATGAGCAAATTGGGGTATACTGCGGGAAAAATTCACTCAGCAACAATTCAGCAGAATCCTAAATGGCAGAAAAAGTCGCAATCTTTCTGGATGTTGAAAATCTATCAGGTTGGCTAAAAGCAGATGGAGGGGAAGCACTATTGGAACGCGCCAATGAGCTAGGGCGTGTAGTTGTCCGTCGAGCCTATGGTGATTTCAGCATTGCATCAGTCAGTGTTCGTCAGCCAGAATTGAACCTGCTAGGTTTTGAGTTTGTCCATGTTTATCATCCAGTAAAAGGTAAAAACTCCGCTGACATTCAGATTGTTGTCGATGTTATGGAATACTTGGCTCGTATCCCTGATTTGGAATGGGTTGTGCTTGCCACTGGAGATTCAGATTTTTCACCTTTGTTTAGGCGTTTAAGGGAGTTAGGCAAGTCTGTAGTTGGCGTTGGACCACGTTCTGCTCTTAGTGAAGCTGTCAAGAAATCTTGCAATCGATTTATTTATATTGATGAAGAATTAACCTCCAATGGCGTATCTGCGTCGATGAAAACGACTCAATTGCGTGAGGACGCATTGGATTTGCTAGAACGTGTACTTGGTAAATTTCCAGATGGTGTCAGCCTTTCTACGTTAAAAAATGAAATGCTTGAAATTGATTCGGCATTTGATGAGCATAATTTAGGGTTTGGTGGATTCATGAAATTCCTCCAAAGCGCACCTGAAATAGTCAAACTATATCAAGTTAAACAAACTTGGCACGCAAAAGCTGAAGAAACTGGAGATAAATCTAATGAAATCACCCTGACGACAACAAACTCAGGAAGTACTTTAGTAGAACCTACAGTTGATTTATACAAGCGCCTTTTACGCAAAAGCAGTTGGCGATCTTGTGAATCATCTTTCCTCTGCGATGCCTTGAAAAATTTGAAAGAACGTTTTCCAGACGGCTTCACCAGAAGTGAGGAGTTTGAATATTTGATTGAAGCATTCGGACATAACCGAACTCGCGGAGAATTACGTTCGGCGATCTATCTTCTTTACAAGACAGGTTATGTAATTCAACAACCACAAAAGCAAAATGACGAACATATTTTTATAGCCGATTTACCTGAATCTGAGCGTGTAATGTCAAAGAAGATAGATGCAGTGTTGGTAAATCGACTTGTTCAGCTTTGTAAACTACATAATACATCTTTTATTCCTGAACTCGTAACCCAACTTTTAACTAATTCTTATAACAAAGAACAGCTTAAAGTTTTAATTACCAATAATCAAATACCTTAAGATGGAGGTCGATACTGATGTTGCTACACCAGCATAACAAGTGCGATGCCGAAGGCACTGCGTAGCAGCACGCCGCTCTGGTAGTTAATGAAATGTAACGCACCTCTTTTTTCTCTAGCCGTAGTACCATGCTCATTCATTGAAGCAAGTGATTGTAAGCTAACGGGGTTTTTTGATTTTTGAAAAGGCGATCGTTAGTTACCGTCCTGACTTAAAAAATAGCCAACTGCACGCTGAAGCTGTTCCATCCCTTGTTGCAGTTGGTCAATACGAGCCTTAGATTCCTCCATTTGTTGAGCAGTAGCTTCCACAAACCGATCAATACGCCGATTCGTTGCCTCACTGATTGCTGCTAATCTGTCAATATTGCTTTCTATTCGCTCTATTCGCTGCTGACTTGCCTCTAGACTGGCTTCAATACGGTCTAACCGAGAACTTTGCCACCACATTTAGTTAACACCTTGAAAATAAGCGATTATTGTCCTCAGTTTAGCAAATCTTTAGACAAATTAATCTCTTTTCATAGGGCGATCGCTTGAGGTGAAACTGCGATCGCTGGTTGCTTAGTTAATGAAATGTAACGCACATATTTTTTCTCCAGTCAAACTATTTTTGACTAATCTCGAATGCTAAGTCGTATCTGTAAAAACAGACATCAAAGGCAAGAAAAAAGTTCATCTGTCCTAGTATTAGCGGCGCATATTTATCTTGTGTCCAAGCAAAGGCTAAATCTACGGTGGGGAATTGCTCAACAGTAGCTTTAACAACCAATGCACCAGCTTCAAATCTAGCTAAATTACCTCCTAATGGCAGAGATAGCCTTTGATTTTCCCAGACTGCACCTAAAGCTAAACCCATTTCATAGGGCAACACATTAACACTAGAACCAGTATCCAAGAGACCCAAAACATTCAAGGATTGACTTTGATAAGTTAATGTCAATGTTGACAATCCCGTCGCTAAAAGCGAGGGATTCTTGGTTCACTGACTCAAGTTGTCTTAGCAGGTATTTCTACCAACCAAAATAGAGCTTAAATCTCCCCAAGCGTTTAGGTCTAACGACCAGCTTCCGATATGCCCTATCGTAGCTTTTTTGAGTATATTTAATGCCGCCATCTTGTCCCTATCTTCTATATACCCACACAAACAAACATGAGTTCTGACTGATAGAGACTTTTTGACTAACCGACCACAATTAAAGCATTCTTGACTTGTATAGGCTGGATTAACTGCTATGGTTAATCGGCCGTATTTAATGCCAAAATACTCTATCCATTTTCTCAATTGTGACCAACCAGCATCATTGATACTCTTAGCTAGTTTTCGATTACGCACAAGGTTCTTGACTTTTAAATCCTCGTAGGCTATCAAGTCGTTTGACTGAATTAAACGGAGT
>VYLE01000296.1_pt1 | contig 35865 bp, 36 predicted proteins | sample 5114391 | NCBI WGS metagenome assembly VYLE01 (sample SAMN12291771, study PRJNA351875) | freshwater metagenome | isolation source: freshwater lake | place: USA: Michigan, Kent Lake | collected 2013-08-15
GACCTTGGCGCTGTCCGGCTTGGCCTCGACCGGTTTCTCGGCCGGCTTGTTCTCGAGCCCAGGCTTCGTCGCTTCGGGGCGCGCGCCCCCCTTCTTGTCGTCGGCAGCATCGACCTTGGGGGTCTCGTCCGTCTCCGGCTTGCTGCGTTTGGCGGGACGCTTGCCCTTCCGGCCTTCAGGCGCGGCCTGATCTTCGGGCCTGGCGGTCTCTTCGCTCGGACGCGCCGCCCGCTTCTGACGGCTCGTCTCGCCGGCGGGAGCCGCGCCCTCTGCTTCGGGCCGCGCGGCGTCCTGTGAACGCTGGCGGCGGCCCTGATGCTCGGGCGCCTGCGCGGAATTGGCGCCGGCGTCCTTGCCGTCCTTCTTGTCCTTGCCGGTGTCCTTGGCCTGGTAGCGGGTATCGGTCGCCCCGTTGGATACGAGGTAGGAGGCGAGCACACCCGCCATGTCCGAACTCGTGGTGTAATGCTGGCGCAGGAAGCCCGGCAGCGATCCCGGCGCAACCGACTTCAACAGCCCGCGGGGGCTCTTGTGGCACACGTTGCAGGTCTGAGCGAAAAGCTGGGAGGGGGTCTTGCCGGCCTCGAGATTGGTCGCCTGCGCCAGCACGGAATCGATCGCGCCGAAGCCGATCAGAAGCACCACCGTCGCGAGGCTGAGCGCTCGGCTCGACATTCTCATCATCTCCACTGAAATCCGACAGATGCAGCCGGCCTGGGCTCGGCGGCGGTCACCTTTTAGCCGATTGAGCCACGAATGGAAGCAGGCTGCCGCTGCCAGCCTGTGATTACGCGGTCCTTCGGCTGCATGCTCCCGAGACGCTGAAGGCCTGGCGTGAACGCGTCATGGAGCGATGCGAGGAAGCGGTTTGCCCGGATGCGCGGGTCCTGTGTCCCCGCATGCGAGATGACCTTCCGCGAGCAGGCCACGATGAATGTTCCGATCCAGCCAACCAGGCGTCGGGCCTCGTATCGATAACCCGGCCCCGTCTTCTCGCGGGAAGAACCCGGCTGACCGGAGATGAGGCGTCAACGATGAAGGTGTGGCTTCCGGGAAGGACGGCAAGAACTCGTTAACGCCAATTGCGCCCGCAATCGGGCCAGCGTTTCCGGAGCGACCGGCTGGCGGCGGATGTCCGGTCGCTGGGCCAGTTCGGCCGCATCGATCAGTCCGGACAACCAGAGCCGGCTCTCAGCTTCGCCCTGCCCGATCTGGCGCTGCGGTTCCGGACGCATGATCTGCCTCGTTTCCCTGATGGCCATCCAAGACAATGCCCGGCCGGTCTGCCGGTTCCGGACGTAGACCCCCGAAAGAATCCGGGGAGATGTGATCTGCTTCACACCGGCCAGTTCCGCCCGGGGGTAGATCAACACCCATGAACAAGCCGACACAAACCTCGTTCGAGCTTCAGGACGACCTCCGGACCGATTACGCCCTGATCGTAACCGGCGTCGCGGCGGCCCTGGCGGCGCTGGTCTACCTCCTGCTGATCTGACGATCCCGCAGGGCGCCATGTCGCGCGCTCTCGGATAGGTCGGCGCTTCCCCGGCCAAGGTTCAAGGCCAAGGTTCACGGCCATCCCCGTTTCGACGACACAGCCTTGTTCGATGCAGCAGTCTTGGCGCCTTCGCGCGGGGCAGGTTCCGCAAAAATCCGTCAAGCATAGCCGAGGCGCTGACCGTCAATCATCCACCGCTTTAATGATCGGTTGATAGCGGCCAGCTTTTGCTTTCGCTTTGGGCGCCGGCAGCGCTTTATCCCCGCCCCGCATTCGCCCAGAAAATTGCTATCGCTCGATCATGGCCCTGACTGATTCGAACGTCCTCAAGCTCGCCCCCGACGCCGGCACGCCCGCCTATCGGACCGCGCCGCATAATATCGAGGCGGAACAAAGCCTTTTGGGCGCAATCCTGGTCAACAACGACGCCTTCTACCGGGTCTCCGACTTCCTGGAGGCGAAGCACTTCTTCGAGCCGCTGCACCAGACCATCTTCGAGACCGCCGGCAGCCTGATCCGGATGGGCAAGATCGCCACGCCGGTGACGCTGAAGACGTTCCTGCCGGCCGACACCGATGTCGGCGGCATGACCATCGGTCAGTATCTGGCGCGCCTTGCCGCGGAAGCGACCACCATCATCAACGCCCAGGACTACGGCCGGACCGTCTACGATCTGTCGCTGCGGCGCGACCTGATCGGGATCGGCGAGGACATGGTCAATGTGGCCTATGACGCCCCGGTGGACTTCCAGCCTCGCGCGCAGATCGAGGATGCCGAGCGCAAGCTCTACGAACTCGCAGAATCCGGCCGCTATGACGGCGGCTTCCAGAAGTTCTCGCAGGCCCTGGCGGTCGCCGTCGATCTCGCGGCCAAGGCCTTTCAGCGCGACGGCAAGCTGTCCGGTATTTCGACCGGCATGCGCGACCTCGATAACAAGATGGGCGGCCTGCAGCACTCCGACCTGATCATCGTCGCGGGCCGCCCAGGCATGGGCAAGACCTCTCTGGCGACCAACATCGCCTACAATGTCGCACGCGCTTACGTTCCCGAAGTGCAGGCCGACGGCACCACAAGGGCCGCCAATGGCGGCGTGATCGGCTTCTTCTCCTGCGAAATGTCGGCCGACCAGCTCGCCACGCGTATCGTGGCCGAGCGCACCGGCGTGCCCTCCTCCCACATCCGCCGCGGCGGCATCACGGAGGCCGATTTCGAGAAGATCCGGGAGGTCTCGATCGAGCTGCAATCGCTGCCCTTCTATGTCGACGCGACCGGCGGCCTATCGATTGCGCAGCTGATGGCGCGCGCACGCCGGTTGAAGCGGCAGAAGGGTCTCGATCTGCTCGTCATCGACTACATTCAGCTGCTGTCCGGCTCGAGCAAGCGCGCCAGCGACAGCCGCGTGCAGGAAATCACCGAGATCACGACCAGCCTGAAGGCGCTCGCCAAGGAACTCAACGTTCCCGTCATCGCCCTGTCGCAGCTCTCGCGCCAGGTGGAGTCACGCGACGACAAGCGGCCGCAGCTCTCCGACCTGCGCGAATCCGGTTCGATCGAACAGGACGCCGACGTCGTGCTGTTCGTGTATCGCGAGGAATATTACCTCGCCATGAAGGAGCCGCGCCCGGGCACGCCGGAACACGAGAAATGGCAGCTCGACATGAGCCTTGCGCACGGCAAGGCCGAAGTCATCATCGGCAAGCAGCGCCATGGACCGACCGGCACGGTCGATCTGGCCTTCGAGGCTTCGGTCACGCGGTTCGGCGACCTGGCGCCTGACGCGCAATTGCCGGAGCGTGGCGGCAACGACTACTGAGTTGGGGCTCGGTTCCCCGGGTTGAACCGCGCGGGCCTCTTGCGTACAACGGCGCCCATGACACCGGCGCCCGACCCGAAACTGATCCCGCAATCCGGCCTCCTCTCCGCGGAGGCCAACCAGGCCGCCGCGCTCGCCGCGTTCGGCGGCGTACTCACCGTCGATCTCGACGCCATCGTCGCGAACTGGCGCAAGCTGGAGAAGACCGCGGTGCCCGCCGAGTGCTCGGCGGTGATCAAGGCCGATGCCTATGGCTGCGGCGCCGAGCAGGTTGCCCGCGCCCTCAACAAGGCCGGCTGCAAGACCTTCTTCGTCGCCACCCTCGAAGAGGCACGCAAGGTGCGCGGGGCGGTGCCGGATGCCATCCTCTACGTGCTCGGCGGCTACTTCCAGAACACCGGCGACCACTACGCCAGGATCAACGGCAGGCCGGTGATCGGCGATCTCAACGAACTCGCCGAATGGGACGTGTTCTGTCGGCGTACCGGCTGGACCGGCGGCGCGGCGATCCATGTCGACACCGGCATGAACCGGCTCGGGCTAACGCTCGCCGAAGCCCAGGCCATCATTCCGCGCATCAATGCCGGCGATCACGGCATCACGCTGGTGATGAGCCATCTGGTCTCGGCCGAGCAACTCAACAATCCGGTCAACGCGAGGCAACTCGGAGCCTTTCGCGCCATCGCCAGCGAATTCTCCGGCGTGCCGGCCGCGCTCGCCAATTCGTCCGGCATCTTCCTCGGTGCGCCGTTCCAGTTCGACCTGGTGCGGCCGGGCGCTGCGCTCTACGGCGTCAATCCGACGCCGGAGGCGGACAATCCGATGCAGCCCGTGGTCGAGCTCAAGGCCCGCATCGTGCAGACCCGCAACGTCGAGCGCGGCGAGAGCGTCGGCTATGGCGGCACCTGGACGGCGCGGCGGCCGACCAAGCTCGCCATCATCGCGGTCGGCTATGCCGACGGTTATTTCCGCGCTGCCAGCTCGAATGACGGAACGCGCGGTGCGGAAGTCATCGCCGCCGGCAAGCGCTGCCCGGTCGCGGGTCGCATCTCCATGGACCTGATCGCGATCGACATTACCGATTTGCCGCCGAACGCAGCCCGGCGCGGCCACATGGTGACGCTGATCGGCGACGGCATCACAGTCGACGAACTGGCGCATCATTTCGGCACGATCGGCTACGAGGTGCTGACCAGTCTCGGCCACCGCTACGCCCGCATCTACAAGGGCGGCAATGCGGATGAGCCGCTCCATGGGCCTGTAGCCACCGCCTCGCCAGGTGCAGACACGCCCGCCGCGCCGCCGCCGCTGCCAGGCTGACCGGCACGCAGGCCCCCAGCCGCACCGCAACGTCTCGTCGGCGTTGCCGAGCCCGGGCCCGTGCGGCGGTGGGCACGCGTCGTTCTCGGGATCCAGCCCGCGCGATACACGGGCGGACCACACCACTTGCGTCTTGTTACTTCTTGCGGCTGTCGAGCGCCGCCTTGCAGGTGTCGCTGAGCTGATCGCGCTTGCCATTGAGGCAGGCGACGATGCGGCCGCCGCCGGGCGCGATGCCGGCGCAGAACTTGTCGTAGTCCGCCTTGCAGGCCCCACGCGGATCGGATGATTGTGCGGAAGCGGCCCCGGAGACGACGAGGGCAAATGCGAGGGCGGCAAAAGTCGACTTGGACATTGTATCTCCGGGAACGGACGACAGGAGCCGGTAGCTCTACATGAAGATTGCGACATTCAACATCAACAACATCAACCGTCGCCTGCCCAATCTTCTGGCATGGCTACGCGCGGCGAAACCTGATGTCGTCGCGCTTCAGGAACTGAAGGCGAGCGATGGCGATTTTCCCGCGGCAGCGATCGAAAAGGCGGGCTACGGTGCGGTCTGGCGGGGGCAGAAGACATGGAACGGTGTCGCCATCCTCGCCCGCAACGCCGCCCCTGTGCTGACACGCGATCGCTTGCCGGGGCGGCCTGGCGATCACGAGGCGCGCTACATCGAGGCCGCCGTGCGCGGCGTCATCGTCACCAGCATCTATCTTCCGAACGGCAACCCGCAGCCCGGTCCGAAATTCGACTACAAGCTCGACTGGTTCGCGCGGCTGAGGCGCCACGCCAGGACATTCATCAAGCAGGATTTGCCGGTCGTGCTCGCTGGCGACTACAACGTCGCGCCAACGGCGCTCGACATCTATCCGACGCGGTCATGGGACAACGACGCGCTGGTCCAGCCGAAGAGCCGCGCGGCGTTCGCATCCCTGGTGGCGCAAGGCTGGTGCGATGGGATCCGCGAATTGCACCCGGACGAGCGCATCTATACGTTCTGGGACTACAAGCGGAACCGCTGGCCGCGCGATGCGGGCCTGAGACTCGATCATCTCCTGATCAGCCCGGCCCTGACCTCGCGGCTGTCGAAGGCCGGTGTCGACAGGAAAATTCGCGGCGAGGATGGAGCGAGCGATCACGCACCGGCCTGGATCGTACTTCGCTAGATCCCGCAGCCTGTTGGTCGTTCAGTTTTCTGACAGCCGTCTCGCGTTCGCGGCGACGTGCTCACGATAGCGCTTGATGATGGCCGCTGGCGTTGCGCCATTGAGCAGGCTTGCGGCCGCCTCGAAGGCCGCGGCGATCTTCTCGCTCACCATCAGCACAGCCTCCTGCCCCGCAGCGGCATCGCCATGACTGAGTTTTTCGCAGCGCAGCCGCACCACCTCACTGGCTTCAACGGCGAGCATTGCACCGGCAACCCAGGGAAAACCGCTGTCGGATCCGCTCAGCACCGCGTGGCGATCGAGCGCAGAGAAGGAACGGTGATCGGGCATCGCGAACCTCGCATTGTCTGAAGCAGCGCTCGAACCAATACGCCTCAAATTCTAAAGATCAGTCCCTTGGGCCGGTCGGATTGTCGGCCAGCTTTAAACCCGGGTTTAAAGCTCTGGCATCGATGAGCCAGGACTTCCGGTTGCATGTCCGTTCGCGCGACTCGCGCGCGCCAGCTACACTGGAGCGTCCCAGGAGCAAACGCTGTGGCCTTCCTTTTCGTGCTCATGGTCGGCCTGGCCGCCGGCACCATCTCGGGCATCGTCGGCACCGGCTCGTCGATCATGCTGATGCCCGTGCTGGTCCATGCTTACGGGCCCAAGGAGGCCGTGCCGATCATGGCCGTCGCCGCCGTGATGGCGAATGCCTCGCGCATTCTGGCCTGGTGGCGCGAGGTCGACTGGCGAGCCTGCGCGGCCTATTCCGTCACCGGCATTCCCGCCGCCGCGCTTGGCGCGAGGACGCTGCTGGCGCTGCCATCGCGCACCGTCGATGTCGTCATCGGCCTGTTCCTGATCGCGATGGTCCCGGTGCGGCACTGGCTGGCGCGCCACCGGCTCAAGGCCAATCTATGGCATCTGGCGATTGGCGGGGCGATCATCGGCTTTCTCACCGGACTCGTCGTGTCGACCGGTCCGCTCAGCGTGCCGCTGTTCCTGTTCTACGGGCTGAGCAAGGGTGCCTTTCTCGCCACCGAGGCCGCCGCCTCGCTCGGCCTCTACGTCGCGAAGTCCGTGACCTTCGAGCGCTTTGGCGCGATGACCGGCGATGTTTTCGTCAAGGGGCTGATCGCGGGATCATCGCTCATGTTCGGCGCCTTCGTTGCCAAGCGTTTCGTGATGCATCTCAAGCCCGAAACATTCCGACATGTGATGGATGCGATCATGGTCGCGGCCGGTCTCAGCATGCTATGGAACGCCCTGCACTCCTCCTGACACCGACGTTCGCCCATGGCCAAGAACACCCTCTCCTTCGTCTGCCAGAATTGCGGCGCGGCCTATAACCGCTGGCAGGGCAAGTGCGAATCCTGCGGCGAGTGGAACACGCTGGCCGAGGAGGACACGACCGGCAGCGTGCCGGTGTCGATCCGTTCCAAACGCAAGGGCCGGACCTTTGCGCTGGAGAGCCTCGCCGGAAAAAGCCCGGACGCGCCGCGGCTGTCCTCCGGGATGACCGAGCTCGACCGCGTCACCGGAGGCGGCTTCGTGCGCGGCTCGGTGCTATTGGTCGGCGGCGACCCCGGCATCGGCAAATCGACGCTGCTGACGCAGGCGACCAGCATGATGGCGCGCGCCGGCCACCGCATCGTCTACATCTCAGGCGAGGAGGCGATCGCGCAGGTCCGTTTGCGCGCGGAGCGGCTCGGCCTGTCGGATGCGCCGGTGCAGCTTGCCGCCGAAACATCGGTGGAAGACATCGTCTCGACCTTGTCGGAAGGCGCGGTGCCCAGGCTGATCGTGATCGACTCGATCCAGACGATGTGGACCGACACGGTTGAATCAGCACCGGGCACCGTGACCCAGGTGCGTGCCTCGGCGCAGGCCCTGATCCGCTTCGCCAAGAAGACAGGCGCAGCCATCATCCTGGTCGGCCACGTCACCAAGGATGGCCAGATCGCAGGTCCCCGGGTGGTCGAACATATGGTCGACGCCGTGATGTCCTTCGAGGGCGAGGGCTCGCAGCAATTCCGTATCCTGCGGGCGGTCAAGAACCGCTTCGGACCGACGGATGAAATCGGCGTGTTCGAGATGACCGGCCTCGGCCTGCGCGAGGTCACCAACCCCTCCGAACTGTTCCTGTCCGAGCGCGATCTCGGGACACCCGGCACCGCGGTTTTTGCGGGGATCGAGGGTACGCGCCCCCTTCTGGTCGAATTGCAGGCGCTGGTCGCCCCGACCTCGCTTGGCACGCCCCGGCGCGCGGTGGTGGGCTGGGATCCGAGCCGGCTGTCGATGGTGCTGGCGGTGCTGGAGGCCCATTGCGGGGTCAAGCTGTCCGGCCACGACGTCTACCTCAACGTGGCCGGCGGCCTGCGCATCCACGAGCCCGCGGCCGATCTCGCCGCTGCGGCCGCGCTGGTCTCCTCCCTGGTCAATGCGCAATTGCCGAGCGAGGCGGTCTATTTCGGCGAAATCTCCCTGTCCGGCGTGATCCGCCCGGTGGCGCAGACGCCCGCCCGGCTCAAAGAAGCGGTCAAACTCGGCTTCAAGCGCGCGGTTCTGCCCGAATCGGCGCGGGGCGAGACCGCGGGCGAGTCCGGGCTGTCGCTGAACGCGATCAACAGCCTGACGACGCTCGTGGCCGAGATCGCGGCCCGGGGCTCGCGCCGCGGTGAATCGAGCGCCCCGGGGGAGAAAAATGCCACACCGGCAAGATTCCGCCGTGGAGAGGGCCAGGCGTAGGTGACGCCACCGGGTCCCGCCGCTATACACCCGTCACAAAAGCAGCATGGGATTGCGTGGTTGCGGCCTTGCCGGGAACCCCGTCTGCCCCTCACTTAGGGCAGCGGCCAAACACCGATTCGCTGAGCACCTTCGAGAGTACGAGCGGACCAGACCAGCCGATGCCAGTTACAATCCTCGACCTGATCCTGCTCGGTGTGATGCTGATTTCGGGCCTGCTCGCCATGGTCCGCGGTTTCATGCGCGAAATCCTGTCGATTGCCGCCTGGGGCGCCGCGGCCATCGTGACGCTGTACTCCTTCTCGAAGCTGCTGCCGACCGCCAAGACCTATTTCAACAACGACACGGTCGCGAGCGTCGTTGTGGTTGCCGGCGTGTTCGTGGGCACACTGGTGGTGGTGTCCGTGATCACGGTGCGGATCTCGGACATGATCCTGGATTCCCGGATCGGCGCTCTGGACCGGACCCTCGGCTTCCTCTTCGGGCTGGCCCGTGGGCTGCTGATCGTCGTGGTCGCCTTCCTGTTCTTCACCTGGCTGGTGCCCGACAAGCAGCGCCCGGACTGGGTCACGGGGGCCAAATCCCGCGTCGTTCTGCAGGGAACCGGCGATTGGCTGATGTCCCTCTTGCCTGACGACCCCGAGAACACCATCTTGAAGAGATTCAAGAAAAACAAACCAGATGATGATCAAGCTGATTCCGAGCAGCAGCCTTCGGGCAGTGGCGATGGATACAGTAAACCGGCTCGTGACAGTTTGAAGAAACTGATCGAGAAACCTGCGGCGCGTTGATTTGAGCCGAGAGAGAGGCGCGGACGAGATGCGACACCCTGACCAGGACGCCCTGTTTGATCTCGATCCGAAGACCGCTCCAGGTCCATCCGCGCTGGAGCTCCAGGACGATCTGGAAGGCGACACGCTTCGCGAGGAGTGCGGTGTCTTCGGCATCTACGGACATCCGGATGCCGCCGCCATCACCGCGCTCGGGCTGCACGCCCTCCAGCATCGCGGCCAGGAAGCCGCCGGCATCGTCTCCTACGACGGCAGCCGCTTCCATTCCGAACGCCGCCTCGGCCTCGTCGGCGATACGTTCTCACGCCGCGAGGTGATCGACCGCCTGCCCGGCAACATGGCGGTCGGCCATGTCCGCTACTCCACTACGGGCGCGACCATCCTGCGCAACGTGCAGCCGCTGTTCGCCGAACTCAATGCCGGCGGCCTCGCGGTGGCCCACAACGGCAACCTCACCAACGGCCTGACTCTGCGCCGCGAACTCGTGAAGAGCGGCGCGATGATGCAGTCGACCACCGACACCGAGGTGATCCTGCACCTCGTCGCGCGCTCCAAGCGCAACCGCTTCATCGAGCGCTATATCGACGCGCTCCGCGAGATCGAGGGCGCCTATGCGCTGGTGTCGCTGACCAACAAGAAGCTGGTCGGCGCGCGCGATCCCCGCGGCATCCGCCCCTTGGTGCTCGGCGAGCTCGACGGCTGTCCGATCCTGACTTCGGAGACATGTGCGCTCGACATCATCGGCGCGCGGTTCGTGCGCGACATCGAGCCCGGCGAAGTCATCGTGTTCGACGAGCACGGCCAGGACATCCACAAGCCGTTCCCGCCGATGGCGCCGCGTCCCTGCATCTTCGAATACATCTATTTCTCCCGTCCGGACTCCATCGTCCACGGCCGCTCGGTCTACGAGGTGCGCAAGGCGTTCGGTGCGCAGCTGGCCCGCGAGAGCCACGTGCCGATCGACGTCGTCGTGCCGGTGCCGGATTCCGGCGTGCCTGCCGCGGTCGGCTACAGCCAGCATTCCGGCGTGCCGTTCGAGCTCGGCATCATCCGCAACCATTATGTCGGCCGCACCTTCATCCAGCCGACGCAGGCGATCCGCGAATCCGGCGTGCGCATGAAGCACTCGGCCAACCGCGCCGCGATCGAGGGCAAGCGCATCATCCTGATCGACGATTCGCTGGTGCGCGGCACCACCTCGAAGAAGATCGTGCGCATGATGCGCGATGCCGGCGCCAAGGAAGTGCACTTCCGCCTCGCCTCGCCGCCGATCCTCTATCCCGATTATTACGGCATCGACCTGCCGGATCGCGGTGGCCTGCTGGCGGCCACGCATTCGCTGGAGGAAATGCGCGAAATCATCGGCGCCGACTCGCTCGCCTTCCTGTCGATCGACGGCATGTACCGCGCCATGGGCGAGCCCGGCCGCGACCCGGCCAATCCGAAATTCTCGGATCACTGCTTCACCGGGGCCTACCCGACCCACCTCACCGACCAGACCCAGACCGAGCAGCAGCCGCGGCAGCTGTCGTTGCTGGCGGAGGCAAGCTAGGCTTGTCGTCCCGGCGCAAGCCGGGACCCGCCACAGGCTTGCGCGGCTCGAACAAGGTCGTCATGACCATCCTCGACAATCATGACCGTCACGGCGTATGGGTCCCGGCCTTCGCCGGGACGACGCTGAATAAAGACGTTCAATGACAAAACCCCTCGCCAACCGCATCGCACTCGTCACCGGCGCCTCGCGCGGCATCGGCTATGCGACGGCCATCGCGCTGGCCAAGGCTGGCGCACATATCGTTGCGGTCGCGCGCACGCAGGGCGGGCTGGAAGAGCTCGACGACGAGATCCGCAAGGACGGCGGCAGCGCCACGCTGGTCCCGCTCAACCTCACCGATTCCGACGGCATCGCGCGGCTCGGCGCCGGCCTGCACGAGCGCTACGGCAAGCTCGACATCCTGGTCGGCAATGCCGGCGTGCTCGGCCCCTCCTCGCCGATCGGCCACATCGAGCTGAACACCTTCAACGACGTGATGGCGGTGAACGTCTCCGCAAACTTCCAGCTGATCCGCTGCATGGAGCCGTTGCTGAAGCAGTCCGACGCGGGACGCGCGGTGTTCATCACCTCGGGCGCGGCCAACAAGGCGACCGCCTATGTCAGCCCCTATGCCGCCTCCAAGGCCGCGCTGGAGACGCTGGCGCGCGCCTGGGCGCAGGAGACCGCCAACACGAAGTTGCGCGTCAACCTGTTCAATCCGGGCCCGATCCGCACCCGCATGCGCGCCACCCTGATGCCGGGCGAAGACCCGGCGACGCTGGACACGCCCGAGCAGGTTGCAGAGTTCATCGTCCCGCTCTGCGCGCCCGACTGGACCGAGACCGGCAGATTCTACGACTACAAGACTCGCAGCCTGATGAGCTTCCGCCCGCCGGCCTGATTGACTCGCCTGCCTCCCCGCGATTGACTGCCCGCGCTCAAGCGGCAGCAAGCCGCACGCGGAAACAGGGAGGTCACCATGACGCCGTGGCATGGTTGCACGGGCTTCGCCCGTGCATTCGGACGCGTCTCACATGCATTCGCCATTCTGGTCGCGGCCATCGCATGCGTCCTTCCGCGGAGTGCCGCGGCGGGCGACGTCCCGACCTTCGCGGTCGATGCCGCCTGGCCGAAGCCTCTGCCCAACAACTGGATCCTCGGCCAGGTCGGCGGCATCACCGTCGATGCGCAGGGCCACATCTGGGTGACCCATCGTCCGCGCTCGCTGACCGATGACGAAAAGGGCGCGAGCCTCAACCCGCCGCGTTCGAAATGCTGCGTGTCGGCACCTCCCGTGCTCGAATTCGATGCGGAGGGAAACCTGCTGCGCTCCTGGGGTGGTCCCGGCCAGGGCTATGAATGGGTCGGCCGCGAGCATGGCATCGAGGTCGACGAACGTGGTTTCGTCTGGGTCGGCGGCAACGCCGACAACGACAACGCCATCCTCAAATTCACCGTCGACGGCAAGTTCGTCGCACAGATCGGCAAGATCGCGCCGAGCCTCGGCAGCAATGACACGACCCAGCTCGGCAAGCCGGCGGAGACCGCGATCGACAAGGACGCCAACGAGGTCTACGTCGCCGACGGCTATGGCAACTGCCGCGTCATCGTGTTCGATGCCGACACGCTCGCCTACAAGCGGCACTGGGGCGCCTACGGCAACAAGCCCAGTGACGAGAAGCAGCCCCCTTACGATCCCAAGGCGCCGATTGCCCAGCAATTCGGCAACCCCGTGCACTGCGTCAAGATCGCCAATGACGGCCTCGTCTATGTCTGCGACCGCATCAACAACCGCATCCAGGTGTTCCGGAAGGACGGTTCTTTCGTGAAGGAGTTCTTCTTCGAAAAAAACACGCTGGGGAATGGCGCCGTCTGGGATGTCGCGATCTGGCCCGATCCGAAGCAGACTTGGCTCCTGAGCGCCGACGGCGAGAACAACGAGATCCGGATCATCAGGCGCGAGGACGGTGTCGTGGCCGGCAGCTTCGGCCGCAGCGGCCGCAACGCCGGTCAATTCCACTGGGTTCACGCCATGGCGGTGGACGCCAGGGGCAATGTTTATACCGCCGAGGTCGATACCGGAAAACGTATCCAGAAATTCAGGCTGACGTCGGATGCACTGAAATAGGTCCCGGCCGGCGCTGCCTAAAAGTTAACAGCCGGATGACGCTGCGACGCAGCGTCATCCGGCTTTAGGCGCATTGCCGCGGACCGCAGGACACGCTAGAGCGGTCAACCGAAACAAGGCTCCGACAAGAGAGCCGGACGTAATTTTGCCAATGGAGGAAACTTTTCATGACGACGACGTTCGCGCGCCGCTCTGCGGCCCTTCTTGCCTGTGCCGCCGCCTTCGGATTTTCAACATCTGCCTCTGCCCAGGACAAGACCGTCAAGATCGGCGTGCTCAACGACATGTCGAGTCTCTATGCCGACATCGGCGGTCCCGGCTCGGTGGTCGCGGTCAAGATGGCCGTGGAAGATTCGGGTCTGGCCGCGAAGGGCTGGACCATCGAAGTCATCAGCGGCGACCACCAGAACAAGCCTGATGTCGGCGTCAACATCGCGCGGCAGTGGATCGACACCCAGAAGGTCGACATGATCACCGACACGCCCAATTCCGGCGTGGCACTGGCCGTCAGCAACGTCGTCAAGGAAAAGAACATCGTCCTAGTCAACAATGGCGGCGCCAGCGCCGACCTCACGGGCAAGGCCTGCACGCCCAACACGATCTCCTACACCTACGACACCTACATGCTGGCCAACGGCACCGGCAAGGCACTGACCAAGGCCGGCGGCGAAAGCTGGTTCTTCCTGACCGCCGACTACGCCTTCGGGGCCGCGCTCGAGCGCGACACCAGCGCCGTGGTCACCGCCAACGGCGGCAAGGTGCTCGGCGGCGTGAAGCATCCGCTCAACACGTCCGACTTCTCGTCGTTCCTGCTGCAGGCGCAGAACTCGAAGGCCAAGATCATCGGCCTTGCCAATGCCGGCGGCGACACGACGAATTCGATCAAGCAGGCGGCCGAATTCGGCATCGTCGAGGGCGGCCAGAAGCTTGCCGCGCTCCTGCTGTTCATCAACGACGTGCACTCGCTCGGTCTGAAGACCGCGAAGGGCCTGACCTTCACGGAATCCTTCTATTGGGATCTCAACGACAACACGCGCGCCTTCGCGAAGCGCTTCCAGGAAAAGACGGCCAACAAGGCGATGCCGTCGATGACGCAGGCCGGCAACTATGCCGGCGTGCTGCATTACCTCAAGGCCCTCGAGGCGCTCGGCGGCAACCCGCATGACGGCGCCAAGGTCGTCGCCAAGATGAAGGAGCTTCCGACCGACGATCCGCTGTTCGGCAAGGGCCCGCTCCGCGAGGACGGACGCCGCATCATCCCGGCCTATCTGTTCGAGGTGAAGAAGCCCGAGGAGTCGAAGGGACCGTGGGACTATTACAAGCTGGTCGCGAACATCTCGGCCGAAGATGCCGCCAAGCCGCTCAAGGACAGCGATTGCCCGCTGGTCAAGAAGTGACCGCGTAGCGGTCATCCCGGGACGGTGCGCAGCACGCGAACCCGGGATCGCGATGTCAGGTGTATCGAAGGTGGGTTAAAGCCGAAGGCGTAACCCACCTTCTCGCATTTCAGCGGGTTGCGCCGATACGAACGCAGTCAAAGGCGCGCGGGGGCCGTGACCCGCATCTCCTCACGACTTCGAAGATTGGTGGCCATGCTCGGCGTTGCTCTCTACGAGGCCGTTTTGGTTGTCGCCAGCGTCCGCACCGCGATCGCCACACACGCCATCATCAGCATGGCCGCGAGCAGAAACGGCGCGCCGGGCAGGTGAACGGGCGCGCTCGCGCCGATGAAATACGAGAACGTGAGCGTGAACAGGAACGGACCGATGAGCTGCGAGACGCTTTGCACGCTGGCGGTCGCACCCTGCAATTGTCCCTGTTGATCGGGCGACACCAGCCGCGTCATCAGCGATTGCGTGGCCGCTCCCGCGATGCCCCAAAGTGCCATCAGGGGAATGCCGAGCCATGAGAGCGGCCCGGTCGGCGCGACACCGAAGATGACGAAACCGAGCGCGCCGCAGCACAGGCCGAGCAGCAGCGCCTTGCGCTCACCCAGCCTGCGCACGATCGGTCCGATCGCCAGGCCCTGGACGACCATGGCGCAGACGCCGACCATCGCCAGCGTCAAGCCCACCGTCCTCGTGTCCCAGCCGTAGCGATAGGTCGCGTAGAGCACGAAGGTCGAGGGCAGCACGACATGCGCGACCTGCGCGATGAAATTGACGACCGACAGGCCGCCGAGGATCGCGTTGGAGCGCAACAGGCGCAGCGCGCCGATCGGATTGGCGCTGCGCCAGCGGAAGGGCGCGCGCTTCTCGGGCGGCAGCGATTCCGGCAGGATGAAGAGCCCGTAGAGCGCGTTGGCGAGGCTCAGGGCCGCTGAGGCCCAGAACGGCAGCCGCGGGTCGATGTCGCCGAGCAGCCCGCCCAGCGCCGGGCCCAGGATGAAGCCCGCGCCGAACGCGGCGCCGATCCGGCCAAAGGTTGCCGCGCGCCGCTCCGGCGGCGTGATGTCGGCAATGTAGGCGAAGGCGGTGGAGATGCTGGCCGACGTGATGCCGGAGATCACCCGTCCGACGAACAGCCAGGCCAGCGTCGGCGCCAGCGCCATCAGCACATAGTCGGCCGCGAGTCCGAAATTGGAGAGCAGCACCACGGGACGCCGGCCGAACCTGTCCGACAGCGCCCCCAGCACGGGAGAGAACACGAACTGCATCAGCGCCCAGGCGGTGCCGAACAGGCCGAAGATGCGCGCCGCATGCGCGGTATCGTTGTCGACGAAGCTCTCGATCAGCTTGGGCAGGATCGGCATGATGACGCCGACCGCGAGCATGTCGAGCAGGATGGTGACGAAGATGAAAGCGACCGCGCCGCGCCGGACAGGCGCAGCGCCCTGCGCCGTCGCCTCGCCGGCCTCTCCGCTCACGACGGCCGCTTGCGCTTGTGCGCGAAAGGATTGGCCTTTTCGCGCAACGTGATCCTGACAGGCGTTCCCGGCAGTTCGAAGGTTTCACGCATCGAGTTGATCAGATAGCGCAGATAGGATTGCGGCACCGCGTCCGCGCGGGAGCAGAACAGCACGAAGCTCGGCGGACGCGCCTTGGTCTGCGTGATGTAGTTCAGCTTCAGCCGCCGGCCCGACACCGCCGGCGGCGGATTGGCCTGCACCGCCTGCTCGAACCAGCGATTGAGCGCGGAGGTCGACACGCGCCGGTTCCAGATCGCATAGGCATCCTGGATCGCCTGCATCAGGCGATCGATGCCCTCACCCATCAGGCCGGAGACCGCCACGATCGGCACGCCCTTGAGCTGGGGCAGCCAATGGTCGGCATCGCGGCGGAGCGAGGAGATCGCACCGCCCCCCTTGGTCTCCATCAGGTCCCATTTGTTGACCGCGAGCACGACCGCGCGACCCTCGCGCTCGATCAGGTCGGCGATCCGCAAATCCTGTTCCTCGAAGCGGTTCTGCGTATCCATCATCAGCACGACGACTTCGGCAAAGCGCACCGCGCGCAGCGCATCGGCGACCGAAAGCTTCTCCAGCTTCTCCTCGATCCGCGAGCGGCGGCGCAGACCCGCTGTGTCGAACACGCGGAAATCGCGGCCCTTCCAGTTGATCTCGACCGCGATGGAATCGCGCGTGGTGCCGGCCTCGGGGCTGGTGAGCAGCCGCTCCTCGCCGAGCAGATGGTTGATCAGCGTCGACTTGCCGGCATTGGGACGGCCGACCACGGCGACACGGATCGGCCGCGTCGCGGCCTCCTCCTCCGACAGCGGCGCGTCGTCCTCATCCTCGTCGTCGTCGTGGACGGGCTCAGGCATCAGCCTGGCCAGCGCGTCGTAGAGTTCGCCCATGCCCTCGCCGTGTTCGGCCGAGATCTGGATGGGATCGCCGAGGCCGAGCGCGAAGGCCTCCATCGCACCGACATCGCCGTGCTTGCCTTCGCTCTTGTTGGCGACCAGCAGCACCGGCTTGTTGGCCTTGCGGGCGAAATCGGCGAAGGCGCGGTCGTTCGGGGTGAGGCCGATGCGGGCGTCGATGACGAAGAACAGCGCGTCGGCCTGGGCGATGGCGGCCTCGGTCTGCTCCTGCATGCGCGCGGTCAGGGAGCCCTTGGCGCCCTCGTCGAGGCCCGCGGTATCGATGATGGTGAACTCGAGATCGCCGAGCCGCGCCTCACCTTCGCGCCGGTCGCGGGTGACGCCGGGCAGGTCGTCGACCAGCGCAAGCTTCTGCCCAACCAGACGGTTGAACAGCGTCGACTTGCCGACATTGGGTCGGCCGATAATGGCGATCGTGAAAGACATTGGTCATTCGTGCGCTGCCGGGGCTGCGCCTGTCAATGAAATGAAAGGATCAGCGCGAGAAGGTGCCGCTCGGCAGCGGTGCCGGGAAAGCGCCTTGCGACTGCTGCTGGGTGGACTGGGTCGGCTGGGCCTGCTGGACGGGCTGGTCCGGCGGCGGCGCGGTGGTGCGACGGCGAACGATCTTCGGCTTCGGCGGGGGCGCGGCAGTTGGCGGCGCGGCCTCGGGCTGGGCCTCGCCATCGACCTCGCCGGCCGGCGCTTCGGCAGGCGCCGCGGCCGCAGCCGGCTGTTTGGTCTTCTTGGCCTTGGCACCCTTGGCCGGCTTGGCCTCGGGAGGCGGCTCGGCCGGCAGCGCCGCCACGGCCGGAGCGTTCGGATCGGGCTGCTGTTGCGCGCCCTTGTACATGTCCTTCGGCACGCCCTGCTCGAGGCCCGGCACGCCCTCCGGGAACACCGGCTTGCGATCCCCCGGCAGCTTCTTCTTGGTGTCGAGGAAGTCGAGCATGTCGCTCGGATCGAACCCGCCGCTGGAGCAGCCGCCAAGAGCGCCGGCAAAGGCGATCAGAACGGCGGCTGCGATCAAACGTGGCATGCGGCGCATATCGGTCTCTCGTCGAGTTCTGGGAGCCGTCGTCAGCTCTTGGCGACGGGCGGCAGCAGCGCAGCAAGGGCCTCGGCGCGCGAACGCAGGCCGGGCGGCGTCTCGCCATCCTCGGCGATGGCGTCGAGCCATTTGCGAGCCGCCGGCAGATCGTTGTTGCGCCAGGCCGACAGCGCCAGCATCTCGCGCGCGCTGTGGCGGAACGTCGATTTGGGCGTCGCAGACGCCTCCAGCCGCTGCTGCATGTCGGCATAGGAGGCAGTGTCGACCAGCAGGCCGGCGGCGCGGAGGCGCGCCAGATCCTGCCACTCGCCGCCCACGCTGCGGTCGGCGGCGATATCGTCATACATCTTGGCGGCGGCCTTGGCATCGCGCGGTGCAGCCTCCGCCGCGGCCCGCAATCGCGCCAGGGTGCGGTAGCCCGACGGCGCCTTGGCGGCCAGTTCGGTGAAAGCGGCCTCGGCCTCGGCGTGCTTGTCCTGATCGGACAATTCGGCCGCCTTCTCGAAGGCGGCGCCGGCTTCGGCTGCCTTCTTGCCTTCCAGATATTGGTAGCCGCGCCAGCCCGCGACGCCGGCCACGACCAGCACCATCAGCGCGATGAAAAAGATCGAATATTTGTCCCACAGCCTCTTGAGCTGTTCGCGACGGACTTCTTCGTCGACTTCGTCAAATAATTCAGACACTTAAGCCAATCCTCGACCCGGCCGGGTGCGCACGCCAAGGCGTTCGCGTCAGGAATCCCGTCCCCCACGTGGCGGCGAGGTAGCCTAACGATATGGCGGTGGCAAGGCAAAGCGAGCCCAATCAAGGCGTTAACCACCAGGGCTCCGGCGGCTCCGCAGCTTCGGCTCAGCTGCCCAGGGCTTCCCGCAGCTGCCGCTTCAGCACCTTGCCATTGGCATTGCGCGGCAGCGGCTCCGGCGTGATCGTCATGGTCTCCGGCACTTTGTAGTCGGACAGGCGCTCGGCGCACCAGGCCCGTAGCGCGGCATCCGACACCGGCTCCCGCGTCACCACCACGGCATGGACGCGCTCGCCCAGCACCGGGCAGGCCCTGGCGACGATCGCGCTCTCGACCACCGCGGGGTGGCCGGCGAGCACCGATTCCACCTCGGCCGAATAGATCTTGAGGCCGCCGCGGTTAATCATGTCCTTCTGCCGGTCGAAGACGCGGACGAAGCCTTCGGCATCGACCGAGCCGAGATCGCCGGAGTGCCAGAATCCGCCGGTGAAGCTCTCGGCCGTCGCCTTGGGATTGTTCCAGTAGCCCTTGATGACGGAGGCGCTCTGGATCCAGAGCTCGCCGATCTCGCCCGGTGGCAGTTCATGCCCGTCCGCGGCCATGGCGATGATGCGCGCGCCGGGGCACGGCAGGCCGACGCTGTCGAGATGGCTCTCCGTCAGTTCGCCGGGCATGATGGTCGACGGCGAGGTCGTCTCCGTCGAACCGTAGCAGTTCATCAGCTTCAGCCCCGGGATCTTCGCCTTCAGCTTCTCGATGGTCGCGACCGGCATCGGCGCGCCGCCGAAGCCGCCGATGCGCCAGCTCGACAGGTCATGGCTGTCGAAATCGCTCTGGAGCAGGCAGAGATTATACATGGCCGGCACCATCACCGTGTAGGTGACGCGCTCGCGCGCCGCGAGCCTGAGGTAATCCGCGGCCTTGAACTCCGGCATGATGATCAGGGCACCGGCGCAAGCGATCATCGTGGTGATGTTGGCGACGACGCCGGTGACATGACCGAGCGGCACCGCCGCGATCGAACGATCGGCCGTGGTCAGTTGCAGACACGACACGAACACCATCGAGGAGTGCACGATGTTGCAATGGGCGAGCATCGCGCCCTTCGGCTTGCCCGTGGTCCCCGACGTATAGAGGATCATGGCAATATCCTCTTCGTCCACATCGGCCGGCGCCGGGGCCGGTGCATGATCGATCAGCGCCGCGAAGCTGGACAAGGCGGGATCGTGATCGATCGCGATGCGGTGAACGAGGCCGGGAACATCCTGCGCCTCGGGCAGCCGCTCGGCGAGCGCGGCCTCGTGGATCAGGAGCCTCGCGCCGCAATCGCCGAGCACATAGGCGATCTCCGGCCTCTGCTGGCGCGTGCTCAGCAGCACCGTGACCAGCCCCTCATGCGCGGCGGCAAACAGCAGCAGCGGGAATTCGATACGGTTGCCGAGCAGGATCGCGACGCGGTCGCCGCGCCGCAGGCCGAGTTTGCGAAAGCCGGCTGCGATCCGCGTGGCACGCTCCGCGGCCTGACGCCAGGTGATGCGGACATCGCCGCAGATCAGCGCCTCGCCATCGCCGTTGCGGTCGCAGGCCTCCGTGATCATGGCCCACAGGCTCTTCGGCCGGTCGCGGAAGGCGGGCACCACGCGATCGCCGAAGCGCGCCTCGAGCCGCATCGGCGGGATTGGCATTTGCGACCACTGCATCGGGAACGCCTCGGCTCGTTGCTGCTGTCACCTTCCGCCCACGAAGCGGACGGCCCGTCTTGCGCCGATCGGCTGCCGCTAGACCCCCACCACGGGAACGCCGATCACGACCGGATGGAACGCGAACGCGAGCGCCAGATAGGCGAGGATACCGACCGCCACCGCGAGCAGGTCGTTGGTGAGGCCGCCGACCGGGATCGGCGGGCCGCCGGCATCGCCGCGGCGCTTCAGGGAGATGCGATCGAACACCGCCCAGCCGAGGAAGGAGCCGAACAGGATGATGGAGCCGAGGTCGCCATTGGCGAGCAGATGCGCGGTAGCCCACAGTTTGACGCCCGCCAGCATCGGATGCTTCAGCGTCGTGTAGATGCGTCCGCGCAAATACGACGCCACCACCATGATCACCGCGGGCAGCATCAGCGCGAGCGCGATGTGCTTGAGCGCCTTGGGCGGGTACCAGACGTCGATCCAGCCGGTCGCCCGGTAGTGGGCAAAGCCCCAGATGATCAGCGCCAATCCCGCGAGCGACACCAGCGAATAGATGATCTTGTAGGTGCCCTCGCCCAGCCGCGCGACCGCCTGCGCGCGCGCCTCACGTTTCGTTGTGAAAACATGGGCCGCGAAAAACAGCAGCAGCCCGAGGATCATGACCAGCAGACCCAAGACATCCTCCCCTCAACCAGCGCCCCGCTCATGGCGTATCATCAATCCGTCGCCGGTCGCAACTCTCGCCGCGGTCGGGCTATTGCCCGGGATCGCGATTGTCGACATAGCGGATCGCGATCGGCCGGCCCGCCAGGGCGCCACCGAGCCCGCTGGTGAATTTCATCGGCAGGCAGGACTTCAGCGATTCGTTGATCGCATCGAGATAGGTGGCTCGAACATCCGCCGGGACGCCCGCGGTCGCAAAGGTCAGGCGCGGCGAACCGATCAGACGTCCCGCCTTGTTGAAGCTGAAGCGGACCGACATCTGCATGCCGGCGCGGGCGTTGTCGGAGGGCGGCGACCAGCAGCTGCGCAACTCGGCGAACAGGTCGCCGATCGTGTCGAGTTCATGCTCCGGTTTGCGGTATTTGGCGCGATCCGCCTCGGGCGGAACGCTTTCGATCGTGAGCTGCAGGTTCTGCCCCGTGGGATAGTCGATCTCGGGAATGCAGGGGCCGTGCTCGAGCACGCTGCAATAGGACGGCGTGCAGGGCCGGCCGTCCAGAACGCTGCACGGCTCGTGCGCAAACGGGATCGGGTTGATCTGGCGGGGCCGCGCGTCGGCGGCAACGGCCGATGCCGCCAGCAAGGTGAGAATGAACAGACATCGCCACATGACGGGAACTCGCACGGCCACCAGGAGAAAGGTGGCATCGTCGGTCACCGCGTCAAGGCGGCGCGCATTCACATCGCCGCGCGCGGCGCCTTGATGCCGCCTAGCCCTTCTTCTTCACGTCCTTGACGTTGGCGAATACGATGCCCTCGGCGCGTTCCCTGGTGTAGCCGAGATAGAATTCGTTGCGCGCCAGATAGACGGGATCGCCATCGACATCGTCGGCGATGCTGGAATTGTTGGCCGCAATGAACGTATCGAGCTTCTTGCGGTCGTCCGAGGAGACCCAGCGCGCCAGCTGGAACTCGCTCACCTCGAACTCGACCGGCAGCGAATATTCGGCCTCGAGCCGCGCCTTGAGCACGTCGAGCTGCAGCGCGCCGACCACGCCGACGAGCGCCGGGGCTCCGTCGCGCGGGCGGAACACCTGCACGACGCCCTCCTCCGACATCTGCTGCAGCGCTTCCTTCAGCTTCTTCGCCTTCATCGCGTCGGTGAGGCGCACGCGGCGAACGATTTCCGGCGCGAAGCTCGGCACGCCAACGAAGTTGAAATCCTCACCCTCGGTGAGCGTATCGCCGATCCGCAGCGTGCCGTGATTGGGAATGCCGACGACGTCTCCGGCGAAGGCCTCGTCCGCGACCGAACGGTCCTGCGCGAAGAAGAATTGCGGGCTCGACAGCGGCATGCTCTTGCCGGTGCGCACCAGCTTGGCCTTCATGCCGCGGGAGAGCTTGCCGGAGCAGAGACGCGCGAAGGCGATGCGGTCGCGATGGTTCGGATCCATGTTGGCCTGGATCTTGAAGACGAAGGCGCTCATGCGCGGATCGGTCGCCTCGACCTTGCGCTGGTCGCTGTCCTGTGCGCGCGGCTCGGGCGCGAACTTGCCGAGGCCTTCGAGCAGATCGCCGACGCCGAAGTTGCGAAGTGCGCTGCCGAAATAGACCGGCGTGAGATGTCCCTCGCGGAAGGCGTCGAGCTCGAAAGGCTTGGACGCCGCAGTGACGAGTTCGAGTTCGTCCTTCACCGCCGACACGTCGAGATTGGCGTTGAGCTTGGTGAGCTCCTCGATGGCGATCTGCTGTGCCGCACCGGTCTTGGCACCGCCGCCTTCGAGCAGGCGCACGCCGCCATTGACGACGTCGTAGGTGCCGAGGAAATCGCGGCCGCGGCCGACCGGCCACGTCATCGGCGTGGTGTCGAGTGCCAGGGTCTTCTCGATCTCGTCGAGCAGTTCGAAGACGTCGCGGCTCTCGCGGTCCATCTTGTTGATGAAGGTGATGATCGGGATGTCCCGGAGACGGCAGACCTCGAACAGCTTGCGGGTGCGCGCCTCGATGCCCTTGGCGGCGTCGATCACCATGACGGCAGAGTCCACGGCCGTCAGCGTGCGGTAGGTGTCCTCCGAAAAGTCCTCGTGGCCCGGCGTGTCCAGCAGGTTGAAGACCAGCCCCTCGAACTCGAAGGTCATGACCGAGGTCACGACGGAGATGCCGCGCTCGCGCTCGATCTTCATCCAGTCCGAGCGGGTGTTGCGCCGCTCGCCCTTGGCCTTGACCTGGCCGGCCAGATTGATGGCGCCGCCGAACAGCAGCAGCTTTTCGGTCAGCGTGGTCTTGCCGGCGTCCGGATGCGAAATGATCGCGAACGTGCGCCGCCGCGACACTTCAGCGGCAAGCGGGGAACGGGCCGGCGATTCGGCAGGGGTTGCGATGTCGGACATGGCGGGAGCGTTTGGCAGGGAAAAACGGCCTGATCAAGCCCGATATGGTGATTGCAGGGCCGTTCGGCCAGCCCCATATCCGGTTCGGGAAGGACGACCTTCCCGCTCAGCACATGATCGCGGGGACGACCCTGCCTTGAACGGAGGGTCGTGATGGCCTGGAGCATCCTGTTTGTCGCCGGTCTGCTGGAGATCGCCTGGGCGATCGGGCTGAAATACACGGAAGGGTTTACCCGGCTCGTGCCATCAGTCCTGACGCTGGCCGCCATGGCCGGCAGCGTCATCCTCCTCGGTCTCGCCCTCAGATCGCTGCCGATCGGCACCGCCTACGCGGTCTGGACCGGCATCGGCGCGGTCGGCACCGCTGTGCTGGGCATCGTTCTGTTCGGCGAGCCCGCCACCGCGCTGCGTCTCGCCAGCATCGGGTTGATCGTCGCCGGGATCGTCGGCCTGAAGCTCGTTACCTGACGAACAGCTTCACCGCCCACCAGGTCAGCGCCGCGACGACGGCCGAGGCCGGAATGGTGATGATCCAGGCATAGACGATCGAACTGGCGACGTTCCAGCGCACCGCCGAAACCCGGCGCGCCGCGCCGACGCCGACGATCGCGCCCGTGATGGTGTGGGTGGTCGAGACGGGCACGCCGAGAAACGTCGCCATGAACAGGGTCGCCGCTCCGCCGGTTTCAGCGCAGAAGCCCTGCATCGGCGTCAGCTTGGTGATGCGCAGGCCCATGGTGCGAACGATGCGCCAGCCGCCCATCAGCGTGCCCAGCGCCATCGCGGCCTGGCACGACAGCACGACCCAGAACGGCACCGAGAATTCGCTGCCGAGATGGCCCTGCGAATAGAGCAGCACGGCGATGATGCCCATGGTCTTCTGGGCGTCGTTGCCGCCATGGCCGAGCGAATAGAGCGAGGCCGAGGCGAATTGCAGGATGCGGAAGGCGCGGTCGACGGCGAACGGCGTCGAGCGCACCGAGAGCCAGGAGACGATCGCGACCAGCATCATGGCGAGCAGGAAGCCGACCAGCGGCGACAGCACGATCGCCAGCACCGTCTTCGACAACCCGCTCCACACCGCCGCCGAGAGGCCCGCCTTGGCCATGCCGCCGCCGACCAGGCCGCCGATCAGCGCGTGCGAGGAGGAGGACGGGATACCGAGCGCCCATGTCACGAGATTCCAGACGATGGCGCCGACGAGGGCGGCGAAGATCACCTGGGCATCGACGATCGAGGGATCGATGATGCCGGTGCCGATGGTCTGGGCGACATGCAGACCGAACACCGTGAAGGCGACGAAATTGAAAAAGGCGGCCCAGAACACCGCGAATTGCGGCCGCAACACGCGCGTCGAAACGATGGTGGCGATCGAGTTGGCGGCATCATGCAGGCCGTTCAGGAAATCGAACAGCAGTGCGACGGCGATCAGTCCGACCAGGACCGGAAGACCCAATGCAGCATCCACGGCAGCAAAGTCCTATTCTTGACGCATGATCTGACCGGAAAACCGCCCTGCACTTTTCCGGATCGCGCGTTAAACCTGCTCGATGACGATACTGTTGATCTCGTTGGCGACGTCGTCGAAGCGATCGGCGACCTTCTCGAGGTGATCGTAGATCTCGACGCCGACGATGAAATCCATCGCACTGCCCTCGCGATGCTTGAGGAACAGCTCCTTCAGCCCGATGTCATGGAGGTCGTCGACCCGGCCTTCGAGCTTGGTCAGTTCTTCCGTGATCGCCGTCAGCATCGCCACGTTCTTGCCGATCTCCTGCATCAAGGGCAGCGCGCGGCCGACCAGATTGGCGCATTCGATCAGGAGCGTGCCGATTTCACGCATCGGCGGCTCGAAGGTGCGGACCTCGAACAGCATCACCGCCTTCGCGGTCTGCTGCATCTGGTCGATGGCATCGTCCAGCGAGGTGATCAGGTTCTTGATGTCGCCGCGGTCGAACGGGGTGATGAAGGTGCGGCGGACCGCGGTCAGCACTTCCCGTGTGATGTTGTCGGCATCGTTCTCGAACTGGCTGACGCGCTGACAGTAGACGGGCGTCTCCTCGCCGCCGTTGAGCACGCCCTGCAGCGCGATGGCGCCCTGGATCACGGTCTGGGCATGGCGGTCGAACAGGTCGAAGAACCGTTCTTCCTTGGGCAGGAAAGCACGAAACCAACGCATCATGGGAGATCGTCTACCGGTTGAAAATGGCCCGGCCGAGCGGCCGTCACAAAACTGTCATAGACCATTTTCGATCCGCGCGCGCCAACTCACGCCCGCGGGACCCCATCATCCACCGGTTTCACACCTCGCTTGAACTCTTGCGAGATCAAAGGCTTAGAGCGACCGACGGAAGTAGTGCGCGATTTCTCCGATGACGCCGCGACGGAATGTGAGCACGCAGGTCACAAAGATCGCGCCCTGGATCACCGTCACCCACTGGCCGAACCCCGCCAGATATTGCTGCATGGCGATGATGACGAAGGCGCCGACGACGGGACCGAAGATGGTGCCGAGGCCGCCCACCAGCGTCATCAGCACGACCTCGCCCGACATCGACCAGTGCACGTCGGTGAGCGAGGCGTTCTGCGCCACGAACACTTTCAAGGCACCGGCGAAGCCGGCCAGCGTGCCGGACAGGACGAAGGCCAGGAACTTGTACTGGTCGGTCCGGTAACCCAGCGAGATCGCCCGCGGCTCGTTCTCGCGGATCGCCTTCAGGACTTCGCCGAACGGCGAATTGATGATGCGGAAGATCAGCAGGAATCCGGCAAGGAAGCCCGCGAGCACCACATAATAGAGGATCGTCGGCTTCGACAGATCCAGCACGCCGAACATCCAGCCCTGCGGAATGCCCTGGATGCCGTCTTCACCGTGGGTGAAGGGCGCCTGGAGATAGATGAAGTAGAGCAATTGCGACAGCGCCAGCGTGATCATCGAGAAATAGATGCCCTGGCGGCGGATCGAGATGTAGCCGGTGATGATCGACAGCACGAAGGCCGCCGCGATCCCGACGAGGATGCCGAGTTCCGGCGGCAGCGCCCACACCTTCAGCGCATGCGCGCTGCAATAGCCGGCCGTGCCGAGGAACATCGCATGTCCGAAGGACAGCAATCCGCCATAGCCGATCAGCAGGTTGAAGGCGCAGGCCAGAAGCGCGAAGCACAGCGCCTGCATCACGAAGAAGGGATAGACCCCGGTGAAGGGCACGGCCGCCAGCAGCAGCGCCATCACCACGAAGACGGTCATCTCGTCGCGCATCGCGCGCGGCGTTGCCGGCAGCGTATCGTCCGTCAAGGCTGTCATATCAGGCTGCCCTTCCCGTCAATCCCGTCGGCTTCACCAGCAGCACCAGCACCATCAGCACGAACACGACGGTGTTGGAGGCCTCGGGGTAGAAATACTTGGTGAGCCCCTCGATCACGCCGAGCGCGAACCCGGTGATGATGGAGCCCATGATCGATCCCATGCCGCCGATCACCACCACCGCGAACACCACGATGATGAGGTCGGCGCCCATCAGCGGCCGCACCTGGTTGATCGGCGCGGAGAGGACGCCGGCGAGCGCGGCAAGGCCGACACCCAGACCATAGGTCAGCGTGATCATCCGCGGCACATTGATGCCGAAGGCACGCACCAGCGTCGGGTTCTCCGTCGCGGCGCGCAGATAGGCGCCAAGACGCGTCTTCTCGATCAGGTACCAGGTGGCCAGACAAACAACGAGCGAGAACACGACGACCCAGCCGCGATAGATCGGCAGGAACATGAAGCCGAGATTCATGCCACCCTTGAGCTGGTCCGGAATGGCGTAAGGCAGGCCCGAGGAACCGAAATAGTTCTGGAACACGCCCTGCACGATCAGCGCGATGCCGAAGGTCAGGAGCAGGCCGTAGAGGTGATCCAGTCCCGTCAGCCATTGCAGCATGGTCCGCTCCAGGATCATGCCGAAGATGCCGACGATGATCGGCGCCAGCAGCAGCGCCCACCAGTAGTTGATGCCGCCGAGGTTCAACAGGAAGTAGGCGACGAAGGCGCCCATCATGTAGAGCGCGCCATGGGCGAAGTTGATGATGTTGAGCATGCCGAAGATCACGGCGAGCCCGAGACTGAGCAGCGCGTAGAACGAGCCGTTGATCAATCCCACAAGTAACTGAGCGTAAAGAGCCTGCATCGATCCCGTACCCGGTCCCTTCGGCGTTCCCTTGAGCGCCCGCCGGCTCGGAGCCAGCGGGCTGTTGGTGTTATTTCTTGAGCAGCGCGCACTTGCTCTCGGAGAGCGGCGTGAACGCCTGATCGCCCGGCACGGTGCCGACGAGCTTGTAGAAGTCCCACGGTCCCTTGGACTCGGAGGGCTTCTTCACCTCGAACAGATAGGCGCTGTGGATGGTGCGGCCGTTCGGCTGGATCTCGCCCTTGCCGAACAGTTCATCCTCCGTCGGGATCGACTTCATCTTCTCGACGACCTTGACGCCATCATGGGGATTGCCGCCGAGCGCCTCCAGCGCCTTGAGATAGTGGCGCACGCCCGCATAGACCCCCGCCTGAACCATGGTCGGCGGCGCGTTGTTCTTCATCTTGGCGGCGAAGCGCTTCGAGAAGGCGCGTGTCTGGTCGTTCATGTCCCAATAGAAGGTCTCGGTGAAATTGAGACCCTGTGCCGTCTCGAGGCCGATCGCCTTGACGTCGGTGAGGAACAGCAGCAGCGCGGCGAGCTTCTGGCCGCCCTTGACGATGCCGAACTCGGCCGCCTGCTTGATCGAGTTGGTGGTATCGCCACCGGCATTGGCAAGGCCGATGATCTTGGCCTTGGAGGCCTGCGCCTGCAGCAGGAAGGACGAGAAGTCGGGCGTATTGAGCGGATGCTTGACGCCGCCGACGACCTTGCCGCCATTGGCGACGATCACCGACGTGGTGTCGCGCTCCAGGGCCGCGCCGAAGGCATAGTCGGCGGTGAGGAAGAACCAGGTGTCGCCACCGGCCTTCACCAGCGCCTGCCCCGTGGTGTGGGCGAGCATGTAGGTGTCGTAGGTCCAGTGCACCGTATTGGGCGAGCACTGCGCATTGGTGAGGTCGGAGGTCGCGGCACCCGAGTTGATGTAGACGCCGTTCTTCTCCTTGATGACGTTGTTGACGGCAAGCGCCACGCCGGAATTCGGCACGTCGACGATGATGTCGACCTTGTCGACGTCGAACCATTGCCGCGCGATCGCGGTGCCGATGTCGGGCTTGTTCTGGTGGTCGCCCGAGATGATGTCGATCTTCCAGCCCTTGGCGGCGAGGCCGGAATCCTCGACCGCCATCTGGGCCGCGAGCGTCGAGCCCGGACCGCCGAGGTCGGCATAGAGGCCGGACTGATCGGACAACGCGCCGATCTTGACGGTCTTGTCCTGCGCGAACGCCACGCCCGCGGTGGTCACCGCCAGCGCCGTGCCCAGCAGAAACGAGGCAATCGACTTTGTCTTCATCCTACTTCCCTTGTCACTTTCCCGTCGCGGCCCTAGACGCCGAGATAGGTGTGGAGCTTGTCCATGTTGGCGGCGAGCTCCGAATTCGAGAAACCGTCGATGATCTTGCCGTGCTCGACCACGTAATAGCGATCGGCGACGGTGGAGGCGAAGCGGAAGTTCTGCTCGACCAGAAGGATGGTGAAGCCCTCCTTCTTCAGCCGCGCGATGGTGTGGCCGATCTGCTGGATGATGACGGGTGCGAGGCCCTCGGTCGGCTCGTCCAGCATCAGGAAGCTTGCGCCCGTCCGCAGGATGCGCGCAATCGCGAGCATCTGCTGTTCGCCGCCGGACAGCTTCGTGCCCTGGCTGTTCAGCCGCTCCTTGAGATTCGGAAACAGATCGAAGATCTGTTCGAGCGGCAAACCGCCTGCGCGCACCACCGGCGGCAGCAGAAGATTCTCCCGGACGTCGAGGCTGGAGAAGATGCCGCGCTCTTCGGGACAGAACGCGATGCCCATCCGCGCGATCTTGTCCGAGGTGGAGCGGATGATCTCCTGATTGTTGAACTTCACCGAGCCGGTGCGCTTGCCGATGATGCCCATGATCGACTTCAGCGTGGTCGTCTTGCCGGCGCCGTTGCGGCCGAGCAGCGTGACGACCTCGCCGGCGTTCACGTCGAAATTGATCCCGTGCAGGATGTGCGACTCACCGTACCAGGCCTCGAGGTTGCGGACCTGAAGGATGTTGCCGCCGGCCGCGGCCTTTGCGGGAGCGTCCGCGATGGCTGTCTCAGGCATGACCAGCTCCCAGATAGGCTTCCTTGACGCGCTCGTCCTTGGTGAGCTCGGCGTAATTGCCCTGCGCGAGCACCTGCCCGCGCGTCAGCACGGTGATGATGTCAGACAGATTGGCGACGACGCTCAGATTATGCTCGACCATCAGGATGGTGTACTTCGCCGAGATGCGCTTGATCAGGGCGGCGATCTTGTCGATGTCCTCGTGGCCCATGCCCGCCATCGGCTCGTCCAGCAGCATCATTTCCGGGTCGAGCGCGAGCGTGGTCGCGATCTCCAGGGCGCGCTTGCGCCCGTAGGGCATCTCGACCGCAGGCGTGTTGGCGAACTCGCTGAGGCCGACGTCGTTCAGCAATTCGAGCGCGCGGTTGTTGTAGCGGTTCAGCACCGACTTCGAGCGCCAGAAATCGAACGAAGAGCCGTGCTGGCGCTGAAGCGCGACGCGGACGTTCTCCAGCGCGGTGAGATGCGGGAACACCGCCGAGATCTGAAACGAGCGCACCAGTCCCATGCGGGCCACGTCGGCCGGCGCCATCGCGGTGATGTCCTGTCCCTTGTACAGGATTTTCCCGGCAGAGGGCTTGAGGAACTTGGTCAGGAGATTGAAACACGTCGTCTTGCCGGCGCCGTTCGGGCCGATCAACGCATGAATGCTCCCACGGCGAACCTTGAGCGCGACGTCACGGACGGCGAAGAAGCCTGCAAACTCCTTGGTCAAGCCTTCCGTTTCGAGAATGAACTCATCGGCCAAACAGATTTCCCCCCGCCCGCGCGACGCGCTGGCCGCGCGTGGCTGTGCTTATTGACTTCGGCTTTCCGGAGGCCCTGCTGCAGCCCATCCGGCCCGCCGCCTCCGGGCGCGGAATATGCCGGAGATGACGGGGGTTAGGCAAGGCGGAAAGCTGAGCAGATCAGGTCTTCGGCGGGATGCGAGATGATCCCTTAGTCGAAGCGCCCATGGTGCCTGCGCGGCTGTCCGGTTTGCAAAGCACCGGTCGTGCCGCTGTCGTTAGCGGTCTTTCGTCCGCTGCGCCAGCCTTCGCCAGAAATTTTCCCGAAGCATGATGGCGCGCAGTGGAATTTCCAACTCGGTCGTTAACGAGCGCGCGGCCCGCCGCACTGGCAATATCCTCAGCCACAAAGCCTGTGCGCCGAAATGACGCTACGCCGGACGATCGCAGCGAATGGAATTTCTCGCGACGTCGTCAGCGCGACTTGGCACCAACCTCCCTGGCGTAAACATCAGGCTTGAAGCCGACGAGGATCTTGCCGCCGGCTTCGAACACCGGGCGCTTGATCATCGATGGTTGCGCTAGCATCAAGGCCAGCGCCTTCGTCTCGGTAAGGCCTTCCTTGTCGGCATCGGGGAGCTTCTTGAAGGTGGTGCCGGCGCGATTGAGCAGCGTTTCCCAGCCGACCTTGCCGGCCCACTGCCGGAGCTTGTCCTTGTCGATACCCGCCGACTTGTAGTCGTGAAACGCATAGGCGACACCGTGGCTGTCGAGCCAGGCGCGTGCCTTCTTCATGGTGTCGCAATTCTTGATGCCGTAGATGATGTTGGGCAAGGCCGTCCTCGCGCATGCTGCCTGAGCGTCGAGCCGTGTTCTACGAAACTCCCGATCTCGCGACAATATCGCGAGCACCAACCTGCACGGATCATCGCATGCACGTCACCCACGATCCCGCCGCGGCCGTCTCTCCGACGATCGACTTCAACGCGTTTCTCGCCGTCGATATCCGTGTCGGCACCATCGTCGACGCAAAACCCTTTCCCGAGGCCCGCAAGCCCGCCTGGCGGCTGTGGATCGACTTCGGTCCCGTCATCGGCGTTCGCAAGAGCTCGGCCCAGATCACCGAGAACCACCCGCTGGAGACGCTGGTGGGGCAGCAGGTCGCGGCCGTCGTCAATTTCCCGCCGCGCCAGATCGGACCCGTCGTCTCCGAAGTGCTGACGCTCGGCTTCCCCGATGCCGACGGCAAGGTCGTGCTGGTGCAGCCAAGCAAAGCCGTGCCGAACGGCGGCCGGCTGTTCTAGCGTTCACGGCCGTTTCGGAATCTCGAGCCCGCGCTGGACGGCCGGCCGCGCCAGCCCGCGCGCCAGCCAGGCCGAGACGGCCTTGAACTGATCGAACGCGACGAGATCGCCGGCGCCATAGAACCCGATCAGGTTCCGCACCCAGCCGAGCATGGAGATGTCGGCGATGGTGTAGTCGTCATCCATGAACCATTGCCGGCCGGACAAATGCGTGTCCATCACGCCGAGCAGACGCTTCGCTTCATTGACGTAGCGCTCGAGCGGTCGCTTGTCCTCGAAATCCTTGCCGGCGAACTTGTGGAAGAAGCCGACCTGGCCGAACATCGGCCCGACGCCGCCCATCTGGAAATGCAGCCATTGGATCGCCTGGTAGCGCCGGGCGGCATCGGCGGGCAGAAGCTTGCCGGTCTTGTCCGCGAGGTATTGCAGGATCGCGCCGGACTCGAACAGCGCCAGCACCTGGCCGCCGGGACCATCGGGATCGAGGATCGCCGGAATCTTGCCGTTGGGATTGAGCGAGAGGAACTCCGGCGTCTTCTGGTCGTCCTTGCCGAAATCGACCAGATGCACCTCGTAGGGCAGACCGATCTCCTCCAGCATGATCGACACCTTGACGCCGTTCGGTGTCGGCAGGGAATAGAGCTGGAGCCGCTCCGGATGCCTGGCCGGCCAGCGCCGCGTGACCGGAAATGCGGAGAGATCGGGCATGAGGCACCTGTCTGATGTTGATGTGAGCTCAATCTAGGCTGCGGCCCGGATCGCGCAAGGCACGACGATCGCACTTCAATAATTGATCTCCATCCGCAATCCGCGCGGATCGATCTCCTCGCCGCCGACACGCTGCGTGCTGTCCCGCGCGGCCACCGCGCAGGCACAGGCGTCGATCAGATCGTCGCGACCGATGCCGGTGCCATGGCGCCATGTCAGCCATTTCGGCAGGCGCGTGAAGCCACGTTGCGCCAGCAGAGCGATACGCTGCGCGCGACCTTGCTCGGTCGTCTTCCTCGCAAGCGCGGTCTGCCCAGCGAGATTCCAGAAGATCAGTTCCGGATGCGCTTCGCCGATCGTCGCCTGCCGCACCGGCGTCATCATCGTGTCGACCTCGCAGATCTTGTCGCGGATGTTCCAGAGCTGCGCCGACACGCCCCTGCCCTTGCCTTCGGTCTCCCAGTAATGCCGGTTGGCGGCCGCCATGTCGGGAAAGGTCCAGAGATCCCGCCGCGCGCCGAGAAACACGGCGGGCCCCACGAGCTCGCGCGCCCGCAGATCGCAGATCCGATAGCCGCTCGGCTTCAACCCGATCGGCATGTCGATCATCGCCCGCGCATGCGGCATCGCGAGCAGACGCGTCAGGCCGGGCGAATAATCGAAGCCGTGATCGCCGCGTGCGTCGATCCAGGCTGCGACCCAGCCGAACCGGAAGCCATCGAGGCCGAGGAAGGTCGGCACGGTTCGTCCTGCCGGGCTGATGGTCAGGCCCCAACCGCCTGGTAGGCCAGCCGCTTGAACTCGAAGAAAAACGGATTCCAGAAGCCCATGTAGCGCTGCGCCATCAGGACGCCGGCGGTGTTCGCCTCGGGACAGATCCACCAATGGGTGCCGGCAAGGCCGCCCCACTGGAACTCGCCGGTGGAATTCGGCGGATCGAAGGGCATCGGCGTGAAGGTGACGGCGCCGCCGAGGCCAAACCCCTTGCCCGGCATCGGGCCGAGATTGGCGAAGCGGATGGTGCGGCCGGCCGGCAGCTGGTTCGTCATCATGAGCCGCAGCGTCTCGGGCTTGAGCAACGCGTCCGGTCCGGGCAACAGCGCGCGCACCAGGGCCAGCATGTCGGGCAGGGTCGAGACCAGGCCGCCGCCGCCGGACAAGCGCGGAAACGCCCGGCGATAGGCCTGCGGATAAGGCAGATGGTCGGCGCGCGTCAGACCCGGCTTCATCGGATCGAGCACGTCGGCGCCGTTATAGAGCGCGACGAGCCGGCCCTGCTGCGGCTCCGGCACGTGAAAACCGGTATCGGTCATGCCGAGCCGATCGAAGATGCGCGCCTCGAGGAACGCATCGAGCGACTGGCCCGAGACCACTTCCACCACGCGTCCGAGCACGTCGGTGGCGACGGAATACTCCCAGGCTTCCCCGGGATGATAGGACAGCGGCAACTCGGCCAGCCTGTCGATCATGTCCGTTAGCGGCGTCAACGGATTGAGCACCCGCGCTTCGTTGTAGGCCTTGAACAGCACCGAGCCCGGGTCGAAGATACCATAGCTGAGACCGGACGTGTGGGTCAGCAACTGGCGGATGGTGATCTCGCTCTTCGCCGGCTCGACCTCGGAGAGGCTGGTCGCACCCGCCTTGAGCACCTTGCGCTGGCCCAGCTGCGGGAGGAATTTCGCGACGGCGTCGTCCAGGCCGACACGCCCCTCCTCGACCAGCAGCATGATCGCGCAGGTCACGAAGATCTTGGTGTTGGAGAACGCGCGAAAGATGTGGTCGGGCTGCAGCGCGGTGCCGGCCTCGCGATCGGCGAAGCCGACGCATTGCCGGTCGACGACCTCGCCTCCGCGCAGCACCGCCCAGGACGCGCCGGGAATGATGTCCTGATCGACATAGCGCTGCATCGTCGTCCGCACGGCGGAAAAATCGTTGGCCCTGGCGTCCATGCATCCCCCTCTTCTGTTGGGACGGATATAGCGCGAATTCGCTGGATATGAAGCCCTGATAGCGGGCGCGCTCACTCCGCCTTCATCAGCGCGGTGACGTGCAGTCGCCGGCGGATGTGCATGCCCTGCCGCCGATAGAGCGCGATGGCCGAGGCATTGCTGGCGAACACATGCAGGAACGGCACTTCCCCGCGTGCCTCGATCTGGCGCGCCACGGCCGCCAGCAGCGCCTGCGCATAGCCGCGGCCACGATGATCGGGATGCACGCAGACCGCCGTCATTTCGGTGAAGCGGCCGGGCTTCATCCGCTCGCCGGTCATGGCAACGAGTTCGCCGCCGACTCGGATTCCGAGAAACGTACCGAGTTCGTGCGTCCGTTCCGCGAACGGGCCCGGCTTCGTCAGGGCGACGAGTGCGGTCATGGCGGCAACGTCGGCCGCGCCCAGCCGGACGATCTCCGCGTCGCGCAGCGTGCTGTCCACGGGCGAGCCGATCATCTGCTCGCCGGGCTCGGCGAGCACGACCCTGAACGTTGCAGGCACATCGACCGGCTCCGGCGTGAACAGCACGGCGACCTGCGACGGCGCCAGGACCTCGCCGAGCGCCGCGAAGCTGGCCGGCGTCATGTCCGGCATGTCGGCGAACGGCGCGATGTCCACTGGGAACCGCAGCGCGCGCGGGCCGCCCTCGGCGAGATGCTTCTGCCGGGTCGTCAGCGCGCTCCAGATCGGATGATCGAGCAGCGCCTCCTCGGCGTCCGACACCGGTTAGTCCTTCTCGAAGCTGACGATGACCGCGGCGTTGGCGATCAGGATCGGGTCGTTCGCGACTTCGGTCGCCGAGGGAATCTCGAGCCCGCCCTTCACTGCGGTCACCGTCACGGTGCCGTAGGGAAGCTCCCTGGCGACCGCGTCGGTGTCGACGGCTTCGGGATAGGGCACGCCGATCGTGACGTCGACGAACATGTCGTTCGCCGTCTTGTCGATCATCCGGAAGAAACCGAGGCTGGAATGACGAATCGCATCCGACACCGCCCGCCTGGCCGCCTTGGTGGCGTCCCTGCCATGGACATCGACGCCCATGCCCATCTCGGTGATACAGCGAATGCGCGCCATGTCCGTTCCCTCTGCTTGATCGCGATCATCACGAGTGTGGGCGATCGAGAGCGCAGATACAAGAGTGCTTCGGGGCGCACCCATGTCTCCACATCGTCATTGCGAGCGAAGCGAAGCAATCCAGAAATCCCTCCGCGGAGAGACTCTGGATTGCTTCGCTGCGCTCGCAATGACGATTTGGTTGGAAATCGGTTCCTCAAATTCTACTGTCATTCCCCGCGAAAGCGGGGAATCCAGTACGCCGCGGCGTATCGGCTGAATCATCGGGGTCTCTGGAATACTGGATCGCCCGGTCAAGCCGGGCGATGACAGCGGAATGGGGGATGCAGACACAACTCATCGCTCTCGCGGCTCATCTCGCCCGAGCTTTGCGTCGTTCTTTCCGCTTCACCCTCAATTGAAAGAGGGCGCAGGGAAGACCGGGAGCCCGCTGGCACCCGCGGTCCCCGTGCGCGATTGGCACAGAAGACGGGATGCACGGCGGCATACAGGAGCAGCCGGGAC